>Ga0075121_1000126_pt1 | contig 51599 bp, 54 predicted proteins | sample AntAceMetag02UKG_FD_69793 | JGI IMG/M metagenome (GOLD analysis project Ga0075121, IMG submission 69793) | Saline lake microbial communities from Ace Lake, Antarctica - Antarctic Ace Lake Metagenome 02UKG | ecosystem: Environmental > Aquatic > Non-marine Saline and Alkaline > Saline | place... | reverse complement strand
ATGTCCGGCCCTTTCGCTTGCCGTCCGGCTTGATTGCCGGCCCGGCTTGGGCGTAGCATGACCCTATGGATGAAAATTGGAAACCTGCCGCGGCTCGCCGCGGCTTAGTTCAACAAGCGGGTGCAGGGTACCCGCCACAAGGTGTCGGGTCCCCTGACTCATGACGTTCGACTTAAGAAATGACTAAACGCGGCAAAATATTAATATTCGGGAGCGCCGTTGTGCTGATCGCACTGATGGTTCTGCCATACGTAAAACGACTAAAACCTGCGAATTTAAGAATCCATATTTCGGATAAGACATGGGACCGTGTAACAGTTACTACCCAATTTGTTGCCAACGCCCCCATGGTTTTCTCCCCCCCAGATGAGATTAAAATCAGTCCGATTAGCCACGGCCCATACTACATCCATGTTGAATTCGCAGGAGAACAGAATTTCTGGATTCTATATTTCCATACTGACGCAGGTGTCCGCAGAGCGGTCGATATTTACATAGACGAACTCCCCGAGAAAGACACGGTTGAAGTGCGAACAATCGCCTACGGTGACAGAACCATCTACTCCAACACTCTGGCCGTCAGCCAAACAAGTGAAGAGCAGCCGGAATACATCCCATGAAAACTGAGTCGAACAATCGGGTCCAGGGTACCCGCCACAAGGTGTCGGGTCCCCTGACCCGTGACGTTCGCCAACCATATGAATAATCAAACCAAATGGACTGATACCGACTTCGACCAGATGTCATGGCACGATTGCCATATCAACGCAATTGCCTTCGACCAGACCGAAGAAACGCAAAGCGATCTCGTCTTAAACTTGGATTATATTGTGGAGTGGCTGTGCGGCACGGACAAAACGTGCAGTTTCCGCATCGCCCCAGCGATTTTACGATTTGTGGATGTCGACAATCTTAGCATCCACTTCTCTATGCAGTTCAATCAGCCGGTTGAAATCTACTCAATTGAACGAGTCATACTCCCACCAGAGGATTACAAGAATTTCCACTGGACTATTGCATTACAGAACTATCCAGAGTTGAAGCTTAACTATATCAATTTCGATGCAACCGGCTATATTCAGGAACTTACTGGCAAGATAATTGAATCCACATCACAGCATCTGACGGCAGAGCAGCGCAAACAGTTTCAGGAATTATGAATATCAATAATTCAGGGCGAACAAGCGGGTCCACCTTACGCGCCGCAAGCGGCGCGACGGTGACCCATGACGTTCAGTGAAAAGAGTAACCGATGAAAGCCCTACTTCAAACCCACCCCCTGATTCTGCTGGAAGGGGCCATTACCGAGCGGCTCCGGCGGGGCGGCGAGGTGCCGCTTCATAACGCCCTCGTTCATGCCCCGCTGATCTATGACGACACCGGGCGGGCGGTTCTGGCCCGGATCTATCAGGACTACATCACCGTTGCACAGGAGGCTGCCCTCCCGTTTCTGTGCTGCACCCCGACGTGGCGGACCAATCGGGAACGGGTGGACGGTTCCGGTTTCCCGGCCACCATCAATGCGGATGCGGTTGCGTTCATGAAGGAGCTGCGGGCGATGCCCGGCAACCGGGACACGGACATCCGGATCGGCGGCATGCTCGGCTGCAAACAGGACTGCTATCGCCCGGAAGAAGGGCTGAGCGCGACAGAAGCCGAGGCGTTCCACTCCTGGCAGATCACCCGGCTGGCAGAAAGCGGCGTGGATTTTCTGCTGGCCGAAACGCTACCCTTTGTGCCGGAGGCCATCGGCATCGCCCATGCCATGGAATCGACGGGCGTCCCCTATCTCATCAGTTTTGTGATCAACCGGAACGGGTTCATTCTCGACGGAACACCGCTGCTGAAGGCCATCCGGGAAGTGGATGCCGCGACCCGTGTGAATCCCGTCGGGTACATGATCAACTGCGCCTACCCCACCTTTCTGTGCGCGGATCGGCAGCCTCTTGAACTGTTTGAGCGGTTGATCGGCTGTCAGGCGAATGCTTCCTCACTGGATCACTGCGATCTGGATCAGGCCGCCGAACTGGCGGCGGAGAGTGTCACCGACTGGAGCGAGGCCATGCGGGAACTCCACACCCGGCATGGCATGCGCATCCTCGGAGGCTGCTGCGGCACCGATGCAGACTACCTGCGGGCACTGGTCGCCCCGTAACCGCCGGCACTTCGCCTATTCCGTGGTGATCTGATAGATGAACAGGCCCGGAGGCGAAACGGTGTCCGTATAGACATTCACCGGCGGGAACGCCTCGATATCATTGGTGAGGATGGAATATTCGCTCAACAGATTCGTGCTTTTCCGGATGGTGTACTTCTTTCCGCTGACGCTGTTCCAGTTGAGGACGCAGGTGCCAGTCGGGCTACTGGCCCAATCGGGCGCATTGATGATAAAGACGGAGGCGGCATTGGTGGGGCTGGTGCCGGCGATCAACTCATCTCCATCGATGGCTCGATCTCCATCCGTATCCGAATTGGTGGGACAGGTGATATATTTATTGAGCTCCTCCCAATCGCCAATTCCATCGGCATCGGTATCCGCAAGGTTCGGGTCGGTGAAGGTGGTGCCGATTTCCTCGACATCAGAGAGACCATCGCTGTCTGAATCCATATCGAGGGAGTAGAGTCCGGTGCCGGAACCGACCAGCAGATCATCCCAGACAATCACATGGATGCGGGACCCATCGACCATCTGCATATAGGGCGTGCTGAGCCAGGTGGTATTCGTCCCGGTATGAGGCAGGAACCAGACAGAGGTTTCCAGGGCCAGATAGATGACCTGCTGGCCGATGGCATTGGTGCCGAGCGCCAACGAGGGACCGAGCCAGTCGCTCGGGCCATCCGTTGACTTGATTTCAGGCAGGCCGTTGGTCGGCAGCAGCGTCCAGGTCACCAGATCGGGGTCGGCGTAATAGACGACCGGCATGCTGCCGGTGGTGACGCCTGCCGCATAGACCGTTCCGGTCGGGTTGTCTTCCAGGTCAGTGATATTCACCTCATTCGTAAAGATCTGGGTAAAGCCCGCGGCGCCGCCCGGCACATACGTGTAGATGCCGTAGGGCAGCGTATTCGTATAGAATGCAACGGAAGTAAACAGCTGTCCCGTGGTCGATTCATAGCTGTAGAGCAGATCCGTGACATCCAGATTCGTGGCGATCGTCGACCAGTTGGTGCCGTTGTCCTGACTCCAGGCCAGACGGCCGCCGGGTTCATCGGTGAAATAACCGTGGTATCCCGCGAACACCCTGTTGCTTTCCACCTCGATGTCTTCGATCCAGCCGTCATCGATGCCGCCCGATACCCCATCCTGCAGCAAAGCCGTATAGACCTGCTCCCAGGTCCCACCGGCATCCTGAGTCTTCCAGACCCGGCGGCTGCCGGCATACACAGTCTGATAGGTCGTGTCGGTCTGCTGAATGGCAATGGAGTTGACGATGCCATCCATGAACTGCGCATCGGCCCAGGTGGCGAGCGTGGTGAAGTTCGTGGTCATCCACGCCCCGTTTTTCGTCGCAATCCAGGCGGTGTCCTTGGTGGTGAGGGCCAGATCCAGATCGGCGACATGGGTGGCGGTGATCCCCTCGTTGTTCTCCCAGATGGTCGTGCCGGAGTTGGTGCTGACTCCCGTTCCCTGATCGGTCGTGACATAAATGAGTTCAGGGATATTCGGGTCCACCCGGATGGCCCCCATGTTGATGTGGGTTTCAGTCCAGCCCCCAGGTTGCAGGGGCAGATCAACCCAATCCGTGCTGTTGCCGCTGTTGGTGTTGACGAACATGCCAAAATACATTTCATAGCTGCTGGCGGAGCCAGCGGGCTCAAAGCCCAGCCCCATCGTCGTCCCCGCAGATTCCCGCCCTGTATTTGTATGATCAAACCCGGCACCATTGTTGGTGGACATGCCAATTTGAACAATCAAATTGCTGAGGCCATTGATGAACATCTTGCCATCCGGCCCGAATCCAATGCGCATTTCGCCCTCCCAGGTATTCACCGGGGACGGCAAAGGCACCTCGGTAAAGGTGGTGGTGTTGGTCAGCAGATCGTAGGTGTCGCTCGAATAGTAGAAAGAGGTGGGATTCACCCCATTCATCAGATAGACGAGGTCGTTCGTTGGATGAATGGCAATCGTGAGATACGACTCGGTCTCAATTGGCAACGGGGCGCTGGCATCCGGGGTCAACGTGCCCGCCCCATCCAGCGTGCCGAACCAAAGGACCTGATCGAAATCATTGGTCACCTCCACCGCCAGCAGCACATCGCCCTCAATGTGAACGGCCTTGAACGTGCCGGGCAGATTGGTGACGAGCGAACCAACGGTCAGCCCGCAGCTCAGCAAGCCTTCGCTTTCATCCGCCACAAAAATCCGCTGAGACGCCTGATGAACCGCGATTTGTGCTGGCACGCCATGATTTTCGCTCCCTTCAAAGTCGGGAACGATGTCCCATCCGCTGAACATGCTGCTCCAGACATTGGTGCTGTAGTCCACCTCGCCGTAAAACAGCGCACGGGGACTTTCTGCGGCGACCACCAGAACCGTGGTATTGGTGTCCGGAATCATCATGTCGATCTGCCGGATCGTCCCACCATAGATCTGCTCCATATGCGGCAGGCTGACCTGACCGAATACCGAGGGCACCGCCACACACGCCACCGCCAGCACAAACAGTCGGATTGATCTCATTGCATCTCCTTTAGCGCCAACAAACACCACATTATTTTCGGCCACCGCTCCAGCCTATAAATAGGAAAATCTCTGTGCAAAGCATTACGGACGGCGAGAGTAAAAGTCAAGCCTGTGGGGCGGAAAAGTAATGCGGGCCCTCTTATCGATGGATATTCAATGGGCCTGAACAGAAACCGCTTTGGGAAACGCCTGGTGGCCCCCAAAGGTTCTTTGGCGCAGGTTTTTACCTCCACAAGACAACTCGGAACCCCATTCTTCCCATTACCTCCCACCCTGTTCAAGATTGCTAACCCCTCACCGATCCGCTATTCTCTGAACTGCTCCGTTCAACCGAGAGGGAATAGGAATGAAAATGGATATGGGTCACATCATCCTCGCCATCGTATCGGCCACGGTCATCTACCGGTGGCTGAAAACCCGCCGCCTGCTCTACCTGATCTCTGCAACGGACCCCCTGCTGTTTGTCTTCGCCCCGGATGGGACACCCGAACACATTGAAGCGTTGAATCCCGACCTGTTTCCAAAAGCGGAAGGGATCGCCTTCAACCCGGCGGGGGATCTGTTCATTTCAAATGAAGGTGACAAGACCCCCGCCACGATTCTGAAATTCAACCTCTGGACAAAAAAATGAACAATGATCTGCGCTACTGCCGGGCCATTCGCTTCCGGAGCAAGGCAACTTTCTGCGGACTCCCGCTCGTGGATATTGCGCTCGGTCCGGATTTAGACATGCAGGAATTCCGCGGTCACGCGCACGGCATTCTGGCCATTGGTGATCTCGCCACCGGCTGGGTGGCGCTGGGCGGCATCGCGGCCGGTGGCGTGGCCATGGGTGGCGTGGCCATCGGCCTAGTCAGCATCGGAGGACTTTCTATTGGAGCTCTGGCCCTCGGTGGCGCGGCCATCGGGGCGGTCGCGATGGGTGGTGCGGCCGTTGGATGGGTCGCCATCGGCGGCGGTGCTTTTGGATATTATGCGTTCGGTGGTGGCGTGGCCGGAACCTTTATCATTTCCGCCATGGAGCGCAGCCCGGAAGCCGTGGCCTTCTTCAGCAAGTGGTTTCCATTCCTCCCCCTGGGCTAGAGTAGACCCCTCCCCCTGCTGAAGAATGGTGTGGCTGACAACTCCCCGGATTTTCGGCCAAACAGCCTCCCATCCTTAAAAAATTGGATTTTTGACGGGAAATGGCCTTGAAATGGCCTTTTCTGGTCGTTTCATGCTGTTTTCAGTCTATTTTCGCAAGGTGCGGCTCCTAAAGGGCCCGTGGGAGAGAACCGAGCCCCTGTTGCGGGTTCCACTTCATTTTTTGGCGGGGCTTTTTCCAACAATGGATTGCTTTTGGGGGCGGTTTTGCGTAAGACTGACTGTTATGAATCAGGAATTTGCTGGCTATTCTATTACCCGCACGATGTCGGGCGGGGGCATGACCAAACTGTATGTGGCGATTGACGCCCAGCAGCAGCGGGTGGTCATCCGTGTCCTGGATGCTGTGATGGCGAAGGACCGCAAGAACCGGAAGAAGTTCTTCCATGGCGGCGAAGTGATCGCAAAGCTGAACACACCAACGCCGAACCCGAATATCGTGCCATTCATCAAGCAGGGCTATGAAGGCAAAATCCCGTTTATGGTCCTCGATTATATCGAGTCGCGGACGCTGCGCGATCTGCTGCTCTATCGCGAGCCGCTGCTGACCGAAAATGTGATGGTCTTCATCCGGCAGTTGGCGAATGTCATCCAATTTATTCACGCCCGGGGCTACCTGCACCTGGACATCAAGCCTGAGAATATCCTGATCCGGCCGGATGGCTGCCTGATCCTGATTGATTTTGATCTGGCAATCCCGCGCAAGCGCTTCTTCAAGAAGCTGCCGCATGTGTCCGGCAACACGGCCTATGTGCCACCAGAGACGCTGGTGAACCGCACCGCGGATGACCGGTCCGACATCTATGCGTTCGGTATCTGCTGCTATGAGATCCTTTCGTTCCACAAACCCTACGAGGGCGAGAAAATCGAACTGGTGCGGGCGGCCCAGATCGACCCCAAGACCCCGCCGACGCCGATCCGTCAGCACAACCCCGATATACCCGTCGCCCTTGCCAACCTCGTGATGAAGTGCATCGCCAAGAACCCTGAAGACCGCTATCCGGATATGGTTCTGGTGTTGCGCGACCTTAACAACCTGATCTGATTTGGAACCCCACCCCATGGACCCCAACTCTGCCCCTGACATTTATCTGATGAAGCGGGAGAAATCGCGCACCGGCTGTATGATGGTCCTGATCGTCACGGCGGGTCTTGCCGTGGTCGGCGGGATCTTCGGCGTACTCCAGTGGCAGCAGAACCGGGGCACCGAAATGGCCGAACCGATTGAATTTCCGGATGCACCGGTCGAGGCGGATGTGGCGCCGGTGCCGATTTCCGACGTCCCGGTGCCCATGCAAGAAACGTCCGCACCGGCCCCCGTCCCGACGCAGGCTACCCCAACCCCGGATGCCGTCCCCACCCGGACCGGACCGGCGAAGGCAGCCTCCGCCGCCGCCCCTCCCCGCGTTGCCCCGGCTCCTGCGCCGACGGCCACCGGCGATGCCGCGGTCCTGTTCGGTCAGGCACAGGCCAAACAAAAAGCCGGTGACTATGAAGGCGCTCGCAACATTGCCCTGAAAGCCCTTGAGGCCAGTCCAGGTGCCCCGGACGTGGAAGTGTTCCTAAGCGGGCTGGCGATGCCGCTGCTGGCCTCGGCCCGCCCGATGGCCGAAAAGGTGGACTACACCGTGCAGTCGGGCGACTATCTCGGTAAGCTGGCCGCGACCTTCAATACGCCGGTCGCGCTGATCGCCAAGGCCAACGAGGTACAGGGCGCCATGATCCGCCTGGGCGAAACCCTCCGCCTGTTCGATGGCAACAACCACCCCTTCGCCCTCACCATCAGCAAAAGCCGCAACGATCTGCTCGTGACGCTGGACGGCAAATTCTTCAAGCGCTATCGCGTCAGCACGGGCGAGCACGCCAAGACGCCCACGGGTACCTTCAAGATCATCGATAAGATCGCGCATCCGGCGTGGCACAAGCCCGGCGGCCCGGCCATCCCCTATGGTGATCCGGCCAACCTGCTGGGCACCCATTGGCTTGCCCTCGATCTGCCGGGCTATGGCATTCACGGCACCTGGGAACCGGACACACTGGGGCGGCAGTCCAGTGCCGGATGCATCCGGATGCTGAATGCAGAAGTGGAGGAACTCTATACGACTCTTCCGCGTGGAACCCTTGTCACTATCATCGAATAAAAGGTCTCTCCCGTGTCTTCATATTTTCTCCCATTTGAAAAACCGCTTCTCGAGCTACAGAACAAGATCGATGAGCTCCGCAAATTCTCCGAAGACCAGGAGGTCGAGGTGCCGCAGGACCTCACGCGCCTGGAGGACGAACTGGCCGAGGCCCGCCGCCACATCTATTCCGAACTCACCCCCTGGCAGACGGTGATGGTGGCCCGCCACCCACACCGCCCCTATACCCGCGACTATATCAAGGCCTTTGTCACCGATTTCTCCGAACTGCACGGGGACCGCCTGCTGAAGGACGACTCGTCCATCGTCGGCGGCCTGGGCTGGATTGGCGATCACACGGTCATGGTCATCGGCACCCAGAAGGGACGCGACACCAAAACCAATCTGGCCTGCAACTTCGGATGCCCCTTCCCCGAAGGCTATCGCAAGGCCCTCCGCCTGATGCGGCTCGCCTCCAAATTCAATATCCCCATCGTGACCTTCATCGACACCCCCGGCGCGTTCCCCGGCATCGACGGCGAACAGCGCCATGTCGCGGAAGCCATTGCCGTAAACCTCCGCGAGATGTTCCGCCTGACGGTGCCCGTGCTGGCCATCGTGATCGGCGAAGGCGGCTCCGGCGGCGCGCTCGGCATCGGCGTGGCCAATCGCATCCTGATCCTGGAACATTCCTACTATTCAGTCATCTCTCCCGAAGGCTGCGCCGCAATCCTCTGGAAGGACCGCTCCCATGCCGATGATGCCGCCGCTGCCCTCAAGCTGACAGCGCCCGATCTCATCGAATTGAACATCGCCGACGAAATCGTGCCGGAACCCAACGGGGGCGCCCATGCCGATCCCGAAGGAGCCTACCGCCTGGTCTGCGACGCCCTGACCCAGCATTTGGGCGAACTGAAAAAACTCTCCCCGGAACAACTGATGGACCAGCGCTATGAGAAATTCCGAGCGATGGGCGTGTTCAAAGAGGGATCGGTTCCGCCCTTGACACCTCCGCCCCTTCCGGAGGATACTGTATAACAATTGCGTATAAGCAGAGGACCGGCCGTCCTCAATTTGTCCAACCCACCCAACCTGTAAGGAGAATGATGAAGAGTATTAAAGGAAGCCGCACCGAACACAACCTGCTCGCCTCATTTGCTGGCGAATCGCAGGCCCGCAACCGCTACACCTACTTTGCCTCCGCGGCCAAGAAGGAAGGCCTGGTCCAAATTTCGAAGATTTTCGAAGAGACCGCCAACCAGGAAAAAGAGCACGCCAAGCGTTTCTTCAGCTTCCTTGAAGGCGGCGCGGTCGAAATCACCGCCGCCTATCCCGCCGGCGTCGTCGGTTCGACCCTCGAGAACCTCAAGGCTTCTGCCTGCGGCGAAAACGAGGAATGGTCTGAGCTTTATCCTGAATTCGCCCGCATCGCCCGCGAAGAAGGCTTCGAGCAGGTGGCCGTGCTCTGGGAAAACGTCAGCATCGCGGAAAAGCAGCACGAGAAGCGCTATGCCGATCTGGCCAAAAATCTCGAAGACGGCAAGGTCTTCAAGCGCGACGGAGTGGTGGTCTGGCGCTGCATCAACTGCGGCTTCATCCACGAGGCCTTGGAAGCCCCGACGCTGTGCCCAGCCTGCCTGCATCCCCAGGCGCACTTCGAGCTGCTCGGAGAGAACTGGTAACCCACCCCTGTTAGTTAAAATCCCGAAAGGAACGACACATGAAAGCTACAGTAGACGAAGGTACCTGCACGGGGTGCACCCTTTGCTGCGACATCGCCCCCGATGTCTTCGAAATGGGTGACGACGGTCTGGCTCACGCCAAGGCCGAAGCCGTCCCGGCCGATGCCGAAGCGACCGCCAAGGAAGCTGTCGACGGCTGCCCCGTGGCCGCGATCGCCGTGAGCTGATTACGGACTCGATCCAACCGGCCGCCGACTCAACACCGGCGGCCGTTTTTTATGGTGAAAATAACCCGTTCAGGAATTCGGCGGTTCCGTAGTTCCATTCTGAATTCTGACTCCTGAATTCTCTCTGCTTATGAATCTATTGCTCGGCATCGGAAACCCCCGGCATGGCGATGACGGACTCGGGCCCATCTTCGCCCGCGCATTCCGTCATCCGAACTGGCAGTGCCTCAATGTGAGCACCGTCCCGGAGAACTACACCGGTGTGGTGCGCCGCCTGCATCCCGAGACACTCCTCTTTTTGGATGCCGCGGACATGGGCGCGGCACCCGGCACGCTCCAGCGGCTGGCTCCGGGAAGCATCCAGATGCGCGACTTCGGCACCCATGCCCCGCCCCTCGGCCAGCTGGCTGGATTCCTCTCGGACTGCGCCGGGGAGATTATCCTTCTCGGCATCCAGCCGGAAACCACGATGCCCGGAGCACGTCTGTCAGCACCGGTCCGAACCGCCCTCAAAGAGCTGGGGCGGGCGCTGGCGGAAAACCGGATTCCCTGAAGCCCCTTGCCCTTGCCTTCGCCCAGGTGGAATCGTACACTTCAAGTAGGAGAAACCCCTACCGGAAGGATGGATCATGAAAATACTGGCTGCACTGGATCTCTCGAGCACCACCCCCGCCGTCATGCGAGAAGCCCGGATGTGGGCCCGCCGTCTCGAGGCCGAACTCTTTTTGATCCATGTAACGGAACCGGACCCCGACTTTGTCGGCTATGGTCCCGGCCCGGAAAGCGTCCGCCTAGCCGTGGCCCACAAGTTCACCCGCGCGCACAAGCAGATTGAGAAAGCCGCCGAAGAGCTGCGCCAGGAAGGCATCGACACCACCGCCCTTCTCCTGCAGGGGCCCACCGTCGAAACCATTCTGCGGGAATCGAACCGACTCTCGGTGGATGCCATCCTCATGGGCGCGCGGGCCCACAGTTCCCTGCATGACATGCTGGTGGGCAGCGTAAGCAAAGGGGTCCTGCAGAAGTCCACCCGACCCATGCTGCTGATTCCTCCGCACGACACACCCTGACGCTCTCTGTATCAGAACATCCACTCGGTCTGCACCACGAAGTTCCGACCCGCTTCGTTCACTCCGGACCCGTGAATCCGATAATCCTCATCGGTGATGTTCTCCAGCGCCAGCGTCAGCTGCAGAGATTTCATCACAGTGAGACCTCCTCGTACAGTGCCGACGACATAGCCCGGAGTACCGCCCGGCGGAATCCGCTGGGTGTCCCGCTTGTCGCGGGTGGACAGGCGGTCCGCCTTGGCGGCCGCATCCAGCACGCCCTCTATCCAGAAAGGTTCACCGACAGGCTGCCAGCGGAGGCGGGCCTGACCGGTCAGGGGCATCAGACGGCTCATATATTCGCGGACCTGAATGGGTTCTGAAGTCGGATAGGTATCCACCTTCCCCTCCATCCAGGAGCCGGCCAGGGCAACATGCCAGTCTTCTGTGAGATCCGCACCCAGGACCAGCTCCACCCCGCCGATCCAGCCATCGCCGGCATTCTGTTTGGTGACCTCTTCCAGGTCATCGATAATCACACCGGTCGGGGTCCGCACAATCATATCGTTAATCCAGGTCGTGTAGACGGAGGCTTCCGCAAAGAGGCGATCGCTCTGAAACCGAAGACCGGTCTCAGCACAAAGGAATTTCTCCGGATCGAGATCCTCCACCGGAGTTTCGATTTCACTGCTCCGGGCGCTGTCCAGCCGGGTCAGGTCGGACAGGTTCGGAGAACGAAAGCCCTGAGACAGGCCGGCAAACAGCGCATGACCGCGTGTGACGCCGAACGGAGCCAGCATGCGCAGCGAAGCGGACACCGTGTCCCACTGGTCATGTCGGGACGTCACCTCTCCGCTCAGGGGATCCTCCACGCGATCGGCATCCAGTCCCGCCCAAGTATAGCGAAGACCGGGCGTCCATTCGATCGCCCCATCAAAGGTGGAAATCGTGTCCTGCACATAGAGACCCAGCAGATCAGTCGACGCATCATCGGCCACCGGTCCCTGAATGGAATGCTTCGTTACACCGTCCTCGCCGGTTTGGTTGCGAAAGGAGTCCACCTCATCCCGATAGGTTTCCATGCCGTACACCCAGTCGCCCCAGTCGCTTTCGCTTTCCATCTCCAGCGAGAGACCCCAGGTGACCACCTCAAATCCCTGCTGGTCCGACCGGTCGTCTGTGCGCAGCCGAACCCGGTCTTCGGTCTGTTCCTGGCGGGACAGGGTCAGGCGCCAGGCGTCCACCGGGCCGGTCAGAGGGGTGGCCGCCAACCGCGCATACGTCAAGGTCCGGCCCTGATCAAACGAACGTTTCAACTCGCTGCCATGCTCCAATCCCTCCCACTCGATGCCGTAGATGGTTTTATGGGTCCGCCAGGCGTCTTCCTGCTCCACCTGCTGATGCGCCAGCGTGAGCGTCATGCCTTCTTTCAGAATGTAATCTGCCCGGAGATTAAAATCGGTTTCATCATAACCGGTATGCTTCTGCTCCCCGACATCCTTCCCGCCCTCCAAGTCGCCGAAAGTCTTCCAGGTGACCCCGCCAGAGAACGACAGCCGTTCCGTGACGCGCCCCGCCGCCCCGATCCGCACCTGCACGGATTCATCTGCCGTGGCAGCGCGGAATCCCAGCCTGGACTCCACGACCGCTTGCCCGGTCCAGGGCATCGGGGATTCGCTCAAGGCATTGACCACGCCGCCAACCGCATCGCTGCCATAGAGAACCGAGCCGGGCCCCATCACCACCTCATAGCGATCAATCGACCAGGGATCCACGGTATTCCAGTATTGATTCGGGCCGTCACGGAAGACGGAGTTATTCAGCCGAATTCCATCCACTAGCATGACCGTACGGAACCCGGTGAATCCCCGCAAATAGGGAGAGCCCTGCCCTTCCGATGTTTTCTGCAGCAGCACCGACGGGAGGCCCTGAAGGACATCTGGCGTGGTGCGGGGCATCTGGTCCTGCATCGTTTCCCGATCCAGTACATAGCCGGTATAGGGCACTTCCGGCAGAATTCGCTCCGATCGCATGGCCGTCACCATCACCTCCGAGAGCACCACCACATCTTCTTCCGCCGCCGGGGCCGCCCCCACAAAACACAGCACCGTCACCCATCCGATCCACCCGAGTCTACTGTCGCTGAGTCTCATCCTTTTCCCTCCTGTAATTTTCGCCTTCACAGTGGAAACGCAGCAGCAGCGAAAGAAGTTCATTTCCCTGCTAAAAAAAGGGCACTGGGGTCTGACATCAACGCATGGAAAGGGGACAGGAGGCGGAATGGAATGACCATCGGCACAAGCAGAACAGGATGTCTGGATGGGGATCCGGCATGGAGTGGTCCATGCTCACGGGGGGAGGAGCCTCCGTCTTATGAATCCGGCTGGGCAGCGCGGAAATCCTGCAGATGCATCTGCAGATATTCCTGCCCGTTGTAGCGGTTCAGGATCAGGTTGAAGGCGATGTCCAAAGGCCCGCTTGGAATCTCGCGATCGCCCATGCCAAAGCCGATGGCTTCGCGATCACGACCGCCCATCGGGAAGATCAGTTTCAGATGCTTGCCACCGATGACGCGCGGGGCAAACTTGGGCGTCAGATTCCGCACGGCCCAGACGGGCAGCGGATTTGAGTGGCCGAAGGGGCGCAGGCGGTTCTGATCATGATACAGGTGATCATTGAGATCGGCGGCATCGATCCAGGCATCCACCTTCAGCTGGCGGCGCTGGTCGCCTTCGCTGAGCGTGGCCGCGCACACCTGATTGAACTGCTCAGATAATTCGGCGATGCGGTCCTGATCGACCTCGAGGCCCGCGGCCATCGCATGCCCGCCGTACCGGCGCAGCATCCCGGAACACTGGGACAGGTGGCTGAGCAGATCGAACCCCGGGATACTTCGGCAGGAACCGCGGCCGACACCGTCCGGATCGATCCCGATTACCGCGACGGGGCGGTTGTAGCGGCTCGCAATCCGCGAGGCCACAATCCCGATCACGCCGGCATGCCAATTTTCGTGGGCCACCACGATTCCAAAATCCTTGGTTGCATCGAATCGCGCATCGAGGTCTTCGCAGGCCTCGCGGACAATCCGGTCTTCAATTTCCTGGCGCTTTCGACTGGAGTCGTCGAGCTGCTGAGCCAGAATCCGGGCGCGGGGCGCCTGCTCCGTGAGGACCAGTTCCAGCGCGGCTTCCGCATTCCCCAGGCGGCCCGCGGCATTGATGCGCGGCCCGATCATGAATCCGATGTGATAGGTATCCACCGGCCCCGTAATCCCGGCCGCCTCAATCAGCGTGCGCAGGCCCACGGACTGGGTTTTATTCAGTAGTTGCAGGCCGTGATAGACCAAAATGCGGTTTTCCTTCAGCAGCGGAACGATGTCGGCCACCGTGCCCACCGCCACCAGTTCCATAAAACTTTTCAGGTCGAGTTTTTCAGCGGCTTCCAGTCCCTGCTGGCGCGCCTTTTTGACGAGGCCGTGGCAGACCTTGAAAGCCACGCCGACGCCTGCGAGCATCCGGATGTCGTCCGGTCCGCCGCCCAGCTTGGGATTCACGATGGCACAGGCTTTCGCCACACCCTCCGCGGCCGGTTCGTGGTGATCGGTGACGATCACATCGATCCCCAGACGGGCGGCCTCCTGGACCGCCTCAACGGAACTGGTTCCGCAATCCACGGTGATGATGAGATTGGGGTGATAGCTTTCCACGCAGCGGTGCAGGGTCGCAACCCCGAGGCCATAGCCGTCCTCAATACGGTGTGGCAGGAATGGAATCGCCATGGCACCGAGCCCGCTCAGGACCTGAATCATCAGGGCCGTCGCGGTGACGCCGTCGACATCATAATCCCCATAGACAAGGATGGTGCTCCCCTGCTCGATATGGGTTAGGATCAGATCCACCGCCGTTTCCAGCCCCGGCAGAGAAAACGGATCGGTCAGATCCGCCAGCCGCGGCTGGAGGAACTGATCAATCTCATCGTTGTCAGTCAGGCCGCGCGTCACCAGCGCCCGAGCCATGGCCCGGGTGAACCCGTAGTCCGTTGCGATGCGATCCGCTACCTGCAGTTCGGCTTCGGCGGTGACCCAGCGTTTTTGAGCGCGATGGAGCATCGACTCACTTCTTCTTGGCGACCGCGTTTTTCGGACGGACCGCCAGCATCACCGGCGCAGCAATCAGGGCGGAGGAATAGGTTCCGGCCACAACACCGATGAACAGGGCCAGGGCGAAGTCGAAGATCGAACCGCCACCGAAGATCATCAGCATGCTCACGCTGAGCAAGGTGGTCAGCGAGGTCAGCAGTGTCCGGCTCAGCGTCTGATTGATGCTCTCGTTCACCACCGCTTTGTCGAGACGGCCCTTGTGCTGCTTGCGGGTTTCGCGGATGCGGTCAAACACCACGATGGTGTCATTGACCGAATAGCCGAGGACCGTCAGAAGGGCGGCAATGCTGGTCATCGTCAGCTGACGCCCCAGCAGGCAGTAGATGCCGATGGTCAGCAGCACGTTGTGCAGCAGACCGACCACCGCGCCGATTGCAAACGAGAATTCGAAGCGGATCGTGATATAGATGATCATACCGACCAGAGAGAGGCCCAGGGCCATCAGACCGCTGCGCTGCAGCTCCTTGCCCACCTGCGGGCCGACGGTGTCTTCCTGCACGACCTTGAACTGGTCTTCCGCAAACTGGTTCGCCAGCACCTCGCGAACGATCAAACCCTCTTCGGGGGTGGCGACCTTGACCACAAGGACTTCGTTCTCCTCGTCCACACTGCGAAGGCGCTGATACTGAATCGGCACGTTCTGGATGCCGGCTTCGCCGAAGGCCATGCGCAGGTTGTCGACGCTGGCTTTGTTTTCAAAGTCCATCGTGAGCTGCTGCCCCCCCGTGAAGTCGACGCCGAAGTTGGCAGACCCGCGCGTGTAGGTATAGCCCAGCGAACCCGCCAGAAGCAGGATGGACAGCGCCGCCGCCCATTTACGCTTGCTCATGAAGTCGATGTGCGTTTCCTTGACCCACTGGGTCATCTTGAGGTTGTGCAGCCAGTCATGCTGCGCCAGCGACTCAAACACCATGCGGGTGACCACAATGGAGGTATACATGCTGGCCACGATGCCCGCGCTCAAGGTGATGGCGAAGCCCTTCACAGGGCCGGAGCCCTGCCAGAACAGGATTACGGCTGTCAGCAATGTCGTAATGTTTGAATCGAAAATCGTGCTGAAGGCCTTTTCATAGCCCGCAGAGATCGCGGCCCCAAAGCGTTTGCCCATGCGCATTTCTTCGCGGATGCGCTCGAAGATGAGCACATTGGCATCCACTGCCATTCCGACCGTCAGCACGATACCGGCGATCCCCGGCAGCGTCAGCACCGGCAGCGTCACGCCTGAGCCACCCATGCCCGCGCCGCCGATCAAACCGAGGAACCCGGCCGTGACGATCATTCCCAGAGGCAGTAGCACCAGATTCAGGAGCAGGGCCATGACGGCCACGAGACCGGCAAAGTGATAATAGATGACCATGAAGATCGCCACGGCGATAAAGCCCAGCAGCGCGGCACGGCCGCCACTTGCGATGGCATCTGTTCCGAGCGTCGGATCCACGGAGCGCTCTTCCAGCACCTTCAGCGGTGCCTTCAGCGAACCGGAACGCAGGACAAGAGCCAGATCGCTGGCCTCTTCCAGCGTGAAGCTGCCTTCGATGACGGCTTCCCCGCCGGGGATGGAACTGCGGAGGAACGGCGCCGAATAGAGCGTACCGTCCAACACGATGCCGAGATAATGGCGGCCGTTCGGATCAGGGTTCTTGGCCCCGCCTGGCGCGTGATCCGCCGTGACCTTTGCAAAGATTTTTCGTCCCTTGGCATCGAACGAAATCTGCACCGCGCGCTGGCCAAACTGCTGATAATCCACATTGGCCGACTTCAGGCTGTCGCCAGTCAGTTCGGCACGGTTGCCGACATAGAAGGGTCGATAGTAGTCCTTGCCCTCAATGATTTCTTTCTTTAGAAGCAGTTCATAGCCGCCCTTGGCCTCGAAGAGGCGGATCGCTTCGCGCTCTTCCGGGGTCGGGACATCACCCGTGCGGATCCAGTAGTTGCCGTCCCCGTGACCGGGCAGCGACACAATCTCATAGCCGTCCGGCACTTTGCCGTCCTGGAACAGATTGGCAATCAGCGCATCGTTCTTCGAGTGCACCATGCGGAACTCCAGAAAGGCCGCCCGACGGATATTCTCGGACGCGCGAGCGCGGTCCTCGGCCTTCATGCCGGGGATCTGCACCACGATGCGGCGGTCGCCATCCGGATAGATGATTGGCTCGGCCACGCCCATGGTATCCACGCGGTTGCGGATGACCTTGATGGCCCGGGCCTGAGCGTCCTGAATGGAGCCTTCGAGCCCCTTGCTGTCATCGATTTCCAGCGTGTAGCTCGTGCCACCCTGCAAATCAAGGCCCAGCTTGATCTTCTCTTTGGGCGGAGTGATCAAAGCCACGCTCCACGCCGTTACCACCGCTAAAATCAGCCATTTCCAGATGCTTGTTTTCATAGTCCTCGTTTCCCGTTGTCTGCTGGCGGAAGCCGCCGAAATGTTATTTGTCCAGCTTACTTGCAGCAGGCTGCGCCGTCTTCAGCCGGCTCATCGCCCTTGTCGAGCACCTGCGATACCGCACCGCGCACGATCTCCACCTTTACATTGTCGGCAATCTTCACGATCAGGGTCTTTTCCTTCACGTTCGACACCACGCCGAGGATGCCGCCGCCAAACAGAACCTTGTCGCCAGTCTTCGTCGCGCTCAACAGCGCCTGACGCTCTTTTTCGCGCCGCTTCTGGGGGCGGATCAGCATGAAATAGAACAGCGCGACCATCAGGCCGAGCCAAATGAACATGAACGCGCTCGACTGAGGAGCAGCCCCTTCGCCGCCCGCAGGCTGCGCCATCGCCAAAATACTAATCCAATTCATTCTGTCTTCTCCTCCGCGGATTGTCCGCGTTCGTTCTTTCTTCCAGCCGCTATTCCGCGGCTATCGGTTCCGCCGGCGTCGGCCCGTACACACGGGCCGTCTCCGCACGAAACGCGTCAAACTCGTCCTGGCGGATGCTGTCGCGCATCCGGCCGATAAATTCAAAATAGGCATGCATATTATGCAGCGACGCCAGGCGGACGCCCAGCATCTCGCCCACATTCAACAAATGCCGGATGTACCCGCGGCTGAACCGCTGGCACGCCGGACAGGTGCAGCCTTCTTCGATCGGGCGGTCATCCAGCCGATGCGCTGCCGCGCGGACCGAATAGCGACCCTCGCGCGTGAACACCGTTCCGTGCCGCGCCAGCCTTGTCGGCATCACGCAGTCGAACATATCCACACCCGCCGCCACCGATTCGCTCATCTGCCAGAACTGGCCGACGCCCATCAGATAGCGCGGACGCTCGCGCGGAAGAAAATCCACCGTCATCTGCACACCCGGCATGATCAGGTCCTCGGGCTCGCCCACACTGACGCCGCCGATGGCATACCCATCGAAGGCCTCCAGCGCCAGCAGACCCTTGGCGCAGCGCTCCCGCAGATCGGGATAGACACCGCCCTGAACAATACCGAAAACCAGCTGTCCCGGAGCCCTCGGCTGCTCGGCACACTGAGCCGCCCAAGATAAAGTGCGGTCCACTGCTTGGCAAGCGTATTCAGGGGTGCAGGGACACGGCGGGCACTCGTCAAACACCATCGCGATGTCCGATCCGAGGATCCGCTGGATGTTCATGCTTTCCTTCGGCCCCATGAACATTTTGCTGCCATCCACATGCGACCGGAACCAAACCCCGTCCTGCGTCATCTTCCGCAACTTCGTCAGACTGAATACCTGATAGCCCCCGCTGTCCGTCAGAATCGCCCGGTCCCAATCCTGAAAGCGATGGAGACCACCGAATTTCTCCATGACCTCCATCCCCGGTCGAACGTTCAAATGATAGGTATTGCCCAGCAGCACCTGGCAGTCCAGCGCCTCCAGTTCCCAGGGCGCCATCGACTTCACCGTCGCCTGCGTCCCCACCGGCATGAATACCGGCGTATCAATCGGGCCATGCGCCGTCCACAAACGGCCCAAACGGGCCTTGGAGTGCGCCTCCTCGTGCAGGACTTCAAATGTACCGATTTCGGGCATAATCGGAGCACTCTACCCTTGCCCCCCGCGCTTGTCGAGCGTTACACACCCCCTTTCTCACGGCAAAATATATGACACTTCTCCAGTCTTATGCTAGATTAGCTACAACAAAACGCGCCCCGGAGAATCCTCCGAGGGCACCAGTACAAAGAAAAGAAAGGACCCCTCTTATGATCAGCAAGAAAATGTCCAACGCCATCAGCACCCAAATCAACCGCGAATTTGTCTCCGCCTTCCTGTACCTCGCGATGGCCAACGACGCCGCCGACAAAGGCTATAACGGCACCGCCGCCTGGATGACCCTCCAGTTCCAGGAGGAACAGGTCCACGCCCTGAAATTCGCCAAATACGTCCAGGATCAGGGTCAGAAAGTGATGCTGACCGAATTTGAAGCCCCCAAAACCACCTGGAAGAGCATTCTGGACATGTTCCAAGACGCTCTCGGCCATGAAAAGAAGGTCACCGCCTGGATCAACCAGCTCAACACCCTTGCGATTAAGGAACAGGATTACGCCACCCAGAGCATGCTCCGCTGGTTCATCGATGAGCAGGTCGAGGAAGAAGCCAACTGCATCGACGCCATCACGGCCCTCGAACTGAATGCCGGTTCCAAACCCGCCATCTATATGGTCGACCAGCAGCTCGGAAAGCGTGCCGCACCGGCCGCCGCCGCTGCCGAGGCCTAACCCGCCCCAAAAACAGCGGGAGGCATCCGCCTCCCGCCTTTTTTATGCTTTATCCTCCGTAGCCTCGCGCAAAGGAGGGCCTCATGCCATTTTGCTACCGTATGAGGCCTAAAACGAATCAAAATCATCATTTTCAGGAAATATGTCCCATTTTCAATATTTTGGGGCATTTCCCCTCTATTTATGACTTTTTTATAGGGAAAATGACCTCCTTTTTGTATTTTCCATGAATGGTTCAAACAAAGGCAAAAAGTCGCAAAGAAAGACCCTTTTCTCGTTTGCAAAAGATTGAAAACGGGGAGAAGCATTTTGGCCGCATCTTTTCGCAGAGGAAAGGGGAACTCGTCTAAAAATCATGATTTTTCACCGATTTTGGGCTATTTTGACCCATATCTTCATTTTTCAGTCTGAATTTGCTCAGAACGGCGATTGCCCCAACTCATTTGTTCATTTACCATATCTACAATAAGGATTTCTAAAACAGCGGCCAGAACTACAGAAGTGATCTGCAGAAATTTTCCATATATGACAATTGTTGAATGAAGGCACGAAAATATGATGAAAAACATGATCAAACTACCCGCCCCTCAACGAGAGCTGCCATTTCCGTTAATGAAAGCGTTAGAGACAAGACGAACCATACGAAGATGGAAGGACTCCCCCCTCTCCGAGCAGGACCTCTCCAATCTGCTCTGGGCGGCCTGCGGCATCACCAAACAAAAAAAGGGGGAAGCGAAACAGAAACGGACCGCCCCTTCCGCATGCAATTCCCAGGAAATCAGGGTCTACCTGCTCATGAAAAACGGGGTATTTCTGTATGATGAAGAAACCCATGAATTAATCAAAACCATGGCAGCGGATATCCGGGAGCACATTGGAACCCAGAAAATGATGAAAGCGGCACCGCTTGGGCTGGTGTTTGTTGCGGACCTGTCCAGAATGTCGGGTCCGTTATTCAGGAACAGACCGGACGCCCAGCGCTTCTGCGCTTGGGTGGACACCGGATTCATCAGCCAGAACATCTATCTCTATTGTGCGGCATCCAATCTGGCCACGGCGGTCCTCTCCCTGGTTAAGAGAGAGCCCCTGCATGAACAAATGAAACTGAACAAAGATGAGCACATTGTGCTCACACAAGTTGTGGGGCATGCGATATGAAAAAAATGAAACGATTTCTTCTCATCCTGCTCGCTGCTGCTCTTTCCAGTCTCGCCATCCTGGCTATTGGCCTGACCGGGTTCGCCCTTGCCGAGGGCGTGGCCGACACCATCCAGCCGGACAGCTATGAAGCCATGACCAGCTGGGAAGAATATATTTTCCTTGGCGCATTTCTGATGTTCATCCCCACGGGCGCATATGCGCTGATTGTCTCCATCACCCTCTCCTTCTCCCGCTGGCTCCGTTCCTCGCGCCTCCGGGCCTGGGTTTTCTCCATCCTGCTGACGGGTTGCTTCATTGCGGGCATCACGCTGTGGGCACTGGCACCATGGAAAAACGGATTTTCGGACCTCCACTACGGCCTGCTGCCGCTTTCGTGGAACCTCATCATGGTGCTCAGTGGCCTCGTCGGCACGGAAGTCGCCCTGCTCATCACCCGAAGGAGCCGGCTTGCAACAGAGCTGCCAGCGGCTCCCGGTTCCTCACCCCAACCAGCCCCAACAACGGATGGAAGAATATGAAATTACACCAGCGAATCATTCTTGCGGCTTGTGTCTTGCTCCTGCTGGGCGTGACGACGCTGGCGGTGCGCTCCACCCGGAATGCGGCCCGCCTGGGCCGGGAGGCGGCGACGGCGCAGGCAGAAGCAGAAGCCCTGCGGCAGAAACTGAAGGAACCCGTTGTGGGCCGTCTGCCCCCCGCCACCGGTTTGGACGATGACGTCTGGAGAGCGCGCGTGAACGACCTCCAGGCCCGCCTCGCCGAAAAAGATCGTGAGATAGCCTCTCTGCAGGTCACCGCTGACAGCCCAGCCGCGTCGGAGACAGACAACACTTCGACGAATGCACCCGAGGAGAGAAGACGGGGGCGGCGCGACCGGGGCGCCTGGCTGGAAGAAATCAAGACGTCGGACCCCGAGCGGTATGCGGCCATCCAGGAACGCCGAAAAGAAGCCCGGGAAAAGATGGAGCGCTCGATTGCGGAACAGGCAGATTTTTATCTCAACCGCGACACGGCATCGATGAAAGAGGATGAGTTCGCGGAATATGAACGGATGCTGGGGATGCTGGATGAAACCTGGCTGATGGCTGAACAAATGCAGGCGAACCTCCCCCGAGAGGAACGCCGCACCATCCGAAGAACCATGCGCGACAATATGCAGGAACTCGAGCCGATGATGGATACGGAACGGGACCGGGAATTTTATCAGCTCGGTCTGGACTTCGGATACACGGAAAGCGAAGCCCAGGAGTTCACGGACTATCTGAACGGTGTGATTGAGGTGACATCCATGAGCGCTCTCTATGAGGGCATGTACTCGGGCCGACGGGGCGGCGGCGGCAGCAGTTCACCCGGCGGCTCACAACGGTAAGCGATGGCGGTAACGAAAGCGCCCTATGGATTACCCGCGGGGCGAAGAAGGACCGAACCGACCTGCGTCGCCCGGGCCTTTTATTACAACATATTCATTCCAGCACGTGCCGATTTGTCATCTCGGTGTGTTTGAGTTGCCTCATGCGAAACCAGAAGGGCAAATCAGATCATGCATGTGAAAGCCACTGGACTTCTCATTCGGCCAGCCGGCACCCCCTTGTCCCTATTCGCCCTGAACATTCCGTCACCCGCAGACGGTTTGGATTCAGGATGCTTTCCATCAGGATTATAGAAATGACTTTTCATTTGAACCCCAGAACCGCACAGAAAGAGAATTCACCCTCCTCCACCCGCTGTCCATCTGCCATATGGAAATATGGCTGGAATGAACGGAACGATCAGGATGAGTTTTGCGGAGGTCTCCCTCCTTCCTCCTTCTCTCGGTGCGCTCTGGGGTTCTTTTCTCTTCGTGGGGGGAGGGCGTCTTCGGTCCCTTTCGGCAGGATCCCGCTTCTGCCCCGCCCCTGAAAATCACCCCAAATCCCTTCAAAATATCCGCTTCCGGCTTTTTTTAGAAAAAAGTTGCGCATCCTTCGTTATGATCATATGTTCATTACCCTGCCGCCGGGACCTCCTCGGCACCCCACGTAACAACAGAAGGATAATCTCATGGATTCCATCACGCTGGCTGTCGGAAAAGATGCTTCCGGCAACATTCACCACGGTCATTTCGGCGATGCCGATCTGTTCGCACAGATCACTCTCCTGGCCGACGGGACCCTGATCCCGGGTCCCGTTGTCTCCAATTCCTCGAAATCGCTGGACGACACCCACGGGGCAACAGGCAAGATGAAATCCGTCCTTGCCGCCCTCTCCCCGCTCCACTGCGTGGTGTCCACCCGGATGAGCCCCAATTTCAAGCGGATGGCCCGCGAGTCCCCGATTCAGCCGGTGGTCATCCGATGCGCGGACGACAGCCAGTTACTGCCCTGCCTTTCCCGGGAATGCGCCCGACTTATGGAATGGGTGGACCGGCGACAGCAGGATGATCCAATGCCCGGGGTCCCTGTGCTGGAAGCGACGCCCGGCCCAGACTCCCCCCCCCCTGATTGCAAACCCCTGTACCCCCCAAAAAAATGGAAACACCTATGAACCCTATCTCACTTGTCCTCGGCTTCGCATTGGCCCTCATCCTGGTCGCCATCGCCGTCTTTTTCCTCTTCCGGATTCTTCAGCGGCGGTTCATCACCCTGATGATCCGCGAAATACCCAGTCCCCTTCCCTATGAAGGCACGATTGAAACCCTCACGGCCAACATCAACAGCAAACCCGGCTGGCATGTGTTCCAGACGGTCGACCAGGGACGTGAAATCACAGACAACGGCGGAGACTCCATCGGCCGCATGACCATCCTTCAGTTCTGCCACGGGCCCTTCGCGTCCCGAATGTTCTCCAGCGAAGAGCGCCGCCGGATGTCCGTCTTCTCCCCTCGCAATGTCTCCATCTATGAAAAGGCGGACGGCAACGCCTATGTCGCCATCATGAACGGCGATCTGATGATGAAGTTCAGCCCCCCCGCCACCCGTGCCATTATCCGCGAGGTGGCCCGCGACATGAAGGCTATGCTCGCATTTCTCCACACCTGAGCCCCGGAGCGGCGCCGCGGAGAAGCCGCCGCCGCCCCGGCTTCCTGGATTTTTCAAAAAAAAGGTTGCGCTTCCCCAGTTATGAGCATATGTTCATTTCAATTCGAGGCGGTCTCCCTTCTCCAGAAGCCCGGAGCCAACCTCACTCACGATCACTCAAAACGAAAGAAGGAGCACATCATGCCCTATCAAAATGGAACAGGACCTGCCGGCGGTGGAGCCGGAACCGGTCGAGGCCTCGGCCCTTGCGGCGCCGGCAGAACCCCCAACACAGCCCCCCAGCCCCCGGCGGCACCCGCAACGCCACCGGCCACACCGGATGCTTCCACCCTCCAGTCCCTGCCCCCTCCGGCCCAGACCGGAATGGGATTCGGCCGCGGACGCGGCATGGGTCCCGGCGGCGGTGGACGCGGATTCGGCGGCGGACGCGGCAACGGTCGCGGTGGCGGCGGCGGGTTTGGCGGCGGACGCGGCGGTCGTTGATTTTCTCCCCTTGGACAGCTATACTTATGAACAGTTCTAATCGAAAGGATTTACCATGAATGTCGCCGTCCTGGGAGCCAGCAACAAGCCCGAACGATACAGCAACCGAGCCGTCCTCCTGCTCGCGGAAAAGGGACACACCGTGTTTCCCGTACATCCCGCGTTGGCGGAAATCGACGGGCACCTGGTCTCCAAGCGCCTGTCGGATATTCCGGTTTCGCTGGATACCGTCACGATGTATGTATCCCCGGCCCATTCCACGGGTCTGGCCGACGAGATTCTCGAGGCTAAACCACGGCGCGCGATCTTCAATCCCGGAACGGAAAATCCAGAACTGGAGGCGCGGCTAGCCGAAGGGGGCATCGACGTCCTGCACGCCTGCACATTGGTGATGCTACGAACCGACCAATTCGATGCGCCGCACGCAAAGGATCCGGTCTGAGATGCCCCGCCCCTTCAGCAAACGTTTTGTGGGCTGGCGTCCGGGTGCCGTTCTCTTCAAGCCGACCGGGATCCCCCTCCGGGATCTGGAGCAGGTGGAACTCACCCTAGATGAACTCGAGGCGCTGCGCCTCGCCGACCTGCAGGGTGAATATCAGGAGGCCGCCGCCACGCAGATGAAAATCTCGCGGGCGACCTTTGCGCGCATTGTGGAAGCGGCCCGCCGGAAGGTGGCCGATGCCCTGGTGCACGGAAAAGCGATTCAAATTCAAACGGATTCCAACACCCTCCTGCCCCAACCCTCCCAAATGCCTGGACGCGGACAGTGCCCCGGCTGCGGTGGACACGGACGGGGACACGGACGGAATCGCAACTAACCTAACCTAAGGAACTCATTCTATGAAAGTCGTCATCACGTCTTCGGCCACGACACTGGCCGACCCCATCGACAAGCACTTCGGACGCGCCCATTTCTTTATCCTCGCCGATACGGAAACCGGCACGGGAATCGCCCACGATAACAAACAGAATCTGCACGCCGCGCAGGGCGCCGGCATCCAATCGGCGGAAACTGTCGCCGCTCTCGGCGCCGAGGCGGTCATCACCGGCAGCGTCGGCCCCAAAGCCTTCCGGGCCCTTCAGGCCGCAAGCATACAGATGTTTCTCGTCGATCAGGTCTGCCCGGGCACCGAAGCACTGCGACGCTTCAAGGACGGCGAACTGACCGAACTGGACGCAGCCAATGGCGAAAGCCATTGGGTCTGATCTGAATAATCCAGCCACCCCCATCATGAAAACGTCTCCCTTCATCGCGATTGCCAGCGGCAAAGGCGGCACCGGTAAAACCACCGTGGCTGTCCATCTGGCCGCTATGCTGGCCCGGAATGGACAGGCCGTCACCTACATGGACTGCGATGTGGAAGAGCCCAACGGGCATCTGTTTCTGCATCCGACATTCAGCGATTCAAACCCCGCGGGCATTCTGGTGCCCGAGGTAGATGCGGAACGCTGCACCTCCTGTGGCAAATGCGCCGCGGTCTGCGAGTTCAATGCGATCGCCATGCTCCCGAAGCCGCTGGTCTTTCCGGAGCTCTGCCATGGCTGCTATGCCTGCACTCTGGTCTGCCCGGCAGGCGCCATTCAGGAAAAATCGCGTCCCATCGGCGTAGTGGAATCCGGGCACTCAGAAACTATCGAGTTTGTGCAGGGCCGCTTGAATGTCGGCGAGCCGATGGCGCCACCGCTAATCCGCGCCGTCAAAGACCAGCGGAAACCCGACCGGATTACGCTGCTGGATGCCCCGCCGGGCACCTCCTGCCCGGCCGTCACGGCCATCCGCGGCGCAGATCTGGTCCTGCTGGTGACGGAGCCCACCCCCTTCGGCCTGCATGACCTGTCGCTGACCGTCGAGGCCATCCGCCCGATGGGACTGCCCATGGCCGTGGTTCTCAACCGGGCCGATGGCGAAGAAAGCTCCGTGCAGGACTATTGCCGGACGGAGCATCTGCCCCTGCTGGCTGAACTGCCCGATGACCGCCGGGCGGCGGAAGCCTACGCCCGCGGTGAACTCTTCTTCCCCAGCCTCCCCGACTGGGAGGAACACTTTACCCATCTCTGGACCCGAATCGAGGCGCTGTTGTGAAAGAACTCGTTGTCATTAGTGGAAAAGGTGGCACCGGCAAAACCAGTCTGACCGCCTCCTTCGCCGCCCTGGCAGAAAACGCCGTGCTGGCAGATTGCGATGTGGATGCGGCCGACCTGCATCTGATCCTCTCTCCCGAGGTTCGCCACCGCGAGGAATTCCGCAGCGGCAACGAAGCGGGCATCCGGCAAGACGATTGCATCCACTGCGGCCGCTGTGCGGCGCTGTGCCGGTACGAAGCGATTCCGGAAACCGACCTCGACGGCGTCCGTCATTTTGAAATCGATCCCGGATCCTGCGAAGGGTGCGGCCTCTGCACCTGGAACTGCCCGGCGCAGGCCATCGACTTTCCCTCGCGACTCTGCGGAGAGTGGTTCCGCTCCGACACCCGGAACGGCCCGATGGTCCATGCGCGCCTGATCCCGGGCGGGGAAAACTCCGGCAAGCTGGTCAGTCTAGTGCGCGAACAGGCCCGGCAGGTCGCGACAGAAGAGAAGCGGGACCTCGTTCTGGTCGACGGCCCTCCCGGCACCGGGTGCGCGGTCATCGCCGCGCTCACCGGAGCCCACAGCGTCCTGATTGTGACGGAACCCACCGTCTCAGGGGCGCACGATCTGACCCGGGTGCTGGAACTGACGAAGCACTTCGGTATTCCCACGTGTGTCTGCGTAAACAAATGGGATCTCCACCCGGAACAGGCCGCCCGCATCGAAGACGATGCCTGTGCCGCCGGTGCCCTCCCCGTGGGACGAGTTCCCTACAGCCGGGGGGCCACCGCCGCCCAACGCCGGGGCCTCTCCATCGTGGAGGCCGAAGATCCTGTGCTGGCTGATGACATCCGCTCCGTCTGGGCCCAATGGATCGAATCGTTCGCCGAACCTGTGAAGGACCCCTCATGAGCCCGCTCCGCATCACTGTGCTGACCGACGACACGGTCACAGGCCGCAGCGTCCGCGGGGAACACGGCCTCTGCTTCTATCTGGAAGTTGAAAACCGGCGCCTCCTCTTCGATACCGGTCAGGGACTCGTGCTGGGCGACAACGCCAAGGCACTGAACCTGGATCTCGGCACCATCGACACCGTCGTCCTGAGTCATGGTCATTATGACCATACCGGCGGACTCTCCACCCTGATGCAGGCGGCACAACAGCCCGTAATGATCTATGCCCATCCCGATGCGCTCGCCGCCAAATATCACTGCACGAAGGCGGGCGCCCGCTCCATCGGCCTGTCGGCGGAATCCCGCGAGACGCTCAACCACCCGCTGGTGCGCCTGACCCTGTCGGACAAGCCGCAGGAACTGGCGCCGGGACTCTGGCGTACCGGTGAAATTCCACGGCCCCATCCGGAGGAAACCCAAACCGAGGTCTTCCATCTGGATCCGGAAGGCCTGACCCAGGATCCGCTTCTCGATGATCAGTCCCTCTTCATCGACACGCCCGAGGGCACGGTGGTCCTGCTCGGCTGCGCCCATGCGGGCATCATCCATATCTTAGACTATATCCAGCAACTGACGGAGGGACGCCCCATCCGGGCCGTCCTCGGCGGCATGCACCTCGGGTCGGCCACGCCGGAACGGCTGGAGTGGGTACTGGCGCAGCTGGACCGAATCGCCCCGCAGCAGCTGATGCCGATGCACTGCACGGGCATCCGGGCCATTGCCGCGCTCTGGCACCGCTTTCCTCAAACCTGCCGCCCCGCCGGCACCGGATCTGTTTTCATTTTTTCAACCGCAAAGGAATCCCCATGACCGAACCTGATCCCGCCACCTGCAATGAAACCACTTGCGGCTCCTGCAGCCAGAGCGGTGCCTGTCCCTCCGCCGGCAACCCGCCGGATCCGGAGGGGCCGCCCGAAGCCGAAACCGAAGATCAACGCCTGTCCAGACGGATGGGTCAGATCCAGCACAAGATTCTGGTCATGTCCGGCAAAGGCGGCGTGGGCAAAAGCACGGTCGCCGTAAATCTGGCCCTGTCGCTCCGGCAGGCCGGCAAGCGGGTTGGCCTGCTGGATGTGGATATCCACGGTCCCAGCATCCCACGCATGCTTCAGTTGAAGCAGGCCCCCCAGCAATCCGCAGACGGGGCCATCATCCCGCTCGACTACAGCGGCCTGAAGGTCATGTCGATCGGCTTCCTGCTGCCCAAGAGCGATGAGGCCGTCATCTGGCGCGGACCGATGAAAATGACACTGATCCGGCAGTTCCTGCAGGATGTGGCCTGGGGCGATCTGGATTACCTCGTCATCGACCTGCCGCCGGGCACCGGGGACGAACCGCTGTCGGTTTGCCAGCTGGCGGTGCCGGTGGATGGCGCCGTGGTGGTGACCACGCCGCAGGATGTGGCGACCTCGGATGTCCGCCGTTCCATCCGCTTCTGCGAAAAACTGAAACTGCCCGTGGTGGGTGTCGTCGAAAACATGAGCGGATTTGTCTGCCCCCACTGCGGCGAAATCACTCATATCTTCAATCAGGGCGGCGGAGAGAAAATGGCGACCGAAATGAAGGTGCCGTTCCTCGGCCGCATCCCGATCGATGCCGGCATCGGGGCGGCCTGTGACCAGGGCACGCCTTTTGTCGAAAACCCAACCAACACAGAATCCGCCCAGGCCTTCGCGAAGATTGCCTCGAGTGTCCTGTCCCTTTCAAAACAACCCACCCCCTAGGAGGAATCCAAATGAACATCGCCATCCCCATCGTAGACGGCAAACTCTGCCTGCACTTCGGCCACTGCCAGCACTTTGCGCTGGTGACGGTCGACGACGAGTCCAAGGCCATCACCGGCCAGGAACTTCTCAATCCGCCCCCGCATGAGCCCGGCGTGCTGCCGAAGTGGCTCCATGAACAGGGCGCAAACATGATTCTGGCCGGCGGCATGGGTAGCCGGGCCCAGGACCTGTTCGCCCAGAATGAGATTCAGGTCGTCACGGGATGCCCCGTCGATACCCCCGAATCGCTCGTCGCGGCCTATCTCTCCGAGTCGCTCACCACCGGTGACAATACCTGCGACCACTGATTCAATCGAAAAATCAGAAAAAGATAGCGCAACGGCTTTGCAACATAGGTTGATTGCGCTATCTTTATGTCTTCAGAAGTAAGGAGATGCAATGACCGCTATTATTGAATGGATTCAACAATTTTCACCGGTGACCCAGGCCCTGATCGGCACCTGTTTTACCTGGGCCATGACGGCGCTGGGTGCCGCGGCCGTATTTCTGTCCCGCAAACCCAGCCGCAAAATGCAGGACGGCATGCTGGGATTTGCCGCCGGTGTCATGATTGCAGCCAGTTACTGGTCTCTCCTTGCTCCTGCCATTGAAATGTCGGGCGGCTCCTGGATGCCAGCCGCCGTTGGATTCCTGCTGGGCGGCGTGTTCCTGCGCGGAATCGATATGATCCTCCCGCATCTGCATGTCTATGAGGAAGAGCCGGAAGGCGTGCCCTCCAAGTGGAAACGTAGCATCATGCTGGTCACCGCCATCACACTGCATAACTTTCCCGAAGGCCTCGCGGTCGGTGTGGCGTTTGGCGCCGCCGCCGTAGGCGTCAGCGAGGGCGGCTCGGCCTATACCGTCGCAGGGGCCGTCGCGCTGGCCATTGGTATCGGCATCCAGAATCTGCCGGAAGGTCTCGCGGTCTCCATGCCCCTGCAACGGACCGGTCTCTCCCGCCGCAAGAGCTTCATGTATGGCCAGTTCTCCGGCATGGTCGAACCCATTGCCGGTGTCATCGGTGCTATGGCCGTCATCATGGCCCGCCCCATTCTGCCCTACGCCCTCGCGTTTGCCGCCGGCGCCATGATCTTTGTGGTGGTCGAAGACGCGATCCCCGAAGCCCAGAGCGAAGGGAACAACGACATCGCCACCATGGGGGCCATGCTCGGCTTTACCGTCATGATGGTCCTCGATGTGGCCTTAGGTTGACCGGAACCCATCGTCCGGAATCAAACGGCCTCCGCTCCGGCGGGGGCTTTTGTTTCTCCGGGCGGCGTTTCATCTCTGCGCCTCCGGACTTGCTCTTGCCCCTACCTGTCCGATAGACTTTTCGCCATGAAAGTCTCAAGCATCCCTGCCTGCGGCTGAATCGAAAAGAAGGCCCACCATGACAAAATCCAGACTGATTACCGCCGCTGTGATTATCCTGCTCGCGCTGCTGGTGATTCTCCAGAACACCCAGCCCGTCACCACCCGGATCCTGATTTTCAGCTTTACCCTATCCAATGCCGTCCTGCTGACCCTGACCTTCCTGATCGGATTGGCCGCCGGATTGATTCTCAGCATGAGAAAAGCCAGTCACAAAAAACAGTAAATCCAATCCGAAGCCCACACCCACATGAAAAAACTACTATCCTCGATGATGGAATGGATTCGCCCGGCCGGCATCGGCATCGTGATCTATTTCGCGTATGCCTCCGGCACAGACCCCGTCGTTCGCTTTCATATCCTGGGGCCGTGGATCGCCCTGCTGATGTGCGGCACCGTGGCTTTTGAAGCCATTGTGATTGGCCCTGCGGGCTCAGGAAAAATCGGATATGCCCCGAATCGCGCCTACCAGATTCAATCCGGGCTCGCCAATGCCGCCATCGCGGTCACCGCCGCGCTGGTCCTGGTCCTGAACTGGGGTCTATACGCCGATGCCACGATTACCATGACCATGCTGGCCTTCTTCGCCTTTTCCGGCACCAATCATCTAGCCAGCGCCATTTTTCATCACAACTGGAAACCCGTGAATCTGCTGCGCCCGGTGCTGGCAGCAGCCCTGATCGCCTTCCTGCTCCCCGCCATGATTCAAGCGCTGAAGACCTAAATTCAGCCCGTTGCCTGCCCCCATTCGCCGGCGCACCGGATCAACGCCACCACCGCTTTCAGATCCAGATCTGACAGCTTCCGGAACCGAATGCAGCTCTTTCCTGTGCTAACCTTCCCCCGCCGCCCCACCCGTGCGGCCACTTCTCCCAAGTATATTTTCCGAGGGGGTTGACATACTGGTCCAATGTTGTACTATCCCGTATCGAATCATCTGAGATTGGACTATATATGAAACCTGCAACCACCACGTGCGCCCGGCCAAAGAACATCCCCGAAAATAGCATCCTGCCCCAGTTGTCACTGATTTTTCAGGAGATGACCTACCGCAGCCAGCAGAAATGGGGTCTGGTGCCCAATGTCTGCATGGTCGTGGGTCATCTGGAGATGCATCCCGATGTCTGCGAACCGGCGGCCATCGCCGAGGCCAAACGCCTGCCCCGCCAGACCATGACGTTTGTGCTGGACACGCTGGAGAAGAAAAATCTCGCCATCCGCAAGCCGCATCCGAGCGATCGCCGCCGGAAAACCGTTCACCTGACCGCCAAGGGAAAGCGGCTGGCGGACCATATCCTTCAGGATTTTCTGGATATCGAAAAAGCCGCTGTCGCCGCGATCGGCAAGACCAATCTGGAAACGGTCCGCCGATTGCTGGAAAGCTTCGGCGATGCCGTCTGTGACCAGAACGCCCGCGAATTCAAACCGGTGAAAGGATAGCCTCTCATGCGACTCTCTCCCTTGATCCGTCCCGTGTTTCTCGGGCTCTCGCTTCTGCTGCTGGCCTCCGGCTGCCGGAGCTTCGAACCGACGCGGGCCCGCCGTGAGCAGACCGACAACTTCACGAGCAATCTGACCCAGCTAGCCGAAGCCAAGCTGGACCACCCCCTCTCGCTGGATGACTGCGTCCGGATCGCCATGACGAACAACTATGCTGTCCGCAAGGCGGATCTGGACCGTGAGCTGTACCGCATCGGAAAAAATGTGGCCTTCACGGCCTTCCTGCCGAAAGTGGCCGCCAGCGCCGGCTATACCTCCTACAGCAAACAGCCGGCGTATACCGATCAGAAATTCGACCAGGCCGACCTGAAAATCAGCATGCCGATCTTCATGCCGTCCACCTGGTTTCTCTATGCGGCCACCCGGCACGGCTATGCCGCGGCTGGCATAGCGGCCACCTATGTCCGGCAGGGCATCGTGGTGCAGACCAGCGTGCAATACTACAATGTCATCATCCAGCAGGAGATTGTGAAAGCGCTGGACAGCCAGCTGGAAGCGGCCCGAAAGACAGCCGATCGGGTGGAAGGCCTCGCCGGCGAGGGATTCTTTATGCCCTGGGAAGGGGACCAGGCACGGTTTCAGGCAGAATCCCGCGAAGCGGAACTGGATCAGGCACGGCGGCAGCTAGCGGTGGTCCGCGGCGAACTCCTGCAGGGGTTGGGGCTGGCCCCCAACGCTCCGCTGGAACTCTCCGGTGACACCGGCACCCCGGATATCCCCGAAGGCACCACAGAAGATCGGGTGCTGAAAGCTCTCGAGGTGAATCCTCAACTGACGATTGCCGACCGGCAGGTCGTCATGCAGGACCACGCTGTTCGGCAGGCGTTCTGCGACTTCATCCCCGTGGTCTCGATTTTTTCCACTGGCAGTTTGACCGGAGATTCGATGGCCGCCCACTCCTTGAACTGGGCCTCCGGTCTCAGCGGCGCCTGGACGCTCTTTGACGGGCTGGCGAATGTGGCGCGCTACAAGGCCGCCAAGGTCGAGCGCACCCAGACTCAACTGGAGCGCGAATCCACCTTCCTCTCCGTCATCATCCAGGTGATGGCCACGGAAGCCGCCGTCCACGATGCCACCGCCGAAGCCCACATCCGCCAGCGCGCCTATGAAGTCGCCAAGGCCAAACACGAAGACTATGCCGCCCGCGCTGCGGAAGGTCTGAAACCTCTCAGTGATGCCCTGGATGCCCAGGCCGTCATGAATCTGGCTCAGGTCCAGATGGTCCAGAGCCGATATCAAAAGCAGATCGCGATTGCCAATCTCAAGCTGGCGATGGGCATCACCCTGATTCCTGACGAAACCACTGAAGTGAAAGATGAGAAATAAGATGAACTCCACCCCCCTCTTGAAACGGATTGTCCTGCCCCTCTGCACCGCCCTGCTGCTGGCTTCAGGCTGCGGCAAAAAATCCGCCGAAAACGCCGACGCCGATGTGTCGGGGCTCATGATACGCGCCCAGCCGGCGGCACCCCGCACTTTTGAACGGCGCCTGAAAGTACAGGGCAGCCTGGAAGCCAAAAACACGGCACAGGTCGCCGCCCGAACCGATGGCAATCTCGACATCCTGTGGATCGATGAAGGCGATCCAGTCACCGCCGGTAAAACCCCGCTGTTCCAGGTGGACCCGGCCCGGAATCAGGAGGCTCTGGTCATTGCCCGGCAAAATCTGGAAGTGGCCCGAGCCGGTCTTGCCGTCGCCAAGGCCTCCGAACAGAAAACGAAAGCCGAAGCCCATAAGGCCATGCTCGACTTCGATCGCTATACCCGCCTGCACAAGAACGGAAAGGTCACCGACAACGAATTCGAAGGCCGCGAGGTGGCCAACGACCAAGCCAAGGCAGGTCTCGATGTCGCCGCGGCCCAGGTGACCCTCGCGAAACGGCTGGTCAAGCAGAACGAAGCCGGCGTGGCCATCGCCCAAAAGAATCTGGATGACACCAAAATCCTCGCTCCCATCTCGGGCGTGGTCAGCGCCCGGTTGGCGGAGCCCGGCGAACAAATGAGCATAGGCCATGTGGTTCTGCGAATTGCGGATCTGTCGGTCGTGGAAGTCAGCGCCTTCCTTCCCGCCCAGTACTATCCGGAGATCACAGCCGGCCAGACGGAGTTCCACCTGGCGATCAGCGGACAGGACGCCGGATCCGTCCCGGTCACCTATCGCAGCCCGGTCATCAACCCCGTGCTGCGCACATTTGAAATCAAAGGCACGGTCAGCACCGGCAGCGGCCTGGCCGTTCCAGGCAGCATGGCGGATCTGACCGTTGTCTTTGAAACCCGCGACGGCCTCGCCGTCCCCTCCGCCTCCATCCTGACCCGCAATCAGCAGCAGATTGTCTTTACGGTCCGGGATGGCACCGCGGTGTCCACCCCGGTCCAGACCGGCCTGCAAAATGATGGCCAGACCGAAATCCTCTCCGGCCTCGAGGCCGGTGACATTGTGGTGACCGAAGGCCAGACTCTTCTCCGGGACGGGTCCCCGGTTCAAGTTCTCTAACCCTGCCACCGGAGATTTCCCATGTTCCTCGCCACTGCCTCCACGAAACGCCCAATCGCCATCGGCTGCCTGCTGATCGCCCTCATCGCCCTCGGACTCAACTCGTACCGGAAACTCTCGATTGAGAACATCCCGGCCGTCGACATCCCCTATGTGACCGTCATCACCAGTTGGGTCGGCGCCTCACCGGAAGACATCGAAAAGGATGTGACCAAGTATATCGAAGACGCCGTTTCCGGAATCGACGGCCTGAAGCACATCGACTCCTCCAGCCTGGAAAATGTCAGCGTGGTCACGCTGGAGTTCAACCTGTCCGCCAGCGTGGACATCGCTGCGCAGGATGTGCGCGAGAAGATCGATGCAATCCTCGACCACCTGCCCGAGGATGCGGACCGGCCCGTCATCCAGAAGGTCAATATCAATGCCTCTCCGGTGGCCAATCTATTCCTGTCCGGTTCCGCACCGATCGACGATCTGTATGACTATGCGGACAACACGCTGGCCGATCACTTTGCCACCGTTTCCGGTGTCGCCGAAGTCCAGGTCATCGGGGGCAATGAACGGGAAGTCTGGGTGGAACTCGACCGCGACCAGCTTGTCGCCGCTGGACTGACCAGCTATGACGTTGCTACCGCCCTGCAGCAGAATGTGCTCAGCCTGCCCGGCGGCCGCATCCGTGAACAGGGAAATGAATACTCCCTGCGCTTCGATGCCGACTATCCCGAGGTGGAGGAGATTGCCGCGTTGACAGTAGCGAATCAGGACGGCGTCCGTCGCACTCTCGGCGACCTGGGTACCGTCCGGATGGCCACGGAAGAAATCCGCCAGCGCGCCATTCTCGATGGCAAGCAGGGCATTGTCATTAAGATCGTCAAAAAGTCCGAAGCCAACATTGTTTCCGTGGTCGAAAAATCCCGCCAGCGCTTCGATGAAGTGCGGCAGAATCTGCCCGGCGGCATGAACCTGACCTGGGTGTCCGACGAATCCCGGAATATTCAGGAATCCGTCCATTCGGCCATTACCAGCGTCATGGGCGCCATCCTGCTGTGCGCATTCATCCTGTTCGTATTTTTGGTGAATGTCCGCACCACCATCATCGTGGCCATCACGATGCCGGTCACCATCTGCATCAGCCTCTTCTTCATCCAGCTCGCGGGACAAACGCTGAATGTCATCACCCTACTGGCGATTGGCCTCTCCACCGGCGTGCTCGTGTCCAATTCCATCGTGGTCCTGGAAAACATCGTCTCCAAGTTCGAGACCATGGATAACCACTGGGAGGCCGCCCGCATCGGCGCATCCGAAGTCACCGTTGCCGTGCTGGCTTCCGCCGGCACCAACGTCATCGTGATGTTCCCCATCGCCATGATGACTAGTATGGTCGGCCGCATTCTGGCCCCCTTCGCCATCACCACGCTGATTGTCAACGCCTGCTCCATCCTGATCAGTTTCACGCTAACCCCCATCCTCTGTGCTCTCCTGATGGAACCCGCCAGCAAGCGGAAACACAATGCCTTCGCCCGCTTTGGACAGCGCTGGGATGCCGGCTTCCAGCGTCTGGCTGTCCGGTACAGTAACTTCCTTCGCCGAATCGCCCGCAGCCGCCTCCTTAGCATCGGCGTCGTCCTCTGCTTTGTTTTTCTGTTCTTCTTCACGATGAAAGTCGGCGGCGGAAAATTGGGGTTCTCCTTCTTTGAGAATTCCGACTACGGGCGCATCCTCATCCGCATCGAGACCCCCGCCTACTACAATCTGGACAAAACATCCGGCCGCCTCGAGGAGATTCAGTCGCGATTGATGGGGCTCTCCGATCTCGACCATGTCCTGACCATTATCGGCAAAGCCGAAGCCCAGAGCGGCCAGGCCAGCGAGGGCGTCTACCTAGGACAGATCTCGCTGTACTTTGCCCCCAAAACCGGACGCGACTGGACCATCTTCAACCGTCTGGCCGAAGTTCGCCAACTGCTGGCGGATGAAACGGACTGCATGGTTTCCGTCGCCCTGCCCAGCTTTGTCGGCGGCGGCCAGAGCTTCCAGATTGAGCAGATTCTTTCCGGCGATGACCTGAAGAAACTGGAGGAGTCCGCCCTGGCCATTCAATCCGCTGGGCTGGCCATTCCCGGCGTCGAACTCCTTGATACCAGCATCCGGGACACCAAGCCCGAAATTCTGGTCCTTCCGAAACGAACCGTGCTCTCCGACCTAGGGATCCCGGCCTCCGCCCTCGGCATGATGGTCCGGGCCAACGTGGAAGGCATCAAAGCCGCCAGCTTCAAGAGCGGTGCACGTACGTACGACATCCGCGTCAAACTCAAAGAGCGGCCCGGCAAAGACCAGATCCGCGAATTTCTGCTGCCCGGCACCGACGGCCATCCTGTTCCGCTGGAAACCGTGGCCGATGTCGTGGACTCCCGCTCGATGCTGCAGATCTATCGCCGCGACAAGCAGCGCTCCGTCAAATTCCTGGGCGACATCACCCCGGGAACCTCCATGAGCAGCGTCGGAAACGCCTGGAGTGCCGCCATTGAAGACAACCATCTGGTACCCATCGGCTACTCCTTCACCGCCACCGGACGGACGGAAATGATGAAGGATTCCCTGGCCGATTTTGGCGAAGCCATTCTGCTGGCCGCGTTCTTGACGCTGTTGGTCCTGTCGGCCATTTTGGAATCCTGGAGCCGTCCGGGGCTGGTTCTGCTGACCCTGCCGATGGGGCTCATCGGCGTTGTGTGGGCGCTTGTCTTCAGCGGCTCCGTCATCACCGTGCTTGTCCTGCTCGGGATCCTGATGCTCATCGGCGTGGTGGTCAACAGCGCCATTCTGATTGTGGATCAAACCGCGAACCATCTAAAGGAAGGCATGTGCCGGCGCGAAGCGATGTTCGTCGCCATGGTGGATCAGTTCCGCCCCGTCCTGATGGTCGTGCTGGCCTCGGGCCTGGGGATGCTTCCCATCGCTCTCAGCACTGGCATCGGCTCGGAGAACCGTGCCGGTATCGGCATCGCCTCGGTCGGCGGCATTCTCGTGGCCGGGGCCCTGGCCATTGTAATCATTCCCCTCATCTACACCCTCTTCACAGGGAAACCCAAAGAGGAACACCCGATTGAGATCGAGCCTTCAGATGAATCCTGATCCAACAGAATGAAGCCCTCTGGATCTTTGCCACATGGGCACCCATAGGGTATACTTTCCCCTTTACGGAATCTTATGGTATTCGCCCTGCAAATCCTATGTGTCTTCGGCCTCATCGGCTGCGGCTTTTTCGCCCGACGCCGGGGGCTGCTGAGCGCACAGGGCACAAACGACCTGGCCCGTGTCTCGATCGCGCTGATCTATCCGGCCCTGATCTTCATCTCCATCACAGAGCTGTCGCTGCCGGAGCTGAAGGCCCATCTGAGTCTTCCCTTGCTGACCATGGTCATCGCCCTGACCGGATTCGGACTGGGCCTCATCGCCGTACGCTTCCTGGGGCGCGTCGCACCGGAAACCTCGCGGGCCTTTCTGTTCCATTGCCTGATTAATAACTACCTCTTCTTGCCACTGCCGCTCGTTCTTTTCCGTTACGGTGAGAAAGGCGTGGCCTTGCTTGTCTTTGCCTCCGTGGGGTACGAACTCTTTCTGTGGTCACTCGGCGTTGTCTTGTTCACGAAAAAGATCTCCATCGGGCAGCGGATCAAATCGCTTCTCAGCCCCCCTCTCATGACGCTGCTCTTCAGCCTGCTCTTCATCACCCTGCGGGACAGCATCGCCTGGCCGCCCATGCCCGAAGGCCTCCAGGTGGCGGCAGATACGATCCGGACCGGCATCCGCACCCTGAGCCAGGCCACCATCGCCGTTGCCATGCTCGTCGCCGGCAGCCGTTTCGCCATCCTGAAATTCAAGGCCATCCTGGGCTGGCGCATCTGGTTCGTTACCGGCATTCGCCTGCTGGCCGTCCCCCTAATCATGATCCCCCTGTTCCAGTTCATCCCCATGGACACGGTCTCCCGCGGCATCCTCATCATCATCGCCGTGATGCCCTCTGCCATGGCCAGCGTGCTCTTCAGCGAACGCTACGGCGGCGACACCGATTTCATCGCAGGCGGCCTCCTCCTGACCCATCTCTGGGCGCTGATCACCGTCCCCCTCCTACTCGCCTGGGCGCTGTAGGCAGAAGAATTCAGAAGTCAGGATTCAGGAGCCAGAAGGGCGTTGAATGCCTGTTTTCCATAGTATGGAAAACATTTTCGCGATTTTTCCACAGTATGGAAAAAATGTTTCCATAGTGTGGAAACTTTTGGGTGGCGGCTCATACCACAGCCAACCAAGCCGAGGCAGGATAGGTCAGGGTGCGAAGGTCAGGAACAGGCGCATACCCGCAGTTGTCAGGACGGAGACGACCGCTGCCCCGATCACAAACAGTCGGCTTTTCATTCGCAAAAGTTGCGCGGCGGCAAAGGCAATCGGCAGGCTCGCGACCCAGTTCCAGCAGCGGGCCGTTTCCATCTTCAGACAGGTTGGGCCGAACAGCAGCGGCAGCGCAAACACCCCCAGCACCATCAACAGCAGTAGCGTGCGGGGCTCCAGCCAATCGGTCTTCCGCAAGCGGATCAGCGATACGACAAAGGCCGAGCAGGTCACACTCCCCAGCAGCAGAAACAGATCCATCTGCCCACCGAGGAGCGCCATGATCCACTGGTAGGCCCCGGTGAACAGATACCAGCAATTCACATACTGCTGAGAGAACTGATACATCGCCCAGTAATCCAGATGGAAGGCCAGCAGAAAGGTGCCGCCGAAAAGGGTCATCACGCCCAGCGGCAGGACGATGCGCACGGCATACGCCTTGAGTGACCACCGGGAGCGCACACCCATCACGAGGGCGAACAGCGCAAAGATTGTGGTCATCAGGCACCAGCTGTAATTCAGCAGCGTCAAAGCGAAGAACGTCGCACCGAGACCCAGTGCCGCTGGCACGACGCGCCGGGCGGACATCACGGTGTGCCAGCCAAGGAGAAGCGCCAGATTGAAGAACACGGCATACACCGGATCCTGCGCAAACCCGGCATAGACCGCCACGGCCGGTGCCGTGGCCCAGAGCAGGGCCGCCAGGAATCCCGTCTCGCGGCTGAACAGGCTTCGCCCCAGCCCATAGAGGAGAAAGACATTCAGCGCGCCGAACAGGGTCAGGCCGATGGAATAGCGCAGGCGCGTTTCCGGGTCCCGAATGTCCTCGCCCCGGGTCCCCATGACCCGGCCGATCCAGTAGAGGGAGAGGGATGCGACGGGCGGATGCGACAACCCATGGATGGTGGCGCGCAGCTTGGGCTGGATCTCTTGAAAGCGACTGAAGTAATCGTACGTGCTGTTTACATAGGGGACGGTATAGAGCATCGAGGTGTGCGCCTTCCACGACGACAGCAGCGAGCTGTCATGCCCCTTCTCCCAAGCCCCGTCCGGCAGGGACGCCAGCGACAGATGGAGGGCAACGGTCAGCAGATAAAGGCCCATGAGCGCGGGAACGGTCCGGACGGGCTTCGCCCGGAGCACCCAGACCAGCCAGACGATCAGCGCAGCCAGCAGGAGCAGTGTCACCCCGCCCCACAACCAGACGCTGGGCGTATGCCACAGCTGTTGCAGCCTCGCCCCGAACGAGGCCAGCGGATCCCACAGCCCGGCAAAAAACGGGAAGGTCCGGCGATCATTGAAGCCCTGCTCGCCGCGCCAGCGAAAGAAGAGGTTAAAGGCCGCCCAGACCATCCAGGGCCGAACTGCCCAAAGGGTAAAGCGCAGAAGAGAAGGAATGGGATAGCGTCCGCTTCTCTTCACGCCCCACCCAAGCACTTCCAGCACAAGCCCCAGAATCAGGAGGGTGGCGGGTACCGACGGAAAGAGATGGAATTCACAGATCACGCATTGGGTATGCCAATGATCCCGAGTCGGGGTCAAGCCGCATTTTGGATGAACCGCGTCATTGGATTTGGCATCCGGCTCCATTGCGACTATGATTCTTCGTCATGAAAAAGGGAACTCAACTGCTTGCGATCGGTTTGCTGGGCTTGCTCCTGTGGGGGCAAGGCAATCCCCTTCACCATGTGGCATTAGCCCATCCGGTTCTGACCCTTTTCATATTTATCCTGGCAACATGGACTGTGACCCGTTCTCGGGGTGAACGACTCCGCAACTGGATACGTCCTCTGTTTCGCATACCGCGCCTTCGCTTCAACCTTCTCCTTTTTCTGATGGCCGGCGGGGCCTATGCGCTCATCGCCTGGCTCCTGTTCAAGGGAATCCCCCGACTGGATGACGGGATGGCCTCCCTGTTCCAGGCGCGCCTGTTTGCGCGTTTCGCCATCACCCTTCCGCTCCCGCCCGACGCCAATTTTCTGGATGTCTTCGGAGTCTTGGGAGCCCGGGCCGGGCTGGGACATTGGTGCGCCATGTATCCGCCGGGCTGGCCGCTGCTGCTGACCCCCGGTGTCTGGCTGCGGGTGCCCTGGCTTGTGAATCCGGTTCTCGGTGGACTGCTGATTGTCACGATCCACGAACTGGGGCGAAACTTTTTCGATGAACGAACCGGGCGGCTGGCGGCGCTGATTGCGATCCCCTCCCCCCTGATCGCGGTGCTCTCCGGCCTGCATCTGTCTCATATCCCGGCAGCACTCGCCTGTGCCCTCTGCCTGCTGAGCCTCCGCAAACTGTGGGCCACCCGCCAGTGGATCTGGGGCGGGACGGCCGGCCTGCTGTGGGGCATTGGATTCCTATGCCGGCCTCTGGATGCCGCTGTGCTCGGCGCCGTGTTTGCGCTGGGCTTCCTCTTTCAGCCCCGCCGTTTCCTGACCTGCAAGGGGGGCATCGCCGCCGGACTGGTCATGGCCGGGCTGGCCATCAGCCTGCTGTTTGGATTCCAGTATGCCACCACCGGCGACGCGCGCACCCCTGGCCACGAAATCGGAATGGGGCCCCGCGGACAGTTCGGGTTTGTGAAGCTGGATGAAATCCGGACTCATACCCCGGCCATCGGCATCCGCTACACCCTCATGCGCCTCAAGGTCCTGAATGAGAATCTGCTGGGTTGGCCCATCCCGGCACTCGCGCTGGTGCTGCTTCCGTTTATTTTGGGGCGGGCGAAACGGGAGGACCTGCTGCTGCTGTTGCCTATGCTGGCGCTGCTGCTGACCTACGCCTGCTATTGGTATTACGAGGCCGGCATTCCGGCGCGATATATCTCCGTCGGCCTGCCCTATGCGTTTGTGCTGGCCGCCCGTGGGCTCTTGGCCCTTAAAGAGGAACTTTCTCCCCATGGGCAATGGGTGCAGGCCCCCGCTTTTCTGGTCGTGTCCGGTGTTCTCTTTCTCGGCCTCAGCACCCCGGAATACTTCACGCGCTATCGGGCCGCCAACTACTATGATGTGGAGGATATCCTCCCTCGCGTGGTCCGGGACTACGGCATCACCCACGCCGTCGTCTTCATGGACGGTCTCGGACGCGATACCCAACGGCCGGACAGCTTCAATGATTATTACGCCTCAGGCTTTATGCGCAACGATCTCGATCTCAAGGGGGATATCCTCTATGTGCGCAATCTGCGGGAAGCCAATCTGAAACTGATGAAACGGCATCCGGACCGGACCGCTTGGCTATATCGCTTTCGGCGCGACCTCCAGCAGGCCTGTCTCTATCAGATGGTCATAAAGGAAGACGAAATCCAGCTACTCCCGGTGGTCCCCGCCACCGAGGACCTCATCGTCGCCCCGGACTAATCGGCGCGGCCGGATTCCAGCATGGACACCGCGGGTTTTTCCTGGGTCGGCTTGAAGATCGATGTGAAGTCCTCGATGTGCACCAGAAGCAGAACGGCGCAGGCCACAAAGGCCAGGAGCGAGAGGAATACCAGCTTCTTCTCACGATAGAGATATTCCGGTTTCTGGACCACACTGTTAGACTTGAATCCCAGATGCAGATAGTAGGCCATCAGATAGGCCACCAGCGGGGTCGCCAGAACGAGTTCCACCTGATAGCGCGCGATAAACACGCCCGAGAACATGCCGAACAGCGCGCCGTAGAAAAAGATGCTCTCGATGAGGCGTTCTTCGTTGTACCAGACAAAGGATTTCCGATAGAGCCCGGCCCGTTCCGGGTCATCGATCATCCGGTATTCTGCAAACCGTTTGGTGGCCATGAGGAATGCACCAAACATCCAGTAGGCCAGCAGAATGGAAACCGGGGGAAGAGCCACAATGCCGATGCAATACCATCCCATGGCCATGCGCAAGGGATTGTTAAACGATTCGCTGATCACATCCGCATAGGGCAGATCCTTGGTGCGGACCGGCGGGATGTTATAGGCGCAGCCAGCCAGCCACAGCAGAGATGTGACCACACCAAAACGGACATTCAGATGGAACGCCAGGCCGATGCCCACGACCGCCAGCACCACCCACTCCAGCCAGGCCAGCGGCAGTTTGACCTGCCCAGAAGGAATCGGACGCGACCGCTTCTCGGGATGGAACAAATCCTTGGGCGCATCGAGGATCTCATTGAGCACATAGTTGCTCGAGGCGACCAGACAGGCACAGGCCAGACCGACGAGAATATTTTCCACCAGGGACCACTGGAACGGGAGACGCTCAAAGAAAAACGCCAGCACGATACCCGGCAGCACAAAGATATTCTTGAACCAATGGTCGGGGCGGGCAATTTGGATATAGGGCTTCAGATTCATCAACTTCTCAATTCATTCTATAAAGGGCACACATCTCAGGGAAGCGGTAATCCAAGCGATCGGAATGTGCGCTTCACGTCACGAAAGTGCCGTTTCAGGTCAAAACAACCCGCGAGCTGACGCTGGGTCACCACGGCTGTGATATCGGCATCCGATGAAACCAGATCCTGCAACGGCTGGCCGGTCTTCCAGGAGGCCATCGCGTTACGCTGCACCCATCCATAGGCCTCTTCGCGGGCGACCCCCTTCTCCACGAGAAGCAGCAGGACCTGCTGTGAATGAATCAACCCATGGGTCTGGTCCAGATTGGCCTGCATGCGCGCCTTGTCCACGCGCAGCCCCTTCACCAATGCCGTCAGCTTATCGAGCATGTAGTCCAGCAGGATCGTGGCATCCGGTAGAATGATCCGCTCGGCGGAGGAGTGAGAGATGTCGCGCTCATGCCACAGGGGGATGTTCTCCATGGCCGTCACCGCATAGCCTCGCAGCACGCGCGCCAGCCCGCAGAGCTGTTCGCCGATAATGGGATTCTTCTTGTGGGGCATCGCACTGGACCCCTTCTGCCCTTTGCCAAAGGATTCCTCCACCTCGCGTACTTCCGTGCGCTGCAGATGACGGAATTCCTGGGCCCAGCGTTCGATACTGGTTCCGGTCAACGCGATGGCGGAGACCAGTTCCGCATGGCGGTCCCGCTGCAGAATCTGTGTGGAGATAGCGGCTGGGCGCAGGCCCAGTGATCGGCAGACCGCCTTCTCGATCTTCGGATCGAGATGCGCATGCGTTCCCACCGCGCCGGAGAGCTGTCCCACCCGCACGGTTTCGCGCGCAGCTTCCAGGCGGGTCAAGGCGCGACCAAACTCATCGACCATCAGCGCCATCTTCAGTCCGAAGGTGGTCGGCTCCGCATGGATGCCATGGCTTCGTCCCACCATGGGGGTATACGCATGCATCGTCGCTTTTTGGGCGACAACCGCGCGGAGTTTCTTCACACCTTCAATCAGCAAATCAGATGCTTTGACCAGATTCATGGCCAGGGCCGTGTCCACGACATCGGAGCTGGTCATCCCCTTGTGGATATGGCGGCCGGCCGGACCGACCTTCTCGGAGACCGCGGTCAGGAACGCAATCACATCATGACGGACTTTCGCCTCGATCTGGTGAATGCGCTTCACTGTGAAGGAAGCCTTCCGGCGGATCGTCCGCAGGTCTTTCTGCGGGATCAATCCCGCTTTGCTCATGGCCTCGCAGGCCGCGAGCTCCACTTCGAGCCAGGTCTGAAACCGGTGTTCATCCGTCCATAATGCGCCCATAACGGGCCGGGTATATCGTTCAATCATGGTTGCATTCCTTTTCTAAACAAAAACGCCGGAAGCCCTGCGGGTTCCGGCGTTTGAGATTCATTCCTGAACTTCCCTTATTCCGACGCCGGTTCGTCGGCGGGGGCTTTCTCAGATTTTTTCTTTTTGGAGGATTTTTTCTTCTTCTTTTTCTTCGAAGACTTCTTGTCCTTCTTGGGCTCTTCTTTGGCTGCTTTTACTTCTTCTTGAGCGGGGGCCGCTTCTTCAACAACCGTCTCTTCAGCTGCGACGTCCACAACAATGGGCTCTCCACCCGTAGTCATTTCCACCAGGACCGGTTCGGAGACCACCTCATCCATGACCGCCACCACAGGAGTGGCGACTGGCGGCGGCAGATCCTTGGCGCGCTCGGCCTTCTTCAGGAAGAGCATGCCCGATTCGGCCTGCGGGAGCCAGGTGCTTTCCGGATTCGCCACGATGAACTCCTCATAGAGGGCGCGGGCTTCATCAAATTGTTCGAGTTGCTCGCGGCAGCGGGCGGCGCCGAAGATGGCCTGCGGCTGCAGCGCATTGTCCGGATTCGCCTCTGCAAAGGCCATATAGCTGACGGCGGCATCGTCGTACTCTTCCAAGGCTTCGAGACTGGCGGCCACGCCCATTTTCACATCGGAGACCAGCATGTGGTCCGGATACTGGCCCAGGAAAAGCTGATAGGAAGCCAGAGCCTCATCGTAGCGGTTCTGCGCATAAAACTCCGCGGCGGCGGTCGCCAACGCAATCGGGGCTGTCGGCGCGGTCGGGTCAATGGAAGCCAACTGCTGGAATTCTTCAGGGCTGCGTCCTTGGAACAGGGCCTGCACTGCAGCGTCGTCCTTCTCCACCTTCTGTTTTCGCCATACACTGAAACCCAGCATGACCACCGCAACAACCGCCAGTCCGATCAGCGCCGGACGGCCATATTCTTTCAGCCATTCCATAAATTCCTGTGCGTCCTGATCGGCAGGCGACGGCGCATGATGGTGGGGCTTCGGCTGAGGTTGCTCTTCTTGACTTGGAATTTGATCGTCCATAAATACTCCATCTCGGGGTTCTAAATCGGGCCGGATTGTCGCCTCTCACCCCCCAAAACGCAAGACAATCGTTCTCCCTGCCGGGGAAACGACCTCCAGATGGATGAGCGGTCTAGGCCGAGAGGGGTTTCCCGTCCGAATCAAAGCGCGGGGCGGTGGCCACCGCCGGATTCAGATAGATCGGCTGCAGGTCCTCAGTGGCGCCCCCCGCAAAAAAGAGGCGCCCCACCCATTCAGCCTGGGGGCGCTGATCGGCCTCCACCCACTGGGCATCGACCCACTCCGTGCCGAGGGATTCCATCGGCAGCAGCCGCCAGCCTCCGGTCTGCTGCAGCAGACCGGTCTCGCGCCGTTCAAACCGACCCGCCCAGAGCAGGCCGCGACGGGCATCGCCCCAAATCACCAGGGTGTTCACGTCCGGCTGCTCAGCGAAGCGCTCCGCCGCCAGCGCGGCTCCGCTGCTGACGGTCCAGACCGGTTTTCCGGTCGGCAGGGCCCAGCCGCGGGCCGCTGTCAGACTAACGCGCAACCCCGTGTAGGAACCCGGGCCGCGCCCCACGGCGAACGCATCCACGGCCGCCAGCGAAGAACCGGCATCCGACAGCATCCCCATCGCCGCATCAAACAGCAGCTGACTGCGGCGGCGCCCCGCATCCAGCGAGAGCGAGGCCGTCACCACTCCATCCTGCAACAGAGCCAGGCTCCCTGCATCCGTCGAAAATTCCAGTGCCAGGCAATTCATGCATGCACGGTGACCTGTCTGCCCCTGTTCTGTCAATCCCGACCCGCCGGCATTGACAGGGGGGCGGCGGGACCGCACCATACCGGCAGGATGAAGTCGTTCCCCGGACAGCCGCAAAACCAACAGGTCATCATACGCGATGACGGCACCGGCCAGTGGCTTTCCTTCCAATCCCCCCGGCGAGTGGTCACCACCCGACGCCTGGACGACCTGCAGGCCCAGTTGGAACGCGTGGAACAGGCCGTGAACGAAGAAGGGCTCCATGCCGCCGGCTGGATCGCCTATGAAGCGTCTCCTGCCTTTGATCCCGCGCTAACCGCCCATCCCCCCGGCGATTTCCCGCTGCTCTGGTTCGGTCTCTATGAAGCCCCGACGGTCCTGGACCTGCCGGACGCCGAAAACGAGACAGGCCCTGAGACGGGACCCTGGAGCTCCTCCCTTTCGCCGGAAGAGTACGCCGCCGCCTTTCAACGCATCAAAACCCACATCCGCGAAGGCGACACCTATCAGGTCAACTATACCCACCGGCTGACCTGCGACGGATTCGCACAAGATCCGTGGCAGACCTTCCTGTCTCTGACCGATGCCCAGCGTGCGCGCTACGGGGCCTTTATCTCGGCGGATCCGTGGCGGATCTGCAGCGCCTCGCCGGAACTGTTCTTCCGGCTCGATGACACGCAACTGGAATCCCGCCCCATGAAAGGGACCGCCCCGCGCGGCCTGACGCAACTCCAGGACTGCCTGCAGGCCGAAGCGCTGCACGCCTCCGAGAAAAACCGCGCCGAAAACCTGATGATTGTGGATATGGTGCGGAACGATATGGGCCGCATTGCCCGGCCTCATACCGTGGAGACCCCGCACCTGTGCGCGCTGGAAAAATATCCCACGCTGTGGCAGCTCACCTCCACGGTCACGGCGCAGACCGACGCCTCAGTTCCCGACCTGTTCCGGGCGATGTTCCCGCCCGCCTCCATCACGGGCGCCCCCAAGGCGCGCACCATGGAAATCATTACCGAGCTGGAGACCACACCACGCCAGCTCTATACCGGCACCATTGGATTTTGGGCGCCGGGCCGGCGCGCGCAATTCAACGTGGCCATTCGAACCCTGCTTCTCGACACCCGGACCCAACAAGCCGAATACGGCGTGGGCGGTGGCATCGTCTGGGATTCGGACTGCGAAAAGGAACAGGCCGAGTGCCGCACCAAAGCCCGGATTCTCCAGACCGTGCAACCGCCCTTTTCCCTGCTGGAAACCATGCTGTGGACACCTGGAGACGGCATCCACCTGCTGGACCGTCATCTCAAACGGCTCGCGGAGTCCGCGGACTATTTTGATTTTGACTTGAACGAAGTTCAGTTGCGGGATCAGCTCGACCCCCTGACCGCCACGCTCCCCGCCAGCCCCCACCGCATCCGCCTGCTCCTCGCCGAAGATGGAGAGATCACGCTTCAATCCACGCCCCTTCCCGGGTTGGAGGCCAGCCCGCCGATGCGGGTGACCCTGGCGCAGCAAGCCGTGGATCGCACTTCCCCGTTCCTCTATCACAAGACCACGAACCGATGGGTCTATGAGCAGGCCCGAGCCGGGGCACATGGATTCGATGATGTCATTCTGACCAATGAGAAAGACGAAGTCACCGAAACCACCATCGCCAATCTCGCGGTCGAAGTGGACGGACACCTCTGCACGCCGCCGGTGGAATGCGGCCTGCTCCCGGGCACGGAACGGGCTGAACTGCTAGAGAACGGAATCCTTCGCGAACGCGTCATCACGAGACAGGAGCTTCTGGCCAGCCCTCGCGTCTTCCTGCTCAACTCCGTCCGCGGCATGATTCCCCTCGCGATCGAACCTCCCCCGCCGCTAAATCACTAGACCGACAGGCCGGTTTCCCACGCCGCAAGCTTCTCTTCGAAAGACAGGGCCGCATGGGCCGGGCTGGTCGAGGGCAGGCGGATGAGGTCCACCTCGTCGAGTCCGTCGCATCCGGATTTCAGCACATGGCGCCGGAACAGTTTCTCGGCCGCAGCGCCGTTGAACACAACCCGCTTCAATTCCAGGTGACGGTCGAAAATCGCAGAAAAATCATTGGCCTCCATCTGGCGGGGGTCGATCGCCGAATCAAGACTGCCGGGGCGATGGGCGGCACGCAGAACATCCCAGAGCATCACGCCTTTTGCCGAGAGACGCGCCAGCCGATGAGCATAGGGGAACTCCCGCCCCGCATCGAACAGCGCCCCCATGATTGGCCAGAAAGCATTTCGCGGATGCGCATAATACTGCTGTTGCCGCAGTGACTCCACGCTGGGCAGCGACCCCAGAATCAGGAGTCGGGCCGTATCGGGCTCGACGGGAGGGAACCCCGTCGACCAGACTTCCGATGACGAAGCCGCAGCCCTCACGGATCTTTTGGATTTTCAGCTTCCGCCTGGGGCTTGAACTCCATGGCCGCCGAGTTGATGCAGTAGCGCAAGCCGCTCGGTTTCGGGCCATCGTCAAAGACATGCCCCAGATGGGCATCGCACCGCGCACAGGTCACTTCGGTGCGCACCATGCCGAAAGTTCGATCCTTGTGCAGTTCCACATTTTCTTCGGCCACCGGCTTGAAATAGCTGGGCCAGCCCGTTCCAGAGTCAAACTTGGTCTCCGAGGAGAATAACGGGATGCCGCAGCAGACGCAAAAATAGGTGCCCGGTTTCTTCATGTCATAAAAAGCACCGGAGCAGGAGCGCTCCGTGCCCTGACGGCGGGTGATTTTGTACTGTTCGGGCGTCAACTGGGCTTTCCACTGCGCCTTGGTTTTAACCACTTTCTCCATCGTCACGGTCTCCTGTTTTTCCGGCCAGTAAATCTGTACAGTCTTGGACTTTGAAGCCGCTAGGGCGCCTGCACTCATCAGGACGAGAAGCCCTGCGACTCCCCATCCCGCGTTCCATCTGTTTTTCGGTTTCATTCCTCCAGTCTACCGCATGAGAGACGATTCCGAAAGTCGCCCCCCCGAAATCGCTTTGACGCTTGCGCCCGCCTGTCCCGCGTGGCAGATTGTGTATATGAACAGCACATGGACGGACCTGTTGCAGCAAGTACCCCTTCCCAGCGTGGGCGGGTTGCTGGAAATGCTCGTGCTGGCGGTGATGTTCTACTACACCATTCTCTTCTTCCGCGGCACGCGCGGTGCGCAGGTGCTGCTGGGCTTCGTCACCGCGGTGGTCGTCATGCTGGTGCTGACGCGCATCTTCAACCTGAACACCCTGAACTGGCTACTGCAGCGCCTCTCGGTCTATCTGGTCATTGCGTTTGTCGTGATCTTCCAGCCCGAGATCCGGCGCGCGCTGGCAGAGCTGGGCAAACAGCATGTCTTCGCCACCTCCCTGCGCGAACGGGGACTGCTGGACGAGATTGTGCAGGCCGTGTCCCGGCTGGCCGCCGACAAAATCGGCGCCCTGATCGCCATCGAACGGGAGATCGGCACCCTCTCCGTGCAGGAAACCGGCACGCGTATCGACTCGGCGGTCACCGCGGAACTCCTGGCGACCATTTTCTTTCCCCACACCCCGCTCCATGATGGCGGCGTGATTATTGACGGAGATCGAATCAAGGCGGCGGGCTGCGTCTTCCCACTTTCCGCACGCGACATGGACAAATCCGGCACGCGACACCGCGCGGCCATGGGCCTTTCCGAAGAGACGGATGCCCTCGTTGTGGTGGTCTCCGAGGAAACCGGCGCCATTTCGCTGGCCTACAAAGGCCGACTGATCCGCGGCCTGGATGAGGAGCGCCTGCACCGCATTCTGTCGTCGGTTCTTCTGCGGGGCGTCAAAAACAAGAACCGCTGGAAACGCCTGCGCCAAAGTCTGGACATCTCGGCTGAAGGGCTGGCCCGGACGGAAGAAATGATGGAGCACGAATTTGAAGATTCTTCGAAAAATACTTAATTTCTTCGGGTCCCGGAACGGAATCCGACTCGTCTCCGTGGTGGCAGCCGTTATTGTCTGGTACACCATCCAGGCGGCGACGAGCAATACGACGCTGGTCACGAATATCCCGCTGTCGATTCAGCCCCCGCCGGGCTGGAGCGTGGTCCAGAGTTCGGACGACACCGTGGATGTGGCGTTCCTCGGCTCGCGGGATGACCTGCGTTACCTGAACCGCGAACTGATCAAGGCCAGTGTGGATGTGCGCGATCATGATGAAAACGGCAATTTCCAGGTCACCCTGGGTCCGGCCAACATCAATGCCCCGGGCAGTGCCCGCATCGACTTCATCCGCCCGACGATGCTCACCATCCGCCTCGACCGGGAGATCACCAAGCAGGTGCCCGTCAAGGTGGAGACACAAAATCTGCTGCCGGACGGATACGAGATCGAGCAGATGGTGGTCACCCCTGCCATGGTCGAGCTGTCCGGTCCCGCCCAGCGCCTCGCCGAGCTGGAATCGGTCAACACGATTCCCGTGGATCTGGACGGCCGCATCCGTTCCATGAACAAACGACGGCTAATCCTGGTGCCCAACTCCCGCATGACCGGCGTGGAACTCAATCCCAAGGCCGTCACGCTCGATCTCACCATCATTGAACGCTCCATCAGCGAGCAGTTCGATGATCTGCCCATCCATCCCCTACTGCCGGCCGGTCGCAAGCTCCTCGTTGAAGTGGATCCCGAAGTGGCCACCCTCAAGGTGAAAGGCCGCCCTAAGCGGATGAAAAATCTGACGGCCGACGACATCCGGGTCTATGTGGATGCCACGCAAGTGACCGGCACCAAGGCCGTCAAACTCCCGATCCGCGCCATTCTGCCCGAGGGCATCACACTGGTGCGGACCGCCCCCAGTAAAGCCAGCGTCAAGGTCCGCGAGGAATGAGACCCCTTTCGTCGGCGATCCTGATCTGTGCCACCCTCCTCTGTGCCGGTGGCGCGGCGGCGCAGTCGTCGCCCTGGCGCACCATGGCGCTGCCTCCCGAATCTGAACGCCTCACCCGCGAAGGCGACAACGCGGAGTCGCAAGCCACCGCCGCCCGCGCCTATGCCCGGGCCATCGGCCTGTGCCCCTCCAACGGCCCCGCCCTCTTCGGCCTCGGCGGCATCCTGCTCCGCCAGAATCGCCCGCTGGACAGCCTCAAGGTCTTCCGCCGCATGAATCTCTTTTTTCCGGGCGACCCCGAAATTGCCGTTGCCATGGCCGTCACCCTCACCCGCCTGCCCGATCTGACCCGCACCCGCCTCG
>Ga0075121_1000124_pt1 | contig 51888 bp, 38 predicted proteins | sample AntAceMetag02UKG_FD_69793 | JGI IMG/M metagenome (GOLD analysis project Ga0075121, IMG submission 69793) | Saline lake microbial communities from Ace Lake, Antarctica - Antarctic Ace Lake Metagenome 02UKG | ecosystem: Environmental > Aquatic > Non-marine Saline and Alkaline > Saline | place... | reverse complement strand
CTCATATCCATGCCTCCTTTTCGGGTGTCATCTATTTTGAGGCAACGGCCTTTTTCTCTCCCTCACCACCCTCGGCCTTCGGTGTCATCTATTTTGAGGCAATGCGCGCCTTTGCCATGCACATCAACGAGGTTTCTAAATACACCGGAGCTTTGCTACGCTCCCAACAGATTGATTCCGAAGTCCGGAATCAGGAAACGTACTTCAAAGTGACTCCTACGCCGAAAGCATGACCCGACGATGCTGAAGACATTCCATCTGTGCAAACCCCACCAGTGGCGGGTCCGACGCTACAAGCGCCTGACCTTCCACGCAGGGCTGAATCTGATTATTGGCCCCAATGGCACCGGCAAAAGCACGATTCTACGCGCCATTGCCGGGTGTCCCGATTGCCGGCGGCAGGAAGAGGGGCCAACGGACTATGTCCTGTTCGACTCGGAAAACATGAATCCGCGCCATGCCCAAAAAAAGGTGCGTACCTCTACCGACATGGTACTGGAACTCCGCGCCCTCTTTTCCTCCCATGGGGAAATTCTGCAGGCCGCCTTCTCCGCTCTTCGCATGAACCCGAACAGCTGCCTCCTGTTCGATGAGCCTGAATCCGGACAGGATTTCGATCATATCCTGTCGCTCCGGGCCGCCATCGATCGGGCCGTCGCTCAGGGCGTGCAGGTAATTATCGCCACGCACGAAGTCATTTTCTGGGAGCGTGCGCACATCATCGAACTCCGCCGCGGCTATCGTCGGCGCATCACCAACACCCTCTGCCGCATGAAATGCCTGAACCCCAAGGATCCCACTCCATGAAAAGCCAACTCGACTGCGTTCCCTGTTTCACCCGCCAGGCCCTGGATGCGGTTTCTCTGGTCGTGGAGGATCCGAACCAGCGGGAAACCCTTCTGCGGCGACTCCTGCAGGAGATTTCAAAAGCCGACTGGCAGCAGAGCCCCCCGGCAATGGGCCAGCGCATTCATCAGATCATCCGGAAGGAGCTCGACTGTGCGGATCCCTATGCCGCCGTCAAAAAGCAAATGAACGAGATGGCCACCCGTCTGGTCCCCGCGATGCGGGACCGGATCGAACAGCATCCCGACCCTCGTGAAGCCGCCGTCCGGGTCGCCATCGGCGGCAACCTGCTCGACACCGGTGCCAAATCGCAGATTTCGGCCGAGGAGCTCCCGGCGCACCTCGACACCATCTGGCATGAACCCCTACATGGCGATTTGCAGGCCTTTTTTAAAGCAGTCGATGAAGCCCAATCCATTCTTTACCTAGCCGACAACGCCGGAGAGATCGTGTTCGACCGCCTGCTGCTCGAACACCTACCCGCCGAAAAGATCACGCTGGTCGTGCGCGGCGCCCCGGTGCTGAACGATGTCACACGGGCCGATGCGGAAACCGCCGGCATCCTCGATCTAGTACCGGTGATCGACAACGGGTCGGATGCACCCGGCACCATCCTGGAAGACTGCTCCACAAAATTCCGCAAGCGGTTTGAGGAGGCGGACCTGATCATCGCCAAGGGGCAGGGCAACTATGAAACCCTCTCCGATGTCGACAAACCCATCTTCTTCCTCTTTACTGTCAAATGCTCACTGATAGCCGAACATGTCCAGGAGCCCGTAGGCGGACTGGTGGTCAAAGCCGGGCAAGGGCAAACCCAAGAGACGAAATGAAACCAAACGGAAAACTGATACTCAGCGAGCTGCGGGCTCACGCCCCCTTCACCGCACTCGGCACCCTCGCCGGCATTGCCCTGCTTCTGGCGCTGTTCTGGCTGAAGGTCCCCCTAGATTTTTCCGAACACCTGTTTGGCATTCTGCATCCCTCCCACGTTTTTTTAAGTGCGCTGGCCACCACGGCCATGTATCGGGCCTATGGACGGGGAGGATGGGTCCGCACTCTGCTGATCGGGTACATTGGCTCCGTCGGAATCGGCACCCTCAGCGACTGCCTCATCCCCTTTGTCGGCGAGTGGATGCTGGACCTCCCCAACCGACACCTGCATCTGGGGTTCATTGAACACTGGGCCATCGTCAATCCGCTGGCCATCGCCGGGGTGCTGCTCGGCAGCTGGCGGCCGCATATCAATCTCTATCACGGTCTGCATGTGGGGGTCAGCACCGGTGCCTCACTGTTCCATATGGCCATGGCGCTGGGGATCGGCTCCATTCCAGGCCCCGGGATGCTGGTGGTGATTGCCGGATTCCTGTTCCTGGCGGTCTGGGTTCCCTGCTGCACCAGCGACATCGTGTTCCCCCTCTGGTTTGCCCCGCCCGGCGCACCGCTGCCCAAATGCAGCTGCCATTCCCACTGATTGGATTCCCTCCCTCCTGCTGGAAGAAAAATCGATGCTGACATCGGTTTTCAGCCTTTTTTGATCAAAATGCGCTGATTTTTCATCATTTTTAGGGAATTTGACCCATTTTGGTCTAATTTTTGATATTTTTAGTTATTTTTGCAGGATTACTGACCCACTTTTGATTTTTTGGGTCCAATTTACCGATTTGGCTTCATCGCGCAACCAAATGGCTTGAAGCTCAAAAATTGGCCTGAAAATGGCGTTTTTAGGCGTTTTTATCCATTTTCAGGCATTTGAGGACCATTTTGTGCGGATGTTGCCTCGCGAAGGGGCCGCATCCAACTTCTACGTATAACGTGGAAATCAGACGCGAGAACCCGAAAGCCTAGCGAGTCGTATAGACCGAGATGCTCTCCCCGTCCACACTCACAACCGCTCCGCCCTTGACCCGCGGCAGCGGACCCTTGGTCTGTGACGTCAGTGCCAGCGACCACGGAGCTCCATTCACGCTCGAAGGCAGCTCAAAGTTCTGCGGTGTCTCGCCGGTATTGAAGATCAGGAATAGGGTTTCATCTTCCTGATTCGCCCCGGTTTTCTCGCGACGGCCATCGAGGCGACAGGCAATGGCAAGACCGTTGTCCCAGTCGGGCTGGGCCTCTCCGTTCACGCCGTACCAGCGGATGTCCGGAAATTCTTCACCTTGATCATCACCCTTGAAGTAGGTTTTCCGCCACAGGGCCGGATGGGCTTTGCGGAAGCGGATGCATTCGAGCACAAACTGATACAGCCCGTTATTTTTCTTCAGCAGATCCCAGTCGACCCAGGAAATCTCGTTGTCCTGACAGTAGGCGTTGTTGCTCCCCTGCTGCGTGCGGCCAAATTCATCGCCACCGAGCAGCATCGGGACGCCCTGCGACAGAAAGAGCGTAGCCAGCAGATTCTTCTGGCGGCGTTCGCGGCGAGACCGGATAGCGGGATCCGCAGTCGGGCCTTCCACGCCGCAGTTGTCGCTGTGGTTGTGGTTGTCGCCGTCACGATTATCTTCGCAATTCGCCATGTTGTGCTTTTCTTCATAGCTGACCATGTCGGCAATGGTGAAGCCATCATGGCTGGCGATATAGTTTACGCTCTTGTGGGGTTTCTGCCCGGCGTGATCATAGAGATCGGGACTGCCGCAGAGGCGCGTAGCGAAAGTGCTGAGCTGGCCGGGTTTCCCGAGCCAGAATTCACGGATGTCATCGCGATATTTCCCGTTCCATTCGGACCAGCGTTCGCTGGGAAACGATCCGACCTGATAGGCGCCAGCGGCATCCCAGGCCTCGGCAATAATCTTTACCCCGCGCAGGACCGGATCTTCTGCGATCTGCTCAATAACCGGCGGGTTGGCCAACAGGTCGCCGTTGCGGCCGCGTGCCAGGATGGTGGCGAGATCGAACCGGAAGCCGTCCACGCGCATGTCGAGCACCCAGTATCGAAGCGAGTGCATGATCAGGTCGCGCACCACCGGGTGGTTCCCGTTGACCGTGTTGCCACAGCCGGTGAAGTTCTTATACTGTTTCCCACCGTCTTCCATCATGTAGTAGATGGAATTATCAATGCCGCGGAAGGAGAAGGTCTGCCCGCCCATGCCGCCTTCGGCGGTGTGGTTGTAGACCACATCCAGAATCACTTCAATGCCGGCCTTATGCATGGCCAGCACCATCTCTTTGAACTCGCGGACCTGTTCCCCCTTCTGGTTGGCGCAGGCATAGCGCCCGTTGGGCGCAAAGAACGCCAGCGTGCTGTACCCCCAGAAATTGTGCAGGTCACGGCGAGCATCGTTCTCCCACAGCAGTTCCATCTCGTTGAATTCCTGTGGAGGGAGCAGTTCCAGCGTGGTGATGCCCAGCTCTTTCAGATACGGAATTTTTTCAATCAGACCCCGGTAGGTGCCGGGGTTCTTCACCCCGGAGCTCGGATGCACCGTCATGCCGCGCACACTGGCTTCATAGATAACCGATTCGTTCAGGGGCACCCGCATCGTGCGGTCCCCCTCCCAATCAAAATCATCCTTGATAATGATGCCTTTGGGAAAGTGCTTGCCGTTCTTGATGATCTCGCCGGGAACGATTCCCTCGTGATCCCCCCACTTCTTCTGACCGGTCACAGCCAGCGCATAGGGATCCAGCAACCACTGCTCCGGATCATAGACGTTCCCCTTCTCATCCCCGAGCGGTCCATCCATGCGGTAGACATAATACTGTCCTGCGTGCGCACCGGGCACAAACAGATGCCACAGGTCACCCAGGCGGTCCCGCTCCGGGCTCAGTTCGAACTCCCCACGTGGGGAATCGTCTTCGGCATGGTCGAAAATCAAAAGCCATACGCGCGTTGCGTGACGGCTGAACAGACTGAAATGCACACCGCCGTCGACGACATGGGCCCCATAGGGGACGGGTACAGGGGCACTGGGGATCACATGATCTTTCTTCTTCATCTGGGAATCGGTCCTTCTGTTGGTCTAACGATAAAGCATCCAAGAGCGGATGGAATAGCGAATCCACTGGCCGAAGGAAAGCAGAATATCCAGAATGGAGGGGCCGCGTTTCTGACGGCGATACCGACGATGGTCGCGACGAACACGGACGCGCACCCGGCGGCGCTTCGGGGTCGCATCAGGGGTTTCGATTGGGGCGGCATCGGCAACAGCTACCGGATCGGCCTCAAGCGCTGCAGGAGATTCCGTACCCACCAGTTCAAAGGGCACAGGCGCCGCGGCCCCCTTCCCTTCCGGTTCTGCCGGCACGGGAACGGACAGGCCCATCTGCTTCAACACATGGCGCAGCATCCTGGCGGGACGCCAGGGCTCCGAAAAATCACTCCATTCAATCACCAGGCGTGCCGCCACCTGAATGGGAGACGACATACCCTCAATCGCATATACAGAAACGGTTCCCAGCCAGCTGCATTCCACAGCACAAGCCAGCCGTTCACTCTCCAGCAGGCGAGGCATGCAATACCTCGCCATCATGGCGGCGACATCCTCCAATGCCCGGTGACGGATCATCGGCACCTCATCCTTGTCTGAACAGGCGGCAATATCTTCTTCCATGGCATGGACGAGTTCGTCCACCTGCGGACGGGTCACCTGCCAGAAGTCCTCCTTGGTTTTCTGCACTGCGCCCGAACGAATCCGGCCGCACACCCGTTCAAGATCATCGCTCAGGGGATGCGCCTTCAGGGTATCCCGCAGGTCCTGTCTGGCCGCGCGAATGGCCTCGTGAGTCTCGGTGGACAGCTCCTTGTTTTCATCATAGTACAGAAGGAGGCGGCCCAGGAAACGGGCCTGTTTGATCCACTGGCTATAGGATCCCTCGCCAGGGCCAGGAGGCGGGTTCTTGGCCCGACGCGGTGCGGACAGAGAACGAAAAGCCACCACGGGGGCAAACCAGGTTCCAGCCAACAGAAATCCAAGAAAAATACTAAAATCATGAGAATGAGGCCAAATCAGGATGCACAGCATGCCACCCATAGTGGCTATCATCAGAAACCACCACAGGATCGGGGCACGGCGCTCGCGTTTGGCTGAGTTTCTCAGATCTTTCATGGTGCCGTCGTTACTTCCCGGCCTTCTGCAGCAGATCCGCCGTCAGCTTGTTCGCCTCGTGGAAGATTGCCTGCTCGTCCATGCCGACCAGCTGCCCCTTCTCCACGAGGACCTTGCCCGCCACAATGGTGTACTCGGCGCGCGGCGCGCTTCCACAGAAGAGAACTGCTGAGGCTGGGTCTGTCATGGCACCGGCAAAATCAATCTGATCGAGACGGAACATCGTCATATCTGCGGCCATGCCCGGTTTGATCTGGCCGATTTCGGGCTGGCCTAAAATCTCGGCACCGCCGCGGGTGGCCATCCGAATCACCTTCTTCGGCGGCATGGATTCCACACCGGTACCCACACGATGAATCAACAGGGCCGTCTGCATTTCCTTAAGCAGATTCGAGGAATCGTTACTGGCACTTCCGTCCACGGCAATCCCCACGCGGACACCCGCATCCAGCAGGGCTGGCACATGGCAGATTCCAGAACCAAGCCGCAGGTTGCTGACCGGGCAATGAGCCACACCGCAGTTCATCTGACCCAGGCGCACGATTTCTTCGGGACTGAACCAGATGCCATGGGCAAACCACACATCCGGGCCGACCCATCCGACGCTCTCCATATAATCCAAGGGGCGCATGCCCATCTTCTGGATGCAGAAATCCTCTTCGTCATTGGTCTCGCACAGATGCGTATGCATGAAGACCTTCTTCTCCCGGGCAAAGGTCGCCGTCTCTGCGAGCGATTCCTTGGTGACCGAGAAGGGCGAGCACGGAGCCAGCACGATGCGGGTCATGGCGAACGGATCGGGGTCGTGATACTTGGTGATCAAGCGGTCACAGTCTTCCAGGATGTCCTCCCAGGACTGGGTCACATCATCCGGCGGCAGGCCGCCCTGCGAACGGCCGAGGCTCATGCTGCCGCGGGTCGGGTGAAAACGCACACCCATTTCACGGGCGGTGTCGATTTCGATGTCGAGAAACTCTTTCGGAGCCGAACGGGGAAAGACATAGAAATGATCGGAGGTGGTCGTGCAGCCACTCAGGAGAAGTTCGCCGAGGGCGATCTGCGTGCTGACACGAACAGCTTCCGGATGAAGTCCCCGCCAGATCTCGTAGAGATAGAGCAGCCAATCGAACAGCTTGGCATCCTGCACATCCGGCAGATTGCGTGTGAGCGTCTGATAAAAATGGTGATGCGTGTTTACAAAACCCGGATAGGCCACACACCAGCGGCCATCGATCACCCTCGCATCCGGAGGCGTCGGCAGATCCTTCCCAATGGAATGGATCTTGCCTCCATCCAGCAGGACATCCACATCGTGCAGGATCTGGTCGGCGTCATCCACCGTCACCAGCGTGTGAATCTTTTCAATTTTAATCATGCTCATCTGTCTACTCCTCAAATTTTTCTCTCACAGAGACACAAAGTCACAGAGGCAGCTCATAGCGTTCCGTTTATGGTCCGAGTAATACCATTTTTCATAAGGGCGTCACCGAAATTCAACAGGTATCCCAATTTCATACCGGTCAGCCTCAGATAGGTCAGTAGCTGCTTTTTGTGTGCGGGCGTCACCCTTTCAACTGATTTCAATTCAATAATGACCTGGCCTTCCACAATCAAATCCGCACGAAATCCTTCATGAAACTTTTCTCCCTCAAATTCAATGGGAATCGACACCTGTCGATCTACTTGTAATTCTCGCTTTTCAAGTCGATTGGCAAGAATCACCTCATAAACAGATTCCAGAAGTCCAGGCCCCAATGCTTGATGCAAGTGGACCGCACAATCCACAATTTCGGTTCCGATTTCGTTTTCAGTCATCTCCGTGTCTCTGTGCCTCTGTGAGAGGGTTCCTATCCCTGAATGCCTGCCGGGTTCTCCAAGCGCTTCAACAGTTCCGGGGATGCCGCTAAAATCACTTCGCGCGCCCAGCGTCCGGCGCCCGCTGGACGAATCTTCACGGTGGCGCCGGCCGCCTGGCTGATCGCCATGGCGGCGGCCACATCCCAGAGCCAGATATCCTCTTCGCTGTAGGCATCGATCCATCCGCAGGCCACATAAGCGCCCATCAGGGCAGCTGAGCCCAGCATACGGATCTTCTTGAAGTCCTGGACCTGACGGATGAACTCCCGCATGGGGGCATCTGACTTGTCCTGATGATGAGGAAACCCGGTCGAGAGGGCCGCCTGCGATACATCCGTAATACCGGAAACCCAGATCGGCTTTCCATTCAACCAGGCCCCCTTGCCAACGATGCCCGTGAACAGTTCATCCGTAAAAAAATTATATATGGCGCCCAGAACAGGCTTCCCGTTTTCCCAGAGACCGACCGAAGAGCAGCACAGCGGCAGATTGCGGGAATAGTTGAAGGTCCCATCCAGCGGATCCACCACCCACATGCGGGAGGTTTCGGTCACCGCGCCATGCTCGCCACTCTCCTCGGTCAGCACCGGCAGCGGCAGGCGCTCGGCCAACAAGCCCAGAATAAACTCTTCTGCGAGCTGATCGGCCTTCAGCTTGATGTCATGGGCCGCTTCGCTTAGCACCTCGACGGGTTGCTGGCGCAGTTCTAAGAGGAGGCGACCCGCACCGGTTACCGCTGCCACAGCGACATCCAAAGCGGCCGAAAGATCAAGTTCTGAACGTGTTTCCATATCTGTAAACCCTATCCCCGCCTGCGCGTCCGGTCAAGACTCCGCCCGATGGCGCACCTTGATTTTCCAGATGACCTCATTCAGCCAGCGTAGGCTCAGCGGCGAGATTGCCGCCAGGGCCAACCACATCGGAAAGGTACTGTCCAGACGGGCGCTCGCTGTCACCCCCAGCAAAATCAGCAGCAGGCCATGCGCCAACCCCCAACTCACATCATAGCGGATCGAAATCGGAGCGGAACATCCGCGCCCCAGCCCGGCCCAAGTATATCCGACGCCGTACACCACAAAGGCCACCGCCCACCACCCCGCAAAATTTAGCAGCGGGATTCCAAAATAGCCGCCTGAGCCTTCCCAGGTCCACAGCCCCAGCGATACCGCGATCGGATCCAGGGCCAGGTCGCATGCCATGACCCCCCACGCCCCCCATGCACACTTCAGGACCAGTCGTTCCCACTGTAGAGCCCCATCATCCCCTCTGATCTTGAGGCTCCGCAAAAACATCACCGGCAGCCCGGCCAATACGAACCAAGCCAGCGGAATAAAGAGCGGCACCCCGCCCGGCAGCAGCAACTGCACATCGGCATGATACTTGTAGATGCCGCCAAACAGCCAGTTGCCCTGCAGTCCGACCGCCTCGGCAAACCAGGAGATCATCAGGGTACTCAGCATGAAGCGGATGGCTACGCGTTTCCCATCCAGTTGGCTCAGCGTATAGAGTGTCACCAGCGACATCGCCAGCGTCCCTCCCAATAAACGCCAGTGATCCGTCTGCCACACGACGTCTTCGGTGGAAGCGAAGGCCGTCCCCGCCCAAAGGACGAGGATGACAAATCCGGATAAGAACAGGGCTTTTGTGCTTTTTTCCATATGCGAAGGCCACTGTCTCAAAAGGGTATAAAGGGTTCAATCCTCGATCCTCTCAAGCCATGCTGCTCATGCGGCAGATGGGCGGCCCGAATCGGAAATTACATTGCGGGATCAAGACCGAACGGCAGGGGCACATTGTACTGCCTGGAGAGTTCCCGGATTTCCTGCACGGTCTCTTCGCGGCCGCTCACCATGTGGTCGTTGATCAGCTTGTAGATCTTCTGGGCGACCCATTCGCGGCGGAGGCCTTCGCCTCCATCTTCAGCTTCGGTCAGATCGAGGGCAAAAACCATATCGCGCTTCTGGGGGCCGGATTCGCCGATAATCTGAAGCACGGCGGTCTCCTGCCCCTTCGGGCAGCGACCCACCAGACGTAACGGGCGGTCCAGATAGAGGTGAGTCAGTGTGCTTGGATACACTTCGGCGGTAGAATCCCCTGAAAAACGGTATTCCAAATTGGCGAGCACGGGACGGGATAATTCGCGGGCGGCGCGTTTGACCGTATCGGGGATCTGTTCGCGCAGGGGCATGATCCAGGAACCACCGCGATTATTGTGGCCGAGCAGGTCGAGCAGGAAGGTATTCACACGCTCCCCTGCCCCGACGGTGAACATGGAAACGCGGCCTTTATTGGCCTTGCTGAATCGGGCGATGATGTCAGAACTGTCCACGGTACCCATGGTGGGGCGACCATCCGTCATCAGCACGGCAATCATCGGGCGGCCCTTGCTGCGTGGAACTTTAAGCACTTGTTGCAGGGGCGAAAAGAGATCGGTTTGACCGCGGGCCCGCATGGCATCCGTAAAGCGGACAGCCTGCGTCAGCGACTCGGTGGTGACGGGTTGCCAGTCCTCAAAGCACAGGGTCGGTGAATCACTGTAACGCATCATGTTCACCCGGTCCACCGTGGTCAGGGTGCGCAAATAATCCACGATGCCATCCTTGAAGAAATCAAGTTTGGTCCGCGTAATACTTTCGGAGCAGTCCTGAATCAGGAGAATGTCCTTGGGAAGGACCGGCAGCGCTTCGATGCCGGAGCGGGCAATCGAGATTTCAAAGTAAAGGGCGTTTTCGTCTTCTGCCGGGTAGGTCATGAGCTCGACAGCCAGCAGGCTTTCAATGGGATCCAGATCGGTTACATCCGCCGGTTTTTCATCCAGTAATTCCGCTTGTTCCTGGAGGCGATCGGTTTCGGAGAGCGCACCCTGGCTGGCCGCATCGATCATCGCGGAGGCGGACGGTTCTGCAAATGAGAGAACGGAAAGCGGGCGAAGTGAAGCATCCCCCCGTCCATCCACAGCGGCGGCCGCGGCGGCAATCGAAGCCGCATTGGCCGGCAGGGTGATATCCGGAGCGCCGGAGACCCGGTCCAGAGCCGGGGTGACGCGACGCGGCAGCGCTTCCAGCTCGACAGCAGCAGATTTCTGCTCAATTTGGAGGATATCCTGCCGAAAATCCATCCCCGTCAGATCTTCCGGGGCCCCCGGAAGAGGCGCGGTGGCTTCAGCAGGAGCCGGGGCCACAAATTCCATAGCTTCGGCATCGGCCCGCAGGTCTTCCAGCAAACTTTTTTGCAGCGGTTCCACCTCAGCAAAGGCTTCGGGATTCTCCGGACGGAATTTCTCCGGTTGCATATACGCGGGCAGGTCCGGCTGGGCCCGCACCTCCCCCATCACCAGCGGACGCGGCTTCTGCGGCATCTCGGCAGGACGCCCCACCGAGAAGGCTGGGAACTCAAACAGCAACAGCCAGTGCAGGCCGAGCGACACCAGAATCGCCAACACAAACAGGAAGCCCCGCAGCCATGGCTGGAAGGCTTCTCGTCTGCTCCGAACTGGAATGCCGATCGAACTCATATCGGGCTTAAGTTTGTTGCAAGGTCATCAGGAATTCAAGATTCGTCTTGGTTTTCTTGAGACGACCGATCAGCAGCTCCATCGCCTCGACCGGCGGAACGCCGTTCAGGGCCTTGCGAAGCACCCAGACGCGACTGAGCTCATCGGGATGCATCAGCAGTTCTTCCTTGCGGGTGCCGGACTTCTCAATGTTGATAGCTGGGAAGATGCGTTTGTCCACCAAGTGGCGGTCCAGACCGATCTCCATGTTACCGGTTCCCTTGAATTCTTCAAAGATCACCTCATCCATCCGGCTACCAGTATCGACCAGGGCCGTGGCAATGATCGTCAGGCTGCCGCCGTTCTCGATGTTGCGGGCGGCACCAAAGAAGCGTTTAGGCTTATGCAGGGCGTTGGCGTCCACACCACCGGAGAGGATCTTGCCGCTGTGCGGCTGCAGGGTGTTATAGGCCCGCGCCAGACGCGTGATGGAGTCGAGCAGAATCACGACATGTTTGCCGGCTTCAACCTGGCGCTTGGCCATTTCGATGACGATCTCGGCGATCTGCACGTGGCGCTCTGGGGGCTCATCAAAGGTGGAGGCAATGACTTCGGCCTTGGTGGTCCGTTCCATATCCGTCACTTCTTCGGGGCGCTCATCGATCAGAAGCACAATCAGCTTCACCTCGGGATTGTTCTCGGAGATGCTGTTGGCGACCATCTGCATCAGCACGGTCTTGCCCGTACGCGGCGGGGCCACAATCAATCCGCGCTGGCCTTTTCCGATCGGGGTCAGGATGTCCATAACGCGCATGTTGACGTTATTCTTGCTCTTGGTTTCCAGCATGAGGCGCTCATTGGGAAACAGAGGCGTCAGATTCTCAAACGGAATCTTGCCGCGCTGGCCTTCCGGCGGACCGTCATTGATGCTGTTGACCTTCAGTAGCGCAAAGAAACGCTCCTTGGCCTTCGGGGGGCGGATCTCTCCGTCCACAATATCGCCGGTCTGCAGAGCAAAGCGGCGCACCTGTGAGGGCGACACATAGATGTCGTCAGGACACGGGAGATAGTTGTTATTGGTCGAGCGCAGAAATCCGAAGTTATCCGGCAGGATCTCAAGAATGCCGCGGACAAACATCGTGCCGTTACAGCGGGCATTGGCCTTGAGAATCTCGAAGATCAGCTCGTGCTTCTTCAGCGCGCCAAGGTCGACCAGCTTGTACTCATCCGCCAGTTCCTTGAGCTCGGGAACGGTCTGCAACTGCATTTCGTTCAGCTTGAGAACACGGGCCAATTTGGCGCGCTCGGCAGCCGCTTCTTCCGCAGCCACACGGGCGGCGACCTGCTGTTCCAAACGAGCGGCCTCTTCTTCCGGAGTCAATGGCACGCGGGGAGGACGCGGGTCTTGACGGGGCTGTCCGCCGCGGCGGCGGTCATTTCGGTCGCCGCGATCATTACGTTCACCGCGATCATTGCGATCATTGCGGTCATTGCGGTCATTGCGGTCGCCGCGATCATTCCGATCATTTCGGTCATTGCGGTCGCCGCGGTCATTGCGGTCGCCGCGATCATTCCGATCATTGTTGCGATTACGATCCCGGTTGCGATCATGTCGGCCGCCATGGGAAGACCGTTGCGAACGGTTCTGACGTGAGTTCTGTTGGTCAGGACGGTCAGGCTCCTGTGATCCCTCATTCTCCTGCGGACGCCGGTCGTCCTGGTGGGACTCATCGTCCTGCTGAGGTGCCGAAGCCGCTGGGGCCTTTTGGACCTGCTCATTTCCAACTTCGGCCGAAACAGATTCGACAACCGGGGCCGGAGCCTCTTCCGGAGCCGAAGCGGCAGCCGGGGCTTTCCTGCGGGCAACCGGGGTCCTCATTCGGGGGGGGGGCATCTTTTTCGGATCTGCGGCGGCGGCGCCGGAACCCGGGCGATACTCTTCGCCATCGGAAATCGTGGTGTCAAGAAGGGAGGGCGGCAAGGGAATCTCAAGACGCTTTTCTTTCTTCTCTACGGGCTTCCGGGGACGGCGTGCGCGAGGGGCGGCACTTCCAGCCGTTGTCTTACGGGGGGTAGCGGGCTTTTTAGGGGTCGTGGCCATGGGTTCAATCTCCTTATTCAAATAAATCATTCCATACGAGCCGGCACTCGGTTTCGAGTTCTGCCAGCGATCCATCATTTTTAATCACTCGGTCGGCGAGTTTCTTTTTTTGGCTCACCGGCCATTGACTGGCCATCCGGGCCTGCGCCTCCGTAGGCGAAAGACCGCGGGCCGCGAGCCGTTCCAACATTTTTTCTTCACGGGACGCTACGCAAATCACGACATCCCAGTCCTTTCCCATCCCGGCTTCAAACAGCAACGGGACCACCGCCACGCCCAGTCGGCCTTCGCGACGGATCCGGCCTGCCCAGTCCTGCATCTGATGGATCACCACCGGATGGAGCAGCGCATTCAAGCGCTCCCGGGCGGACACATCGGCAAATACCACTGCACCCAGTCGGTTCCGATCCACGCCGCCTTCGGAATTCCGGACGGATTCGCCAAACTCGCGGAGAACGTCCTCCACACAGTCGCCGCCGGGAGCAATCAACTCATGCGCTACCGCATCTGCATCACAAACCGCTGCGCCCCACTGCTGCCAGAACCGGGCCACGGTGGTTTTCCCGCAGGCAATCCCGCCGGTCAATGCCGCACAAAATCCGTTTTTCATTCTATTCACCAAGGGTTGGCCGGAGCCAAATACGACGGCTCAATCACCACGGCATCCTCTTCGTCCTTGCGGAAGCCGGCATTCCGGAGGGAACCGGCATGGCGCAAGACGGACTGCGCCTCCTTATTCTCCGCATCCAGCCGCAACACATGAGCCGCCTGAACCTCTGCCAGCTCCAGTTCGCCCGCTTCCAGAGAAATCCGCGCTTCCTTCGCCATCTGCTCCGCCCACCGGTCCGAGACCGGGCTATCCTTCAGCCGGTACACCCGATACTTCCGGTTTGCAAACTGCGGAACAAAATACTCCAGTTCTTCCGGCCGCTGCTCAAACAAACGAGCCGCAGCATTCGTCGGTGAATCCATCGTATTCACCATATACCGCATCTGATACTCAGGTTTCAGCGTCGCGAACTCACCCATCGAGTGTACATAAATTGTCGCGCCTTTCGCTTCCATCCAATCGCAAAACTCCCGTTCGGTCCCGCCAAACAGCACCTCGCCATATTCCTGGACTGTCCGTCGAATCTTCGGCGACTCAAACTTCGGATGCAGCACCACCGGGCATCCGCCATACGTGGCGATGCTCGCACTGATGCCGAAATTGGCCAGCACCGGCTCCGGAGCCGCATATTTCCGCAAATGCTCCATCAGGGCCTGCATTTCCGTGGCATAGACATTCGGTCGACCCCAACGATGGGGATCCTGCCAGCTCTGGGCGGCTTCCATCAGCCATCCGGCCAACAGCAGCAACAGCAACACCCAGCGAACCCAGCGGCGGGCCAGAGGGAGCGTCTGCCCCAGACCCAGCCCAAGCAGAGCGCAGGCAAACACCACCAGCCAGACATGAAACCGGAAAAACAGAATGAACGTGAAAAGGGAAACCGCAAAATAGAAAAGGAGGGGAAGAAATTCTGAACCGGCACACCGACGGCGAACGGTGTAGCGAATCAAAGCCCAAATAGAGCCAGCCGTCAACAGCAAAAGACAGGGGAACCATTTCCAGAGCAGATGCCAACTGGTGGAGTTCAGGGCCGGCACCCAGAGGATACGCTGATCAAAGGTCAGCAGGGCCGGATCTTCCGGACGGATATTGAAAAACCGCAATTTGGCCCACAACAGGGAGGCGAAATGGCTGTAGGAGGGGAAAAACAGGTGGGCACTGGCCAGAATCAGACCCATCGGAATCAAGGCGAGCACCACCCGGGTGACTTTTCGCTGTTGCTGGGCTATGGGGGATCCGGCCAGCAGTACCGCCCAGCCCAGACCCATGGTCGGGGAAAGCAGGAAGTGATGCGCTGCCAAATAGGGATTCCGTAGGCCGATGGCAAACAGAACCGCCATCAGGGGAACAGCGCCAGCCCAAAGATTCTCTTTGGTGAACCGGCCGCGCAAGGCCCGAAGTAGATTCCAAGCCATCCACATCATCAAATAGTATTGCACCAAATCCCACGCACACAGCGCCAGACCGGCCAAGGCCGCAGAGATCCATCCCCACAGCAAACGGGCCCGGTTTCCCGAAGCGCCGTTTCGTGACCAGGCCCCCGCCGCCAGATGCCACAACACCAGTGGCAAGGCATAATTCTCATGCGACAGTTCCTGTCCGGTAGATCGGGCAACCGCAGTAATGGCGACCGCATAGAAAGCCGCAGCCCAGAACCCGCCCAAGGCCCCGCCCCCCATCCATTTGACCCAAAAATACAGTGCTGGTATCCCGAGACAGAACCACAGCAGATGAAGCCAACGAACCTTCTCTTCCAGCTTCAGCGTCCCGGGCCATGCCTTGGCGGCGCGAGCCACAATCTGTTCAGCCCCCATCGTATCCACTTCCCGCGTCACCACTCCTTCCGGGTATTGAATGCCCCTGTCCGTCTGCGGCAGATCCCCATCCCGGTACACCATCTGTATCCGGCGGAAGGCCAGTGCGCTTTCCAGTGAAAAAGGAATCGATCCATCCCCACTTAACTCCCGCTGCGCATTCAGCACATGCCGGCGCATCCCGACCGCGCCCAAAAACAGGAGAACCAGCAGACCCGCCTGGATCCAGCGCTTGGATGTGGAGGAAAAAGATTTCATTAGAATAGGCTCATCTGGGCGCCGCTGGCATCCGCTTCCGGCTTGGCAGCCCGGCGCGGTACGCGTTGGGACTTTTCCAGTTCTGCAGCAAGACGGTGCAGTTCATATTTCACAAAAAAGGCTTTCAACCCATCCGCATCCGGTGTGGAGGCCTTGATTTCATTCCATTCCGGAACGCCAGGGACGTTCCGGTCCAAGGTCATCAGCTCGATGTTCAAAGCAGCGGTGGATCGACCGGCCAGCAGTTTCTCCCGCACACTGCTGGACTTCAGCTGCTCCGCTTTCGCATAGCATTCGTCCAGCGTGCCGAATTCGGCCAGCAGCTTCGTGGCCGTCTTGGGGCCGATGCCCATCACACCGGGAATATTGTCGGCCACATCGCCGATCAGCGCGAGCCACTCCACAATCTGGTCCGGATGGACCCCGGTTTTCTTGAGCACCCCGGCGATATCCAGTTCCTCTGTGGCCTTATTCGGAGGCACCATATGGATCTGGTCATTCACCAGCTGCATCAGATCCTTGTCACTGGTCGCCATGCGGACGAGGATGCCTTCCGCGGCGGCTCGCTCGGCCAGCGTGGCAATCACATCATCGGCTTCCTGATTCTGGATGCAGATGTTACGGATGTCGGCCGCACGGAGAAATTCGTTGAGTAAAGCGAACTGGGATCGGAGTTCATCCGGCATCGGAGATCGCTGCGCCTTATACTCGGGGCATTTCTCCAGCCGGCTGGCCGGAGAGCCGCCATCGAAGGTCACCACGGTGCGGTCCGGTTTCCATTGCGCCTCCAACTTGCGCAGCATTCGGATAAATCCAAACAGGGCGTTAGTGGGCTGCCCATCCTCGGTGGAGAGTTCGCGCACCCCATAGAAGGCGCGATAGGCCATCGCATGCCCATCCACGATGAGAACAGATTGATTCATTTCAGACACAGGGTTTTAATTCGAGGTTTTTGGAATGTTTCACGATCCGGTCTGCAAAGACCCGCCCGGTCGAGGCACCCGCCACTCCAACAGCCATCAGCACCCAGCCAACCCATCGGAAAACGGACACTCATCGACCCGACCCAGCCCTTCCATCCGTCCCCCCCCTCCCTACCCGAAGGAGCGGCCACAGCAAACGGCCTCACCCGGAAAGAAAAGACCGGATTTTCAAGTGCGGCAGACCCGACCTGAAAATCCGGAAAAGAAACGGACTCTTTACGGAGTGACCGAGGCACCAGCCACCGGCGAGGCCGCATCGATGCCCGCGCCGGGCATCGCCATGTTGGCTTCGTTGTGGATAGGACGGCCAGCCGGATCGACCAAACGAGCGGTCACAAAGATCAACAAGTTCATCTTCTGGCTAGACTGCCCTTCCGAGCGGAAGAGCCAGCCCAGAATGGGAATATCACCCAGGATCGGAACCTTGTCCTTGATCGTGGTCAGTTCTTCGCGGATCAGACCGCCCATGACAACCGTTTGGCCGTCCCATATCACGATGGAAGTCGTGACATTGCGGCTGGTGAAGACCGGCTGCGGCATGTTGAAAAGATAGGTGTTTTCCTGACGCGCGCCGATGATACCCGTAGTCACGGTGATTGTCGACCCGTACTGAATCCAGTCCACCAGTTCGGCGACTTCCGGAGCCATTACGAGATCGATCGTGTAGCCGTCCGGTCCGACGGTCGGGGTCACATTCAGAATGACACCGGTTTCTCGGGTCGTGAAGGTGCCCGGGGTCACCACGGGGGACATCGTGACGTTACCGTCCGTGTTCATCGTAGGCTGAGTCACTTCGAATTCGGTCGGATAGATGATTTCCTTCACGACCTGAATCTGTGCATTCACACCACTGCGAGTCGTTACACGAGGAGCCGACAGGAGGTCGGTGCCGCCATGCTGCGACAGGGCCTGGATCACCACGGTCATTTCAGGATTGGTCAACACGCTGGAAGCGCTCAGAATTCCGCCCAACATCGTCTGGTTGGCGGTCTGGGTCAGAATCGAGGTGGGATCGAGCTTGCCGGCGTCGTCGGCGAAGAACCGGAGTCCCTGGGTCAAACCATTGTTGTTGGCGTTGACCTGCATACGTTGTCCTGAACCGTCATTCTTGGTGGCAAACTCATAGTTGTCGTTCAGAATCCACTGCAGACCGAGCTCTTCAAGGTCGCTCTGAGCCACTTCGATAAATCGGGCTTCAATTTCCACCTGGTTGGGAATCACATTCAGCTGTTGCAGAATGCGTTCGAAGGTCTCCAAGTTGTCAGCCGTGTTCGCCACAATCAGCTGGCTGATGGCGGCATTATAGGTAATGGAAGCGCCCGTGGGGAATTTCACGCCGGTCTTCTCAAAGAAATCCTTCACATCCCCCTTCTCCATGCTGACCCGGCCACCCATCGAGGTGAACTCAGAATCGCCACGTTCTGAATCGCTGGCTGTTTCCCGCGACACAATGACATCCATGAAGGAAGGCTGTACGGGGTACATGCGGGTGATGATGTTCCCCACCGGGGCATCGATCGGCGTGATGATGACCGCGCTGTCCTCAATGCGATACTTCAGGCCCGCCACTTCCGTGATGTACTTGATGGCATCGAGCATGCTGATGCGACGCAGATTCAGGGTGATGGCACGAATGCCGCTACCACCGCCACCCATGGCGGCCACCGGCGCACCAAAGTCATCTCCGCCACCAAAGCCCCACTCATCCTCGACGGGAGCCGCGGCCGGCATCGTCGGGGCGGCAGCACCACCACCGGACTGACCCAGATTCAAAATGATATTCACGCCTTCCTTGTCCTCATCGGCCGCAATGCTGGCCTCGACCAGGAAGTTGACCACATCGTTGATGTTGGCCTGACGGAATTCCACCGCCGGAATAATAATGGTCTGCATCTTTTCCTGCAAACGCGCCGCCGCAGGCTTGCTGTCCACGCCTTTGGCCTTGTCAATATCCTCAGGCATTTGGATCTGGGCACGAATCGGCGGGCTCCAGCTGCGACGCACTTCGGTCATCATTCCCTGAACGCGGGCTTCGCGCTCATAGGTCGCCAGCTTATATTTGTCGGCTTCGATTTTCCGGAGAAAACGCATCGCGCTCTTGTGGTACGGATCCCGGATGAGGATGTTCTCGAACAGGGCCGAAGCGCGGTCGTAGTCTTTCAGACGATACCACTGGCGGGCTTCGTCAAATTCTTCCTGAATGGTCTTGGCCTTGGCAAGGGTGTCAGCCTGTTCGGCAGGCTTCTTGGGGCGGGCGGCTTCGATCTCGAGTTTGGCCAACCGCTTCTCGAGGGACTGGGCGCCACGGTGATCCGGGGCCACTTTCAGGGCGGAATCCAGCAACTTTCGGGCATCCGTCAGGCGTTCCTTTTTCTGCACCATTCCACGGGCCCGGAGATACTGGGCTTCGGCCAGACCCCAAGCAATCTGTACGCGGACATCTTCGTTCTGCGGACGGTCCGGCAAGCCGGACAGCGCATCGACAAAGGACACTTCAGCGCTTATATAGTCTTCATCGCTCAAGGCACGGAATCCGAGCTCGGAAGCCTTGAGGGCATCGGCCTCAGCTGCCTGACGACGGATCTCTTCCAGCTTGGCCTCTTCCTTAGCCATCTTCTTCAACTGACGGGTGGTCAGCTTCACTTCATCGGAATTCTTCCTGGCAGACTTGGCCGAGGGGGAGGAAATGCCCGAAACTTCCAAGGACTCTTCCATTTCCATGCCGCCGAAATCGGCGCTCAGCTCTTCAGCCATCTCTTCCATCGGAGCGAGCTCTTCAACCGGGGCGGCTTCTTCCATCACCACCTCTTCGGCAAACAGGTCACCGAGGATATCCTCTTCTTCAGGAGCGGCGACTTCCTCGACCGCGACTTCCTCGACCGCTTCGTCCAAATCTGCAAACGGATCGGCTTCAACAGCTTCTTCGACCACAGCCGCTTCTTCCGCGGCGGGTGCGATATCCGCGAAGGGATCGGCTTCCACTGTTTCTTCCACAGCCATTTCTTCCGCAGCGGGCGCGACATCTGTGAAGGGGTCGGCTTCCACCGAGTCTACGGCGGCCGCTTCTTCCACCATATCGGCTTCTTCAACGGCTTCGCCCACGGCGGCTTCTTCCGCCATCTCCGCGGCTTCCGTCACTTCTTCCGCCGCCATATCCGCAAATGGATCGGCTTCAGGGGCTTCTGCCACCACGGCTGCGGCTTCGACAGGTGCCTCCACTGCTACTGCTGCTTCCACTGTTGCTGATTCTGCAACGGGTTCGGCTTCGGTCACTTCTTCAGTGCCGACATCGCCAAGCAGCGCGTCCAAATCAAAATCATCTTCTTGTGCCCAAGCCATGCCGCTGAACAAAAGAGACACTGCCATCGCTGCGACCATGCACCATTTCATGTGGAATTCCTCCTTGGAACTGTATCCGGGACAAGACCTTTTACGCGGCTTGTCCAACATCTGTTTTCTGTCAATCATCATTCTAAATTCACCACGCCGGGGCGGCCGCCACATTTGAAGACGGCGCACTCGGACGACTCGAAGTCCCGGTGCGCTCTTCGTTGGTTAAAAAGGGAACGACCACTTTTTCGGCAGTTTCTACATTTTGGATTAGCACGCTTTCGCGACGGATGTCAACGACCTTGTAGTCCACTCCCCGCAGGTCGAAAACATCCTTCAGGCGCTGCGGAGGCAGCTTGCTCCGATCCAGCAGCGACACAAAGAGAATCTTCAGTTCCTGCGCCGTGACGGGACGGCCCTTGATCAAGGTCACCGAGCGCTTGTCGGACTGCCGGACCATCGTGAGGGTTTCCTCGCTGCCCTTGCCTTCCGGATCATACTGATCGACCTTATATCCTAGGATGACATCATCCAGCTTGGCGAAGTAGGTGCGCTCCTTGCTCTGGAGGTTCAATTGAAAACGAATGCTTCCGCCGGGCATCTTCTGCGTTCCCACAAACCGCAGATAGAACGGAACCGCCTTGATCACGGCCACCCGCAGTTTGACCACCGGTTCCGGGCTGCTGTCGGGATCCTTTGGATCCGTTTCCCCCCGGAATTCCTCATAATTGCTGAACCCATCACCGTCTAGGTCTGTCATCGCATCGTTTGGATCCTGAGGATCCAGCCCCCAGGTCAGTTCAATTTGATCCAAAATGCCGTCGCCATCCGTATCCAGCTTTTTGATATCGATGATGTCCGGCTGAACCGCGAGACAGAACGGACACTCCGCGGCATCATAGGAAATCGGCTTGCCGCATTTGATGCAAGCCACGCGCATTTCGCTCACCGTCGTGCGCGGTGCCACCTTCAACTGCGCCGATGCAGCCTCGCGGGCCGCCGTCAGCACGGCATCAAACGGGAGGGTGTCCTGCAGCATCTCGGGAGACCCCTTCCAGGTCACCCGCTGCACACTGAAGGCGAAATTTTCCTGGTCGGCCTGGATCCGCTGCACCAGGAAGGCGCAGGAAAAAAGGAGAGCCACAAGGGCGACGAGCAGGAGCACCTTATCATAGTGATCCCGAATCCAATCATGCTTTCCACGGGGTGCCTGGCTCACGGATTTTCCTCCCCATTCCCGCCGGCGCTCTCCGCGCGTTCGGCTTGGGCAAAACGATACAAATCAACTTCAAGACGCACATTGGGCAGTTCCTGCCCCGCCACCACGCGCAGTTCGCGCGGCAAAATCTCTTCTTCCATTTTCCGGCCCATTTCCGCGCCGCTTGTTTTCCAGCGCGACGCTGAAACGGCCGTCGGTGAAGCTTTTACCTCTTCTTCCTCTTTCGGAAGGGCGACCACGGGGCGGGCCGAATTCAAAATTTCCATCTTCGTTACGATAATAAACGGCGTGCCTTTCGCCATACGGTCGAGAATGGCCCAGTTCGCCTCATCCTGCGCCCGATAGGACAGCACATAATGTTCTTTCGTGAAAAGGCCGTCAGGATCGGTATACACCTCGGTGGAGACCGTTTCCTCGGACTCCTGCGTACGCCCGCGACGGCCGCGGCGGGTGGCGCGATCATTCAGCGGGGCTTCAATCTGCGCGTCCTTCTCAAACACGCTGCGCTTCACTGACGAGAGTTCCCCGATGCCCGCTTCGTAGAGGATGTCCACCAGAGAGGCAATCGAGCGCAGTTGGATTCCCAGGCGCTCCACATCATGTTCGACGGGAAGGTTCCCTTCTGTATAGCGCTTGAAACCGAATGAAAAGGCCGGAGGCAGCGTGACGGATTTCGAACGCGCCTTGTTCACCAGACGGCGCAGGACCTTCTCCAGAACCAGCGGAAATTGGGCCCGTGAGACAGTCACGTCCTTGAACGGATCTTCGCTCATCGCCCCGAACAACCCGTCCAGATATTCCTGATAAATATTCAGCTGCTGACCCAGAACGCGCACATTGCTTTCCGAGGGGAAAACTGTCCGGTTCGACAGCCGGATGAGGCGGCCTTCCTCCTGTTGAAGTTCGATCGACGCACTCGAGTAGGTGCCTTTCGCACTAAAGAGAAAATAGAACAACGCAATGGCCACCAGCAGGACCACCACTCCCCCAATTATCAATGGCATGTGTTTTCGGCTCATAATTCTTGCGGTGCCTCCAACCGGGCCAAAATTTTGAATTCCAAGGTGCTTGCATCGGGCCGGGCCGGCGGCTGCCAGCTGATCTCGGTCTGATCTGAAAAGGATGAAGTGGCACGCAACTGATCACGGAATTCGCCGATTTTTTCGCTCGACTTAATCCGATCCAGATAGCCCATGCCTTCAATCTCAATGCCGACCACGACCACGCCGGCCGGCGAATCTTCCGTGGAAGGAGGGTCGCCGGGCAGTGCCGAAACCGGCTTCACCCGGGTGATCCACATGCCTTCGGGCAAAGCGCCGCTAATGTCGCCCAGCAGCATCCGCCAGATGCCGCGGTGGGCTTCCAGCGCCGTCAGGCGGTCAATCTTGCTTTTCACGGAAGTCACCGCGGTCTCGCTTTTCACCAGCTGGGTCTGCACCCCGGCCAGTTCAGTCACCCGATGATTGATCCGGGCCAGAATATCCCGCGTCAGATCGGTCACACGGACATAGAAGAAGAGCCATGCCAGCAGCGTCAGCAACAGCGCGGCAGCCGCCATCGCAAAAATCGGCTGCTTGCGCTTGAATTTCTTTTCTTCCTCGGCCCTGGGCGGCAAGAGATTGATTTCGATGGGACAGGTGTGCATAGCGCGCAGGGACAAGCCCACCAGCTGCCCCATTTCGCAGGCATGGGCACCGATCTGCTCGGCCGGAATCTGCTCGGAAACCGCCACATTGTTAAACGGATTGAAGTAGTCCGTCTCCACATTGAGTTTTTCGCGGAGGAAGGTATCGGTATAGGGGATCACCGAACTGCCGCCGGTCAGCAGCAACAGCGAAGGCTGCTGCCCCCCCTGCTGGCTGCGATAGAAATTGATGGAGCGGTTTAGCTCCTGATGCAGGCGGGTCATCATGCTCCGCACGCTCTTGGAGACCTTGTCAACGGTTTCGCTCTGCGGACCTTCATAGGCGCCGCCAAAGGCCACATACGCGTGGGCCTTCTTCATCGCTTCGGCATCATCAAAGGAAATGCTGAACTCATTCATGATCAGCTGCGTGATCTGGTTGCCCGCAACCGGGACACTGCGACTGAACACCCGGCCGGCCTCGATAAAGATCAGATCCGTCGAGCGCGCGCCGATATCCACCACCAGCGTACAGGGGGGCAGATTGTCATAATTGTAGCGAACGGCGTTATACAATGCCATCGGAGCCACATCGATCCGATTTGGTGTCAGGCCCGTGAATTGCACGCACTCCGAGATGCTGTCGATAATGTCCGATTTGATGGCGGCCAGCATCACATCCACATCGCCGTCATTCCCACTGATCAGCTGATAGTCCCAGACCACCTCGTTCATTGGGAACGGCACATTCTGCTGCGCCTCGTATTGGATGATCTGATAGACCTTCTCGGGCTCCACGGGCGGCAGTTTTACAAATCGAGAAAAGACCGCGTGGCCCGAGATCGAAACCTGCACGGGGCCCGGCTTGCAGCCGGACTCGCGAATCAGGTCGTGAATGGTCGTGATGATAAACTGGGAGCGGTCCGCATCGCTCTGAGGATCGATCCCCAGATCCGCCACGGCATAGCGGGTCATTTCCATCCCGCCCTTCACATCCACAAACTCGGCAAGTTTGAGGGAGTGCGAGCCGATGTCCAGTGTCAGTATGGGCTTTTTTGCCATGAGGCAGATTCCTTCGTTCGGCTAGCGGGCACTCGGCGAGGGTTTCACCTGCTCGAACATGTCATAGTCGATTAATGAAAACGGGGTTTGGGTGCGGTTCAAGAGCACGCCATCGACGGGACGATACCGATCCCACCAGTTCGGCGTCTGGGCTGTGGATTCCATGCCGACGACGACGCCGTCGACCTTGATGACCACGGCCGCCTGTTCGACGCGTCCCATCCGTGCCAATGTGTTCGGATGAAGGAACATGTCGCTGTAATGGCGGCCTTTTTTCACATTCACATAGGAAACCGAGCTGCGGAACATCACTTCGGCTCCCTTGTTGCTCTGGTCCTTCATATAAATGTAATACGTAAATTCAATCTCGGCGATCCAGTCCGGCTTGGTTTCATATTCCACCACCACGCGCCACCAATCAGGCTGACTGGCCTGGGCCTGACCCTGAACCGCGGTTTTGAAAATGGGGGTTTTGTTCTTCGTGGAAGGCGTCATCTTCCGGATGCGGAGGATGTCGGAGCTGGAGCTGGATTTCTCGACCGAGGGCTGCAAGCCCAAGCGGGTTCGTTGAGCGGAAGCGGTCAGGGAGAGTCCTGCAAGTGTGAATATCGCCACGACCCCAACGAGAATCTTTGAACGAACTGACTGATTCATTTTCCTGCCTCCTAGACACCAACGTCGAGCCGGAAAGCCCTCATGGCCTGCCTGCACAATTTTTGGGAGTATAGGCGCACAGAACACCTGCCGTCAACCGTCATTTCCCCTTCCCCTGCAAAATTCTCCGGCCTCGGAGACCCTGCAGCTGAGACGGGCGATTAATTCAAGGTATTGAAGATGCGAGCCCGGGGGCGATGGGCGATCAAAGCGCAGGTGCTCATCTCCGGAGAAAGCATATCCGAATCGGTCACGGTGACCCCGATTCGTCCCGCCTGAGACCACTCGCAAATATGGCGGCTGAGGCTCATATCCGGGCAGGAAGGATAACCGGGGCCGAAACGCGCGCCCTGCATGCCGCCGATGGGCGCCAGCATCCGCCGGTGAGCCCACTCGGCCACCGCATCGGCATATTCCGCCGCAAACCCAGTCCAGAGAAAGTACTCCTGATATTCCCCGGCAACCTGGAGCTGCTGCATCCGGGCCGATGCCTCCGGACTTCCTACGGTCACCGTGAACACACCCACGATATCCCCTTGGGGGGCAAAGAAATCGGGAACACACAACTTTTCGCGGATGGTCTGGCGTGGGAAGCTCAATACCACCGGCTCCGCCCCTTCTTCCGGAAAGACCTTTAGGGTATCGCCTTCGGGCTGCCCGCGCAGCCAGGCCACAGAGGCCTTGGGAACAAATAACCGATTTTTTACATTTTCCTGCAGCAGGCGCTCATAATGATCCTGAGCCTCCCCATTCAGAATCTCCCGATACTCCTCTTCGGAGAGATTCCCCTTCTTATACTCCCAGCGGCCGACGAGTAGGGACATCCGGCTCAGATGAGGATTCACTTCCTCCAACGGCGGCTCCCAGACCTGGGCGCCCCAAAAAGGCGGAATGATTTCTTTATCCTGGATGGGTTTGTTTTCCATAAGTCCTCACGGTTCAACCAACAGCATTCAATAGATTGGCTCCAGAATACACCATTCCGGTGGGTTTTTCCTGCATTCGACACAATTTTCGTTCGATCCCCTATATAACAGAAGAAGCGGACGGCTGGCATGAGACCTAGCGGAAAGGGCCCGTTATTTCTCTTCTGGATCCGGCGAGCGGGAAATGGTGCCGGTTTCCTTCAACTCACTGAACAGCGTCAGGCTCTCGAACGCATCCTTGCAGTAGCGCACCGGCCCGGAATAGAGCGGCTGGCAGTCGTTGATGACAAACGGCTCGGTCAGGGCGGCCCCGCCCAGCAGCACCGGAAGCCGCAGCCCGGCCTCCTCCATAACCTTGAGATTGTCGCGCATGATCTGCACCGACTTGACCAGTAGGCCGCTCATGCCCAACACATCCGCTTTGGATTCTTTGAGCGACTCCATCATTTTTTCAATGGGCACCTTGACTCCGAGGTTCACCACCTCATAGCCATTGTTCGAGAGAATGATATCCACCAGGTTTTTCCCGATGTCATGCACATCTCCGGCAACGGTGCCGATGACCATTTTTCCGGAAGAGCCGCCCTCCCCCTTCTTCATGTGCGGTTTGATCATCGCCACGGCCTTCTTCATGACCTCGGCCGATTTCAAGACGAAGGGCAGTTGCAAGATGCCGTCGTTGAACAGGCGGCCGACTTCCTTCATGCCGGGAACAAGATGATTGTTCAAGATCTCCTCTGCCGTCAGTTCCTCCAGAAGAGCCGGGATGGAGGTCTCCAGCAGGGCCGCCTTCCCCTTCACCAATGCGGCCGCGACCTGCTCTGGAGGAGACAGTTCCACCACCACCGCATTCGGGTCCACCTCCGGCGGCGCCTCTTCGAAATATTGGATGTAGTTCTCCAGCGGATCGCCGTTGGCGGCATCGTTATCGAGCAGCATCTCCGCCAGTTTCACCGCTTCCGGCGCCAGATCGGTCACCGGCACCAGCGTGGAGGTATTGATAATGCAGGCATCCATGCCGGCCTTGATGCATCGGCCCAGAAATACGGTGTTGAGCACCTTGCGCGCAGGCGGCTTCAGACCGAATGAAATATTGGACAGACCCAGCAGCGTGCGCACGCCCGGGAATTTCTCCTTGATCCGGCGGATCGCCTCAATCGTTTCCTTTGCTGCGTCCCGCAGGGTGTCATCGCCGCTGCAGACCGTGAAGGTCAGCGTATCGATCAGCAGGTCGCCGCGCCGCAGTCCCCTCGCTTCGCAGAACTCGATGAGGCGACCGGCAATCTCCACTTTGCGATCCGCATTCATCGCCATACCGACTTCATCGATGGTCAGCGCGACAAGACCCGCACCAAATTGATTGGCCAGGGCCACCAGAGTTTCACTCTTCTCTTCGCCGGACTCAAAATTGATGGAGTTGATGAGCATGCGGCCGCCATGCAGCTTGAGGGCGGCTTCCACGACATCCACCTGTGTACTGTCCACCATCAGAGGCAGGCGACATTCCCGCGCGGCACGCGCAACGAGAGTCGTCATGTCTTCGAGTTCATTCCGGCCGGCATAGGCCACGCTCAGATCCAGCACATGGGCGACGCCCTCATCCTGTTCCACGAGCAGGTCGAACGCCTTGTCCATATCTTCAGATAAAAGTACATCGCGGAATTTCCGCGAGCCGGTGGCATTGGCGCGCTCGCCCACGTAGAGCGGGCGCGGTTCCTGGGTCAGCTCCATGGGCGAAAAGACACTGGTCACCAGGTCGGTTTGTTCCACGGTCCGGGGGGCCGGGGCCTCGGTGCTCCCGAGCGCTTCGCGCAGTTCCCGGATATGATCCGGCGTGGTGCCGCAGCAGCCGCCCGCAATGTTCAACCCGACCGACTGGACCATCGGGGCAAACACCTCGGCAAATTCTTTGGGCCCCAGCGGATAGTCCACTTCCCCGTCCACGAGCGTGGGCAGGCCGGCATTCGGCATGCAGCCGATGCCCCCGCGCCACAGCTTGCCGAGCGCTTCCAAATGGCGCTTCATCGCTTCGGGACCGGTCGCGCAATTCATCCCCAGCACATCGATCGGATACGGATCCAGCGCAGCCATCACCGCCCAGATCGAGGATCCCACCAGCAGCGTCCCCGTGCTCTCCACCGTCACCGACACATAAATCAGTTTGTCCCGGGCCGCTCCGATGACCTTGTGCGCGGCTGCCACCGCGGCCTTAATCTGCAGGAGGTCCTGGCACGTCTCGATCAGGATGCCATCGGCACCGCCTTCCAACAGCCCGCCCATCTGCTCCTGATACCCGCCATAGAGATCGTCATACGAAATCTGCCCCAGCGTTGCCAACCGCGTGCCCGGCCCGACCGAGCCCAGCACAAAGCGAGGACGCCCGTCTTCGGCCTGCACCTCATCCGCGGCCGCTCGCGCAATCTGCGCCGCCGCCATGGAAATCTCTTTGGCGCGCGGCGTCAGGTTGTATTCACCCAGGGTCGCCGGCGAAGAACCAAAGCTGTTGGTTTCCACCGCATCGCTGCCGGCACGAAAATAGGCCGCATGGATATCCTTGATGATTTCCGGTGCAGCCAGATTCAGCCACTCGTTGCAGCCATCGTATTCTCCCCACACTTCGGCAGAGGGATTCCGGTTCTGAATCTGGGTGCCCATCGCCCCGTCCATCAGGAGGAGGTTCTTCTTTAAAAATTCTTGAATGGTCATACGTCTTCGCCTTTCGGTTGATCGGGCCCATCAATGTACACGGCCTTCACCCCGCTCTCAACCCCCATTTCACCCAAAGGCATTCAGTCGCGGCATGAGGCGAATGAGATCAGTGCGCACACAATTCAGCACCATTCGCCGCGGCCGTCTCAGCACCCGGTTTTTGCACGCCAAACGGAATCTGGATGGGACCGCTTTGGGGCAATTTCGAAAAGCTATCCGAAAAGCCAGCCAGGAAATTAAACAGCACATCCCCATAGAATTCTGTGATCTTGGCTGTAAGCGCCTCCCCTTCAGCTGTTTTCTCAGTCAAGGCCCGCAACTGCTCCAATAAGGCGTGAGTCGTCAAGACATGATGCTTGATTCGCTCGGCCGCAGGCAAACTCGGATCATCTACCAAAACGGACATATTGACGCCCAGCGCGTTGGTATATTTGACCACATCGCCCCAATTCAGTTGATCATCCCGCAACGCTTCCATGCGGCAAATCTTGCTGGAACTGACGCCCATCCTGGGTGCCAGTTGCCGTTGTGTCAGTTTCTTGGAGATCCGCAGACCGATCAACATGCGGATAAACCGCGTGTTCACCTCTTGCTCGCAAACGCGTTGTGCGACGCTGTCGTCTCCCGCCAGATCCGCCGCCAGTTTGGCCATGGGTTCGATTGTACTCATAAGCTATCCCTCGCCTTTCAAATTCTTTGCCACTTCATGGCATCGCCGCAGATCTTCGGGTTGGCTGTCCTTATCTCCAATGGTCAGGATGCGGACGCACCGGTTTGATTCATCCACATGGATAAATAAGCGAGTTTCCTTCGCGTGCTTCACCCCGGTCTGCCCGATCCGATAAACATTCTTGCCTTCGGACCTGAAAAAACCGAGCTGGAAGCCCTTCACGCCGCCGAACTGATTCAAAAGAGCCATCACCACATCCAGATTCACAAAACAGGCGGCATATTCGTTCGGATGCTTCTTATTGTAGGCCTTAAAGCGACTTCGCTCCGCCAAGCCACTATCCACAACCCAACCTGTTTTAGATTCTGCCAATTAATCAACTCTCCATTGCATAATCTGCAATTAAACTATGTTATCATTACATTTTCGTCAACCGAAATCTGTCAAACAGTGTCATACACTGCCAAAAACTAAAAAATTTGCAGAAATCGCATCACATATCAAAAATCACCCTCCCGGATGCGTTTGCTGCGGCTCCGGCCTCAAAATCATCAAAAACAGGCCAAAAACGTCATTTTGAGGCATTTATATGCAGTTTTCGGCCTGTTTCCCTATGTGCCAATGAAAGTGACACACGAAAGTGAAACACACTCAGGGCGCATAGGAGAGAACATGAAAGAGCTGAAAGAGACGGCAACCGGGCCCCGGGGCCCGGTTGAAACAATACCCCAATCGACTGAAGCGCCTGCTGTAGGTCGTAAGCATCGGCACACGATCGCGGAACGGCTACGCATCCTCGAAGAATCGGATCTGTGCAAGCATGGTGAACTTGGGGCCTTACTTCGACGAGAAGGTCTGTATCATTCCACGATTAGAAAGTGGCGGAAGTGGAGGGATGAAATGGCAGACAAGGGATTGGTGCCCGACAACGGAAAGCGAGCGGTCTACAACGAGCTGGCGAGGGTGAAGCGTGAAAACAAGCGGTTGAAGCTGCAACTGGAACGGACGAAGGGATTGATCGACCTTCAAAAAAAAGCCTTCGAGCTCTTGGAATCGATGGACCTCGACGAAAAGAGCTCAAAGGACAGCTGATGGAAATCCTGGCCCGCAACCTAGACCGCTTCAGGATCAAGGAAGCCTGTGACGCGCTGGGCGTCAGTCGTTCGGCGTGGTATCGGCACCAGAGGCCGAAACGACCGGATCGGCGAAGACCGCCTCGCAAGCTCCAGCAGGGCGAACGCGCCGAGGTGCTGGCAACACTCAATAGTCAGACGTATCAGGACGAGTCTGTGCCCAGTGCGCATACCCAGCTTCTGGATCATGGGACCTATCTATGCTCACAGCGTACAATGTACCGTATTCTACAGGCTGAAAAGCAGGTCCGGCAACGACGGAACCGGCGAGAACACCCCGTCTACCAGAAGCCGGAGTTGCTAGCCACGGCCCCCAATCAGGTTTGGAGCTGGGACATTACAAAAGTGAAAGGGCCCCAGGGATGGATCTCGTATCAGCTGTATGTGGTCCTGGATGTCTTCAGCCGATATGTCGTGTCGTGGTGCCTCTCGGAATATGAATCCGGGGAGCAGGCCAAAGCCTTGATTGCTTCGGCTTGTGCGCGCGAGTCGATCCAGGAAGATCAACTAACCGTCCACGCGGACCGCGGAGGAGCCATGCGCTCGAAGTGCCTGACAGAACTGTTCGGGCAGTTGGGCGTACGCCCCAGCTTCAACCGGCCACATGTCTCCAATGACAATCCCTACTCCGAGTCGCACTTCAAGACCCTTAAATATCATCCGGACTATCCTGAACGGTTCGGTTCCATCGAAGATGCCCGTAATCATATGCGGATCTTCTTTCCGTGGTATAACACAGAGCATCGCCACTCCGGGATCGCCATGATGACCCCGGAATGGGTGCACACCGGCAGGGCGAATCAGGTCCGTGAGAAGCGGCAGCTCGTTCTGGCTGCCGCGTATCGGGAGCATCCTGAGCGGTTCGTCCGGGGAAGGCCTGAAGCCAAAGGCGTTCCTGAGGAAGTCTGGATCAATAAGCCAAATATCGAGTAGAAATGTGTGTCACTTTCATTGACAAGCAGCGTTTGGGGCCGTTTTTGCCATTTTTTCAGAAAAATTCACACTTTTTAGCCTCGAAAGGGACGGACGGCCTGTCGCCGCCCAAAACGCGCGCAATTGCGAGCGTTTTCAGCGACTGTCAGCCATCCGCCATTATATTTCCCCCACCCCATTTGTCCATCCCCGTTTGCCCCATTTGCCGCCGCCTCACAACGTTTAGCTGCGGCTTGAACGTCGGTTTGTTTTACCCGCAATGATTATGCCGATGGATTTTCGCATTCACGAATCAGTTCAGCCTCTGTGATTTCAATTGTTTTCAAGCCACCCCTCTTCGATGCCGATAACTCATGTTGAGCAATATCTATGACCAAAATGAATATTGTTTTACCATTATGTGTGATGCAGGGAACCGACTGTTCTTGATCGGTGCAGGGAAACTTCAAATCTTCTGGGCAAAGTTTGAAGATAACTAAGTAGCCAAAGGATTCGTTGTAATCACGTGTATATGTGTAAACTTGGTGAAATGCATTGACCAAATAGGACTTCCCCTTTTCCATTGTGAAAATCTTTGCATCGGCAACCAGACGGTCGTCACCAGCCTGGGAGCCTACAAAATCGGCTTCTCCCGATACCGAACTGGGCTCAATGACAAAATCAACACCTTGATCAAAGAGATACTCATATAAATCTAAAGCAAGGGTCTTTTCCCCTTGTTGAGTATTAGCCTCCCACATCTCAAAAAGTCTGTTTCGGTGAAACCATTCGCTGCGATGTTTATATCGCTTCAAGACAGCCAACACCGCACGCTGGTCGTCAAGTTGCTCGTCGATATAGTCATAGAGTGGTTCAAGAAAGAGCGACCTAAAAAGATCCAACTCATCATCAGGCTTACTTCCTAAGTCATAAACCGTCGCGACTTGAACTTCCATGTGCTTATTGTCTGACGCTACACATGACTTCAATATGAAATATGATGCAGCAATATTATCAATTTCCGTATCGAAAACAATAGGCTCTCGTGCCAAAATTTTTGCAGCCTCAGACTCCACTGAGGAAACCTTTTTACTTAATTCTTCAAGAATTGACTCAATAACTGGCTGGGAAATAAGGAAGCCCCAATATTGCTTAAGCCCATAATGAAACACTGTAAAATCGAGAGAGTTAAGTCGGCGGGTTCGCTTCTGAAGTTTATAGCGCAGATTTTGAATGAGTTCTTTATTCACGGTCATCCTACAGGTTGATTGTTATTTCCATATCGCCCAAAGAATCTTCTAAATCCTGGAAAGCTCGTTTCACTTGGCGTGTAACTTTTTGACATTCGTTCATCTGGTCGTCTAATTGAATATTCGCCTTACACCCACGACAAATAATTGTATCCCGCAACCGCGCCTGCTTAAGAAATATTGGATTATAGAATCCACATTCCGGACACGCAAATTCCACGGTGAAATTGTCGATGTTGATCAAGTCACCCTCCTTGTTGACCTGACATGTCGCTGATTTTCACTCCATACAACTCGCAAACCATCCCGTCAATCTGGCTTTCGAAGGCGAGGATTTGGCGCGCCAGGGCTTCTTTGTCCGGCGGGGATTTGGCGGTCGCGAGTTGTTGATATAATCTGACCGTTTCTTTGACTAGATTTTGAAGCTGGTTCGACACATCGCCACTTGGTTTCATGATGGGCAATTGCTCAATATACTGCCGATTTAGAGCAATGTATCCGCCTCGAAATGGCGTGCTTATCGAGCGAAGGAAAAGGCTCAATAAACTCGAATTGAGAATACCCAAAAGGCAATAATAATCAATCCCAGCGCCTTCATGGAGCGCAACTCCATATCCACCACCGCCACCACCGCCACTTCCAACAAAGTAATATTTCCCTTCCAAGTCAGGCGCGAAACAGCTTCCTACAGCAATTGACGGAACGAGGAGTTTGGGTATGCACATTCGCGTGTGATTTTTCTTATAGACATAGCGATACCATTCCGCTCCCATTCTACCCTTGTTGCGCGCCGTCAGCCGCTGTTTGCATTCGGCGAGATAGGCCCAAGTCAACGGAAAGCGTACGGCGTATTCATCGGCGGGAATCAGCACGGACTTCCCGTGGTGCGTCTCATATGGGAACACAAGAAGTTTAGAAACATCGGCTAAATGATAGCGCCGGATATTCAACGAACCTTTTAGGAAATCTTTCACGTGGGAGATTTCAAGCCAATGCTCGCGGCCTGTGTGTTTTGACAAACACAACACTTTATCTTTCTGCCTCCGGACTTCTTCCACAATATACACATCGTCCGCATCCGTTTGCAGCCCAACGAATAGGTTTGCGATGTCCCCCAGTTTCACGGGCATGGATTTGAGTTGATCGATCACGGCGGCATCCGGTCCGACCGCAAAATTCCACTCCGCGCCGGTGATTTTGTCGGCAGGGATATCGCCTTCGATGCCGGTGCCTTCCAGCCGCCAGGCGGCGAGGTCATCCACTTTCGTGAATCTACAGGCTTTCGCTCCAGCCTTGTCGAGGAACATCAGACAGGTGTAGGTCGTCGCGCCGGAAAAGACCTGTTGGTCACCGAAGTGGATCACCTTCGCGAGGTGGTTACCATCGGCCACGAGCCCCCGGAGCGCGGCACCGTATTGGGCGTTGAAAAACTTGTGCGGCAGAATAAAGCCCATCCGTCCGGTCTTCTTCAGAAGCCGCAGTGCCTGTTCGACAAAGACCACGTAGATGTCGTAGTTGCCCGCCGCCGCCGAACGATACAGGTCTTTGTACAGCTCAACCTCAACCGGCGCCCATTTCTTCATCGTCTGAATGCGAATATAGGGCGGGTTCCCGACAATGGCATCAAATCCACCGACAGCGAACGCTTGGGGAAACGCCTGCGGCCAATCGAAGACATTGATTCGGTATCGCTCTTCTTCGGGCAGCAGCGAGAGCTGCCGGAACCGGGAGGCTTCCGAACCGATCAGCGAATTCCCGCACTGGATGTTGTGGCCCAGATCCGGCAAAGCGCGCTCGTGAAAGAGCTCAAACTGCTGAGTCAGGCTTTCCTGCGACTCGCCTTCCAGCACCTTCAAGAATAGGGACAGTTTGGTCACTTCAACGGCTTGCGAGTCAATGTCCACGCCATAGATGTTGTTGAGCAGAATGCGCTTCTTTTCGTCGGTGACCAGCCGCCAATCCTCACCGGAACGGTACAAGACCTTGCTGTGCTTTTCCGGATTGTTCTGAACATAATAATCCCGGTGCCAATCGATCAGAAACTGGAACACCACGATCAGAAATGAGCCCGATCCGCACGCCATGTCGCAGAACCGCAACTTGGCGACCTGCCGCGGCGTCTTGCCCTCCACCTGCGCCCCGATGGTCTGCCGAACGATAGCCTGGGTGATGAAGTCCGGGGTGTAATATATTCCGCTCCCGTGGCGAAGCTCGGGCTTCTTCTCGACCTTGGCCTGATGCCCCGCAGTCAGCCGAATCACGTTGCCCAGAAAACGCTCGTACACCTGCCCCAGGATGTCGGCCGAGAGCACGGAGAACTCGTAGGGGCTTTCCGGATAGTAGAGATTGCCAAAAACATCCTTCAACACCTTGTCGTCGATCTTCAGCGACAGCGACAACTCATCCGCCCCACTCTCACGGCCTTTTTCAGACTGAAAATGGAACAGCCCCGAATTATATCGCTCATCTGCTCGGTGATACAGCTCGCAAAGTCGGGGATAGGCCCGCTCGCCATTGCGCAAGGCCAGCAGCCGCCCATAGGGCTCGATGCCACGGTCTTCACAGATACGCAGAAAAATAATCCGATCGATGGTTTTCTGGACCGCAAAATTCAATTCACGCTGCGACAACGCCGGATTGCGCAAGGCGATGTTCCGGGCCAGCAGCTCTCGCCAGCGCTCAATCTCCTCCAAAAAGGCATCATCCACACTCGCCGTACCGCGTTTGCCTTTTGCGCCATCAGCAAATTGATCAAAGGAGCCCTTCAGGACCGCATCGCGCGAAAAAATGGCCGCCAGTTCGTCCCAGCGTTCGGCGTACTGCTCGAACGTCAGATACATCACGCGGCCCACCGCCGCAGAATCGTTCTTGCCCGGCTTGATCCGGCAGTCGTACACCGCGAACTCCTCAAAATCCGTCAGAACGCTTAGCGGCAGTTTGGCCGACCAGCCATAGCGGCGGAGTTGATAGGCCGGATGCGGCGCATCCTTGATGTTGACCGATGGCTTCTTGCACTCGACGAAGAATTTGCGGGTGCCACCGATGCGGAAACACGAATCCGGGGCCTTCGTCGCCCCGCCGACCTTCAAGGCATCCTCGTGAATCACATCCTTATACGCCTCGGCGTAGCCCCGCTCGTTGTGAACATCCCACCCCAGCGCCTTGAAAAACGGATCGATGAACTCCACCCGGATTTGTGTTTCCTTGTACCGCCCCGATTCGTATGCCGCACGTTGTGCGTCGTAGCGTTCAATCAGCCGTAAAACTTCCTTGGGTGCTGGCATACCTGTTGACCTCCGCCGTCCATCCTAGCAGAATTTTCTATTTTTGGCCGGGTGCGCGGAAAAAAGTTCAAAAAAACTAATTTTCATGTCCGCCAAGGCCTTCCAAGGCAAAAAATGTGCCTAAAAATCCAAAAATAAGCCGTACGGTCTCCCGACGAGGTCGTCGGGCTCCAATGAGACGAATGTCTCTGCTCGGAAATGGTAACACCACAGCGTACCGTCTGTAGAGGGCCCTTGTGCCGCCCTGGCTCTTGTCGACCTTCGCGCTCTTTGCGAGAAAATGCCGGATTCCGATGTCAGATTCCGGGTTGGGTGGGATGGAATCCGGGGGCGCGATAGCGCCCGAAGCGGTGCGTATAGTTGCGCAAGAAGAACCCGCGCAGAGCCGGTCGTTTGGCGAACCAGTAAAACACTCGGTCAACAGCGCTCAGCTGCAGCATCGTCGCAATCGACAACAGGACAACGGCCACCAGTGTTGCAATGCCGGCCCCCGCGATCCCCGGCACGGTCACCCAGTTCCTGTGAATCCAGCCGATCGACCCCAGACACAGAATCGTTAACGCCAGATTCAGCCCCAGATGGAGGATCAGCAGCGGGACCGAAATCTGGATGGCCTGGACGGGGCACAGGTTGATGCAGCGGTAGCAAGCCGCACAGGTCGCACTCCAGCGCGGAGTCGAGGGCGCGCCTTCCATGCTTATGGCCTGCACCGGACAGTCCTTCGCGCAACGTTCGCACGAGGTGCATGTCTCATCCGCGATAAACGCCTTGCCCAGAAACCGGCGGCCGAAGGTACGGAACAGGAGCGCCATCGGCCACGACCAAAGCTTGTGACCCCATGCGCATGGGTAGAGCGAAGAAGTCTCCGACAACAGATTTTCTGCGAACTGCGCCACCCTCTCATCGCCCTTGGCCAATGCGGATTCCAGTTCCGGCCCCGTCGGCGCATCCATGGCGAGCACCCAGTTGTCGGGATAGGCCGCCTCTCCACTGCACACCACATCATAGCCACGGCGTCGAAGCAGACGGGTCACTTCTGGCACTGCCTGCGCCCCGAAGCCGCCGCAGGTCGCGAATACCGCTGCGCGGGCTCCCCCCGCCTTCGGCAGGCGCCTCACGAAATCCAGCATGAAATGCGGTGCCGCCCAGGACCAGACCGGGAAGGCAATCATCGTCAGGTCCGGGATCTCCGCGGGCGACACCGTGCGCGCGTCCACCGCCTGCAGCGAAACCTCCTGACCGGCAGCCCGCAACCGGGTTGCAATCGATTCCACCGCTCGAGCGGTGTTTCCAGTCGCCGAAAAGTAGTACAGGCCTGTTTTCATATCTTTTTCTTGTATTTTCCCACTCTTGAGCTCGTTTCCCGCCCCAGAAAGCATAGGATTTGACTATTTTTCCCTGTTTTTGAACATTTTGAAGCCAAAAAGTGGGTAATTTTTTCAAATATTAGGGATTTTGCCCCATTTTGGCCATTATGGGGCGTTTTTCCTAATTTATCTATTCATTCCGATTTTGAACCTGTTTCGCATTTTGGGGACCCTATTTTGCAAATTTCATTCGTTTTTAGGCACTTTTTAGCATTTTTGAAGCCCCAAATGCCGTTTTGGGCCTCATCCCGCAAGAAAATCAGATGAAAATCGGCTGTTGGCGGGAATTCGAGGGGGCTACTTCTTCTTTTTGTAGTCGGGATAGGAATCGGAATAGGTTTTGCCGGGGATGCGTCGCCAATGTTTATAGGCCCAGAGCCAGAATTCAGGGTGGGCACGGATCTCTTTCGAAATGACATCCTCAATCTGCTGGGTTAATTCTGCTGCGACCTGAGCAGAATCCTTCGATTTGTCCAAAGGAGGAGGCTGGAGGGTGCCCAGCGAATACAAGCGGTATCTACCGCCCGGCAGCGGCATGCAGAAGGTAAAAATAATCTCCGTACCCGTGCGGTACGCCAGCGCAGCGGGGGCCGAGGAAACCGACATCGGCATGCCCATGAAGTCGACCTGGATCCCCCCCGCTCCCTCTTTGGTGTTCTGGTCGAGAACAAAGCCGACCTTCCCTTGATTCTTCAGCCGTGAAATCAGCGTCCGCAAGGCGCCCTTCTGCGGGATGATGACCTGACCGGTCCGCTCCCGCAGGTGGATGAACAGCGCATCGATGTGACTGTTTTTGACGGTGGCTGCGATGCTGGCGATATCCACGCCCCCCAACGCCATCGCCTGCGCCATCATTTCCCAGCCGCCGAAATGCGCCGAAATGATGATATTGGCCTTTTTCGGCAACAGGGCTTCGTACTCCGGCGTGGTTTCAATGTATTTGGCAATTCGCTTTTTCGCGTTCTTGGAAAACCAGAATACATCCAGCAGGGTGAGACAAAAAGTGGAGATGGAGCTGATCAGAATGGCCCGCTTTTCACCCGCAGACTTAGCATCGCCAAACACCGCGTTCAGATTGACTAATCCGAGTCGCTTTTCTCGAGCCAGCACATACCAGGCCATCCAACCGAGAAACCGGGAGAAGGCCACAACCGCCCCCCGAGGCCATAGTGGTATGAACAAGGCCAACAGGTTGAACCCAAAGCTTTCAAAGGGTCGACGCAGGGCTCTGCGGAATTTATCAACCGGTTCGTTTAGGTTTTGCATAGAGAAAGCCTTGTTTTATGGCGCTATCTGAAGGCGGTTCGGCCAGGAAGCGGCATTCCGATGCACCTCGGGGGCTTCACTGTGAAGCACCTTCACGCGACGGCCGGTGTTGGGCTGGTACAGCCCGACCGACAGGCTCAGGAAATCATGGGACAGGGATTTGGGCAAGACAATGTGGCGCACATCCTCCACGCCTTCGCCGGGCACAGGGCGCACCGTGTCACGGCCCCACAGCAGCGGCGATCCGCGATAGTCATCCTGCGCCACGATATCTCCGGCCTCATCGCGCAGATGAATGAAAACAATCTCCTGCCCGACCTCAAAATCCTCTGTGGCGGACCAGAACAGACGCACCGTCACCTCACCGCCCGGCGACACCGTATCGGGGGTGATGTCGATTCCCTCCAGGCGAATGCCGTTGGCAAATTCGGTGATGCACGGGACCGGCGGGAAACAGGCCGCCGCCTGACGCGCCTGAACCGCCGCCTCACCGCCGAGATTCCGGACCTGTTCTTCACTAAGACCCGACAGGGCGGAAGGCCGCCAGCGAAGAATTTCGTTCAGTAGGGCCTGTTGGGTCTCTTTGGAACCGCCTCCTTCACGAAGCAGACGCAGGGCTTCACCGGCGCGGGCCGCGGTATTACCCATCATCAACGTGTCGCCGGTCCAGAGGATCGCTGGAGGCAAGCCCAGCCCATAGCCATTCCAATTTTCTGGATCCACGCCGACCAGACGCCACGGGCCGGTCTCGACAACCCAGTACGACACGGTCTGCTGTTCAAACACGGCCTTGACCGCCGGATCCATTCGGCGGGCCAGCACAAATACACAAGGGGAATCCGTGGCCACCGTCCCGTCCCGTTCAAAGCCTGGCTGCGGCTCGAACACGCGCCCACTCAACCCTGCCAGGCGGTCTTCAGTCACCACGCCTTGCTGAAGCAGCTGGTTCGAAATCCAACGCGGCGCATATACAATACTATCCGGCCCACGTTCGTTCAGCACGGCCCCCACTGCGGTCACGTCCGCCGGATCCGGCGGCGGCGCGACGGATCCTGCGGCCACAAAGGTGTTCACCTCTGCCAGACGCCAGGGCACCCGGCGCGCCTGTAACCGCGTATCGAGCAGGGTCACACGAAGAGCTTCCGCTTGTTTCTCCTCCATTCGGTATTCCAGACGGGCCAATCCGGATGGAAAATAGACACGGTTGCCGGACCATTCCAGCGGAATGATGGACTGATCTGCCAACACGGTCTTCCACTCGCCGCCGACCTTGGCTTCAATGCGGATGCTTCGTGCGAAATCAAAGGCCTCATCGGCCATACTGTGAGCAAACAGCAGTTGAACCGCCTGCAGATTCTGCGGGTCCATGAAGGTCCACTCCAGCGTGGCGGCATCCGAGGCTTCGGGCGACCACCAGGTGTCGATATTCTTGTCCACAAGCGGGTCCTTCCGATCCACACCTGCGCCATCCATCAGACGGCCGATTTCATCCGCCTGAATTTCTCTGAGGGGAAGTTCCGGCCGCCGCACGTTCCAGAGGATGGCGCGGCCACCTGCGGGGATGGCATCCCATTCGGCCCCCTGCTGGCGCAGGAAGGTTTCGATGCCGTTGAAGTCGGAGGAATAGGCTGGGGCCTCGGCCAGTTCCACCTGACGCAGGATCGGCTCGTAGAATTTCTGTTTGCCGTTGGATACGGCGAACCGCTCGCCCAGCGCGAAGTTGAGGGGAAACAGCTGGATGGGCGCCATCATCGAATCGCAACCGGTCTGCTCAAGCGCCTCGCCAATTTCGCGATAGGTTGCCAGATACCCTTCCATGCGTTGGCCGGCGGCATGCATCTGGGTGACAGACTGCGTGGCCTGCACGACCGCCAGACCGCCCAGCAGCGTCCAGGCTGCGCCTTTTAGCAATCGCCGACCGGGCGCAGCACAGGCGACCGCGGCCAGCACGACCAGTCCGGGCACCACGGGAACCCAGTAGCGCGCGGTGCGGGTGCGAGTGAACCCGGAGGTCACAAACACCCACACAAAAGCGGCGCAGAACAGCAGCGCGGCGGCGCGTGCATAGTTCTGCCGGAGCGAAGCCTTACGGCCCTGTGAAATCATCACCCAAACGCCCAGCCCAGCCAACACCAGCACACCCAGCGCCAAAATCAAGGGTAGAGATTCACCCGCAACCGTCTTCCCGGAATCCTGCAACAGCAGGAAGCGGTTCCATGAATTCAGCATGGCTTCGCGCGGCGGCGCATGGCCGCCGATCTGCGACATCGCCAGCGAGGCCCACTCGTGCCGCAAATTGTAGATCAGCCACGGGATCAGTCCGATGACTACTCCTGCGAGTCCAGCGGCAATGCCGGCCAGATGTTTCCAAATCTTCCAGCGCATACCGTGGGCGATTAGGAGAGCGGCCACAGCCAGCGCGGGCGCGACGATCAGATTGGACCAGGCTCCGATTCCCGCGAGGATTCCTAGACCGAGATAGCGCGTCCACCCCACCGGTGCCCCGTTGCGCAGCCGGGTGGCAATGCGGGCAGTCATCCACAGCGCCGCTGCATCCACACACAACGCGACCATATAGCCGCCGCGGGCCGCCATCTGAAACTGGAAGTAGACCGATGGGCCGAAGCAGCCCGCCACAAGCGCGGCAAAACCGCCCCACGGACCGGCGGCATCCCGTGCCCAGCGCCACAGGAAATACAGCGCGCCTGCCGCAAACAAGACGGGGCCCAGCGACACAGCAAATCCGGTCGGTCCCAGCAGGCGCACCATCAGCGCACTGGCCATCGGTTCCAGGCTGCCCATGTAGGCCTGGCCATAGAAGAAGAGGGGAAATTCCTTCAGCGCCGCCATGTGGCGGGCCATCAGGGCCACGACAGCGGGATCCGGCTCCGTGATGCAGCGGGAGACCCAGGCTCCCCAAATCCGCATGACCACGGCCAGCACCCAGACCATCGCCGCCAGGCGGTCTGGCAGAGAGAGGTGCGACAGGTTGGAGGAAAACTTCTTCATACGGCTTTTCGGGATGAAGTATCCCGATTAGTGGTGAAAATGTCCATCAAAGTTGGGTTTCACCTTTGAAGCATGCACGCGATAGCCGATCCGCACTCGCTCGTTCCCATTCGGGCGCACACCGATGAACGTGATGTTCTCATCCACGGCGACCGGCTCAATGACGGCGCCTTTCGTCTCGCAGATCAACCCGTCCCGCCAGTTGTAGCGGATAACGACCTGTTCCGCCGCCGGATCGGCCGGTTCCACAATCAATCGGTTCACATCGGCTGTGACCTCTCCTTCGCCGGACCAGAAGCGCGAGACCGGGCCGGGATCCTTCACACGATAAACCTCGATTGTCCGATTGAGCATCGTCATGGAACGGACCCGCTCGAACTGCTCTGGATGCGCGGCAAGAAACGCCAGCGCATCGGGCATGGACGCGACCCAGTGCGTGATTCCGTAGGCCCGGGAAAAGAACAGGTAACCCTCCAGTGTCTTGCGGTAGGCGGAGGGTGGATAGTTGTATTCAATCGTGCCGCGCGGAAAACCGTAATAATCGTCGGCCATCATTTCGCGGCCGGTCAGAACCGGCAGATAGGCGATGTTGCCCCCGCCATAGAAATGGACTGCACGACCCGCAAATCCAAGGCGGCCATTCTCCGGCACCTCCGTGTGAATCCACTCGGTAAACTCTTGCATCTGGGGAGACAGCGTCCGCAACGGCGCAGGCCCGTGATTCGCAAAATGCATCTGCCCAACGCGGCATCCGAGCAGCAGGGTTGCCAGTACGATCCCTTGGGCAAGGGCGTTCACCAAACTGCGGTGGCGAGAATCCGCTTCCCCTCTTTTTTCGGTGAACAGCTGGCCGCACAGAAATGCAGCCGGAAGAACCGCGGCCGCCGCCATGGGAATTGCCATTCGCTCCAGTTGGGAGAGCGGTTTCCATTCCCGACTCCAGCCCACGATAAGGGCCAGCAACAGAAACTGGGGCAGCATCCAGCGGCGCAGCGAACGGGGCACCAGCCACATACTGCCGAACAGCCCAAGAAACAGCACCACCGGATGCCACTCCTCCAGCGCCCGGAGAAGTCGGCCTGCACCATGTGTCAGCATCGTGCCCAACCCCGGTCTCGCCAATTCCGTGCTCACATGGTCGATCACATTGCTGCACGGAAACAGGGTCGTCCAGAACCAAGGGGCCAGCAACAGCAACGCCAAGGCCCCGGCGGCCAGCAGCCACCGATTACTCTTCCAAGTCCACTCGCGCGCGTTCCACAGCCATCCCAGTGCCAGCCCGCCGGCGACAAATACCCCCGGCGTCCAGAGACACATCAGCCACGCGGCCAACCCCAGGGCCAGGGCGGTGCCCCAGGATCCGCGTCGCAGGACCGTAAGGCGATAGCCCAGTGCCGTCACCGGCAACACCATCATGGCCGACGTCATGGCGCCAACGGTTCCGAAATGCCAGATCCACATGAAGGCTTCGCGACTGACTCCGCAGAGGAGGATACTGGCGCACAGCGAGCCGGTCTGGCTCACTCCAGCGGCCCGGACCGACACGGCCCCCAGCCAGGGGAACGCAAAGACAAACCAGAAAATCAGGGCCCCGCCATAAAACACATGGGGGTCCCAGAACTTCAATAGCGGCCAAATCAACACGCCGAAACTGTGGGCCCCACTGGTGACTCCCACAAAATGCTCGGTGCCTGCATTCCAGCCCGGGTTATATCCACCGAGGGCAAAAGGAAACAGATCGCCGAATTCCTTCAGGCGGTACATGAAAGACGGATGGTCAAAGCCCCACGGGACGGTGCCGCCGACCACGCGCCATGCTGAAAAAGCAAAAACCACTTGGCCGCCCAGTAGCAAAAGGGCAAACAGCCAGGGGAATCCCCGGGAGAAATGCCGCCGTGCCACATAGCAGACGCCACCAAAGACCACGGACATCCCGATAAACTTGATGCTTGTTTTCGTCCACCAGGGCGCCAGATAGAACCAGTAGTCCCCGATCTGGCTGTGAAACGCCAAGCGCTGACCCATCCACAGAATATAGAGAGCCATGACAACGGCCAACAGAGGCAGACCCCACCATGGGACTGCCGCGCCCGGCCCGCGTTCAGCTTGTTCATCCCTCGACATACCGCACATTATACCCAGCCGCCCCCCTGCTCATCAACCCTCAAGCACAGCTCATTTTACAACTCAAAGAGCTCGACTGGACATTCCGGGATGGAGCGGAGAAAGACTTTCCCATAGGGCTTTTTCACCAGCCGCGAATCCAGAACGACCACGATGCCCTCGTCCGACTGCGATCGGATCAGCCGACCGAACCCCTGTCGAAATTTCAGGATGGCTTCCGGAAGCGAATATTCCCGGAAGGGATTGCCTCCCTTTTCTTTGATCCGCCTCAGTCGCGCCGCGACCACGGGATGGTCCGGCACGGCAAACGGCAGCCGCGTCAGAATCACATTGCTCAGGGCTTCCCCGCGCACATCCACACCCATCCAGAAACTGTCCAGCCCGAACAGCACAAATCCGTCATTCTCCCGGAAGGTATCCAGCATCACGCGGCGCGAACGCCCGCCGCCCTGTGCCAGCAACGTCAGCCCGGCCTCGGCCAGAGGTTCGCGCAGGGCCTCCGCCGTACGCTTCAATAGTTCCGCGCTTGTAAACAGGGCAAAGGTCTGGCCGCGGGCCTGAAGGGACCAGCGCAGGACTCCCTTGGCCACGGCTTCGGCAAATGCTTCCTTATCTTTGGGATCCGGCGCATTGGTCGCCACATGCAGGCGCATCTGCCGCGCATGATCAAACGGCGACCCCAGACAAAGCACCTCGCAGTCGTCTCCCGCACCCAAGCGGTTGCGGCAATACTCCAACTGACCGCCCACGGCCAGCGTTGCGCTGGTCAGAATGACGCTCGGTAGCGGCTTAAACAGTGCCTCCGCCAGCACGGGCGCCACCTCGATCGGCGCGGAATGCAGAACGGGCTGCCGGCGTTTCCCCTCGCGTTGAATCCAGTACACCTGATCGGGCAGCGTCTGCGCCATGAACGCCTCCAGCATGCCGCCCAAGCCCATCCCCTGACTGCGCAGGCTGCGGAGCTCCGCGCGAGAGTCTTCGTCCTGGTCCTCCAGCTCTTCAATCAGCTGCCGAAGCTGACCGGACAGCTGGCGCAGCAGATCCGGCACCTCCGTCTTCAGTGCCAGCGGTCCCGGCACGACCTTTTGGCTGTCGCGCGAGGAAAGGCCCGCCACCCTCGGGACCTCATGGAACAGATCGGAAACGGCATCCCACAGGCGCGTCACGGTCTGCGCGGCAGGCCCCGCCCGCAGATAGCCCAGCAGCCCCTTGCTGGACTCCGGAGAAAACAGACGGCGCATCCAGTATTCAAAGGCGAACAGTGACAGGCGAATGCCCAGATGCTCGCTCGCGGTGTCTTCCACCGTATGGGCCTCATCCATCACAATGATGGAAACCTCGGGTAGGAACCCGGCCCCCTCGCGCCGCAACGCCAGATCGGAAAACAGAAGATGATGATTCGCCACCAGCAAATCCGCCTCGTGCATCCGGGCACGCGCCCGAAATAGGAAACAGCGCTTCCGTTCGGGACACTTCGGCCCCAGGCAGTTCCCATGTTCTGCGCAAACCGCCGACCAGGCCTCCGATGCGGGCTGGCGCGGCATCTCCTGCAGACTGCCGTCTTCCGTCTCATCCGCCCATAGACGAATGCGCTCCAACTCGTCGGCCAGGCCATTGGCAAACAGTTCACGCTGCATCGTGCGTGCACGCGCCAGACGGCGCAGACACAGATAGTTGGTGCGCCCCTTCACCAGGACCGCACGGAAAGCGGGCCCCAGGCGCTCCTGCAGGAGGGGCAAATCCTTGTGCATCAACTGCTCCTGAAGAGAAATTGTATGCGTCGAAACCATTGCCCGCCGGCCAGTTCGTTTGGCCTGCAGAATCAAAGGCACGAGATAGGAGAGACTTTTCCCCACCCCGGTTCCAGCCTCGACGATTAAGTGGCGTGACGACTCCAGCGCATCGGCCACGGCCACGGCCATCTCGACCTGTTGCGGCCGGGCCTCATATTCGAAATCCCCCAGAGCGCCTCCATCCAAAAGCCCGCCCGGCTCAAACGCCCGGGCGGACACTTCACGCAGGGGAGACGCATCCGCCGCCGCCCCCTCTGGAAAAGGGGCTATCACGAAAGGCATTCCCCGGGAGGACACATTCTGTTCATGTCTGCGGCGAACTCGGCGCCCGCCGCGCGGACATTACGGAAGGGCCGGCGCAACGACAGGCGCCGTGACAGGTGCCGTGGCGGGCGCATCTTCACCTAACAACGGGGCATTTTCAGTGGTAGCCTCCTCCTGCGCCACTTTGGCCGCTTCCACCGCCGCAGCAAGCTGCCCGTCCAGCTTGATGGTGGCCTTCTCACGCAGCTGCTTCAGATAGTCGGCAGCCACTTTCTGGCGCGCTTTCGTCTTCAGGGCAACAGCGAGACGGAGTTTCACTTCATCAAACGGAACCAGCTCCCGCTCCTGTTCCCCGGTCACCTTGATGATATGGAAGCCCACGGGCGACTGCACCACTTCGCCGATGGCTCCGATCTCCTGCCCATAGACGGCATCCTCAAATTCTTTCGCTTCGCGCCCCTTCGGGATGACACCCAGCCGGCCGCCTTGCACCCGGCTTCCGCACTCAGACACCTCCGAGGCCAGCTTTTCGAAATTGGCCCCTTCGAGCAGGGCGGTGCGGAGGCCCTCGGCTTTCGCACGACGATCCATCAGGGTCGCTTCATCGGCATCTTCAGACACCTTCACCAGAATATGAGAAGCCAGGCGGCCTTCTTGTTTGGTGAACTCGAGGGGATTGGCCTTGTAGTAAGCTTCCACCACTTCATCGGTCACAGCATCCACCGCCTCGATCTGCTCCTCTTTCAGAATCTTGTTCTTGAACAGGTCCAGACGCAGATTCATCTCCAGCTCATCCATCGGCAGGTTTGCCGCCGCCAACACCATGGCCAGCGATTGCCCCTGGCCCAGCCCCTTTTCCAGATCAGCCTTGCCCTTCTCGATTTCCTCCTGAGAAACCAGAACCCCGGAGCGAGCCATTTCGCCCCGCACCAGCTGACGCACCACCAGATTGTCCACGGCCTTTTGAAGCAGGTTCATCTGAATGAGCGGCAGTTGCTCTGCACTGACATCTTTCGGCACATGAGAGAAAAGACGCTTCACTTCGGCCTGAATCTGGGAACCGGTGATCCCGGCATCATCCACCCAAATCGCCACCTCCGTCCCCACGGTCGCCTTGGGCGTGATGACCTGAGCCTCTTTTTTCCCGCAGCCCACGGTCCATACCAAAGCCAAAATTCCAATCCAACGAATCAGTTGAGCCATTTTTTTACTCCCTTTCGCACCGAGTGCGGTCCTGTTGAAAAACAGGAGCATTTTCGGCCAAATACAATGAAAAGCAAGCCTCAATCCCTCTAGAAATCACCGCGGACTTGGACCCGCCCCCCTCGTTCGAATCTCCTCCCACCCCAAACGACCTGCAATCCGATCCTTTCCATTCCACACTTCCAGAACCGCCCCGATCCGGAAAATGTCCCCTCGTTCTAATGGGTATGGGGAGACAGCTCCGGCGTCAGACCGTCCACAGCGGGTGCGGGAGGCGGCACGTAGTCGGGATCCAGCGCCGTGTTCAGCATATAGGCCAGCCGGACTCCCGCCTTCTCCAACTGCTCTTTTACGAGGGACAGATGCGAGTCGATGTAGTTTTCACTCGTGATGTCCATCCCGGGATGAGCCCACTTGTATGGCAGTTTCGTTCCATCGGTCCAGCGGTAGGCCTCCTTGCGGGCTTTCCAATAGGTGTCAACGGCCCACTTCAGGACTTCGTCGTTGCTCCAATAGTGGATCTGCTTCGGCGTGATCTCCTTGACCAGCTGTTTGGCATACGTCCTGGGTCGGGTGGTTCCGAGCAGCTCTTCGACCAGATACTCGTCCCACATCGCATGCAGGTTGGGGGCGTAGTCCATCGGTGTGTCGGCATCAAAGGCGAAATTCTGTCCGGTGAAGGAATGGACCGGGATCATATTCCCACCCATGTCGAAATACCGATAGGCACAATGCAACGGCTGGTGGATATCTCCCACGAAATGGGTCAGGAAGCGCAACGCATCCAACCGCTTTTCTGGAGTCGTATCTGCCGCCGCCAACACCTTATGAAACCGCAGGATCTGGTCCACAACATCCTGGTCGTCTGCAGGTGGCTTCAACTCAAAATCGTCATCGTAATACTGGCCGGCATCGAAATCGATGTAATGCCAGTGGCCGTTGCCGGGGTAGATCGCTTCATACTCCTTGTCGCCGCGGATGATATCCGGCCAGCTGCAAATCTCAAAATCATCCAGCTTCTTGCCGCCGAGAATCGTCTTGAGCTGCGCTTTCGCAACGGGCGTGAGGTAATGGTCAGCGACATCCGCCACAATCTCGTGACCCTCCGGCCCCCAGGCAAAGGCCGTGCCAGGCAGGCCGGCCAAGGCGAAGATTGATAGGAACAGCCAAGTGGATAGAATGCATTTCATACGTTTCCCCCTTTCAAAGAGACGGGTGAAGCTACGCCTCGAATCCTCCCGCGTCAACCGCCGCCCTCACCGATGCTTCACCCATGGATCGCTGAACGCTCGGGTGGAGCCCTCTTTATCAGGGAGCCGGAACTGCAACGGCTCGAAAAAACGAAGCGGTCGATGGCGGCGAAGAGGTATAGACCATGGCCCCCCAGGGCAATCGTTCCACGGCCGACGTCGCCACAGGGTGCCAGACCGGAGAATCCAACGTCGAGGACTGTTCCCACCGGATCACCTGCTGGCGCAGTGTCGCTGTCGTCAGAATACCTGTGGAACTCCCCGCCAATTGCGGCGGCACTTCGTCAGCCAAAAGAGAGGACGGCTCTTCCCGGGCATCCAGGAGGAAAGCCAGCGCCCACGGCATGCGCGCACGCCACGCCAGCTCATTGTGGACCGCGCCACAGCCAACCCGCCAGAGCAGATCCTCATTCACGGCAAAACCCTGACGCAAGAAACTGTCGTATCCCTCTTGAGGCTTCTCCCAGTAGTCGCCGCCAGGGGTGGGGCCAACCTGCCCCTCGTCCGATCCGGTGTCGATATAGACCCGCATGTCCTGTTTGGCTTTGCTCCACAATGCCGCCGTATAGTTTGTCGCCCGGGTGAGGGCCGGTGACATCGCCAGCACGCTCCCGAAGACATTTGTCTCCACCCCGCAATAGATACTGATGAGTCCTCCCATGGACGAGCCGCCGACCAGCGTGTTTCGGCGGTCGGTCAACGTCCGGTAGTTCCCATCCAGTGTGGGACGCACATTGTTCAGGATGAAATACAGATAGGAATCTCCAATCCCCTCCGGCTGCCCCGGATAGGTGTCTCCGGGCACATTGTACTCATACTGACGACTGCCCGTGTTATCCAGTCCGACAAGAATACACTCCCGCATCCGTCCTTCATGGATTTCACGCGTCGCGATCAAATCAACCTGCCAGGAATCCGTTGACGAGGCTCCCGAGCGCGAATTCTCAAAGACGTTCTGGCCGTCGTGGAAATACATGGTTGGATAATACTTGTTCGTGTGCTCGGCATATCCGCGCGGCAGATAGATGCGGGCGACACGACCCGAGACCCGGCTGTCCGGCGCCGTCGAATCAATCCAGTTTGTGACAATATGGGGAGAGGATACGTTGGTGGCCGGCCAATAGGAATAAATCTGTTTATCCTGCAGCACAAAGGCATCCAGCCGTGTGAAGTAGTTGTTCCCACCCTGCCATGTGTTCTGTGAGTTGTCATAATCCCCTGCCCCATTATGCAACACAAACTCCAAGGTGCCACCAGGCAAGCCCATATCGCTTCCGCGATATAGAGCTTCACCTGGAACGCGACCCGCGCCAATGGACACCAATGGCGTGTCGACAAATGATACTCCATCCGTTGAGGCCAGCAGAAACGCCTGCGTCCAGCTGCTGTAATAATACAGCGTCTTTCCCACATACGGGGCAGCGCCAATCGAAGCCGTCGAATTCGACAGGTTTGCAGGCGAAATCCAGACCACATTGGTCGGCTCACAGTAAAGGCCCGGATCTGTGGAGCGATGGATGTATTTGAACTCAAAAGCCTCACCGACCTGAACCGCCACCTGCCCCGTCCAGATATTCCCCGCCGTATAGCGCAACTTCACCGCACTGGTGGGAGACCAGCCCCCCAGATCGGCAGGGCTACCCACGACAAAAACACTGCGGCCATAGCCCACATCCTGCGTGAGGCAGAATGGCAGACTCTGACGCGGCTCCCCATCCGCATAAGCGCAGAATACCCATGCCATCCATAAAATGCCGATCCAACGCTTCATGATTAAACACTTTACTGAATGGCACCGCGCCTCTCAAGTTCAGACATCCAAGATTTTTAGCTTTTCAAACGACATTGCCCTCAGACTGCCGCTCACGCGGTTCGGAACTGTTGTATAAAAGACCGGACTATTATTTGCCGCTGTGCAAGGCAGAATCAATCAGTTCGGCCATCTTCGGGCCGATGTCTGGGGCGGCCGCGATCTGATTCCGTGTGGCGCGGCGAAGACGGGCCACTGAGCCAAAATGCGCCAGCAGTTTTTCTTTCCGCTTGGCGCCGACGCCCTGAATATCGTCGAGAATGGATTCTTGGATCTTCTGGGCGCGCAGTTTCCGGTGATAGGTCAGCGCAAACCGGTGGGCCTCATCCCGGATTTGCTGAATCACCCGCAGAGCCGGAGAGTCCGGCTTGAAGCGCAGCGGCGCTTCTTCGTTGGCGGGATCATGAAAGAGCTCTTCAAACTGTTTGGCAATCCCGGCGACCCGCTGCTTCTCAAGACCCAGGGAATCCAATTCCGCGCGCGCCGCGCGCAATTGCGTAATTCCCCCATCCACCAGAACCAAATCCGGCAGCGCTTCGTTTTCCTTCAAAGCTCGTGAAAACCGCCGACGAATCACTTCTGCCATCGAAGCTGGATCATCCGCACCCTCCACTGTTTTAATGCGATAGGTGCGATAGCGCGGCGGCGTGGGAATCCCCTCGACGGACACCACGCGGCTGGCCACCGAAAGCGTGCCGGAGATGTTGGAAATGTCATAGCACTCAATCAAATGAGGCGGCTGCGCCAAGTCCAGGCGCCGCTGTAGTTCCGCCAGGCCCTTCTGCGCCTCTTCCTTTTTGAGGTGCAGGCTTTTCCGGCCGCGGGCCTTCTCCCGCATCCCCTTCAGGAGGAGCAAATAGATATCCCGCAAGGCGGCGGCTTTTTCAAAGCGGAGATCCTTCGCGGCGTCTTTCATCTGCTGGCGCAGATTATCGAGAAACTCCCGCCGCTCCCCGTCCAGAAAACCGCAAGCGGTCCGAACCCGTTCCCGATACTCCTCCGGCGTCACCTTCCCAATGCAGGGCGCGGAACAAAAGCGGACGATATCATTCATGCAATGGGTATGATCGTCCGGGCCCGGCACACGCGGCGTGCAGCGACGCAGACCAAACTGCTTCTCGATAAATTCCAGTGTGGCCCAGGCCGCCGGCGACGAGGCATACGGCCCCCAATAGCGCGCGCCATCGTTCCGGCGGATACGGACGGCTTCAAACCGGGGAAACGGATCCTCCAACTGTACGCGCAGCAGCAGAAATCGTTTATCATCCTTCAACATGGCGTTGTAGCGCGGATGATAATCCTTGATCAGACGGCTCTCCGTCAGCAGCGCTTCCGCCTCCGTCTTGAGTTCGATGAAATCCAGATCGTCAATGCTGCGGATCAGACCACGCACCTTCGGGTCGGCCTTGACGAACGTGCTGCGGCGGAAATAGGACCCCACCCGGCTGCGCAGGCTGGCCGCCTTGCCGACATAGATGATCTTTCCCTGACGGTTGCGCATCAAGTACACGCCCGGCTTGTCCGGGAGCACCGCCAGCTTGGCCTTCACCTTGTCAGAGAATTGCAACATAAGTGAAGCATACAGGCTTCAGACCGATTTTTCAGCCACAGAGAACACAGAAATCACAAAGAAGAATTTTAGATGGGGCTGCGCTGCCGGAAAAAAGAAGGCAGAAGAGTTTTGTAACCACGGATGGAAACCGATGCACACAGATGAAGAATGGAGAGATGAAATTCATTCTCTTCTCCTGATTTTTGTCACTGCGATCGCTTCGCTCTCTTGTTCAAAGTTCATGGCACTTTGCTATAGACTTCGCGTTCGCCCTTCGCCGTTGGCTCGGGCTCTGCACTCAGCTATTCCATGGTATGGAAACTATTTTCACGGTTTTTCCACAGTATGGAAGAAATGTTTCCATAGTGTGACGCCACCGACAAAAGTATTTTGTGTTGCAACCGATTATCACAGAGAGGAATACATCACTTTTGCTCTTGACATATTTGTGCCCTTCCTTCATTGTATCTAGA
>Ga0075121_1000121_pt1 | contig 52531 bp, 53 predicted proteins | sample AntAceMetag02UKG_FD_69793 | JGI IMG/M metagenome (GOLD analysis project Ga0075121, IMG submission 69793) | Saline lake microbial communities from Ace Lake, Antarctica - Antarctic Ace Lake Metagenome 02UKG | ecosystem: Environmental > Aquatic > Non-marine Saline and Alkaline > Saline | place... | reverse complement strand
AAGTTAATCAAGCTGGAAAGGAGGTGGTGGAGAGCTTGAATTGTCACGGCGTTTCTACATGTAAAGTAAAAACGCAAAAAAAGTTGAAAAGATCAACTTTTAATAACTAAACTATAACAAACCTTCCTCATTCTACGAAAAAAACAGGATTCTGATTTGGAGTATGATTGCTTTTGTAGCTCTGCAAATGTTGATCATTATCAGTCTTATTATGAGTGTTGCCAAACGCAGGAAAGCGGAGAAGGAGCTACGGGAAAGGGAAGAGTTTAACTGGGCATTATTTAACTACAACCCCGTAGAAACGACAGTTGTGGATCTTAGAGGAAGAGTGGTCAAGTCCAATCTGGCAAAAAGGAAATTTGGTGGCAGATTACCCAATATTGGGGATGTGATGTATAAGAATTACGCTGGAAAGCACAAAATTGATATGTATGCTGAATTAATGAAATGCATCAAATCAGATAAGCCAAAAAGGTTCCCCGCACAAAAGTATGATAATAAAATTTTGTCTATAGTAATAGCACCATTCTCTGGTGGTGCTATTATTACATCTGAAGACATCACTGAGCAAAAACTCCTTCAGGAAAAGCTCATCCAGTCAGAGAAACTGGCAGCAATTGGAAAACTTATATCAGGAATAGTACATGAAATAAATAATCCTTTAACTGGAATCATTGGCTTTTCCGAACTTTTGGCAAAAGAAGTAAAAGGACTGAATAAAACGCAGAAAAAAGAATTAGCAATGATTTCCTCAGAAGCAAAGAGGATAGCAAAGATTGTCTCCGGTCTCCTAGCCTTTGCCAGAAAGCATAAGTCCCAAAAAGAACCTGTTATCATTAATAACGTATTGAATCAGGTTTTAAAGATAAGAGAACATGAATTAAAAGTCAGCAATATTAATGTAAAGAAGGAACTAAAAAAACGACTTCCTAATGTGGAAGTTAATATTCAACAGATACAGCAGGTATTCCTGAATATAATTAACAATGCCGAACATGCAATGCTTGAGGCACATAAAAAAGGGAACCTGACCATAAGAACATACAAGAAGAGTAATATGATGTATATTGAGTTTATAAACGATGGGAAAAACATACCAGAAAAAGACCTTATGCAAATCTTTCACCCTTTCTTCACAACGAAGGAAACAGGAAAAGGAACAGGATTGGGTCTTTCTATAAGTTATGGGATCATTAAAGAACACAATGGCAATATCTTTGCTGAAAGTCAGGAAGGAAAAGAAACAAAAATTACAGTTGAACTCCCAATTATTGGAAAGGATTTAAAATGAAAAAGGAAAGAATACTTGTAGTTGACGATGAGCCTGTAATAAGAGCGCTTATCAAGAAAGCTCTCAAAAGTTTTGGTTATCAAGCTGATTCAGCCTCCAATGCGTTAAGCGCCATAGAAATGATGTCGAAAAAGAATTACTTCTCTGTAATATCTGATATAAGAATGCCGGGAAAAGATGGGATTTGGTTTTTGAAGGAGATAAAGAAAAGGTATCCTGATACACAAGTTACAATGCTTACTGCGAGTGATAGCCTTGGGGATGCGATTGCCTCCCTTAATTTGGGAGCGGAAAGATACCTTTTGAAACCTCTGAACATCAATGAACTATTTCATGTAGTTGAGAAAATGGCTGAGAAAAAGGACCTCATCACCCGTGATAAAGAGCACAAAATGCGGATAGAAATAAGATTAAAAGAGCAGGGAAGGAAAATAAGGGAAATATTCATCGGCTCAACAAAAGCACTTGTTACATCCCTCGAAGCAAAAGATAAATATACAAAAGGACATTCAGAAAGAGTGACGGAATTAAGCGTTTTACTTGTTAAAAAACTTGGACTAAATAGGGGGTTTTCGGAAAAGATAAAGATTGCCGGTTTATTACACGATATAGGAAAGATAGGGGTAAAAGATGTTGTGCTCAATAAACCGGGAAAACTCACAAAGGAGGAATACGACCATGTTAAGAAACATTCGGTATTAGGCGAGCAGATTGTAACGCCAGTCATTGATGATAAAGAGATTACACTAAGTATCAGAAACCATCACGAGCGATACGATGGAAAGGGATATCCTGATGGAATTAAAGGAGAGAAAATTCCTCTTGGAGCAAGAATACTTGCCCTAGCCGATGCTTTTGATGCAATGACCTCCAAGAGACCTTATAGGGAGTCCTTTGATAAGAAAGAGGCAATGAAAAGGATAAAGGAAAATATCGGTACACAATTTGACCCTGAACTAGCTAAGACTTTTATAGAAGTTCTTCATCTTCTGCCTTGAATGCGCGGGATTTTTTCTTTTCCGACTGAATTTTTTTTACTTTGAGAATTTTTTCTTTTGCTCTTTTTGAACGCTTGCGTTTCTGCCGCTTTATTTTGGCAATGCGCTGTTCTTCTTCGCTTTTCCTGCCTAACTGAACCTGTTCTATTTTATCAGCCAGAATTCTTGATTTCCTTGCAACAATCTATTTGAATAGAAAATATGGAAGGATTTAAACGAAACCAACGATAGCAGATTTTGTAGGGGAGGGGCTTGCCCCCTCCCGATAATTAACAATCAGAATACCATGAAGATGATTTGACCTTTCATCTATTTTGCCAATTAATTGAATAAATTTCAAAGTGCTACTTTATGCAAAACTTCAGAAATAAAAGTCTGATATTTTATTCCAAGTTTTTTTGCTTTTTGTTTTATGCTTATTATATCCTGACTATTTACACGAATGTTCAACACCGCATCCTTTTTGCGTCTTGCAATTGCTTGAGATATGTCTTCTAACTCTTTATTATCAACACTAACAAATTCTCCAGCCATTAAAGCATTTTCTATTTCTTTTTCTTGTCTTGTTAACTCAATATTTTTATTCATTTCACTTACCCCTTTTTATATTCTTTTGTGTATTTCCTGCTAGGAAACAATGTTTTTAGAAAAATATAGTCTTTCTCAATTACATAGGGTACTACCCAAACATACTCTTTATATTCAAACAACATTATATTTTGATTCTTTCTCGAAGGATGCTTTTTAATGTCAATCAACTTTGCATTGATAATCTCTTCAAATGAGACACCTCTTGTTCTTTTAACTTCTTCATTCTTTAATGGACTCCATTTAATTTCTTTCATTCTAAATCAATTATAACGCAATACTTTTGTATATACAATATTTGTTTTATTCTTCATCTTCTGCCTTGAATGCGCGGGATTTTTTCTTTTCCGACTGAATTCTTTTTATTCTGAGAATTTTCTCTTTCGCCCTTTTTGACCGCTTGCGTTTCTGCCGCTTTATTTTGGCAATGCGCTGTTCTTCTTCGCTTTTCCTGCCTAACTGAACCTGTTCTATTTTATCAGCGAGTATCCTGCGGGCAAGGAACCTGTTAAGTACCTGTGAACGTTCCTTCTGACATTTGACCTCAATACCTGAGGGGATATGTTTAAGATAAACACATGTTGAGGTTTTGTTTACTTTTTGTCCGCCTGCACCGCTGGAACGGATAAAGCGCTCAACGATATCCGATTCATTAATGCCAAGTCGTTCCATCCTATCATGCAGTGTCTTTTCTTTTCGTTGGCTCAACATACAGCTTGTATCCATTCACTTATTATTGGTCATTTATCACATTTATGGTAACATATTGCGAAATGAATGAAAAATATAACATTGCAGTTATCCTTGTTTGCGCGGCGTTATTTCTAAACGGATGCGCGCTTTTAAAACTTCCGGGACAGATAATCGTTACTACAGAAAAAATAGTTGTAGTAACATTGCAAACAACAGGAAAACTAATCACAACTACCGGAAAGATTGTTGCAACAGTAGTTAAGATACCAGGAGGCAGAAAGATAATACAACTTACAAAAGTAGGCAATACCCTGTTTGCTAATGCTGTTCTAAACAAGAAAGTAAAAACACAACTGGTTCTTGATACAGGATGTACTCATACCCAAATATCCGCAAAAACAGCCAGAAAGCTTAAGATAAAAAAGGATAAAGGAGAACCTGTTCTGTGTGAACTGGCAAATGGACAGAAAGTAAAAGGCAGAGCAGTTAATATTAAAGAAATCAAAGTCGGAAAAGTAAAAGCTTATAATGTAAAAGTTATTATTCTTGAAAGAGAGATACCTGGTGAATCTGATGGACTGCTGGGTATGTCTTTTTTGAGCAACTTTATTTTTAAGATTGATGCTGAAAAAGGCGAACTAATTTTAGAAAAAAGGAAAAAGACCAAATGAAACATTCAGTTAAGGTTGGTTTTAGTTTTGGGATAACTTCCGGAATAATTACGACACTGGGATTAATGGTGGGTTTGAATTCCAGTACTCACTCAAACCTTGTAGTTATAGGCGGCATATTGACAATAGCGATAGCAGATGCCTTTTCAGATGCGTTGGGCATTCATATTTCCGAGGAGTTTGAAAACAAACATACTGCAAAACAAATATGGACATCGACAATTGCCACTTTTGTATCAAAGTTTATTTTCGCATTAACTTTCATTGTTCCTGTTTTATTATTTGATCTCTCTACAGCAATCAAAATAAGCATAATTTGGGGGTTGTCAATATTATGTCTTCTTAGTTATATAATTGCCCATGAACAAAAGATAAATCCATGGAAAGTAATTTTTGAGCATTTAGTGATAGCTTTGATAGTTATAGTTATCACTCATTATCTTGGTTGCTGGATAGCGATAAGGTTCTGTTAAAAAAGTGACTCTCCGACTCCCCTACTCCAGTTGGGTAGTTTTAATCCGAGGTTTTCAATGAATAAAAATATCAATAGAATTAAATTAGAAGATATTGGCTACAGCGATTTCTTTGAAAATAATCGAGAGTCTGCCAAAGACGGAAGCCTTACTCCAGCCCGAATCATAGCCGAGCATAAAGAATTATATATTTTAAGAAACGAAATATCGGAATTCTCAGCGAAAATAACCGGAAAAATGATGTTTACAGCTTCGTTCAGAGAAGATTATCCCGCAGTTGGAGACTGGGTTTTAATAACAGTCCTTGATAAAGAACAGGCTATTATCCATGAAATACTTCCGAGAAAGACAGTGTTAAAAAGGAAATCAGCAGGTAAATCGGATATACAGATAATTGCTTCAAATATTGACACGGCTTTTATTATACAGTCACCGGATAGGGATTATAGTTTAAACAGATTTGAAAGGTATTTCTCATTAGCTAAATCCGGCAAAATAAAACCGGTAATAATTTTAAACAAAACCGATCTGATAGCTGAAGCGTATTTGGAGATAAAATTATCTGAAATAAAAGATAGATTCAAGAACACCGATATTCATATGACAAGTATTGTTACCGGCAAAGGTATTGCTGATTTAAAGAAAGATATTAAAAAAGGACTTACATATTGTTTTATCGGTTCTTCCGGTGTAGGAAAATCATCTATTATAAATATGCTTATGGGTAAAGATTTAATTAAAACAGGGGAAATAAGTTCTCATACAAATAGGGGAAAGCACATTACTACGCATAGAGAACTCTTTATGTCAGAAGACGGTGGACTTTTTATAGATAATCCGGGAATGCGGGAAATAGGATTATTAGATTCAGATACAGGCATAAAAAATGTTTTTTCCGGAATTCATGATCTGTCAAAAAAATGCAGGTTTTCAAACTGTACCCATATGCATGAACCGGGCTGTGCTGTATTAGAAGCTGGCAAATCAGGTGACTTGGATAATGATAAATATGACAACTATATTAAGCTAGTGAAAGAAAATGAATATAATACTATGAATAAGCTTGAAAAGAGAGAAAAAGACAGTAAGTTCGGAAAGTTTATCAAAAAAGCAAAGAAGCAAATAAAGAAATACAAATCCTAAAAGCAATTGATAAGGGAAATGTTTTGTAGTACGCTTACTAACGACAATCAAGGAGAAGTCCCATGGTGCAATTAGGGACATTAAAAAAGTTGAACCTTCGCAGTAAAAACTACGAGGTTTTTTTTATTTGTGGTTAAAGATTGGTCAGTGGAGAGTTATGCCGTATGAAACATAACCGTCGATCGATTCGTTTAAAAGAATATGATTATGCGGCGTCTGGTGGATATTTTATCACGATATGCACATACAAACATCAATGTTTATTTGGCAAAATCGTAGGGGCGAACGGCCGTTCGCCCCTACAACAACAACGGATGAATCCCCCCATCAATTATTTATAGTAAGCTATAAAAATATACTTGACACTAAGATTAGGGTATGCTTTACTTACGTTGAAGTTTAAAAAGGAGTTTAAGATGGCAGAGGAAAAATATTCATTGCGTGAGAAGAAATATGCAAAAACCAAAATCGCCCTTGCTAGAGCTTTTCTTGAACGCCTGAAATCAACACGATTTGCTGATATTTCTATTAAAGAAGTGTGTAGTGCGGTTGAAGTATCTGAGGGTACGTTTTATAATTACTTCCCCAATAAAATAGAGCTTGTCCGATATTTTAAAAAACTCACTTTTCTTAAAGTCACGTGGGAAGTAGAGAAAAAAGAACAACAGGTTGAGCCATTGAAGATGATTGAATATGCATTTGACCTTATAGCAATTGAGATAGGTCCCCCATTCTTGTTTTATGAAACAATTTCGCTTTTCACTGCAGAGAGAACTAAACCTAGTGAAGGGCAGGCGCTTAGTGATGCGGAAAAATATTTTGCTTTTCCGGAATATAATGATATTGAAAAAGTAAAGATTGTGAACATAGAGAATTTATTTTCAGAACTGATAAATAAGGGGCAACAAAAAGGAATTATATCAAAGGAAATAAAAACGAGTGATATCCTTATTAATTTAATGACGATTTTAATAGGTGTACCACTTACGATTGAAATAGAAGATTTTGATAAGATCAATAAATTATATCGCAACCAGCTGGCTCTGCTCTGGAAAGCGGTAAAAATTGACAAAGGGAAGTGAGAGGATGATAAAGAAAATATCACGGTACAGCTGTATAGGTGTAATAGCGTGCTTTATGTCTTTAGTGAATCTATCCATTGTTTTAGCTGAAGAAGAAGTTTTAAGGATCAGCCTTAAAGATGCCATCACTATGGCTATAAAAGCAAGTGAAGATATTCAGATACAAGATAATGAGGTTGCCCGCAGTAATTTTCAAATGCAGGCAGAAAAATCCGAGCTTTTCCCGCATGTCTATGTTTCATCTAACTGGTCTCGGAATTTTGAATATCCGAATATTCCGGCTACTGCCGCAAAAAAAGAATATGATTTCAATACGGGAGTGACTTTGGAGCAAAAGCTCCTTACATTTGGGCGTGTATTCTTCCCTATTTTAGCAGCCCGAGAGAAAATCAAAGTCAATCAGTGGAATAGAGAAGCAAGCGAACAGGAAATCATATATATAACTAAACTGGCATATTACGATGTATATTTTGCAAAACGAATTTTGAAAATCGCACAAGCCTCATATGAGCTGTCACAGGAAAATAAAGATATTCTTGATCAGCGTTCTGCTCAAGGACGAGTTTCAAAGTATGATAATATTAGAATCTCAGCAAATATAGCTGCGCGTAAACCTACCGTAAACAATGCTCAGGCTAATTATTATTCTGCAATTGAAACTTTAAAAGTTGCTGTCGGTGCAAAACCTGCGGCTAAAATAGAATTAACAGAAGGTTTTTTAGACGAGTATCAGCCGTTAGAGCGTGATGAACTGGTGCTGGCTTTATATAATAATCAGCCGTCTATAAAAGCATTGGCAAAAACAATTGAGGAGAAAGAATATCTTATTAAGTCTAAAAGAGCGGCATATTATCCGGAGATTTCCGCTTTCGCTACATGGAACCATCAGGGAACAAGCAATGATTATAAGGTGGACGATGAAAATCTTGAGGATTATGGTGTTGCCGGATTAAAGGTCAATATTCCTATCTTTACAGGAGGTAAAACAAGTGCAGAATTGCATCAGGCTAAGATAGATAAGCAAAACGCCGAGCTCATGTATCAAAAAGATAGGAAAAATTATCTGCTCCAACTGGATAAGGCATTAAGCGAATATCGTGAATATGTCAAAACATTAGAGGCTAATCAGGAAGCCGTTCGTTTAGCGCAAGAGTCATTCAATTTAAGCCAGGATTTGTTCCGCTCAGGTCAGATTTCAGTGAACGATCTCAATGACGCAGAGTTGGGTCTGACAAACCAAAAAATTGGTAAGGAGACTACCTTGTTTAATATAAATATAACTTTGGCAAAGATTAAAAAATTAGCGGTAACGGAGGCGATCAGTGAGTAAAAAACAAATTTTGATATATTTTATTTGCCTGCTGTTGTTTGTTGCTTTGATTATTGTAAAACAAAAGCAGGTGCGTTCTCTGCGAAATAAGCCTATTATCAGTACTTTTTCCGAGTGGCGGCAAAACGGGAAACCTGTTTTTATAGAACACGTTTTACCAAGAGATGTTTCCCTATTTGAAAAGTTAACTTTACGGCAGGCAGGTAATGAAGTTTTTGAGGGATATGTGCCTAAAGCTACTCAGGAAAAGCTTGCAGTAGGTCAGGATATTTATGCCGAATCCGGCAGTAACAATATTATCGGTTCTATCAGTGAAATAAGTAATGATATTTCACTTGATACAGGCATGTTTTATGTAAAAGCCATTTTAAAGAAAACGACTGATGTAAGTAATTGGCTTGTTGTCTATGTCCATATAGATACCCTTCTCAATGTTATTTGTGTGCCGAATACTATTATTGAGCAGGAAGACGACCGATATATCCTCTGGGTTGTTGCCGATGGATACGCTCACAAAAGAACCGTTGTGATTAAAAGGCGCGATGGCTACGGCGCAGTGATTGCAGAAGGATTAAAGGCAGAAGACTATGTTGTCATGCGGGGATTTACTCAGCTTTCTGATAACGATAAAGTGAAGGAGATTCACAATGATTGAGTTTTTTGTTAGACGTCCAGTTACGACTGTTATGTTTATTTCAGTCTTTATTGTCCTTGGCTTTGTTTCTTATTTCAATTTACGTACCGAATCAATGCCGCAGGTCGATTTTCCGATTGTTACAGTTAAGGCCATGTATCCCGGAGCAACGCCTCTTGAGGTAGAAACATTAGTTATTAATAAGATAGAAGACGCTGTAGCCGAGCTTTCTGAGATTAAATGGCTTAAAAGCCAATCATTCGATAATTTTGGATTTGTTACTATTGAATTTCTTTTAAGCGCCGATGTCAATATCAAATTTATTGAGGTTAAAGATAAGGTTGAGGCGATTATAAATGATCTGCCTGATGCTGTTGAAGACCCAATCATAGAAAAATTCGATTTTCTTATAAAGCCGGTTATGGATCTGGTGCTTTCAAGTGATACCTTAGATGGGCGGGATTTGTATGAATTCGCCGATAAAAAATTAAAAGACAAGTTTTCTTCTCTTAAGGGTGTAGCAAACGTCGAGATATATGGAGGCAGGAAGAGACAGATTAATGTTATTCTTGATCCAATGTTGATGAAACAACGTTTTATTACGATCCGTACTATTATCAATAGTATTATGTCTAAAAATAAAAATATTCCCGGCGGTCTGTTAGAGAAAGGCGAAAATTCTTTAAGTCTTCGTTTCCTTGGCGAATTTGAGAATCTTCAGGAAATAGCTGATATGGTTGTTGTCTCAGGGGATGGCGTGAGTTTTCCGCTTAGGGAAATTGCCAGAATAGAGGATGGTTTTAAAAAAATCGAAACGATTGCCCGGTATAACGGTAAAAATGTAGTCGGACTTTCACTTAATAAAGTTTCTGACGGTAATGCCATTGATATATCAAAAGAAGTTAAAAATCGTCTTGATAAATTCCGTTCCCTGCTTCCCGAGGGGGTATCGTTGGAAATCGCCACCGATACCACAGACTTTATCGTCAGTGAAACAAATAATACCTATTTTAATATTCTTATGGGTATTATTTTAACTATAGCCGTACTTTATCTTTTTACCGGACGTGCAAGCTTGACGTTTATTGCTTCAGTGGCGATTCCAACATCGCTTATTTCAGCGCTGTTTTTAGTTGATGCATCGGGGTTTACCATAAACATGATGACGCTTCTGGCTTTTGCCACTGTTTTAGGAACACTGATCGCTAATGCTATTGTTATCCTAGAAAATGTTCTGGTGCATCTTGACAAAGGCGATGACCATGTCAAGGCGGCGATTAACGGGACTAAGGAAGTTGCATCTACTATTTTTGCTTCTGCCGGAACTAATCTGGTTGTTTTTACCCCGATTGCCTTTATGGGAGCCATAATAGGTCAGTTTTTTAAATCATTTGGATTAACGGTTATCTATGCCACTATTTTTTCTATTATTGCTTCATTCAGTTTGACACCGATGCTTTGCAGTCTCTTTTTGAAAAAGAAAAGCAAAAGAGTAGAAAAGAAGAGTCGTTTCATGAATCCGTTTACTCCGCTTGTAAACCTGACAAATAAAACAATGTATTTTCTTAGAGGTCAATACGAAAAAACATTTAAGCTTATGTTTCATTTTCCAAAGACGACGGTTGCTTTGGTTATTGTTATGCTTCTTTCAGCGAAATTCATTATGCCTTATGTCACAAATGATTTTATGCCTAAATGGGACGAAGATAAGATTACGGTAAAAATTGAAATGCCGCAGGGCTCAACAATTGACCGTACGTTTGAGGTAACAAAGATTATTGAGAAACGTATTCGGCAGATACCTGAGATGGAATCTTATCTAACAGACATTGGTAAAGACGGTGTTGAGAATTCTGCTGTTGTAGTGAATCTCGTTCCTTCATCCAAGCGAAAACGGGGCGATGACGATATTATCCAGGAACTCATTCCTTTTATGGCTCAAATCCCGGATGCTGAAATTATGCTGGAACGCGGTGAAGCGCGCGGAGGCGCAGAAGGAGATGTTTCAATAAATATCCATGGCAAAGATTATCAAAAGTTGGTCAATTTATCAAAGGCGATGAAGCAGAAAATGGAAGAGAGCGGGTATTTCCGTTCTGTTAAATCTTCTTATAAAACGCCTAAGAAAGAGATTAGATTTATACCTGAGCAACGGCGTTTAATTGAACATGGTCTTCAGGATGTCGTTGTGGGCGATATTATACGTTCGTCTGTTTATGGCGATGATTCCAATACTTATAAGGAAGCAGGTGAAGAATATGACATTAACGTGGAATTAGATAACCGTTATACCGAAGATTTTGACGATATTAAGCAAATCGATATTATTTCGCGGAAAGGAATGATTCCTGTTATTGAATTGGGCGATTTGCAGGACGGTAAATCAATACCGATGATCCGTCACCGCGACAAAGTCCGCGTTATCCGCTTGGAAGGTTATTTGTCTAAATCTTCATCGGGATACGTCATGAGCTTCCTGAACGATACTGCATTTAAAGATATCGTATTTGAAGAGGGCTATGGATATCGGTATGTTGAAATGGCTGAACGCGGAGCGGAAGCTTCTCAGGAAATAGGAAAAGCCTTTTTACTGGCTGTTATTTTAACCTATATGCTGCTATGCGCCTTGATGAATTCTTTCTTTTCTCCTGTTACTATTTTGTTATCGGTGGCAACTTCGTTTGTTGGTGTTTTCTTTGCTTTGTTCTTTTTGGATGGTTCCATTAATATCGCATCTATGCTTGGAATGGTTATGCTTGTAGGACTTGTCGTTAATAATTCGATTCTTCTTTTGGATTATGCGATGCTTAAGATGAATGAGGGAGTTGCTGTTGTTGATGCCCTTTGGATGGGAGCTTCCCAAAAATTCCGTCCTATTATTATGACCTCTCTTGCAATTATTTTGGGTGTATTGCCGCAGTTGGGCTCTGTTATGCCGATGAAATCCTCTATGGGTATTGTTATGATAGGCGGAATGTTGGCATCGATATTTTTCACTTTTATATTTACGCCGGTTTCATTTTGGTATATACATAGATTTAGTGATAAAATTCTTTTTAAAAAGAAGAAGATTTAGAAGATGAACAGCATAAGCAATCTTTCTCGCAGACTTATTCCTATTCCTGTGGCTGTAATTGTATTGTTTTTGAGCTTTCTCTTAAATAATGTTTATGCTGAGGAAGTCATGACATGGAATGACTGTGTAATGGAAGCCGCCAAAAATCATCCTGATCTTATTTCAGCACAGGAAAATTTAAAACAATCAAGAGCAGATAAGTCAATTACCATGAGTACTATGCTGCCGCAGATAAGCGCTGATGCAAGCGACAAAAAATCAGAAACGGATGCTAAAAAAGAATACGAGTCTTCTTCATACGGTATAACAGGAAGACAATTATTATTTGACGGCTTTAAAACAGCTAACGATGTAAAGGCTGCTTCAGAAACCATAAATGCTTCTCAATATAACTACGCAGTAACGTCTTCCAATATAAGATTGAGATTAAGAGCTGCCTTTACTGAACTTCTAAGAACCCAGAAACTTGTTCTTATGACAGAAGAGATAGCTTTGCGCAGAAAACAGAATTCGGAACTTGTAAAATTGCGTTACGAAGCAGGCAGAGAACACAGAGGTTCATTGTTGACCTCTCAAGCTGATTTAGCTCAGGCCGAATTTGAAGTTGTTCAAGCAAAAAGGAGTGTTTCTCTGACCCAAAGACAATTAACAAAAGAATTAGGGCGAAGAAAATTTATATCTATTAAGGCAAATGGAGATTTCGAAATTACAGCTATTAATGTAGAAAAACCAAACTTTGAATATTTAGCTGATAACACGATTTTCTTGAAAGAACTTATTGCCAGGAAAGAAGCGGCTAGATTCGGTTTAAAATCCGCTAGGGCTACTTTTTTTCCTAAAGTTTATGCAACTGCCGGCACTGGAACAAGTAACTCGGATTGGCTGCCGGACGAGGACACATACGCATGGTCGGTTGGAGTAAGCGTATCTTTACCAATATTTGAAGGCGGAAGCAGAATAGCTAAAGTTTCTAAAGCCAAAGCAGGACTGAATAAGGCACAAGCCGATGAGCAAAGCGGAAGGGACAGTATCCTTTTTACGTTGGAAGAAAGATGGACAGAGTTTCAGAATGCAACAGACAGGGTCTCTGTGCAAAGCAAATATCTTGAAGCAGCTGAGGAACGGGCAAAAATAGCTAATGCGCAGTATTCAACAGGACTTACCTCTTTTAATGATTGGATAATTATTGAAGATAATCTCGTAAATGCAAAAAAATCTTTTTTGAATGCCCAGGCAAACGTTCTGGTTAATGAAGCTAATTGGATACAGGCAAAAGGAGGAACCTTGGATTATGAAGAATAAGAAGTGGAAAGTTTATTCTGTTTTATTAATCATATTACTTATCTCAACAGTTTTAATAATTAAGACAAGACAGAATAATCACTCTAATGAGGTTATTAGAGAAATAAGCCCTATGTTTGGCAATATCCAAAATTTCATATCGACAACCGGTACAGTACAACCTCAAAACCGCCTAGAGCTAAAGCCGACGATCAGCGGACGAATTGAAAAGATTTTAGTTAAAGAGGGTGAAAAAGTGAAGGTTGGTCAAACTCTGGCATGGATGAGCTCAACGGAAAGAGCAGCTCTTTTAGATGCCGCCAGAGCACAGGGTGAAAAAAGTATGAAATACTGGCAGGATGCGTATAAGCCTACTCCTCTGGTAGCCCCTATTGACGGAGAGATAATTGTTAGAGCAGTTGAACAGGGTCAGACTGTTACTTCTTCTGACGCTGTGATTGTATTATCGGACCGCCTAATTGTTAATGCTCAGGTTGATGAAACCGATATCGGAAAAGTAAAGCCCGGTCAAATAGCAATTATTAGTTTAGACGCATATCCTCAGGTAAAAGTAGACGCAAAAGTTGATCATATATCCTATGAATCTAAGGTTGTTAATAATGTTACTATTTATGAAGTTGAAATTGTTCCTGAGCGAGTACCCGATGTTTTTCGTTCAGGTATGAGCGCAAACGTAAACATAGTAGAGACAAACAAAGATAATATCTTGATCATACCTCTTGAAGCCCTAAATCGGGATGAAAAAGGCAGTTTTGTTCTTTTAAGAAGTCAAGATAAGGAACCCATTAAGCGCCATGTTGAGCTTGGTATTTCGGGTGAAGACAACGTAGAGATTATCTCCGGATTAAATGCGAAAGATACAGTAATAATTAAGACTCAGAATTATATGCCATCAAAAGGCAGCGAAAGTGGAAGTAATCCTTTTATGCCTTCTCGTAAGAAAAAGAAGTGATAGAATTAAAGAATATAAACAAGACCTACAAAATTGGCGAAATAGGAGTGCTGGCGTTACGTAATGTATCCTTGAAGATTACTCCGGGAGAATTTGTTGCCATTATGGGGCCTTCAGGTTCCGGCAAATCAACTCTTCTTCATCTATTAGGCTTTTTAGACAAGCCTGATTCAGGCTCGTATTATTTAGGGAAAAAAGAAGTAGCTAATCTCACTGATGATGAATCAGCTATTTTAAGAAATCGTCTGGCAGGTTTTGTCTTTCAGCAATTTCATCTGCTTCCCCGAATGACTGCCTTGGAGAATGCAGAACTTCCTTTAATCTATGCTGGTAAACGTCACCTGAAAGAGAAAGCTCTCCAACAGATTGAAGCGGTTGGTCTCACACAGAGAGCATCTCACAGCCCGAATGAACTTTCCGGCGGAGAACGACAACGAGTTGCCATTGCGCGTTCTTTAGTGAATGAACCATTGATTATTTTTGCCGATGAACCAACAGGCAATCTTGATACAAAGAGCGGACAAGAGATTATGTCAATTTTACAAAGATTGAATCAGCAGGGTAAAACAATTGTGATGGTTACTCATGAAAAAGAAATTGCCCAATACGCAAAGAGAATCATTCGTATGCGCGACGGCGAAATTATTTCTGATGAAAGGATTAAAGATGAGACTGAGAAAGTTCCTTCAACCCCTGTAAACATTTCAGCAGAAGACATTCTATTGAAGTCACATTCAACTGTCAGAAAGGCCGAGTTCTTAGACCATATCCGACAGGCTGTTCAGGCCATATTTTCACATAAGATGCGTTCAATCCTTTCTATTCTTGGTATTCTTATAGGCGTTGCAGCAGTAATTGCTATGCTCGCTTTAGGGCAGGGAGCAAAAGAGTCTATTTCGAAGAGATTAGCTTCTTTAGGTTCAAATCTCTTAGTTATAAGCCCAGGCTCTCGACGAACACAAGGAGGAGTAGCTTTAGAAGCCGGAGCGATCACTAGATTTACGCTTAAAGATGCGAAAGCAATTGCAAAATTGCCAATGCTGGAAAAGGTTTCTCCTACGGTAAGAGGGCGCGCTCAACTCGTTTATGGCAATAAAAACTGGAATACACAGGTTTATGGTACAGGAGTAGATTACGCATCCATGCGAGCATCTATTCCTACTGTCGGCAGATTCTTTACAGAAGAAGAATTACGAATGCGTCAGAAAGTGGTTTTGCTTGGTACTACTGTAGTAAAAGAAGTTTTTGAAGATATTAATCCGGTTGGCTCAACAGTCAAAATAAACCGCATAAATTTTAGGGTAATCGGCATTCTGCCGGAGAAAGGAGCAACCGGCTGGCGCGACCAGGATGATCTGGTGGTAATTCCTATCACCACTGCTATGTACCGTCTTCTGGGAAAGGACTATGTGGATTCTATTGATGTGCAGGTAAAAGATATTAGTATGATGGAGGTTGCGCAGTCTTCAATACGCCAGCTCGTTATTAAACTTCACCGTCTTGACAAAGACGATGAAAGTTCATTTAGAATTCGTAATATGGCTGAAATTCAGGAAGTTCTGCAGAGCACAACCAAGACAATGACTTTGCTTTTGGGTTCTATCGCAGCTATAGCTCTTTTAGTCGGCGGCATAGGCATTATGAACATTATGCTTGTTTCAGTGACCGAACGTACCAGAGAGATAGGTCTTCGTAAAGCAATAGGAGCGCGCAGAAAAGACATACTGTCCCAGTTTCTTATTGAGTCCGTTGTTATGACATTTAGCGGTGGAATAATTGGTATTATATTTGGAGTGGGCATAGCTGCCCTTTTATCTTTTTTTGCAGGGTGGGCAACTAAGGTTTCAATATCATCGGTAGTTTTGGCTACAACATTTTCTGTTGCCGTTGGAATAGGCTTTGGTTTCTGGCCTGCTCGTCAAGCTGCAAAACTCAATCCTATAGAAGCATTAAGATACGAATAAAAGTAGGGACGGGGCTTGCCTCCGCCCTTTTTTCTTTATGTCTATTTTTATTGAGATTTTAGGCAATTTGAGGTAGGGTACTTCTAAGGTAACAGTAAACGCTTAATAATTAATATTATTTGAAATAATAAAAAGGAGAGAAGAAATGCCTGAGTCTGGTTCAAAAACATCAAAAAGACCAACTATTATTACAATATTCTGTATAATTTTTTTCGTAAGCATCGGTCTCAGCTTATTACGATTCCCTGATATGATTAAGAAGCTTTCCGAAGCCTATGGTGTCTGGTTTGCACCATACTGGATTGTGACATCGGCTCTTGCTATTGTGAGCTTTATTGGATATCGGAATATGCGTAGATGGGGTGTTTATCTTTATACAGCTCTTTTCGTGATCGGTATCATCGTTAATTTTGCTTTTTTAGGGTCGCTTTTTACAATGCTCACTTTGATGCCAATTATTATTATCATTATTGGCTTTGTTTACCTAAAGCGTATGCATTAAGGAAAAGAAAAAGGGGACAGACCCCTTTTCTTAAAAAATGGACTCAAATCTTTAAACGCTAGACTTCCCTATCAAGCCAAAGAATGACACAACAAAGCAAAAGGACAGGTCACGACCTGTCCCTACATGGATTTTCCGATTGAATCGGAAAATGACGTAATAACAAACCAAAGGGACAGGCATGCCAGTCCCCTACATGAATAATACCACTGTTTAATATTCAAACGAGCAATCGCAAGGACTGCCTCTACAATTTTCAGTAGCAAAAATATTTTTTCTTGACAGAGGATTTTGCGGTGTTTATAATGAACATATGTTCATAACAATTAGGAAATTTGATGAGACCTAAGAAAATAAGATGGATTAAGTGTGAGCCTGGGGAGAGATGTTTCAGACCGAAGTGTAAGCCTTTAGGTAAATTGGACGGCGTATATTTGACCCTTGATGAATTTGAGGCAGTAAGACTTGCTGATCTAGAAGAACTAAAACAAGAAGAGGCGGCGAAAAGAATGAATATTTCAAGACCGACTTTTTCGAGAATTATATCTTCCGCCCATCGGAAAATTGGCGATGCATTGGTAAATATCAAAGCCATAAGAATTGAAGGTGGATGTTGCGAGATTGCAAAAAAGGAGGAAGAATGAAAGAGAGTAAAAAACTTTTATTGATGATTGCGGCATTTTTTGGATGTTTTTATCTTCCTGTTGAGATGCTGCCGTTTAGAAATCCGGTTTTTGAAGCACTTGCATTGGTGCGATGGTATGCCCGTGAACATGTTTTGCTTTGCTTGGTGCCTGCATTTTTTATTGCCGGAGCGATTTCTGCTTTTGTAAGTCAGGCGTCTGTGATCAAATATTTCGGAGCAAAGGCAAACAAGTTTTTAGCTTATAGCGTTGCTTCTGTTTCAGGAACAATTCTTGCTGTGTGTTCCTGCACTGTATTGCCGCTTTTTGCGGGAATATATAAACGCGGAGCAGGATTAGGACCTGCCACAGCCTTTCTTTATTCCGGTCCTGCAATTAATGTGTTAGCGATTATTATGACAGCTCGTATCTTGGGCTGGCAGTTAGGATTAGCAAGAGCTGTCGGAGCAATAGTTTTCAGCATAGTCATTGGTTTTCTGATGCATCTTATATTTCTCAAGGAGGAAAGAGCAAGACATGCCAATGGCGCTTTTCAGTCCGGAGAAGAAAAAGAAGCTCGACCTCTCTGGAAAAACGCTTTTTATTTTACTTCTATGATCGGAGTGCTTGTATTCGCTAATTGGAGTAAAGTTCAAACAGGAAATACTGGATTGTGGGCATCTATTTTTAGTGTGAAATGGATAATAACCGCAGTTTTCTTATTATCACTGTTAATAATGCTCATAAAGTGGTTCAAGAGGAAAGAGCTAAAGGAATGGACTATTTTGTCATGGGGATTTGCAAAACAGATTATGCCTTTGCTTTTAGCTGGTGTAATTGTGGCAGGTCTTCTTTTAGGCAGACCTGGTCATGAAGGATTAATACCTTCATGGATAATTGCCAAAGCTGTTGGCGGGAATTCATTGCTGGCTAATTTCTTTGCATCCATAGTAGGAGCATTTATGTACTTTGCAACATTAACTGAAGTTCCAATTTTACAAGGTCTTATTGGAGCAGGTATGGGGAAAGGTCCTGCTTTGGCTTTGTTGTTAGCAGGCCCGGCGTTGAGTCTACCTAATATGCTGGTTATCAGAGGGGTTATTGGAACAAAAAAAACAGTCGTATACGTAGGGTTAGTAGTCATTATGGCTACGATAAGCGGTATTTTATTTGGATATATTGTAAGCTAAAATCAAGGAGATGATAAGAAATGAAGATTGAAATATTAGGAACGGGCTGTCCAAAGTGTAAGAAATTGGCTGAACTAGTAGAAAAAGCTGTTAGTGAACTTGGTGTTGAGGTAGAAGTTACAAAAGTTACAAACATCAATGACATTATGAATTATGGGGTTATGATGACCCCCGCATTGGCAATAGACGGAGAAGTTAAAAGCACTGGTAAAATACCAAGCATAGAAGAAATCAAAAACTGGTTAAAGGAGGGACAAAATGTATCATAAGCTGGCAAGAAATATCTGTTTTATAGTAGTGGTTACTTTGCTTTTTTCTGTTCTAGGCTGTAGCAAGGGAGAAAGACAAGTTCATCAAGAAGAACAGCTAAATTCCAAAACAGAGACAGAGGTTACTACGCAAAATTTTACCGATTCTAAGAGTAAGGTTACTTTTATAGAGCTTGGTTCAATAAAATGCGTCCCCTGCAAGATGATGCAGCCGATAATAGCTGAAATAGAAAAAGAGTATGCAGGTCAGGTTAAAGTGATTTTTTACGATGTCTGGACTTCTGAAGGAAGACCTTACGGTCAAAAGTATGGTGTTAGAGCGATTCCAACACAGGTTTTTCTTGATAAAGACGGAAAAGAATTTTTTCGACATACGGGCTTTTTCTCTAAAAAAGAAATAGTCAAAGTGCTAAAGAAACAGGGGGTTGAATAATGATAAGAGCCATGTTTGAGTGGTTATCTAATTCTCTTCAATCAGGTCCGATCATTGCTTTAACCGCTTCTTTTATCTGGGGAGTATTAAGCATCTTATTGAGTCCCTGCCACTTGGCGAGCATTCCTTTAATTGTAGGCTTTATTGATGAACAGGGCAGAATTTCAACAAAAAGGGCTTTTTGGCTGGCAACGCTTTTTTCTCTGGGCATCTTAATAACTATTGCTATAATAGGTTTAATCACCGGACTCTTGGGACGAATGCTGGGTGATATAGGGGTCTATGGAAATTACTTCGTAGCGATAATCTTCTTTATCGTAGGTCTTCACCTTTTAGGAATTATTCCCCTTCCCTTTTTGGGGAAATCAAGTCAGCCTGCGTTTAAGAAGAAGGGACTATTAGCTAGTTTTATACTGGGTCTGGTTTTTGGTATCGCCCTCGGACCATGCACCTTTGCTTATATGGCGCCTATGCTTGGCGTTGCATTTAAGATATCGTCTACACAGTTTCTATACGGAATAGCACTGCTGTTTGTTTATGGCATTGGTCATTGTTCAGTGATTGTTTTCGCGGGAACTTTTACAGAAGTTGTTCAGCACTATTTGAACTGGAATGAGAAATCCAAGGGCACGATTATTTTAAAAAAGATTTGTGGAGTTCTTGTCATTCTCGGTGGGATATATTTAATCTGGAGCTATTAGGACTAGACATTTGTTGAGCATGGTGTGATAGTTTAATTAAATTTATAACGAATTTAGAAGGAGGTGAGTTAGATGGGATGCTGCGATTCAAGACCTAAGAAAAAGATAGAGTACAAATGCGCTGACAATTGCTGCGACAAAGTAGTTGTAGTTGACGAATGCCAGCCTGTTCCGGAATGCTGTGGAAAGCCGATGGTTAAAAAAGAAGATTCCTGTTCATGCTGTGGTGCGTAATATAAGTAGAAAATAACAAAGGCAAGGGATAACCTTGCCTTTGTTATTGAACGTAGTCTATCGTATCAATCAATTCTTTATATGACTTTGCTCCAGATATGCGGATGCGGATTTCTGTGCTGTTATAATGTCCTTTAAAATACCACATCGCTACCTTGCCCATAAAGCCTATCTTATTCGCAGGTCCCATATCCTTATACTTCTCTATGTAAGCAAGGTGAGCTTTAAGAATCTTTTTCTTTGCAGACAGACTTGGATTTTTAAGAGTCTCGCCGTTTTTTAAATAGTTTTCGATATCTTTAAATATCCACGGATTACCGAGCGCTCCGCGCGCAACCAGGATTCCGTCGCATCCTGTTTCGTCTAACATCTTTTTAGCCATTAAAGGGTTAAATATATTTCCGCTTCCGAATACAGGAATCTTTAAAGATTCTTTGACAGCCTTTATTGATTCATAATCAATATCACCTGAGTACCTTTGCGACATCGTTCTGCCGTGTATAAAGACTATAGAAGCGCCGTTTCCCTGACATTCTTCAGCAGTCCTGACACATTCCTTGATATCCACTTTATCAAAACCTGTTCTTAACTTAACTGTGACGGGAATTCGCAGTTTGGAGACTAGTTTTTTAATGATCTTGCCAAGTATCGCTCTGTTTTTTAACAGTGCTGCTCCGGCACCCTTTTTTGTTACTTTCTTTACGGGACAAGCGCCATTTATATCCAGAAAAGATATATCAACCAGCTCTATAAGCTTTTCGGCGGCATCAAGCATTACCGAAGGATCCGCGCCCAGAAGCTGTGCGGAAATTGGAGAATCTTTCTTAATTGTTTTTATGAGTCCCCTATTCTTCCGACTACCATAAACTATAGCATTTGAATCAAGCATCTCAAAAAAACAGTGTGAGGCGCCTAATCTGCGGCTTATAAGCCTGAAAGCAAGATCGGTTACTCCAGACATTGGAGCTAGATATATTTTGGGACTCATGGTAATTATTATACCATAAGCTCCAATCCTTTGGTATAATAGGTAAATGCTTAAACACAACATAATATTAGCGTCAAAGTCAAAAAGACGCTCAAAAATACTTAAAGAATGCGGGATACCTCATGAAGTTGTTATAAGCAGCGTTCATGAGAAGATGGATCACAAAAAGGGAGCGGAGTTCAATGTTCTGCATAATGCCAGGCTCAAGGCAGAAAAGATAGCTATCGGATATAAGGAAGGTTATATTATCGGAGCCGATACTCTTGTTTTGTTCAAAAAGCGTCTAATCGGAAAGCAAAGGACAAGAAAAGAGGCAACATCTCTTCTCAAGTCATTCTCAGGAAAGACAGTATTTGTCTATACAGGTCTTTGTGTAATAGACGTTAAAAGAGACAGATCGGAAAGCGCAGTTGATGTATCAAAGGTTCATGTCAAAAAGCTCTCGCTCGAAAAAATAAACAAGTTTGTGGCAATAGCCGGACACAACGACAAGGCGGGCGGTTTTTCAATAGAAGGACCAGGTACCTTTATATTTGATAATGTAGAAGGCTCGTTCTATAATATACTTGGATTGCCAATGATGAAGCTTGATGAACTTTTTGAAAAATTAGGCGTAGACCTTTTAGAAGAATCTTCATAGGAGATAATATGAGCTTAATAATAGCTGAGAATTTATCAAAGAAATATATAAGCGGCGAAATAACGATTGATGCGCTCAAAAGTTTAAGTTTTGAAATAGAACCGGCATCTTTTATCTCTTTTGTAGGTCCTTCCGGTAGTGGAAAAACGACACTTCTAAACCTCATTGGATGCCTCGATACCCCGACATCGGGAATGTTGATGGTATCAGGAACAGATGTCACTCAGCTTGATGGAAAGTCTGCTGCAAAATTTAGAGGAAAAAATATCGGTTTTATATTTCAGGATTTCAATCTTCTTCCGGTTCTTACCATATATGAAAACATTGAATATCCGCTTCTCATGGTTCAGGATACTCCCGCAGGCGAGAGACGCAAACGAGTCTTATCACTGCTTGATTCAGTGGGAATGATCGAACAGAAAGATAAATATCCTGACCAGATTTCAGGGGGACAGAAACAGAGAGTGGCTATTGCCAGGGCACTGGTTACGAATCCGAAACTTGTTTTAGCAGATGAACCAACGGCAAACCTTGATCACAAAACCGCCTATATGGTGATCAATATTATGAAGAAAATGAAGGATGAACTAGAAACTAGTTTTGTTTTTTCAACTCATGATCAGAAAGTTGTCGGAGAAGCAGAAATAATCTATACCCTGGAAGACGGTGAGCTTACCGAGAAAAGTGGTAAAGGAGATGATCATCGTGTTTAACCTGATAAAAATCGCCATAAGAAATCTCACGAGATATAAAAGAAGGACTTTTCTGACGGCTTCATTGATAACTATAGGGGTTATATTTGTTCTAGTATTCATAGCTCTTTCAAGCTCGTTTAAAAATATGATGGTCAGTCAGATCACTGATTCTTTTCTCGGACATATACAGATCCACCAAAAAGGTTATGTGGCATCAATAGATACGCTTCCTCTAACAATGAACATGGGAACGCAGGCTATAAAAAAAGTAAAAAAAGCGATAAGTGATGTTCCTGAGATAGAAGCATATTCGATGAGAATAAAATTTGGAGGAATGTTTAGTAATTTTGTTGAGACTACTAACGTAAGACTTAACGGCGTCTATCCGGAAGAAGAGATAAAAACTGTTCCACTTTTTTCGGAAAGAATAATGGATGGTAAAAAGGGTATAACAAAGGGGGAAATACTTGTTCCCGAACTGCTTGCAAAAGGAATGAAAGTTAAAATAGGTGATATGGTCGTTGTTGTAGCCACCAATAGGGACGGCTCGGTCAACGGGAAACAATTTAAGGTCGGCGGTATCCTTGAGAGCGTGACCGGCCCCGGAGGCAGGGACGGATATATTCACATCGATGATGCGCTTGAGGTTCTCAGGATGGACGAGGTTCAAATAAGTGAAATAGCTTTGAGAATCAATAATTTTGCTAACCTTGATACAGTTCACGCCAAACTTAGCAACATTCTCTCAAAAGAACTGAATAAAGCGAGCAAACCAGCATTTGAGGTGCATACATGGGAAAAACTCTCCCCTTTCTACAACATTGCCAGAATGATAGATCTTATGACATTCTCAATTAAATTGATGCTCATAGCCATCGTATTGATCAGCATCATGAATGTTATGATTATGGCGGTATATGAGAGGATAAGAGAAATCGGCACTATTGCTGCAATAGGTACATTGCCAAAGAAAATACTTTCCATGTTTCTTATTGAGGGATTTTCTTTAGGGGTACTAGGAGCGCTGATCGGTAATATTATTGGCATATCTATTGTTTATGTTCTTAATATTTCCAAGCTTACCTTTGATTTTGGAAGACAGACAGGACTTATTCTTGAACCAACAGTGAATCTTTCGGATATTATTACCATATCAACAATAGTAATAATAGTGTCTGTACTGGCAAGCCTTCAGCCTGCTTTCAAGGCTTCGCGTATGGAACCAATTAAAGCCTTAAGACATGTATAGGTATAGGAGGAATTCTATGATTAAAATTTTATTTATAGTTATGTCATTGATGTTAACAGTTACTGCTTATGCAATAGATGGAAATAAGCTTCTGGAAGAAATTGACAGGAACCTTAATCCTGAATCTTACGAATCCTACAAAAAACTGATCAATATTGATCCAGATGGAAGCAAGAAAGAGTTTGTGCTTTTTACAATAAAAAAAGGAAAAGACAAAGTGGCGGGCATGTTTATTTCCCCTGCCAGTGAAAATGGAAGAAGTACATTGAGGCTTGATGAAAATATGTGGCTTTATATCCCCAATGTTGGAAAACCTATTCGTATAACAAGTCTCCAATCGGTGATAGGTGGGGTATTTAATAACTCAGATATATTACGACTTGATTATGCTTCGGAATACAATGTGGAGCAAGTTGAGAAAAATGGTGATGAATATCTACTGTATCTCAAGGCAAAAACAAAATACGTTGCCTATGATAAACTGAAGATGTGGGTAAATAAGAACAATATGCTACCTTCAAAGATAGAAAGCCTTACAGAGGATTCTATGTTAATTAAAACTCTTTATTTCAAAGAGATTAAAGATTTTGGGGACGGTATAGTTAGACCATCTGTTATAGAAACAGATAGTCCTCTTTATAAAGATTATAAGTCGGTTATGATTTTTGCAGAGATTAAAAAGAGAGAATTTAAGGATGAAGTATTTACCTTAACATTTATGCCAAATATGGATTCACTAAGATAAATGAGGTTCTTATTCCTGTTAGTTTCCATGATTGTGCTTTTTTCACAATTAATTTTTTCCGAATCTGAATATTCTTTTGATTTGGATGAAATAGAGAAAAAACCATACAGCTTTGGTGGTTACCTTGAGACTCGCCCAGTTTTTGACAGGGATGAAGAATATAATGCTAAACTTCAACTTGATGGGAGCTATGAAAAGGAAATTGCGAAGATTTACACTAAAATAAATTTTGATATGCAAGAGTCCCATCTCGGATGGTCTGATACAACGAGTATCTTGGAAGGATACCTTTCTCTTAAACCATCTTCTTCTTTAAACATTAATATCGGAAAAAAAGCGCTGAAATGGGGCAAAGGATATGCATGGACACCGGTTGCATTCTTCGACAGAACAAAGAATCCTGATGATCCGGATCTTGCACTTGAGGGTTTCATCGGTCTGTCCGCAGACTACACTAAAAGTTATTCAGGGGCGTTAAAAACCATATCTTTTACCCCAGTGTTACTTCCTGTTTATGATAACATAAATGATGAGTTCGGGGAGACTGATAAACTAAATTTTGGCGGGAAGCTCTATCTTCTTTTGTATGATACTGATATTGATTTTATCATGCTTGCAGACGGCAGCAAAACTTCAAGATATGGGTTTGATTTTTCGAGAAATATTACTTCGAATTTTGAGATACATGGGGAATTTGCCTTTGTCAATGAGTATGATGCAAAGAGTTATCTCTTTGGAATCAGATATCTAACTAAACTGGATACAACATTTATCGTTGAATCCTACCATAACGACACAAGATTTACCGACGGAGAAATGAATCCGACGAGGGATTATCTTTATGCACGCATTAGTCAGAAGGAGCCCTTTGACATTCTCTATTTCACTCCTTCTATTACAGGAATAGTCAATACAAACGACAAAAGTTTTTCACTTTCGCCGGAATTGCTCTATACTGGTATCACAAATTTGGAACTGCGATTGAAAACCACTTTTTTTTCAGGACAAAGCAATAGTGAGTATGGAGAAAAATATAATGATTATAAGATTGAATTAATGGCAAGATATTATTTTTAACCTTGACAGGAGAAGAAATTGGCAAAAAGTAAGAATTCTACAATGTTGCACGGAAGAAACTCTGTTTTTGAAAAATTAAAAACAAATCCTCACACCATAAAAAAAATCTTTCTGCAGGATAATTTCAATGTGCCTCATATAGAAAAATTAATAAAAGAAAATTCTATTCCAATTGAACGATTGCCCCATCAGCAACTTGAGAGAATCAAACATACTAAAGATCTTCAGGGCATAGTTGCCAGTGTGGATAACTTCGAATATGTGCCTTTTGATGATTTGTTGAATTCCTCTAAAGACAAGCAATTAACGCTTCTGTTTCTCGACAGGATAAATGACCCTCACAATTTAGGAGTCATTATTCGCACCGCCGCATGTTTTGGCAGGCTTGCTATTATTATTCCGAAGTTTGAAGCTTGCGAAGTGAATGAGACAGTTCAACATGTTGCTTCAGGAGGAGAGAATTATGTGCCGATATCCATAGTAACAAACCTTTCCGATGCCATAATGGACGCAAAGAATTGTGGATACTGGATAATGGGAACTGTTGTTGCTGATGATTCTAAGGACATAAATAAAGTTGACTTCCCTTTTCCTCTGGGCATCGTATTAGGGTCTGAAGGAAAAGGTATTCGCCATGGACTGCAAAAGTATCTTGATGTAAGGGTTCGGATTCCTATGACCGGCGCTAAACTTTCATTCAATGTCAATATAGCCTGCGCTATTCTTTGCCACGAGATATCAAAACAGAGACCCTGTTTTTAATTGACTTGAGAGTTTTACATGATATTATATCAATGTATTATCGTTAATTAAATGTAACTGTAGGGATACATATGGCAAACAAAAAAACATTTAGCTCTCTTAGCCCGACAGAGACAGAACTTATAGCTCGACTTGTGTATGAAAAAAAAGATATCGTAACAGCAAAAGAGTTAGATGCCTTTTTACCTGCCGGTTTTTCTTACAGAAGACAGCTTGTATTCAAACTCAAAAAGAAGAATATTTTAATTCCTATTAAAAGTGGTATATATATTTTTGTCCCACTAGAATCTGTTCCCACGGGACGACGCGTTAGTGAGTTTATTATTCCGTCAATTTATTTCCCTGATGGGAATTACTATATTGGATACTCGACAATGTTCAATTATTACAATTTTACAGATCAGCAGTTTCAAAAAGTGTATGTTATCAATACGCGTTTGAGCAAAGAAAAGAAAATAGCTGGCATTCTATTCAGATTTATAAATGTATCCGAGGCACAAATGTATGGAATTGAAAAAAAACTTGTGCGAGGCGTCGATGTATATATGAGTTCAAAAGAAAAAACACTTGTTGACCTTATTTATTTTAATAAACCGGTAGGCGGATTATTTCCTGCCGGAGAAATAGTAAAACGATTTGTAACAGAAAAAAGGTGTGATATAAAAACACTTATTGATTATGCGACACGGTTTCCAAATATAAAAACACGTAAATATATGGGGTATATACTAGAAACATGTGAAATCAATGACGTAATGTTGAAGCCGCTTGCAAAAAGTGTTAAAGAAACGTCGATTGCTTCATTATCAAAATCAAGGAAAGGCACATTAAATAAAAAATGGAGAATTATTATCAATGATACACGAAGATAAAGAACAATTTTTTACCCTCGTTGATCGCATTGCGTCGTTAACAGGTTTTTACGCCCCTCTTGTGGAGAAAGATTATTATTTAACATTACTACTTTCACGTGTACATGAACTATCAGAAAACCTTGTTTTCAAAGGAGGTACCTGTCTGAATAAAATATACTACTCGTACTATCGTTTAAGTGAAGATATTGATTTTAGTATGATATTACCCCAATATAAAGCTACGCGAAGCGAGAGACGTGAATGTATCCAACCAGTTAAGGATAGTATTGAGAGTTTTGTTAATCAATTTGGCATGAGGGTTGACGATACTGCTGGCAATCCCGGGCGAAATGAATCAAAACAATATGTGTATTATTTTATATATAATTCCGTTACAACGCTTTCAGAACAAACTGTTAAATTTGAGATTGGGCTCAGATTTAATCCGTTCGACATGATAAAAAAACGTTCAGTACAGCACGTCTTTCTGCATCCATTTACAGGTGATCCACTTTTTGATGGTGGTAAAATTAACTGCCTATCTTTGAATGAACTTATAGCGGAGAAGCTGCGCGCAAGTGCTTTACGAAGAGAGATCGCTCCTCGTGATTTCTATGATATTGACTTTATTTTGCGCAATGGGTTTGACTTAACAAATAAAAAAGTCGTAGAATTGTTTAAAAAGAAGATTGAGGAAGATGGCGGAGATACTAACCTTAAAAAATACAGAGTTAATCTCGGTCGCTTGGACACTGAAATCAAAGATATGCGTTCACGAATTAAAGAAGAATTATTTGATGTTCTAACACCCGACGAGCGAAAAAACTTTGACCTTGATACAGCTCTTAAAAGAATTAACAAAGCTATGGGAAGTGTTGAAATGACTATTAAATAACAAGGAGAAATACTATGAGTAATATATTTGCAGGAAGCGAAATAGTAGAAATCGGGATTCAAATTGAGAAGAACGGCAGAGATTTTTATAATACGTTAGTCGGGCAATCCAAAAATCAAAAGGCTAAGGACATATTCAAATATCTCGCTGGTGAAGAAGAAAAGCATATAACAGCCTTCCAGAAGATTTTAGACTCGGTACATAAATATGAACCAGCAGAATCTTACCCTGAAGAGTATTTTACTTATATGAATGCTCTAGCCAGAGAACATGTATTTACTCAGGAGAATAAAGGTGGTGAAATAGCCAAGAATATAAAAAGTGATAAAGAGGCTATTGAATCGGGGATGGGATTTGAAAAAGATTCTATTATTTTCTATGAGGGAATAAAAAAGGTAGTACCTGAACATGATCTTAAAATCGTTGACGAGCTAATCGCACAGGAGCAAGAGCACTTAAAAAAATTAACTGATTTTAAAAATAGCCTATAATTGTTTAAATAAAAAAGGAGGGTTTTATGAGTAATAAAAGAAGTTTTAGTTTTGATGCGACAAAGAAAATTGGAGAGGAACTGGGAATAAAGTGGGATAAATTTGACGTGGAACAGTTTCGAATGGGAATGAATGTGGAGTTAGAGCATGGTTTAATTAGTCCGGCAACAAATGTTACCAATGACGATCCCTTAATCACAGGAAAGATTGCTCTTGCACATTTAGAAGAATTTTCCGATTATTATACGAGATTGGAAAAGATGGAAAATGAGGCTGATAAATTTTGGGGAAAAGAATAAAAGGAGATGAATAATGAAAAAAATTTTGCCAATCCTTTTGTTGGGGATAACTATTCTATTAAGTGTATATATGGAGGCTGCCAATATGTCTGAACAAACAGTAGTATTAGAAACTAATCAGGGAATAATCGAAATTAAGCTAATGCCGGATATAGCCCCCAAGACCTGTGAGAATTTTCTTGGGCTTATAGAACGTGGCTATTATGATGGACTTATCTTCCACCGTGTAATCAAGGGCTTTATGATTCAGGGCGGAGACCCTACCGGAACAGGTACAGGTGGCGAGTCCATTTGGGGAAAGCCATTTAAAGATGAAGTGTGCAAGGAAGTTGGGTTTGATAAGCCCGGACTTTTGGCTATGGCTAATGCCGGCCCGGGAACAAACGGCAGTCAGTTTTTCATTACAGTAATCAAGACACCTTGGCTGAATATGCATCACACTATTTTCGGTGAGGTAACATCAGGCTATGACGTTGTCGAGAAATTAGAAAACACACCCACTGGTCAGGCCAGCAGACCTACTACTGAACAGAAAATTATCAAGGCTTACTTAAAGAAATAACTTTGACTCCCCTACCCTAAAATGAAGTTATATAAATTAAGGAGGTAGAATTATGGGAGATAAAAAATGTTTAAACTGTACGCAGCGTAAAAATTGTGAGGACTCCTTGATTTCTTGGATATTCTTTATAATAGGTCTTGTCGCCACTGTGGCCATACGCATTGTCACCGTTTTGATTGATGTTCAACCTATCTATGGGAAAATAGCCTGGTATATTGGGATAGGAGGATTTTTGTTGTTTTTTATCTATAAGTTTAACGTCAATAGGTCATTGGCAAAGATTATTGATCAGAAAAAACTTATAGATAAAGCTAATGACTTAAAAACACTTTCCAAAGAAGATTCTCATTTAATAGCAAATATTCTTTGTAGTCTTAAATCGGAAAAAGAGCGCATAAACTATCTTTTTATTTTTGCAATATCCGCTGTAGCTCTGCTTTTGGCTATCTATTTTGATTTTATAAAGTGAAAGAAAACGTAGAAAGCAATTGATAAGGGAAGCGTTTTGTAGTACGCTTACTAACGATAATCAAGGAGAAGTCCCATGTTGCAATTAGGGACATTAAAGGAATTGAACCTTCGTAGTAAAAACTATGAGGGTTTTTTTATTTGTGGGAGAAAGAATAGGTAAACAAAGATTGGTCAGTATGGAGAAAAATGTATATGGATAAAGGAACTCATTTTTACAAATGTGATTTTCAAGTACATACTCCACGAGATTTAAACTGGCAAGGTGATCGTCCTAAAACCGAAGAGGAACGGAAAGATTTTGCTAAAAATTTTATTGCCGCTTGTAGACAAAAAGGACTAGACTCAGTTGCTATTACAGATCATCATGATATAGAATTTATTTCATATATAAAAGAAGCTGCTCAAAATGAATTGGATTGTAGTGGTGCTTCAATACCAGAGAATAAAAAAATTATTATTTTTCCTGGGATGGAGTTAACTCTTAGTGTGCCGTGTCAGGCTATTATTGTTTTTGACGCAGATTTTCCATTGGATGAATTATCAGCTATATATTCAATACTGTCGATTGACCAGACGGACAAAAAAGAACAAAAGCAGAAGGCGATTGAGGAAATAAATATTCAGAGCTTTGGTCAACTATATAAGCGAATTGAAGAAAATAAAAAATTTAGAAATCGATTTATTATTCTGCCAAACGTTACAGAAAAAGGGTATAAAACTCTAATCAGAAAAGATTTTAAATCGAAATATTGTAACATACCCTGTGTTGGAGGATATATAGATAAGAACATAAATCATTTAAATGATACTGGTGCTAAGCTAATTTTAGATGGTAAAGATGCAAATTGGGGTTCAAAATCTTTGGCTCTTTTCCCAACATCTGATAGCCGACAAAGTTCGTTTGCTAAGTTGGGAACAAATTGTACTTGGGTTAAATGGGCGACTCCTACGGCTGAAGCCTTAAGGCAAGCCTGTCTTGCTAAAGAATCCAGAATTTCCCATGTAGAACCAACCCTTCCCCCGATTTATATCACATCTATTGATGTATCAAATAGTAAATTTATGGGGCCAATTATTCTTGAGGTAAGTCAACAATACAATGCTCTCATTGGTGGCAGAGGAACTGGTAAATCTACGATATTAGAATATTTGAGATGGGGACTTTGCGATCAGCCTCCTGAGTCAATAAAAGGAGAGACTATCCCTGAATATCAGCAAAAAAGACGTACTCTTATTGAAAAGACACTTATTCCATTTAGAAAAACAGTAAAGGTTTCTTTTATAAAGAATGGTGTTCCCCACGTCATAAAGAGAAAAATAGATACTCATGAGGTATTTTTAAAGATAGGCAATGGGGAATATGAATTATGCAAAGAGTTTGATATTAGAAATTTGCTTCCTATACAAGCTTACAGTCAGAAACAACTTAGTAGCGTAGGAGTAAGCGTTGATGAACTGAAACGATTGGTCTATAGTCCTATAAGACAAGAACTTAATGAATATAAAACAAGATTTAAGGAGCTATCCTCTGAGTTAAAAAATTCTTACGAGATAATAAAAACTAAAAAATTGATTGATAAAGAAATTGCAAAGGATGACCTAGAGCTAAAATCATTAAATGAGCAATTAACTCAACTTAAAAAAAGTTTAAAGGGTCTTTCTGAGCGTGATCAAAAAATTATTTCTTCACATGCGCACTATGAAAATGCAGATGAACAAGTTAAAACTTGGGAGAGAGAAATTGAAATAGTTAAGGTGGACATTAAGCAACTTACAGAACGACTTAAAGCATATCCTAGTAAATTGGGAAGCGAGATATTATTAGAAGATAAAGATTTAGAAAATCTTCGTGGCATGGAAGTGCAAATTGGAAATATTTTTTCAACTATTCACGATAATATCAAATCTACAGAATTACTTATTGCTGGGAAAAACGAAGAAGTGATTAAACTTCAGAAATTAATTATTCGTTGGGGGGGCATTTATAAAGAGCATATAGATCAGTATGAAAGTGCTAAAAAGGAATCAACTGCTCATGAGCAGACATTAAAGCAAATTAGCAATATCGAAATTAGGCTTAAAGATTTAAGGAAAAATTTAGCAGAAAAAAGAGAAACAAATAGTAGGAAAGGGAATGTAGACGAGCAATTTTCGAACTTAAGCAATGCTTGGAACAGGTTGCATAATGAAAGAGCAAGTAAAATCGCAGAACAATGTAGTCTTTTAAATACTTTGTCTAGTGGGAATTTAAGTGCGATTTTAGGTAAAGGGCAAGGCACAAATGCATTAGAAGAAAAGTTAAAAGAAGTTTTTTATGGTGCAAGAGTTCAAAAGGATAAAATTGATGCTCTATGCTATAGAATTAAGAAGACTGATGATTCTGTAAAAGAATGGCTTGGATTTCTTGAGGAACTCGAAAAATTAGCAGATATTAATTATTCTGAAGAAGCAGATATTGGTTTTCCGTTAACTCCATTATTAACTGATATCGGATTTTCAACAAAGGAATTAATGCGAATTGCAGAACAAATTACTAATGATGAATGGATTGATCTTTTTCTCGTAGAACTTGAAGATGTCCCGATTTTTAAGTATAAGTCAAAAGAAGGAGAGTATATAGATTTTTCGGATGCTTCAGCTGGACAGCAAGCAACCGCTTTAATGCATATACTTTTAAACCAAGAAGGTCCGCCGTTGATTATTGATCAACCAGAAGAGGACTTGGATAATGAGATGGTTTCTGAGATTGCAAAGCTTATTTGGAAAGCAAAGATAAAGAGGCAATTGATATTTGCTAGTCATAATGCAAATATTGTGGTTAACGGTGATGCAGAGCTAGTTATATGTTGCCGATATAAAATTGCAGATGATCAATCTAAGGGAACAATTGATAATCAGGGTGCAATTGATATCCCATCCATTAAATATGAAATTACAAGAATTATGGAAGGTGGAGAACGAGCGTTTAAACTACGAAAAGAAAAGTATGGTTTCTAGTATGAAAGTGTCAGTCTATATTTCCGTATCAATAGAAAACCAAGTCAAAGAGGGGTATTCTCTGTATTTCCCTCTTCAATTCCTCTCCCCATTCCCTAAAAATTTCCTACTATAATACCCTCACTATGAAAGTATATATTAAAACATGCCCGTATGTGCAAGTACCGATTGATGATTCTGGCACACAAATATTACATATAGTGTAATAAAAATGCTTATCCCGAAAAAACCATTGCCATATTCGTATAAAATGTATATACTTATTCACAAGTAGTGACAATTTATACGGAGAATCTATGGAACAAAAAACAGAGAGAATGCTCGACTACTTTAAAAAGCATGGTGGCATTGCACGGTTTTCTTCAATTATAAAATCAGGATTTCATCCAGACACGCTCAATGCGTTTGAAAATGAAGGTAAAATAGAGAAGATTGCCAGGGGGCTTTACAGGATGTCTAATTATACGTTTGGAGCTTATCCTGATATTGTTATTGCTTCTCTTCAGGTGCCAAGAGGAATCGTTTGCCTTGTGTCGGCTCTTGCTTTTCATGAAGCAACAAACGAGATACCCAGGTATGTGGATATTGCAATTCCGGCAGGGACTCGTGCCAATAGAATTAAATATCCGCCAGTAAAATTTTATCGTTTTGCACCTAATGCTTGGAAAGCAGGGATTGAAACACATGAAATTGAAGGTCGTGAAATTAAAGTTTATAATCTTGCTAAGACAATTGCCGACTGTTTTAAATTTCGCAATAGAATAGGTGTGGATGTTGCAAGAGACGGCCTCAAAGTCGCTGTTGCGGAAAAGCGTATAAAACCAAAAGAAATTATGCAATATGCCAAAATTTGTCGTGTCGATAATATTGTAAAACCTATACTAGAAGCTATGCTATGAAAAAAGATATTAAAAACATAGAAGCTTCTGTACGAACCTTGCTTCAAAACAAAGCGAAAGAAACCAATCGACCGTTTTCGGAAATTCTGCAGTATTATGGTATGGAGAGATTTCTTTACAGGTTTAGCCGTTCTGAATATGCGGATAAATTTATTTTGAAAGGCGCACTTATGTTTACAGTGTGGAAGGTGCCTGAAAGACGAACAACTCTTGATATAGATTTCTCAACACGCTATGGCAATCAGATAGCAACTATTGAAAAAGTTGTAAAGGATGTTTGCAAGGTGTCAGTAACTCCAGATGGACTTATCTTTGATGCGGCGACAGTTAAGGGTCGGAAGATAAAAGAGGATGCGGATTATGAAGGCGTACGTGTTAAATTTAGAGGCTTTTTAGAACGTTCACGTATCGCGATGCAGATTGATGCAGGTTTCGGCGATGTCATCTATCCAAAACCTATTACCATTGATTATCCGGTTATTTTGGGTTTTCCAAAGCCTCATCTCAAAGGATACCCGGCAGAAAGTATAATTAGCGAAAAATTTGAGGCCATGGTAAAGTTTGGTCTTCTCAATAGCCGTATGAAAGACTTTTATGATATTTGGATCATGATGCACTGGTTCGATTTTGATGGGTTAAGACTTGTCGAAGCGTTGGAAAAAACCTTTGAACATCGCAAGACTTCACTTCCCACTGCTAGACCGTTACTTGCCGAAGAAATCTACGATGAAAAGTCCGACCGTCAGATGTTATGGAAGACTTTTCTAATAAAAGGACATATCAAACATGCACCGGAGAAATTGAGTGTAACGGCCAAAGCTATTGAAGAATTTCTTATTAAACCGCTTGAATCAATTGACATGTCCAAAAAATTTAGTCATAAATGGATGTGTGCGCTAGGACAATGGAGATAATTTGATAATACCCGCTATGAAAGTATATATTAAAACATTCGGCTGTCAGATGAATAAGCATGATTCGGAGGCGGTTATGGGACTGCTGATAAGTCATGGGTATGAAGTTACGGAGAACAGAGATGATGCGGATATCTTTTTGGTAAATACTTGTTCTGTGAGAAAGCACGCTGAGGATAAGGTATACAGCATGCTTGGGGAATTGAGGAAACTTAAGAAGAAGAACAAGATTGACTCGATTGTTGGAGTTATGGGCTGTATGGCGCAGAAAGATAAAAATGGGATTTTCAAACGCGCTTCAAATGTGGACTTTGTATGCGGGACGCATAATTTGCACAAAATACCTGAAATAATAAAATCTGTAATTGAGAAAAGAACAAAAATAGAAATGACAGATATGGATAAACAAGTTTTCGTCTCCCCCACTCTATCTTCCAGAGAGAACAAGAATTCCGCATGGGTTTCTATAATGAGGGGATGTAATAATTTTTGCACATACTGCATTGTGCCGTATGTGAGAGGCAGAGAAGTTTCCAGATCTTCAAAAGATATTATTCGGGAAGTTAAGGAGCTTGTTCACGCAGGATATAAGGAGATAACGCTTCTCGGACAGAACGTTAATTCATACGGTAAAGAGCTGAATGAGAATGTTGATTTCTCCGACCTGCTTAAACTGATTCACGAAATAGAAGATATTAAATCAATATACTTTATAACGTCCCATCCCAAAGACATTTCTTTGAAACTGATTGATGCTGTAGCCAATCTGGAAAAAGTGAGCAGATCCTTTCACTTTCCTATACAGTCAGGTTCGGATAAGATTCTTCGTTTAATGAATCGGGGATATACTCTGTCTCATTATATGGATATAGTTAATAAACTGAAAGAGAGGATACCTAATATTAGGCTTGGAACGGATATTATTGTGGGATTTCCGGGAGAAGATGAAACAGATTTTAATCAAACCTATCAGGTAATAAAAGAAATAAATTTTTCTCAAGTCTATATGTTTAAATATTCTCCGCGTCAGGGAACAGCCGCATTCAAGCTCAATGATAATGTCTCTGAACAGGTTAAAAAGAATAGATTAAATAGTATAATCCACTTGCAGCGACTTATAAGTCAGAAGAGAGAAAAGTAGTTCGTCCTATTACCTTTACTTTCCCATCCCTATTTTCTGAGCAACCTGAAACACCTTTCCTTCGGTCTTTATGGAAGGCGCAATAATTATATCCGTTAACTGCATTTCTTTTATGTTTCTTGCCCCGAGATTACCCATTGAAGTTTTTAAAGCGCCTGCAAGATTTTGTGAGCCATCATCAAGATCTGCAGGACCAACAAGTATTTGTTCCAGAGAACCTGTTGTACCTACTTTTATTCTTGTCCCTCTGGGTAAATTAGCATGAGGAGTTGCCATACCCCAGTGGAATCCTCCGCCCGGAGCTTCTTTTGCGCGTGCCATGGCAGAACCGATCATTACTGCATCTGCGCCGCATGCAAATGCTTTGGCGATATCTCCGCCTAAAGACATGCCTCCATCAGTGATAATAGGAATGTATTTTCCTGTCTGTTTATAATAAAAATCCCTTGCAGCTGCACAGTCGCATGTAGCAGTAACCTGAGGAACACCGATTCCCAGCACTCCTCGTGTAGTACATGCCGCTCCCGGTCCTATTCCAACAAATATTCCTGCCGCTCCAGTAGCCATAAGCTCAAGAGCCATAGAGTAGGTAACGCAATTGCCTACTACTACGGGGATTTTCATATTCTTGCAGAGTTGTGTAAAATCAACTGTTTCGTATTCACTGGATATATGTTTTATTGATATAACTGTTGACTGCACAACAAACATATCTGCGCCTGCTTCTTCTGCCAGCTTTCCAAAACGTTCGGCTCTTTGTGGAATAGACGATACTGCGCATGATGCTCCTGCTTTTTTAATCTCTTCTATTCTTCTTGCGATTAAATCTTCTTTTATGGGTTTGTTATAGATACCTTGAACAAGTTTTGTAGCTTTTTCTGGTGTTGCTTTTGCAATGTCACTTAGAATTGATTCAGGTTCCTCATATCTTGTCTGGATACCTTCCAAATTCATAACAGCAATTCCGCCAAGTTTTGACATCTCAATTGCAAATTTTGGATCAACCACACCATCCATCGCAGCTGCCATGATGGGAATACGCAACTTTATCTTTCCTATCTCACAATTAATATCCACATCATTTGGATTAACTGTTAAATTTCCCGGCACAAGCGCTATTTCATCAAATCCATAAGATCTGCGCGCTTTTCTTCCCCTTCCAATCCACATACCCATTTCTTTATATCTCCTTTATGCTCTGATTCTACTTTGTTGGCTATTCTATTTTAACATCACTCAAAAGTCAATCGCACATTATTTTTTTCTCTTCCCCTGAGCTTTTAACATGGAGATTTCATCTCTGATTTCTGCTGCTTTTTCAAACTCAAGGTTTTCAGCCGCTTTAATCATTTCTTTCTCCAATACTTTCATGTCCAATATTTTCTTCTTTTGAGCATAAGAAACTTTTCCCTCTTTACCGGTTATTAGCATCTGCCTTATTTCTTTTTCTATGGTTTTAGGAGTAATTCCGTGTTTTTTATTAAATTCTGATTGAATCCCCCTTCTGCGTTCAGTCTCCCCTATTGCTTTTTCCATAGATAAGGTTATCTCATCTGCATACATAATAACTGTGCCTGCTACGTTACGGGCGGTTCTTCCGATTGTTTGAATAAGGGATGTTTTTGAACGCAGGAATCCTTCTTTATCTGCGTCTAATATTACTACCAATGAAACTTCTGGAAGGTCAAGTCCCTCTCTAAGCAAGTTTATTCCCACCAGAACATCAAATTTTGCAAGTCTAAGATCACGTAATATATCAACTCTTTTTATTGTATCAATATCAGAATGCAGATACCTGACACGTATTTCATGTTGATTTAGATATTCAGCCAAGTCCTCCGCCATACGTTTAGTCAAAGTTGTAATAAGCACCCTCTCTTTTTTTGCGACTCTTTTCTGAATTTCTTTCATAAGATCTTCTATTTGATTTTCGGTAGGTCTAACTTCTACTTTTGGGTCAATTAGACCCGTCGGACGTATAACAAGCTCAACAACCTGCCCTCCCGAACACTTTTGAGACAATTCAAGCTCATACTCAGCAGGTGTTGCAGAGACAAATATTGCTTGATTTATTGTTTTGTTAAATTCCACAAAGTTTAAAGGTCTGTTATCCAGAGCAGAGGGTAATCTAAAACCAAAATCAACAAGGGTCTGCTTTCTAGATCTGTCTCCGTTATACATGCCGCGTATTTGTGGAACAGAAACATGAGATTCATCAATAATCATTAAAAAATCCTTACCAAAGTAATCAATGAGAGTATAAGGCTTCTCCCCCAGTTCTCTTTCGCTTAAATGTCTTGAATAGTTCTCAATTCCCGCGCAGTACCCGATTTCGTTGAGCATTTCCAGATCATATTTTGTTTTTGTCTCCAAACGCTGCGCCTCAACCAGTTTTCCTTGATTTTTAAGTTCCGACAGTCTTTGCGTTAATTCCTCTTTTATGGATTCTTCTGCGGTTTTAATGCGAGCAGATGTCGTAACAAAATGCTTTGCAGGATATATTGCAATTCTGTCGAGATTTGTTAATACTTTACCCGTTATGTAATTAATTTGGGAAATTCTATCTATTCTGTCTCCAAATAGTTCTATCCTCACAGGAATTTCTTCGTATGAAGGAAAAATTTCTATGGTATCGCCTTTTACTCTGAACGTGCCGCGATGAAAGTCAATATCGTTACGCTCATACTGAATATCAACAAGTTTTCTCAGGATATCTTCCCGTTTAAATTCATCATCTTTCTGAAACATCAATAACAAGTCTTTCCATTCATCAGGAGAGCCAAGTCCATATATACATGATACGCTGGAAACTATAATCACATCTCTGCGTGAAAGCAGTGAGCTTGTAGCCGCAAGCCTTAGCCTGTCCAAATCATCATTGATTGAAGCGTCTTTTTCTATATATGTGTCCGTCTGTGGAATATATGCTTCAGGCTGGTAATAATCATAATAACTGACAAAATATTCAACAGCATTATTGGGGAAAAACATTTTGAATTCACCGTACAACTGTGCTGCCAGAGTTTTATTATGAGAAATAATAAGTGTAGGTTTATTTATATTGCGGATAACATTTGCCAGCACAAAGGTCTTACCTGAGCCGGTAACACCAAGGAGTGTCTGATGCTTTTTGTCGGTTTCAATTCCATCTACAAGCTGTCTGATTGCCTTTGGCTGATCACCTTTTGGGGAAAAATCGGAAACCAGTTCAAAATGATCCACGTCATTTAAACCAGCTCAGGATAGTTTCTGCAATACCAGAGCCATCCAGTTTGTACTTTTTCAATAGGAGATGCCGCGGACCTTGCTCAATAAATTTGTCAGGTAATCCAATATGTAGAGACGCAACATGTAGAGACGCAAGATTTTGCGTCTCTACATATTCTGCAATGCTCATCCCAAATCCACCGGTAACAACATTTTCTTCAACTGTTACGATTTTTTTCGTCTGAGATACAACTTTTTCAATTAGTTCTGTATCCAACGGCTTAACAAATCTCATATTAATTACAGAAGCCTTTATATTTTTCTTCTCTAATATTTCTGCTGCTTCTAAGGCAGGATAGACCATTGTTCCTATTGCCAATATCGCAACATCAGCACCCTTTCTCAATATTTCTCCTTTTCCAATTTCAATCTTCTGAATAGAATTCGAATCGAATTTCACGGTATAATCTTTTGGATATCTTATAGAGACTGGCTGATTATATTCTATCGCCTTAGAAAGCATGCTTTCCAATTCATTCCCATCCTTTGGAGCCATAATCGTCATATTTGGAATCATCGAAAGGTATGAAAGATCAAAAACTCCATGATGTGTTGACCCGTCTCCTGCTACTAAACCAGCTCTATCAATTGCGAAAATTACAGGCAGTTTTTGTAAACACACATCATGTAAAATCTGATCATATGCACGCTGGAGAAAAGTTGAGTAGACCGCTAAAACAGGTTTTAACCCCTTTAAAGTTAATCCTGCTGCAAATGTAACAGCATGCTGCTCTGCCATGCCAACATCAAAGAATCTGTCAGAAAATTTTTGAGCAAACTCTCTAAGTCCTGTTCCATCCGGCATAGCTGCAGTTATTGCTGCTATGCTTTTATCTTTTTGTGCCAATTTGGTCAGAGCAGAACCAAAGAGTTCTGTATATGTTTTGCGTTTCTTGTCTGTGTCCTTGATTTTCCATGTACCTGTTGCAATATCAAACGGTTTTGCGCTATGAAATCTCGTAGGGTTCTCCTCTGCAAACTTATAACCTTTCCCTTTCTTTGTTAATACATGCAGTAAGACAGGACCTTTAAAACTTTTGATATTATCCAGTGTCTCTATAAGCAATGGGATATTGTGTCCATCAATTGGACCGATATAACGGAAACCTAATTCATCAAATAATATTCCGGGAATAAGAAGCATCTTAAGACTTTTTTCTAATTTCTTTGCGCTGTCAACTAACAGACTACCAAACCTTGGAACTCTCTTTAACACTAGTTCCAAATCTCCTCTGACTCTATTGTATATTGGATTAGTCGTAATTCTATTCAGATACTGAGACCATGCTCCAACATTTTGAGATATACTCATTTCATTACTATTTAAAATTACAGTTAGATTTTCTTTTATGTGCCCGGCATGGTTTAAAGCCTCAAATGCCATGCCTCCGGTAAGCGCACCGTCTCCAACTACAGCTATGAGCTTATTTTTGTTGCTTGTTAATTTTTGCGCGCATGCCATACCAAGAGCAGCTGAAATTGAGGTACTTCCATGTCCTGTGCCAAAAGTGTCATACTTGCTTTCTTCTATTTTTGTAAAGCCGCTCATTCCCCCAAATTGACGAAGTGTATGAAATTTATCTCTTCTTCCTGTAAACATTTTATGTGTATATGCCTGATGTCCGACATCCCAGATTATCTTGTCGTCAGGGCAATTAAAGACATAGTGCAGAGCTATCGTAAGTTCAACAACACCAAGATTTGAAGCGAGGTGCCCGCCAGTTTGCGAAACGGTTTCAATTATCAGTTTTCTTATTTCAGGAGCCAGCAGAGAAAGTGTTTTAATATCCAGCTTTTTTAAATCTTTAGGGGTGTTTATCTTTTCTAAATACATAAGCTAAATTACTATTTCAATTGCTTGATATGGACAGGTGGGAACACAAAGCTCACAAGCTATACACTTTTGCTCATCAAATGATACTTTCATTGTATCTCTATTTAATGATATAGCGTTTGTCGGGCAATGCGGTATACAGGCAGTACAATGAACACATTTACTTTCATGCCATTTAATATCGCGTGCAAGAGGCTGAATATCTATATTTAACTTTGCCAGATAATCCATGCCAGCTTCCAGTTCTTTATTTTTGCCGCTTATTTCCACCACTAATCTTCCCTGCTCCTGCGGGGTAACTTTGGCTCTAAGTATGTTTATCATTAAATTGTAGTCCTTAACAAGATGATATACCACCGGCTGGCTGACTACTTCATGTGGAAAGGTTAAAACAACCCTTTTTTTAATCACGGCTTCTCCTATGTAGAGGAAAGAGATTTAACGGGTTTCGTCAATTCAAATTTTCCCTTTTTTATCCTATCTTTAAGTATTGTAGCTATTTCTCTTGCTTTCTTATAACTAGACAATGCACCTGTAGAAACTTTTCCCCCTTCTATCTCTATATATCCATCTCTTAACTGTTTGTAATTAACCTCGCCATAATTCTTTTTGACCCCATTAGGATAGTCCTTACTATAATCCACTATTGGAGCATAAATATCCTCATCCTTTACAGACGTATACTTAACCATTTCTTCGTTTAAAATTGGGATTGGAATGCCTATGCCAACTGTTAAATTTACCCCGTAGCCTGTAATACTTGTACCTTTTAGCCATTCCTGAGACATTCCTTTTAAATCTCCAGTCACGGCAATAGTTCCTGCCGGAGCTCTTACAACACCATTGGGACCTCTTTTAACACGTGGGTTATGCTGAGTTCCTTCCCAGTAGATAAATCCTTCTCCTCCTCCAAGGAATATTTTTGTTCCTATGCCGATAGTCTTGTAAAAAGGATCATTCAGTAAAGGGCTTAATTGTCCGGCGCTGCAATAATTCGCATTCCCGATATTTGGCTTTAGAATGCCCATATAAGTGTATATGTTTCTGTCGGAATATTTATTTATTGCAACGTTGTAATTTTGATATGCGTTTCTTGGGTTTGTCAGAATAGCCTGATTTACGCTTTTTATGTCTATTACCGTTTCAATCTCTTTATTTGGATAACAATCTGTTCCATAAGATATTGCATGAAGTTTTATATTCTTGCCGGCAACTAAATCCTCTATCACGTGCCCGCCTCCATATTTGAAGCTGCCCGGGAATACCTTATTTAATAAATCTTCATCAGGAAGTTCCGTTGCCCCAAGATAAACATCGCTGGCAGCAAGACCGGCATACGCATTAACACCGTTCAACCATACTTTCTGAGCCCTTATCTTTGGCTTTGAATTGTTGAAATTAATAAAGGCTCCCGAGGAACACATTGGGGCAAATGTGCCTGTTGTTACAACATCTACTTCTTTTGCTGCTTTTTTTATGCCCTTTTCTTCAACTATATCAATAATTTCCTCAGCAGTTACAACTACTGCTTCGCCTTTTCTTATCCTTTTATTTATTTCTTCATATGTCCTCACTTCAATCTCCCCAATCAATCATACAACACAAGCGATTCTATCAAATGCAATTAAAAAAAACCAGATAAAACACATGGTGTTATTCTAAATCCTGAACCCAAATGGTATTACGATACCACGATCGATGGATCTCTACCAACATATTTTTTGGATGTTTTTCTGATGACCGAACGTCAAACATCACGGTTCGACGCGTATGCGACGATACCGTGCATGTTCTTGTTAGGATTCATTCAATATACTTCCATGAATCAACAACGATTACCTTCTGATTATATCTCATAAATAGCTTATCTTTTCTAGAACTCGGGGGTGATGATGTGACGGTTTGAACTCGACCACTCACTTGGATTGATAAATTTCTGTCAGGACACTTCATACCCTTGGGGTATAATGCAACGATACATTCCTCTGTGTTCGCATCGACAAAACACCCTTGAACACTACCAGGCGAAACCTCATTGGCAATCATCGGCATGGCGAAATCGTTATTTGGTACTTTCCCAACAAATGTTTTGAGTTTCAATTCACCATCTTGTGATGTTGATGTAGACTTATTGGCTTGCAACGGCGGATGAGGGTAGGTGCAGCGCATTGTTCGCAGGTTTGTTCCCACTCAGTTCCGAGAATGCCGCAAATGACGAGAGCTTTGTACCTGTCCGATTTTTTGAGATGTTGCCTGCAAAGTCCTTCTCGTGTCATGCCCAATTTCTGCATGACATGACCCGCTACTGGATTTCTCGCAAGAACGTAACCATGATCGCCGGTTGCGTGTCCCCAGATTGTCGTTCGATCATTGTGCGTCGTGATCGGAAATTGCCATAACAATTCGCTCCTTTTCGCATGCGGAGTCCTTCTCTATCTGCAATCCCTTGTCGTTGATCTTTCTGCTGCGTTCGATGAATACACCGCTTTTCCACCCGCACGCATCAGGCTTAAACAATATCCGAGAATTGAAGAACCGTATGTCCTCGGTGTTTCTAATAATTAGCCCATGTGAAAAGGCAATGTGGCTGAATACCGGAGCCGGATCTGGCAAAGCAACGGAAGACGATGCCAGCCGTCCAGAGATACTAAACTCCGTGTCGCAAAATGTGATATTTTTTATCGGAATCATATCGCTCCCCACAAGATAGTTGCCATTGCTGCTATTGATACGCAATCCTGACAAAACGATGTTCTCAATGCACGCAGGCATCTGTGCATCAGGCAGGATATTCGCTGTGATTCCCAAAAGTACATTATTCGCAAGTATGTTAGTGAAGATAATGTTCCGTATTGATGAGCCGCCAAAAAAATTGGGTACGTTATCGTACCCACTAGGGCCGTTGCAGATGAAATCGATAGCTCTTTGTCCCCGTTTTATGACGATATTCGAGAAGACTATGTCGCTGATAGCGCCGGATCCCGAATAGCCGATTCGAATCCCACAGCACGATGAAGATAGCACGCAATCGCTCACCGTGATCGCCCTGCAATTATCGGAAATGTCGCCGTAGTACCCCCAACAATTGGTGAAGATGCAGATAGCATCGTCTTCGGAATCGACGTGGCATTGTGAAATAGTTATATTCTTTGATGACTGGATGTGTATGCCGTCGCCGTTAATAAAGCCGGCGTTCGTCTCGATTCGTATCTTCAGAACCCACACGTGCGTACATCCACTCAGAAAGACACCATAATATGGGTTGTTAAGTAAGGTAATATCCTCGATTCTTAGTTGCTCGCAATCGAAAAAAGCGATCGTAGGGCCAGGACGCCATGCCTTGAGCGTATACTCGATCCCGTTTGGTTTGTGCTTGTCTGTTTTTCTCGTTTTTTCCATATCATAAAATGCACCACCTTGGGCATCAATGGTGCCTCTTCCGAGAATTCCGATGTTATGAGCTCCTTTTGCGAAAATCAGATACTGGTCTAAGTTTAGAGGCGACGAATCCCCAATGTTCAAAACGATGTTATCGTTATCGAATACCTTCCGATAGTCGACCGGATCAGTACTGCCTAGTAAGGTTGCCCCTGCATCAAGTTCCAGATACACATTGTTCTTAAGTTCGATGGTGCCAGTGACAAAGTCTCCTGCGGGAACGTAAACTGAACCTCCGCCGTGCTGTGCACATTCGTTGATTGCTCGTTGGATGGGTGCTGTGTTGACTGTCATTCCGTCCCCAACTGCACCAAAATCTTTGATATCAATTTGTTTGGCACTGTTCTGCATTTTCCCTGCTCCTTTTTAGCCTTTTAATGTCGATTTAATAACTGAAACGTTTTTTGACGCACTCACTTTCATATCATGTCCTTGTTAAGAAGTAACCCTGATCGCCCTCCGACCGAAGGCCGTCATTCTTTGGGCTGCGAACATATATCATTGAACAGTTACCTTCATTATGTTCAATGATAGCGAATAATTTTATATGTGTCAAAGAATAAAATGCTTGATATGTATATTACTCATGATTTAATATAATCAAATGAAATCTAATCTAAAAGATATGTTCTCAGGTCAAATTTATGGGATAACTTGTTTTGAAACCAGTTGCGGAAAAGGAAACGAATATGTGGTTAGCGAAATGCTTAAAGCCGGAATTAGAATTATTCAGTATAGAGAAAAATTCCGCACAAAGAAAATTAGATATGAAGAGTGTTGCTGGTTGAGGAAGATTACTCTAAAGTACAATGCTCTTTTTATTGTAAATGATGACGTTGATCTTGCTGTTCTTTGTGAAGCGGATGGTATCCATATCGGACAAGATGATCTTCCTCTCAAAGAGGTCCGCAAGTTGATTAATCCAAATCAATTTATCGGGCTTTCTACACATAACCCTGAGCAGGCCAAAGAAGCGATGAGAATAGGAGCAGATTATATAGGAGTTGGACCAATCTATCCGACTCAAACTAAAAAGAACGCTATTCAGGCAGTAGGTCTTGAGTATATAAGATATGTATCTAAGAACGTTGACCTTCCTTTTGTTGCAATAGGAGGGATTAAAGAATCTAACATAGCCGAAGTAGTAAAAGCTGGAGCTCGCTGCGTGAGCCTGGTTACAGAAATCACAGAAGCTCCTGACATTCATCAAAAGATAAAGAATATTCAGAAGTATCTGGAATAATAAATGACAAAGGAACAAAGGTCAGTATAGATTTACTAATCTTTGCAGAGATTTGCGTGATGAAAAGAATTTTGAAGACACGCTTAAAACAAGTTATCAGTTTGACATAAAAATTACAGATTTGTTATTCTATCACCTGCCTGCCGGGCATGTTTGGTATCAGGAAGTTTTGTAATTATATCATTTAATACAATATAGGCTTTATCTTTGCTGTTCAGATTACTGATATATATGTCAGCTAACCTGTTCTTTACAAATACCCATGTATTACTATCCGTAATGAAATCCAATGCTTTGTTATAGTATTCAGCAGCTAAATCAAAATTTTTAAGATTTTCGTGATATATCTGAGCAATCTCAAGTATCAGGTCGTGATTCATAGGGTCATTATCAAGCTCTTTCTTATATTCCTCTATTGCTTTCTCATAACGCCCCTGTACGGTTAAAGCTTTTATAAGGCTGTATTCCTTTGTTACTTTACCCTTGTTTTTTGGAAAAACAAATTCAAAAAATTCGTCAGCCAAATAGCTGGAAAAATCAGGAGCTAACAGGGCTCCAAGACACAAAGCAAAAAAAACCATTATGAGCAGATTGCCAATTGCGCCGACAGCATCTCCTGATTGCTTTGCAATAATTAACAGCCTGAGACTTCTCTGCCCAAACCATAAGACAACAAGTACGGTAAGAACATGTATGGATTTTTTTAAGATGTCCTGATATTTTTCTCTCACAGCTTCTTGAATTCAGAGGGATTCTTGACCTTGCTAATAGCGGCTTCGTAGGAAATAATGCCTTTTTCATATAATTCTTTGATAGATTTATCCATAGTATTCATGCCAAATCGCGCCCCAGTTTGAAGTATCGTAGAAATTTGTTCTGTCTTTTGTTCTCTTATTACATTTCTCACAGCAGGAGTTGCAACAAGAATCTCCGTTGCAACAACTCTCCCTGTTCTATCCGTCATAGGAAAAAGCTGCTGAGAAACTATTCCCTGAATACTTCCTGCAAGCTGAATTCTGACCTGTTGCTGCTGGTGAGGAGGGAAAATATCTATGATTCTATCTACTGTTTGTGCGGCATCTGGTGTATGCAGAGTTGTCAAAACCAAATGTCCTGTTTCTGCCGCTGTGAGAGCCGTTGATATGGTCTCTAAGTCACGCATCTCACCTACACATATTACGTCCGGATCCTGGCGTAAAACATGCCTCAGCGCATTTGCAAAAGACTTGGTGTCAGAATGTACTTCGCGTTGTTTTACTATGCTTTTTTTATGATTATGAAGATACTCAATAGGATCCTCCACTGTAATAATCAAAGAAGATCTCTCGCTATTTATCAAATCAATCATTGCAGCAAGCGTTGTAGTTTTCCCAACACCTGTTGGCCCGGTAATTAGAACCAGTCCGTTTGGCTTGCGCGAAAGCTCTGAAACAACAGATGGCAATCCTAATTCTTCAAGTGTTTTAACATCTAGTGCTACGCTCCTGAATGCTGCCTCAACATTGCCTTTTTCAATATGAACATTCACTCTGAAACGACCCAAATCTGGAATGGCAAAAGAGAAATCAAGTTCCCAGTTTTCCTCAAACTCAACCTTTTGCGCATCTGTTAATATGCTATATATTAGCTCTTTTGTATCTTCGCCCTTTAAAAGAGCGGAATCTATACTAACAAGACTTCCATCTATACGCAAAACTGGGGAAGACCCCTCTATTATGTGTAAGTCTGATGCTTTTTTATCTATAGTTAATTTCAGTAAATCATGAATATCCACGATAATTCTCCATTCTTGTTTTTATACATCCTTAAGTGTTCTACTTGTTGAGAATATGCCTTTTGTTCTTAGCCTGAACTCTGCCTGATTATCTGCTGCGGAGAGAGCATCTTCGTATGATATTAATTTATCTTTGTAAAGTCTCTCTACACATTGATTAAACGTCTGCATTCCAAAATGCTCACTGTTTTTTATCGCGTCATAAATCTTTTCTGTCTCCCCTTCAAGTATGAGTTTTCTAACGGTGGGACTTGCCAGCATTATTTCCAGAGCAGGTATTCTTCCTTCTCCGGAAACTAATGGCAAAAGCCTCATAGATATAACCCCTTTAAGTATAAATGAAAGCTGCATTCTAATCTGGCGATGCTGGTAAGGAGGAAAGAAATTTATAATTCTCTCTACTGTCTGAACTGCATCAATGGTATGAAGCGTGCTTAAGACAAGCTGACCTGTTTCAGCCGCCATTATTGCGGCTTCTACGGTTTCAGTATCTCTCATTTCGCCTATCAGTATAATATCAGGACTCTGCCGGGTAACATATTTTAGGGCACTTTTAAAACCTTCTGTATCAATACCTACTTCACGCTGTTCAATTATGCTGTTTATATCTTTGTGAATAAACTCTATAGGATCTTCAATTGTTATAATATGAGCTTTTTTACTAGAATTTATATGCTTAATCATTGCCGCAAGTGTGGTTGATTTTCCACTGCCAGCAGTGCCTGTAATAAGAATTAAACCCCGTTGTTCTATTGACAATTTCTGCATGAGCTCAACAGGCAAATTCAGCTCTTTAAAATCCAGAATCTCTGTCTTTAATGAACGAAAAACAAGCCCGATATATCCTCTTTGAGTGAAGATATTAACTCTAAAACGACCTAGCCCAGAAACAGTGTAGGAGGTATCTACCTCGTCTTTCTCGAAAAGACCTGCCCTTTTTTGACTCTTAAGAACGACATTAGCTGCTTCATCTGTATCTTCAGACGAAATTAATTCCTCTCCGATAGGCTGAAGCTCTCCATTAATCCTTAGATTGGGAACATTACCAACTTTAAGACACAGGTCAGAAGCCTTTTTATCAACCATTATTTTTAAAAGTTTATTAATATCCATAAGGCTTCTCTTTGTTTTGATTCTACCCAATCACTGAATTCATGTCAACAAGAACGGGTTTACTGTTTATATTTCTGTAGCTGCTTTGGAACGTACCACTTTATAAAATTATAGCCTATTCCAATTGGAGACACTTCTATGCCTTTAAAACGCGCGTTAACAACGGGAAGCGAATCAGCTACATATAAAAACGTGTAAGGCTGGTCTTCAGCTAAAACTTCGTGGATTCTGTGATAAATCTGCTTTCTTTTCTCTATTTCAAATTCTTCTCTTCCCTCTTCAAGAAGCTTATCTACCTCCGGGTTACTGTAAGAAATAAAGTTAAACTCTCCCGCTTTCGTTTTTGACGAATGCCAGATATCGTAACCGTCCGGATCTCTGCCCAGACTCCAGGCGAGTAAAATAGTATCAAATCTTTTTTTATTAATGAATTCATTTATAAAAGATGCCCATTCAATTATTCTTATATTTACCTTAATGCCAACAAGTCTGAGATTCTGTTGTATAATTGCTGCGCATTTCTTTATCTGCGCATTACCCTGATTTGTTATAATTTCAAATTCAAACTTTCCCCCATCCTTATCAATCCAGCCATCTCCATCATGGTCCTTCCATCCGCACAGTTTCAGCATTTCTTTTGCTTTCTCAGAATTATACGGATATCTCCTTACATGTTTGTTGTATGCCCATGATTCAGGAGGGAAAGGACCTGTCGATATCTCTCCCAGTCCTAATAAAACCCCTTTGATAATCTCAGGCTTATTAATTGCGTATGTTAAAGCCTGTCTAACAAGTTTGTTTTTAAATAACGGGTTTTTAAGGTTGTAACCTAGATATGTATAACCAAAGCTTGGATATCTATACTTATTAAAACCGGCTTTAAACCACTTCTTATTAGTCTGATAAGTGTATTGAACCGGATTAAGTCCCATCCAATCCACATTACCGGCGCTAAGTTCAAGAAACATTGTCGCATCATCGGGAATTATCTGGTAAACATATTTGTCTATATATGGTCTGCCTTCAAAGTAGTCATTATTTGCCTCAAGAATAATTCGTTGTCCGGTTTTCCATTCTTTAAACTTATATGGACCTGTTCCTATTGGATGTCGCGCAAAACTACACTTGATCAAATTCTTGTCTTTTAGAAGATGCTCAGGCATAATCCACATTCCCCAGCTTGCAAGAGCCGGAGAGAACGGCTCTTTGTAGGTTACTCTGAATGTATAAGGATCAACGACTTCTGCTTTTTTTATTCGTTCAAAGTCGCCGCTGTATGGAGTAGGAACGTCTGGATCTGTAAGCTTTTTATACGTAAACATCACATCGGAAGCTGTAAATGGGAAACTGTCATGCCATTTGACGTTTTTACGCAAATAAAATGTAATGGTAAGTTTATCGGAAGAGACTTCCCATGATTTTGCCAGATCTCCAATAAGTTTTATGTTCTTATCATACTTAAGGAGGCCATTAAATACTAATCCCACAATATCCTGAGAAGCACCGTCTGAAGCCAATATTGGGACAAGAGTTGAAGCATCCCCTATTGAGCCGGCAACTATTGCATCGCCGTAACTAGGTTCGCCAAAGGCTGGGCTTGTATTTATGAATAAAAAAAATACCGCAAGAAGCAGTAGTATTTTATTTTTCTGTCTCTCCATCAGGCACTTCTTCTTTTATAGCTTCAGTTTCTATCTGTTTTATGCCTTCTTTCTTTATTATAGAAGTACCGCTGTAGTTAGAACCCCACATAAAACTCAGGGAGATGGACGTTAGAATAAAGACTATAGCCATTGCTGTGGTGAGCTTTGTCATAAATGTCTCAGAACTTGTTCCAAATAGAGATTGAGTTCCTGCCCCGCCAAACATGCTGGCAATATCCGCTCCTTTCCCTACCTGAAGGAGAACAATTAAAATCAAACTTATACAAGCTACGATATGAATTACAATTATAAACGTAAACATAAAATTATTTCTCCGTTAATGCAGCTATGCCAGGCAGTTCAATGCCTGCAAGATATTCAAGAGACGCGCCGCCGCCTGTAGATATATGGCTGATCTTATCAGCAACACCAGCCTTATTCACTGCTGCTATTGAATCTCCTCCTCCAACGACAGTATACGCGTCTGCGTTGTTGGCAATAGCTTTGGCAATGGCGATAGTTCCATTTGCAAATTTATCTATCTCAAAAACACCAACCGGCCCATTCCAAAAGACAGTTTTTGAAAGACCGATCTCGGTCTCATATTCTTCTATTGCCTGAGGTCCTATGTCAACCCCTATCCAACCTTCAGGGACTGCTCCTCTTTCAGTTATTATTGCTTGCGCATCCTCAGAGATTTTTTGAACTATTACATGGTCTAGAGGAGTGTGTAATTCTACGCGTTTCTTACGCATTTTCGTTATTATCTCCTTTGCTAGGTCTACACTAGCCTCATCTACAAGAGAATTGCCAATTGTCCAGTTTTTTGCCTTGCAAAAGGTATATGCCACCCCGCCTCCGAGTAGCATGGTATCTATTTTGTCAATAAGCTTTTCCATAACAGGTATTTTATCAGCAAGCTTAGCCCCACCCATAATGAGAGTAAAAGGCTTTTCCGGATTCTCTATTAACTTACTTAAAGCTTTTATCTCTTTTTCCATTAGGAATCCGCATACGGCTCTGTCAATAAACATTGCTACTCCAACTGTTGAGGCATGCGCGCGATGAGCGGTTCCAAAAGCATCGTTAACGTAAACATCAGCCAGCTTTGCCATAGACTTAGAGAAATTTATATCATTCTCCTCTTCTTCTTTATGAAAGCGTGTATTCTCAAGAAGCAATACTTCGCCGCCTTTCAACTTGCCTACTTCTTCTTCAACTTCAGAACCAATACAATCATTTGCTTTTCTAACTGTTATACCTAACAACTCTCCAAGTTTTAAAGCTGCTGGAGCTAACCTCATCTTCTCATTTATCTTTCCTTTTGGTCGTCCGAGATGGGAAAGAAGAACCAACTTTGCCCCTTTCTTAATTAAATACTCAATACTCGGCAAGGATGCCTTGATTCGAGTGTCATCTGTTATATTACAATCATCATCCAGAGGAACATTAAAATCCACTCTCATTAAGACTTTCTTGTCTTTGACGTCTATATCTCTTAAGGACAATTTGCTCATGTTTTTTTACTGCCTTGAAATTATATACTCAGCTAAATCAACAACTCTGTTTGAATAGCCCCATTCGTTATCATACCATGCAAGAACCTTGACCATGTTGTCACCAATAACCTTTGTACTCAATGCGTCTACAATCGAGGATTTGCTGTTTCCATTAAAATCCTTCGATACTAAAGGTTCATCGCAGTATTCGAGATATTTGCTCAACTCGTTTTCTGCTGCGCTTTTTAAAGCTACATTTACCGCTTCTGCGCTTGTATTTTTTTCTGTATTCACAACAAGATCAACCAAAGACACATTTGGAGTCGGAACTCTGATAGCCATTCCGTCCACTTTGCCTTTTAACTCCGGCAGGACAAGCGCAACAGCTTTTGCAGCTCCCGTTGTAGTTGGAATCATTGATACAGCAGCTGATCTAGCTCTTCTTAGATCCTTGTTTGGAAAATCAAGTATAACTTGATCATTCGTATATGAATGAATTGTTGTCATCAGTCCCTTTGTTATGCCGAAATTCTCCAGCAAAACCTTTGCAACCGGAGCCAGACAATTCGTAGTGCAGGAGGCGTTTGAAATAATATGATGTGAAGAAGGATCGTATTTATCCTCATTTACCCCCAATACAATTGTTATATCCTCGTTTGTTGCCGGGGCCGATATAATTACTTTCTTTGCTCCTGCCTGAATGTGGGCATTTGCTTGCGCCTTATCTCTAAACCTTCCCGTTGATTCAACAACAATTTCCACGCCAAGAGCTTTCCATGGCAGCTGAGACGGGTCTTTCTGAGCAAGAACCTTTATTTCTTTACCGTTAATAACTATTGCATCGTCTTTAGCTTCCACAGTACCGTCGAATATTCCAAAAGTGGAATCATAT
>Ga0075121_1000114_pt1 | contig 53353 bp, 39 predicted proteins | sample AntAceMetag02UKG_FD_69793 | JGI IMG/M metagenome (GOLD analysis project Ga0075121, IMG submission 69793) | Saline lake microbial communities from Ace Lake, Antarctica - Antarctic Ace Lake Metagenome 02UKG | ecosystem: Environmental > Aquatic > Non-marine Saline and Alkaline > Saline | place... | reverse complement strand
AGGAGGCAAAAGTTCTTTAGAAACACATAAGTGCGACCGGATCAGAAAAGACTGATCCTAAATATTTATTGTGATATCCTTTACACCGGGGAGCTTTTCGAGATGCTCTCTGATCTCATCAGCAACATTTTCTCTGAACTTGTCAAACTTGGGGATTTCCACATCAACTGTTACGTTTCCATCCTCTGAGACTCCAGCATATTTGACCATTTTCAGCGATATGATGTCTTCTCCGACTTTGGGATAGAGGATCTTGACAAGTTCTGCCAGAACCATTTCTTTATTGAGGGCACCTTTATCAGCTTCGATCAGATGATGAGCGAGTTCATAATTCTTGATAGCCTTGCGCAGGGTATCTACTGCCAGTACGGAACAGTGCATTTTTACGGGTGGCAAGCCATCCAGTTCAGCAGCAGCTTCTTTCCAGGAAATAGCTTTTGCCTCTTCAATAGTTTTGCCCTTTGCCATATCAGTGATAATAGAAGCAGTGGCGATATTGGAAGCGCAACCGTATGACAGGAAACCTATGTCTTCTATAATCCCAGTTTCTTCATTGACGTTCAACCAGATAGAAACCTGGTCACCGCAGGCAGGGCTGCCTTCAGTTGCTTCCGCATTTGCTTTATCAAGCTTGCCCAGGTTGTGGGGTTTCATAAAGTGATCGAGAACTTTTTGTGAATACTGCATGATTTCTCCTATATATTATATTTTGATATAAAATCGGCATACAGAGGACTGCGACGGCGTAATTCCTTCACTACTTCCTCAAGTTTATCTACAACATAATCAATTTCTTCTCTCGTGTTATATCTGCTTAAAGTAAATTTCATTGAGCTGTGACTCTGCTCATGATTGCGTCCCATTGCCATCATCACATAATTTGCCTGAAGTCCTTCGGAGAAACAGGCACTGCCTGTTGCCACGCTGATGCCATATTGATCAAGCATCATCATAATTGCTTCTCCTTCGATGAAATCAAAAGAGACATTCAAATTATGAGGAGCCCGAGACTCGCAAATTGCACCGTTAAGCATTACATAAGAAATGCGGCGTTCAATACTTTCATATAGATGACGGGTAAGACTGCGGATATAGTCCACATTTTCTTTAAAATTAATGAATGCCAGTTCCACTGCTTTGGCAAAGCCAGCTATATTGGCAATTGAGATAGCACCGGTAGCTAATGGATCAATGCGATTCACACCATGTCGAGTGGGAGCAACAGTGATCCCGGGCTTAATGTATAAAGCACCTACGCCTTGAGGCCCATGGATCTTATGAGCACTGATCGTAAGAAGATCAACATTCATATCTACTACATCGATCGGCACTCTGCCATAACCTTGACAGGCATCTACGAATAAGGCAGCTTCTGAAGGAGATTCATCAATGATCTTTCTGATCTCAGTAATATCCTGCAAAGTTCCCACGGTGTGATTTGCCAGAGTGGTCATCACCAATATAGTATCAGATCTCAATTCCTGCTTAAGCTCTTCCAGATCAATAAAGGCATCCCCATCGCAACCTAAGTAACTCACTTCAAATCCACTTTCTTCAAAATAAGCCGCATTGGTGAGAATATCAGGATAGTCCACTATTGAACAGATAATATGCTGTCCCTTATCCGTATTAGCTGAAAGGTAGCCCTTGATCGCCAGATTATTAGCATCTGTACCGCTATTTGTGAAATGAACCGCTTCTGGAACGGCCTTGATGGAATCAGCTACTACTTTTTTAAATTCATCGATTTCCCTTCTGCGTTCCGTACCGGGCTGAATGAAATTTTCTGGAAAATGGAACTTCTCCTTATAATAAGGCAGCATTGCATCAATCACTTCGGGGGCTGGTTGACTGGTTATACAATTATTCAAATAAATCCGTTTCATGTTCTCCTCTTATATATTTATTTATTATTTTTTGTAAATTAATACTGGAAAAATATGATTCCAGATCAGTTCCGATCCGGTCCCAAAATCCGCGAAGATGGCAACTGATGCCCTGACAGTACTCGGCATCATCCTTCTGGTGACGGCAATAGCTGTGATAATGCGATTCTTCCACGGCTTGCATCACATCCTGCAGAGTGATAGTTTCTGCCTTTCGTGCCAGCAGATATCCTCCGTTGATACCCTTTTTGCTAGTTACAAGCTCAGATTTCCTGAGCAGAGCAAAAAGCCGTTCCAGGTATTTGGATGGCAAATGCTGCCTGCTTGAGAGCTCAGTGATGGAAAGTGGCTGCTCATCTCCTGTGAGAGCAAGCTCTATCATTGCTCGCAAGGCATATCCCGTCTTCGTTGATATATACATTTTTCTTCTCCTTACAATAACATACTTAATTAGTAGGAGTTTGCAACCTTTTTTATTTTCTAAGGTTTTGCGGTCAAGCAGAATGAGGTAAAAATGATAAAAATTAATGAACTTTCTGCCGGTTATCATGAACGGCAGGTATTGAATGATGTGAGCTTGATCTTTGAGTCAGGCAGCTTTACTGCTCTATTAGGACCTAATGGAGCAGGCAAGACCACTTTGCTCAAATGCCTGAGTGGTTTTCTTAAACCATCGGCAGGTAATATATGGCTGAAGGGCAGGGAACTAAGCGAGTATGGTAGTCGCGAGCTTGCTCATCAGATTGCTTTGATCCCTCAGAATTTCCAGCTCCAGTTTGAATATCAGGTGCGTGAACTTGTACTAATGGGAAGATTCCCCTATCTGGGCTATCTAGGCAGTTACACCAAAGAGGATCAGGAGATAGTTACCCGGATACTGGCTGATCTTGATCTTTTGGAGTTTGCTGATAAGAATTTCAGTGAACTTTCCGGAGGAGAGCAGCAACGCGTGGCAATTGCCCGAGCCCTGGTGCAATCAACTCCGATCCTGCTGCTTGATGAAGCATTTGCCAGCCTGGACGTCAATCATGCCATCAGCATAATGCAGCTGCTGGCAGAGATCAATCAGAAGCATAATAAGACAATTATCCTGGTTTCGCACAATATCAATCTTGCCGTGGAATACTGCTCAAAGGTGATCTTGATGAAACAAGGAAAGATAATAGGGCAGGGAAACCCGAAGGCTGTGATCACTGAAGAAGTACTGGCAGAAGTATATGAACATAATATCCATGTGATCACTAATCCGGTTAGTGGTCAGCCCAATCTGGTTTATACCGGTAAGGAATAAATAATAATCAATATGAAAACGAAATTACTTCTCCTGATCATAAGCTTTTTAATAGCAATTGCGCTAAATGCTTTGCAGGTATCAGGATATGTAATAGATGCGGAAGAGAAATATCTGGATCAGGTGTTGGTAAAAAGCTCAGCAGGATTTGATATTACAGGAGAAGATGGGGTCTATCAACTGGAAGCTATTAATCAGGATACCCTGATCTATCATAAGCTGGGATATCAGGATATCACCCTGCCTGCGGGTTCAATTCCTGCTAAACTGCAAATGGAACGCCTTCCCATCACGATTTCCGGTAGAGCAGTATCTGAAAGAAGCGATCCGCTTCGGCAATCTGTTCAGCACCTGATACCCAGTGAGAACAACAATTCAGAAAATGAATCTCTGGCTGGTTATATTGCAGCAGAAACCGGATTACAGCTTTCGGGGACCCGCACAGCAGGTACACAACAGACTCTTAAAATCCCTGGATATGACAGCCGGCACACGCTGGTGATGCTGGATGGAATCCCCTTAAACAGTCCAGGGGAAGAATTTGATTTCTCCCGTATTCCGCTTAATCTGATCTCGGAAATTGAGATCCGTCCAGCTTCCGGGATTGCCGGCTCCGGGGCGATGGGTACAGTCATCAACCTGAAAACGAATTCCCCCGTAAAGCCATTGCAACTGGAAACTTGTATCAGTTATGGCTCTTTTGGTCATTATTCAGCAAATCTCAGCTATAGTCGTCACAGCGAACGGTTCAATTTACAGACAGATATCATTTATCAGCAGGCGGAAAACGATTTCACTTATCCAGCACCCAAAGAGTGGAATACAGATAGTAAGTACTTGACACGCGAAAACAACTCCTTTTGGCAGGCGGATATATCTTCCTTTTTCACTTATCGCTCAACCTGGGGGAACTGGGATTTCAAGGGGTATTACACTAATTTCTTCCGCATGCTGCCAGGTGCTGTAAATAATCCAGACCTGTTTTATAAAGCCCGAATCTCGGGAGATATAATTAAATTTCAGGCTAACTGGAAATACAACTTGCAGAATTTTCAATTTATTACTCGCTTCTGGAATAATACCGAAAAAACAATTTATGATAACACCAGGCTAAAGGAGCCATATAATCAATATTTATATTATTATATCTATGGTAAAAACTATAAGCAGAGCAGAGGAATAAGACCCATTATCGAGTGGGAACCAAACCAGAATATCAAATTGAAACTGGGTGGAGAAGAGCTGATTGAAAGCTATCAATATAAAGAAACCACTAATGAGGTGAGTTCCATACCAGAAATTGAGAGAAGTTCCTATGCATTATTTTCTGAAGCTGCCCTCAATCGGGAATTGGGTGATTTTACTCCCTGGTTGAAGTTTGCTGGACGTTATGATTATGCTCAGGATTTCTCCCCGGAACAAAACGGGAGCATAATCGGCGGGATTAATTATGAAAAAGAGCTTCTGATATCTGCATCAATAGGCAGGCTCCGGGGATTTACACTTCCTTCATTTTATAGTCTGTACTGGAAGGGGGATGCCGAAGCAACCGGTAATCCTGACCTGGTTCCGGAAACCAGTGATGGAATTAAACTTGAAGGCAGTATCCAGTATCAATCGAACACTTTAAGTGTATCATGGCGTGATGATCAATTGGAGAATATGATCATCTGGATCCAGGATTTCAATTACGCCTGGAAACCCATTAATCTGGGTGCAGCAAGCGTGAAAAATCTAGAATATAGATGCACATTGAATCCCATTAAGAACCTTAAACTGAGCGGAATTTATACCCAGACCATAACGGCAGATAAAACCAGACTGGCAAATGGTGAACCTTCAGCTTTTTATAATAAAGAACTTATCTACACACCAGATTATCAGGGAAATATTGCCTTAAACTGGACTCCAGGAGATTTCATATTCAATCTTAATATGGAGTTCACAGGCAGCCAGTGGACTACGCGTGATCAATTGACAGAAGAAAAATTATTATCAGAATATCAGCTTTATAACTGCTCACTGGGCTGGAAAACACGCTATATGAAACTTGATATCACCTGGCTGCTGCAGGTCAATAATCTGCTTAATGAATATTATTATATTTATGAATATATGCCCCAACCCGGCAGAAATCTTAATTTATCAATAAAAATTAAATATAGGTGAAATTATGAGAAATTATGTTTTGCTCTTACTATTAACAATCGGTTTTCTGCTCAATGCATCCGTGCTATTTGTATTGAACAGCGGTAGTGAAACGCTTTCCCTGATAGATCTGGAAACTGGTGAGGTGGATAATGCCTTTGCTGCTCTAGGCTATATGCCAAACAGGTTTGTTTGCAACACCCAGTATATTTATGTGGCAAATTCGGGTGACAACAGTGTGCAGAAAATTGATATTAACACAGGCAGCACGATAACCAACATTTATCTGGGAACAACTGTTAATCCTTATGATCTGACTATCGATGAGGATTTTCTCTATGTATCCGGAGGACTTTCAAATCAGGTATATAAAATAGATCTAGCTACAGATGAGGTAGTTGACCAGACAGCTGTGGGAGGAAATCCTGCTGGTATGGCAATATCAGAAAATAAACTCTATGTTGGTAATACAGATTATATGACAAACTATAGCAATTGCTCTGTCACAGTAATTGATCTAGCAGAATTTGTTGTTATCACCACAATTCCTACAGAGGTAAATCCCCAGTATCTGCTGGCTGAAGACGATCAGGTTCATGTTTCCTGCACCGGCAACTGGATAGACATGATGGGTAATATCCAGATAATTTCTGTTATTACAGATACTATTATCCACACAATTGAGATGGGTGGTCAATGTGGAGACCTTACCATTACCCCTGACGGTACAATTTATGTGGGAGACGCCCAGAATGCAGCAGTTTATGCTTATGATGCAGCTACCTGGGAAGTAATATACTCTCCAGCAGAACCCTTTATACCCGGGGGCAGTGTAGTGGAAGCGGATGACACTAATCTTGCGATTTTAGGTGGAGAATGGGGGCAAAATTTCACTGTCAATCTTTATGATCTTGATGAAACGATTCTTGATAACTACCTGGTGGGATTATATGCAATTGACATGAAGTTCCAGCCTCAGCAGTCCTCCACAAATGAAAATTATATTACAAATGCTCCTGACATCATCACATATCCCAATCCCTTCTGCGATACAGTAAACTTTAAAACATCAGATTCACGCTGCCAGATAGAATCCCTAAAAATTTATGATATCAGAGGAAGACTGGTAAATGAGATTTCAAATACTGGCGTATGGGATGGAAAAGATAAATATGGACTGCCAGTTTCCTCTGGAATCTATCTTTCTAGAATAAAAACTTCTGCTAGATACTCCCAAATAAAGAGGGTAATAAAACTGTAATAATCCAGCATTATGGTCTTGAGATTTTTGTGGACTGAATGGACAGGATGGACTAAATGGACATGATGTATTGTTCGGGATTGAACTGGAAGAGAAAGAAAATAAACTTTGGAGTGTTGTGTGGAGCTTAAGATAAAAATTATATATTCAGAATTTCTGAATGAAGAAACAAGAAAAGGGATATTGAGCAAACTGAGAGATCATCTGGAAATAACAGGGACAACTATCATTGAAAGAGACATTGATTATGATGGGATCTTGATCTTGACTGGTGGGACAGAGCAGGCTGTGGTTGCAGAGATCAATCGACAGGATTTGGAGAAGATAATATTATTCACTCATCGGGGTAATAATTCACTGGCAGCAGCTCTGGAGATAACTGCATACTTTCAGAGACAGGACAGGGATGTGAAGATAATTGATCTGGAAGGACAAGACTTGAATTTAGAAACAGGTGGAAATCAGATAATTGTTGATAAAGCCAGATGCAGTCCGCTTGCCAGTAGAATAGGAGTCATAGGAGAACCATCAGACTGGTTGATCGCCAGTTCTTACCCGGAAGAAGTATTGCGCAACACCTGGGATACAGAATTAGTGAAAGTGAGTATTCCATATCTGAAGGAACTAGTGAGTAGATTTATGGTAGAATCAGAAAGTGGAGAACTTTTTCAATGTGCTGAGCAGGTAAAAGAACCTCAGGAGCAGGATTTGATCAATTCAGATGCAGCATATAAAGCCTTGAAGCAGATAATATCTGAATATGAACTGGATGCAATTACTGTCCGCTGCTTTGATTTGGTGGTTGATAATAAAATGACTGCCTGTTATGCTTTAGGAAAGCTGAATTCTGAGAATTTCCCGGCTGGATGTGAAGGTGATATTGCCAGTATTACTGGTATGGTGTGGGCTCAAAAGCAGACAGGAAATATCCCCTGGATGGCAAATCCAGCCAGGATTGACTGGGAAAGATCTATTATAACCCTGGCACATTGCACAGCACCTTTGAATGCTTTGAAGCAAATAGTGCTGCGATCCCATTTTGAATCCGGACTGGGAGTGGGCATTCAAGGTAAGTTGATTTATGATGAGGTGACATTATTTCGCCTGGGAGGAAAGTATCTGGATGATATCTGGGTTGCAGAAGGCAGAGTGACCGGACATCTGCAGGAAGAAAATCTCTGTAGAACTCAGCTTGAGATCAGCATTGATCAAGATGAACTAACTAAACTACTTGAAAGACCACTGGGAAATCATCTCCTGGTTTTGCCGGGGAGATTTAAAAGAGAATTTTTAGCCACGGATTTGCACGGATTAATGTGATGTAAGAAAACTTAACCGGGAAAAAGAGAAAATTTATTTACAATATCTTGAGCAATTCTTCATAAACAATCTGAGGGTTGATAGTTTTCATGCAGTTGAAGTGGTGTAGGGGGCAGACATCACTGCCATGGAGTGAGCAAGGTGAGCAGGATAGATTTTGAGTGATGAGCACATTTTTATCATTAAGCGGGGCAAAACCGAGCTTGGGAGATGTGGCACCAAAGATTGTGATCTGAGGTTTATTGAGTGCAGCTGCCAGATGAGCAGGACCACTGTCATTTGCTATTACTACCTTTGCTTTATTAATAAGAGAGATTAATTGTCTGATACTGGTTCTGGCACAAAGATCAATAACCTGATCATTACATTGTTGGATAATTTGGGCAGATAATTGACTTTCTGATTTACCTCCCGCCAACACAACCTGAAAATCTGGAGAAATCCTATTGATCAATTCGATAAAATATTCCGGCAGCCATTTTTTGGTAAAACTGGTGGCACCGGGGAAAATGAGGATGAAATTGCCATTTTGCAGTTTATTTTCTTTCAGCTGCACATTTGCGGAATCATCTGCGGTAATTTGGGGATAGCGCGATTGAGGAGTGATATTGATCTTTTTTAGGGCAGAATAATAGAGATCAAGAGTGGATGAGATGGATTGAGAAGTAGTGTGAGCAACAATATTTTTTCTCAAGCGATGAGCTTTATTATATACGGATTTTATCGTAGCTCTGCAGAATGATCTGATAAGGGCAGTATTAGGTTTATTGTGCAGATCAATCAGGATGTCATATTTTACTTTGGAAAGCTGCAGCAGTGAAGAGAGATCATTGTTCCAGTCAAGAGTTTTCACCTGAGTGGGAAAAGCGGAGACAATATCTTTGAAAGCGGGTTTGACCAGATAGGAAATCTCTGCCTGGGGATAGAGTTCTGCAAGCGTCCTGATAATCGGTTCAGTGAGAACAATGTCTCCTAAAGAGGACAGTCTTATAATCAAGATTTTCATCATATTTCGTACCATTATCACCTTTATGTATATCATCAGAAGTAATATTTCATAATACTGTCAACAAAAAAGGGCTAAAGAGTTTTTGACAAGCATTGAGACTGTTCAACATCACGTCGCCCCCTTTAACAACTTACGCTTCAAAATATCAATAATATTGCACACTTTCAGGTTTTCTTGACAAATATGTGTCAAATCAAGGTCATTAAAAAAGTATTTTGTAAATATATTGAATTATTGATCGCTTCTTTCAACCATAAATTTGTCCACATTCTGTCAGGGATGTGCACTTTATAAGCCCAATGTTGATTTCCTGCTTATTGATCAATTACTCAGCATGAACAGACCCCTATACCCTCTTCTTAGCAGCATACTGGTAACACCTTAGTGTCTCAACTGGGCTACGCATAACATTATTTTGTTATGCGGAGCCCAGTTGAGACACTAAGGTGTTACCCCCTTGTTGCTCAGTCAAGTCCCAAATGTTGGTGTAAATGTATTTGTTTATTTCCTAAGGTCTGGTGTAAATTAAAAAGGCGTAAAATAAGATCTTTTTATTCTTCTAAATTCAGCCAGTAGAATGTCGGTTTTGCTATTTGTCCATATTTTGTCCGGGATGTGCACTTTATAAGCCAATGTTGATTTCCTGCTCTATAAATCAATTACTTAGCTTGAACAGTCTCAGTACAAGGGTTGGAGTACAGCCATACAGACGCCCAAAGGCAGAACATTTCGTTTTTGAGGAAGAAATGTCGTATTATCCAATAATGATAGAATTCGATGATATTGTTCCTGATGAAATTGGAGTTATTGTCAATGGTGTTTGCAAAGGAGCGGAGGTTGTTGATGATCCGGAGAGATTTATGTTACGGGCTTATGTTTTTAATGAACCGTCAGGAAACGAACTGGAATTCAGGTTCTATAAAGATGGAAAGGAATACGATGCAGAATATGAACTGGTTAGTATCAATCAGGAATATCGTCCAGGAAAGCTGACAACCGGCAGTCTGGAAGACTATGCTTTCATCAGTTTCGGTACACCAGCGGAAGAAGCCCCACCGGTTGATATGGAACTGAAAACATACCCGAATCCGTTCAATCCTTCGTTAACGATTTCCTGTAATATTGCTTAAGAAAGCGACGTTAACCTGACCGTTTATAATATTAAAGGTCAGAAAGTGAAAACACTAATCGAAAATGAGCATTATCAGGCAGGAATGCATCTGGAACATATCTGGAACGGAGTTAACGAAAAAGGTAGAACAGTTAGTGGTGGAGTGTATATGATCCGTATGAAAGCAGGAAAGGACACTCAAACGAAGAAGGTTATTTTACTTAAGTAAATACCTTTATTAATTTAATCAAACTCTGGCATTTCTTTGGAAATGCCAGAGTCTTTTTATATTTTATTTTTCATAATATTCTATCGGGTTATGGTTTTAGAAATTTTGAAGAGTAAGTGAATAGATCACAGTTTCAGAGATAACTATATCTCCCAGAGAAGACAATCTAATGATCAATATTTTCATTAATTTCCCATTATTATTCTAATCTAATATCATGGAGAAACCAATATTGCTATTCTGTCAATTAAAAAATAGAAAAAGAAGTTAGCTAATCTTGTTTTAATTTTGTTAAGGGATAATTATAAGTTACTGTCAGGAAGCGTAAATAAGGCAATTTTAGTTGTTAGAAAAAACAGGTGAAAAACATTGACAATAATAAACATGATAAGATTTTATGGTTAGTAGAGTCTAAAAAAATGATGGAGGCACTCATGAATAGAAAAATATCAAATTTTCAAGCGATTTTGATTTTAATTACCTTGCTTCTTACTTTAAAGATATATGCCTTAGAAGTAATAAATCCGGTACCAACCAACGGAACTGCGAATCCCACTAACGTCCAGGTAAGATTCAGATTACAACCAGATACTGCTGCAGTTGCGCCAACAACAGTAAATATTACTATCAATAATATTACATTTAATCATGAAGACGATGAAGTGAATTATTATCTAATGAGTTCAGATTATATTTTTTCATTTGATCCGTTAGCAGGTTTTTTTGATTATGGAGACTCTGTAAATGTAGTAGTAACCGCCCAGAACACAGAGGGAGTACCAATGGAGCCATATAGCTGGTATTTTTACATATATGAGGACTTAACTCCCCCCTTTATTGTGGCATATGATCCTACTCCAACAGGAGTGGATATGGAAGTAGATGATGATATAATATTTGATGTAACAGATGTGGCCTCGGGAGTAATTCGGGATTCAGTAACTGTCCAGATAACGTCAGATACGGGGATAAATGATGGGGTATATAATTTAAGCGGAGATTATTTAATTTACCAGCCGATAAGCGGTGGTTATCGTTATACCCTTGATCTACCGGGAGATTTTGATAATAATGAGTCCGTAACAGTAACAATATACGCCATTGATGAATCGGGAAATGAGTCTTTGGAGAGTTATATCCTTCACGTAACTTTTGTATATGAGACCTATACCACAGCATGGGCACCCTACCCGAATCAGACGAATGTGAATGTTAATACAACGATATTTTTTGAGATACTTAACATGGTAGACAGTGTATATGTGGACAGCACGACAATTCTGGTTCGGATTCAGGAACAGGGTGTGGCAACACCACAGCTATATACCTATGACAATAACAATGTAGATATTCAACCGCGATACAATGCTTTTAATGAGTTAACCGGCTATCAGGTAACAATTATACCAGTATATCCTTTTGGCTATAATAATCTGGTGAATGTGCGGATCGATGCAACGAACAGTTTGGGTGAAGATATGGAGACCGACATCTATTCGTTTACTACCTGGAACGATGAAACAGCGCCCTATATCTCTGATCGGAATCCGGCAAGTAATGAAGAAGATGTTGCTTTAGACAGTCCGATATCATTCTGGGTAACAGATGAGCGTTCAGGAGTAGATATTAGTACAATGGAAGTCTATGTGAACAGTAATGTGGACAGTATCCTTTTCATGGAACAGGATGCTTTATTTACTTATGAACCAATTGATGACGGTTATGCAGTGACCGTAAATATGCCGATCCCCTTTGGTTCAGAAGAATTGATCAATGTAGAAATAATAGCCTACGATAATCTGGGTAATCAGCGTTTAGACAGCTATCATTTTACAACAGTGATAGATAGTGAAGATGAGACTCCGCCGTTTTTATGGTCAATATCACCAGAAAATGGAGCCACTAATTTGCCTTTAGATACTGAGATCAGTTTTTATGTATATGATTTTGATCCAGGAGTAGATCCTACAACTATCGATTTGCGGGTAAATGCAACCAATATAAATGCTAGTAATTTTACAATTGAAGCAGCCCCTGAATTTGGTTTGACTGAAGATGAGCATTACCGGGCATATCATGTGAGTTATCAATTGAGTGGATACAGTGAAGGCCCAATAACCTGGCAGTCACGAGCAGACGATTATCTGGATAATCACTATAATCAATATTATCAGGAAGAACCATTTACTTTTGCAATTGTGGAAAGTGAACCACCATATATGAACCTGCCAGCAGAATTTGTCTTTCTTGAGGATCATGATTATGTAATAGATTTCAGGGATTATGCCGGTGATCCGGATGGGGAATTTCCCGATCTGTCAGTAATCGGTGATAATAATATCAATGTGGATATTGCTGATTATATGGTTACCTTATCCACTGAAACAGAGAACTGGAATGGAGAGGAAACACTTACATTCACAGTAACTGATGGCAGTGGTACAGTAAATGATGCGGTGCTGGTGAGGGTAATACCAGTTAATGATGCTCCGGTGATAAATTTACCTGTAGATGGGTTCACTTTTGCTGAGGACAGCAGCAACTGGGTAGATTTTGATGTATATGTGAGTGATGTTGATGCCGGAGACCAGTTATTATTACAGGCGACTGGTAATATATCAGTGCTGATTGCCTTTAATGGACTGGACGTGAATATATCATCTTCACCGGACTGGAACGGTACAGAAGATGTAACATTTACCGTATTTGACAGTGGACAGCGAACAGGAACCAGTCAGACAATTCCGATCATATTTGTAGCATCACCTGATTTACCAGAACTGGATCTGCCTAATATGATAATAATAGCAGAAGATGGAGAGGAAGAAATTGATTTTACTGAATATATTTACGATCCTGAAGGGTTGGAAATTGAGCTTGGTGCAGATGCCAATAACAATATCAACATAAATATCCAGGGAACTATGGTAACACTAACGCCAGATGAGGATTACTGGGGCGAAACTGAATTGACCTTTAGAATACGTTATACAGGGCAGACCTGGGTAGAGGATAATACTATAGTACGCGTACTGCCAGTTAATGATCCTCCAGAATTGAATCTGCCGCCACAGGTGAGTATTGATGAAGATAGTCAGCTAATATTAGATTTCAGCCAGTATGTAAGCGATGTTGATAACGATAATTCAGAAATATATCTGGGTTATTATGGTAATCAGCACATTGCTGTAAATATAGACTCAACGACAGTAACATTGATCCCGGAAGGTGACTGGAATGGCAGTGAGGGGATTTATTTTGTAGCCCAGGATATTGGTGGAGCAGCAATTACGGCGCAACTAACAGTCAATGTTAATCCCATGAATGATGACCCTGAGATCAATTTTCCACCGTATATAGAATTTGCTGAGGATACTAATGGTGTATTTGATCTGAGCAATTATATTACCGATATAGATGGTGATGATCTAGTGATTGAGATTACAGGAAATGACAGTATCAGTCATGAATTAATTGGTATGACAGTAACCTTTAGTGCACCAGAGAACTGGTTTGGAGCAGAGGATTTGGATTTTGCTGTTTCTGACGGAATGGGAGGAAATGCCAGTGGCAGTCTGGAAGTTAGGGTTTATAGTGTAAATGATGCACCAATCATGAATTTGCCAGACTTTATCAGTTTTGATGAAGATAACACTTTATTTGTAAATTTTGCTGACAGTCTTTGGGTGATTGATCTGGATGGTGATGCTTTAACAATATTACCTTCGGGCAACAGCAATATATTCACAGAAGCAAGCGGAGCAACAGTTGTATTCAGTGCAGAAGAGAACTGGAACGGCAGTGAAGAGATCACATTCCATACTTTTGATGGCAATAGTGGAGTAGTGTTTAGTACAATGACAGTAGTAGTAATTCCGGTAAATGATGCACCCGCGATCAATTTACCCAGAGAATTCAATCTGGAGGAGAATGATGAATTTGTAATAGATATGATGGCATATATTACAGATGTGGATTTATATGATTATCCTAATCCCGATGAATTGACCATAACTTGCCCGGGAAGTGAACATATAACGGTAGAGATAGATAATGAGGATATGGAAGCAATAATAATTCCTGATCCAAACTGGATAAATACCGAGGTATTAACCTTTACCGTGGAAGATGAAAGTGAAGCGTCGGCGAGTGATGATGTTGATGTGATTGTCACGTCGTGGCAAAATAATCATCAGCCAGTAATTAATCAAATACCAGCCCAATATTTTGATGAAGATGATGAACTGACTATTGATTTTGTGGCAGCAGGTTTTGTGACAGATTCAGATGGCGATGATCTGATAATTACGATATTTGATAATCAGCTGGTAGAGGCTGCTGGAAGTGGTCTGGGATCAGTGATAACCTTCTCAGCCGGAGAAAATGTAAATGGCTCGGAAGAGGTCAGCATACTGGTAGATGATCAGCATGGTGGTTATGATCAGGGGACTATGAATATTGTAATAAACCCAGTAGAAGACGTATTACAATTCAATATAACCGGGACTTTCAGTGTTGTTACAGGAAGTATATTATCAAAAGATATGAGTGAATATGTGGTCGATGTCGATGATGGAAATCTGTTTTTTACCTGGGAAGGAAATGAAAATATCAGTATAACACAAGTGGAGCAAAGCTCAATTGTTAATATACAAGGCATAGGTGGATGGATTGGATCAGAGACGGTAACTTTTACAGTGACAGATTTTTTCCAGCCGGTATCAGATTCAATATTGATCCAAGTCACCACAGGAGATTGGAATCATGCACCTGAATTTGTAAATTTGCCTGAATCTTTTACTTTTGATGAAGATACCCAATTTGAGTTTGATTTTACGGATTACATTTTTGATCCAGACACAGATCCGGAAGATGATCACCTATTGATGGTAACGGATCTTTATAATGCATTACATATCCAAATCACTGGTCTGGAAGTAACCATTTGGGCTAATGATAACTGGAATGGTGAGGATGAACTTGTAACGTTCTGGGTATATGATACATCACCCGGTGGCGGCAGGGCTTATGATACAGCAATTATACCGATAATAGTTGATGCGGTTAATGATGCCCCCTGGATAGAATTACCGACAAGTTACACCTTTATAGAAAATGATGATTTGACTGTTGACTTAAATGCTTTTTACGGAGATGTTGATGGGACAACGCCTTTTTTAAGCGGGATTAATGGAGATCATATTGCAGTGGAGGTAACCGGATCAGTCGTAACTTTTACTGCAGAAGATGATTGGGTAGGAGCAGATACCTTGAGTTTTATGGTGAATGATGGTGTTGAAGCAGCCACAGATAGTATTTTGGTAATCGTAACGGAAAGCAGTATAAATAATCCACCTGTGATATCAGAGGCTTTTCCGGATTCGATTGGATTTGATGAGGATACAACATATCCGTTGGATTTCAATGATTATGTGACTGATGAAGAGGGGGATGACTGGATGGTTACTTTTGCCGGGAATCAGTATATAAGTACTTCAGTCAGCAATAATATTGCTACCTTCCATCCGGCAGCCAACTGGAATGGCAACCGAAACTTGAATTTTACGGTCTATGAGCTGCGAAGCAGAGATCAGGTTTCAGGACAAATATCTGTCACTGTATTTCCTGTAAATGATGCCCCAGTAATTAATATCACGCAGGATATAATTATTGAAGAAAACGATGACCCTAACTGGGATTTTTCACAATTTATCTCCGATATTGATAGTTATAGTTTAGAATTAACTGCTACTGGTAATGATACTATCTATATTGAAATCCTGGGAGATGTAGTGCACTTTGATCCTTTAGATAACTGGTATGGAGTTGAGTCAGTAACATTTACTGTATCCGATGGTTTCCTGCAGGATAGTCAATTAGTAATTATTGAAGTAGTTCAGGGAAGTTTTAATCATGCTCCAGAAATAAATGTGCCAGAACCAATCACACTTGATGAGGACGTTGACCTGGAAATAGATTTTGCTCCCTACCTGTATGATGCAGACGGAGATGAACTGGCTTTGAACGTGGAATACAATGAGAGCGTGGTGGCAACAATAGAAGGATTGATAGTAACCTTTAGACCGAGCATGAACTGGTATGGAGATGTTAATCTGGAATTCACGGTCTATGATACAGAGCCGGGGAATCGTTCATCTGCCAGTCAGGATGTACAAATTGTGGTAAATTCTGTAAATGATGCACCTGAGCTTGATCTGCCTGACAGTTGGGAATTTGCTGATAATGGAAGTTTAACGGAAAACTTCAGAGATTATTCCTTTGATGCTGATGGAGATTTATTGACTATTACCTGGGATGGTAATGAGAATATCAATATAGCCAGAGATGGTTATCTGATCACCTTTACATCACCAGAAGGATGGTATGGCACGGAACTGATCAATTTCCATGCTACTGATGAAGGTATTCCACAATTAACAGCTACAGACAGCGTGCAGGTTACAGTAACATTGGGAGCAAATAATCATCCACCTCAATTGACCTTGCCGGATACACTAAGTTTGCAGGAAGATGTGGCGACAGAATTTAATTTTGGACCTTATATGTATGATCAGGATGGCGATGATCTGATAATAACGGCTGGATATAATGCAAATATTGGCTTTACAGCAACAGATAGTCTGGTAACTTTGATGCCGGCTGCGAATTATTTTGGCAGTCAGTTGATGACCTTTACAGTTTATGATTCTCAGGGAGGTAGAGCCTCTGTCAGTCAGGAAATAACTATTGATGTTACTCCGGTGAATGATGCACCTACTATTGATTTACCGGCTTCGATCACTTTCTCAAACAGTGAGCAATATCCAGTGGATTTTGCTCCCTTTATGAATGATGTGGATGGAGAAACTTTGGTACTGACCGCGGAAGGCTGGAGTGGAATCACCGTTTTTATTGCCAATACAACGGTAATATTTGATGTAGTGGATGAATATAGTGGTACAGAAAATATCACGTTTACAGTAACTGATGGGATTGGTGAAACTGATAATGGCGTAGTGCAGGTAACAGCAGTAAGTGGAAACGTGAATACTCCACCAGTGATCCAATTGCCAGAGGAGGGGTTTACCTTTGCAGAAGATGGTGAACTGGTGATAGATTTTGAAGCAGAAGGTTACATAAGTGATATTGATGAGGATCCTTTGAGTTTGTTGGTTTATGGAAATGAAAATATCCAGGTAACTATTAATGGAGCAGAGGTTACTTTTACATCAATTCAGGACTGGTATGGGGATGAGGATTTAGCTTTTTATGTATTTGATGATATGGGTAGGGAAACTGCATCTGATGAAGTGAATGTGGTCGTAACACCGGTTAATGATGCTCCTGTTATCAATCTTCCTCCGCAATTGATGTATACAGAAGGTGAAGGACTCTATAATCAGCAATTCAGTAATTATATCTCAGATGTTGATGCTGGAGATGAATTGACTTTATCCGTGGAAGGGAATGTAAATATTGATGTCGAAATAAGACTTTTGGGGAATAATATTATTTTAGTGGATTTCAGTTCAGATTTGGGATTTTCTGGTACTGAGACAATGACTTTTACAGTAACCGATCAAGATAGTCTATCTGCAAGTGACAATATCAGTATTATTGTAGATCCTGGAGAATGGAACCATGCTCCTGAGTTTACGGATTTGATGCCCACCGCAGTAAGCATCAAAGAAGATACAGAGTGGGAAGCAGATTTCACTGGCTATGTTTCTGATCAAGACCCAAATGACGAGATAGTTTTGCAGGTGAGTGATGTGGATAATATAGACGTATTTATTGATGGTCTTGACGTGCGGATAGTTCCGAATGCCAACTGGTATGGTTCTACAGCAATACACTTTACTGCTTATGATACTGAAACAATAAGAGCTTCTGCTGAAGCTTCAATGACCTTCACTGTTCGTCCGCAGAATGATGATCCGGTGCTTAATTTACCCACATATATATCATTTGTGGAAAATGACATCTTGAGGATCAACTTTGCGAATTATATTCAGGACGTGGACGGTGATGCAGTGAATATAAGCTGGGAAGGTAATGAGTATATCATTGTTGATCAGGGTGGCGGATATAATATCGATTTCAGTGAAGATGATTTTTATGGAATAGAAGATATCACCTTCAGAATAGAAGATGACAGCACAGGATTTGATACTGATATCATGAGTGTGGAGGTGCTTCAGGGACAATGGAATCATGCTCCCACAATCGTTTTGCCAGATCAATTTATTATGGATGAGGATATCCCTCAGCAGTTTGATTTTGGACAATATATTGATGATATTGATGACGATGACCAATTGATAATTACCTGTGCATATAATGAACATATCACGGTTTCTATAATAGAAGATACACTGGTATATCTGATACCAGATGAGGATTTTAATGGCATTACAACTTTATATTTCAACGTGATAGATAATGTGATTGATGACAGAGCAATCGCTTCAGATAATGTAGAGATAATAGTTAATCCTGTAAACGATGCGCCCACAATAGAATTACCAGAAGAGCTGTCCATGACGCAGGAGGAATACTTATTTGAGAATTTCTATTTCTTTGTGGATGATGTGGATGGAGATGCGCTGTTGCTTACGGATGGTGGAGCTAATCATCTTAATATAACTATCGCTAACGGTTTTATGGTTACAATTGAACCTCAGGATGAAATCTGGTTTGGTGAAGAGGAAATCAGCTTTACTGTTATGGATCCAGACAGCCTCACAGCAACCGACAGTATGATCATCAGGGTTTATCAAGGTAGTAGTAATACACCGCCCGAGATCAATCTTCCGGCAGAAGGCTTTACGTTTGAAGAAGATGGAGAACTGGTAGTAGATTTTGAAGCAGAAGGATATATATCTGATGCTGACCCGGGAGATGAACTATTTATTTCAGTAACTGGTAATCACCAAGTGATCATAGAAATAGATGGATTTGAAGTTACTTTCACAGCAGAACCTGATTGGTTTGGCTCAGAAGAAATGCTTTTTTATGTGTTTGATGATATGACTGGCAGATCAACAGCTTCAGATAATGTGGAAGTGATTGTCACTCCGGTTAATGATGATCCAGTAATAGTTTTGCCTGCCAGTTTTATAATCAGTGAAGATCTTTTAAATCCAGAATATTCCCTGAATTTGGGTCCCTATATTTCTGATATCGACACAGATGATGATTTTCTGCAATTGAGTTTTTCTGGAAATGAGAATATTGAAATAGAATTAATACAAGGTACTTTCGTAATTAATATCTCAACGGTAGAGGCATTTATAGATACGGAAGCAGTAACCTTTACCGTAACTGACGACAATCTGGGTGAAGGTTCAGATACTGTAGATATCATTATCGAAGCAGGTGAAGATAATCATGCCCCAACGATAGTTTTACCAGATAATTTTGATCTGGTGGAAGATCAGCAGGATGCACTCTTTAATTTTAATAATTACGTAGATGACGCTGATGGTGACGATATGGTGATAACTGCAGGAAATTATGAATACCTGGAATTTGATATAAATCAGTTATATGTGACCATTACTCCAGAGCCGAATTGGTTTGGTACGCAGCGGGTAGATTTTGTGGTTTGGGATACTCAAGGCAGAGCATCAGCAACTGATTTTGTAGATGTGATTGTAGCTCCTGTAAATGATATTCCGGTGATGGTATTGCCAGATAGCATTGTCTTTGAAGAGAATAGTCAAATAGAAGTAGATTTTGCACCCTATCTAAGTGATGTGGACGGTGACCAGCTTTCTATCAGTTGGGAGCTCACAGATAGTATAGATGTATCTAATTTCAATTACAGAGTTTCATTTGAAGCTTTTGAAGATGATTGGTATGGTAGTGAAATGATCACTTTTAATGCCGCAGACGGCAGTTCATCAGTTAGTGATTCCGTATTAGTGGTAATCCAGCGGGGTAGCTGGAATCATGCTCCAGTATTGAATCTGCCAGATGCCTGGACAGTTGCGGAAGATGAGCAGTTGATTCTGGATTTTACTCCCTGGGCATCAGATGAAGATGGTGATGGGCTGCGTATATCCTATACTTATAATCCTTTAGTAAATATCCAGGTAAACGGGATGCAGGTGACTTTGATGCCTGCGGAGAACTATTTTGGTTCAGTAACTCTACAATTTAGTTTAATGGATAATGTGAGCAGGATTGAGGTACATGATTCAGCTATATTGAATGTAACTCCAGTAAATGATGCACCCACAATAGCACTTCCAGTTAGTGGTTTTGGTTTTAGTCAGTCAGATATACTCTATCAGAATTTCAATCACTTTGTAGATGATATAGATAGTAATAGTTTGAGTTTGAGTTGTGATCATATTGGAAATATCAGTGTGGGTATTGAAGAAATGATCGTCCACTTCTATCTGGAAGATACAGACTGGTCTGGTGAGGAAATGATCACTTTTGCAGTAACTGATGATAGCTTAAGTACCGCTATGGACTCAGTGAATGTAACAGTATTTCAAGGAAGTACCAATACACCTCCTGAGATAGATCTACCTCCATCACTGACTTTTAATGAAGATATGAGCCTGCAGTTAGATTTTGAAGCAGAAGGATATGTGAGCGATGAAGATGAGAATGATCAACTGGAACTCACAGTGAGCGGTAATGAAAATATCATTGTAAGTATTACCGGCACTTATGTGAATCTGAGTGCATCAGCTAACTGGTATGGAACAGAGCTTTTAACTTTCTGGGTAATTGATGAACAGGGGCAGGCAGAATCTGATAATGTACCAGTGATCGTAACTTCTGTAAATGATGCTCCAGTTATCGAATTTCCTGCGAGTGGATTTACATTCCAGGAAAATTCATCGAGAACTATTATTCTTAATGATTATTTTTATGACGTGGATAGCAGCAACCTTGATGTAGATTATACAGGTGATGATTTTATAATTGTAGATATCCAGCAATCAGGCAGTACTTATATTGTAGTATTTACAGCAATTGAAGACTGGGCTGATTCAGATACTCTTACCTTCACAGTAACGGATGATTATAATGAAACAGCATCTGCTGACGTTGTGATACACGTTACTCCGGGAGCTTTTCCCCATGCTCCGGTAATAAACCTGCCTGAGCAAATCAATTTCAATGAAGATGAAAATTATACTTTTAATATTATGCAATATATATCAGATGCGGATAGCAGTGATTACATTTTGATCTTCCCTCAACCAAGTAATCATATTGCTATCTCTATTGCCCCTGATACTCTGGTGACACTTACACCTGCTGCTAACTGGAATGGCACAGAAACAATCGGGTTTGAAATATTTGATAGCCAGAGTGGCAGCCGATTGTCTGCTTATGATGATATAGAAGTAACCGTGACATCAGTAAATGATCTGCCAGTACTCAATTTGCCAGAATTAATTGAGTTTGAAGATAGCACCACAGAAGTTCTTGATTTTAACCTGTTTGTAAGTGATGCTGATCAGGAAGTATTGCAATTGGATTTTGCTGGAAATGATACCATCCTGGTCAATATCGTTGGTTATTCGGTATATCTTGATCCTCCTGATGACTGGATTGGGGAGGAATGGATAACTTTCACAGTTACTGACAGTGTTGTGAGTGTTTCCGATAGTACACTGGTACGTGTGATATTAGGTGAATGGAATCATGCTCCGGAGATAAATTTGCCGGAGGAAGGTTTCACTTTGGCAGAAGATACTGAATTGCAAATCGACTTTTCGCAGTATATTTCTGATCCGGATGATGATGATTTGATAATTAATTCCATACCTGACCCGAATATTGCAGTAACTATTCAAAGTAGTTTGGTCACATTTATACCGGATACAAATTACAATGGAACCAGAACTATTACCTTTGAGGTGATTGATAACATAAGCAGATTGACTGCTATTGGGCAAGTACAGGTGATAGTAACACCCGTTAATGATCCACCAACACTCGTATTGCCACCCGAAATTGGACTTTCTCGAGATATTCCCCGATATGAGGTGTTTACACCCTTCATAAATGACGTTGACGATGATCCATCATTTACTTTAACATATAGTGGAAATGACAATATCTCGATCAATATTACCAATTTGCAGGTGACTTTCCTTTCCAACTGGGTAGGCTCAGAAATGATTACTTTTACGGTGTGGGATGAGTATAATGAATCTGCTACCGATAGTATGCTGGTAAATGTATATTCCGGTCAGGCAAATAATGATCCTGAGATCACGCTGCCAGACTTAATCACTTTTAATGAAGATGAATCTCTACAAGTGGATTTTAATCAGTATATCTATGATTATGATGGAGACGAACTTTCATTATTAGTAACCAATAATGCTATGATCACTGTAGATATTCAGGCAAATGAACTGGTAAATTTCTCAGCAGCAACTAATTGGTCAGGAACAGAAAGAATAACTTTTATTGTATCTGACGGTTACACGTATGCCATGGATTTTGTGGATGTGCAGGTTCTACCTGTTAATGATGCTCCCACTTTGAATTTACCTGCAGAAATAGCATTTACGGAAAATACAACTTTGGATATTCCTTTCCACTTGTATATGGCAGATGTTGATGGTGATAATCTGAATATAAACTATTCCGGAAATGACAATATTGATATTGAGGTTATTGCTACGACAGTCAGATTAAGTTGCAGTGGCTGGTTTGGTACAGAAGATATCACCTTCACGGTAGATGATGGAGAGGAATATTCTGCTCCTGATACAATCAGCGTTGAGGTTTATCAAGGAGTAAATAATCATGCTCCGGAAATTGATATGCCAGCCAGTTTAACATCTGAAGAAGATGTAGTATTAATAATTGATATGGAAGATTATGTGAGTGATCAGGACGATGAACAATTGATCATCGTAGTTAATGGAGAGATACATACTGATATTACTACTTATGGTTATGAAGTTTACGTTAATCCCGAAGATAACTGGAATGGTACAGAGACACTAACCTTTATAGTATATGATAACGTGATGCGAGCCAGTGCGAGTGACGTGGTTGATATTATCTTCACGCCAGTAAATGATGACCCTGTGATCAATCTGCCCCAGGCGGGATTTAATTTCAATGAGAATGCGTCCCTTGTAAGAGATTTCAATCAATATATTGATGATGTTGATAATGATCCTTTAACGCTCCAGTGCAGCGGTAACCAGCATATTCTGGTTGATATCGATGTGCTGGGAGTGGTATTTGATGCAGAAGAATATTGGAGCGGAACCGAAACACTCACCTTTACAGTTAATGATGGAAATGGTGGCTCTGCAGTGGATGAAGTGGATGTTACTGTCAATTTTGTAAATGATCCACCTTATATAATTACTCAAATCCAGAATATTGACATTCAGGAAGATTCTACTGATAGTTCAATAAATCTTAATAACATTTTTGGTGATCATGATCTTGATTATGGCGATGAACTGATTTACACCTGCTATGGTGACATAAATCTTCAGGTTATGGAAAATAATGGAGCAGTCACGATCACTCCTGATCCTGACTGGAATGGAAGCGAAACGCTCATATTCCGCGCAACAGATAGTGAAGATTTGTTTGTGGAAACGAGTGTGAATATCACGGTTGTTTCAGTTAATGATCTGCCAGTAGTTATTACTGATCCATCTCTAACTGCTCAGGCTGATACTTCTGGTTTTGCCAATGTCTGGCTCAGTGCCAATGATTCTTATGATATAGATGGTGAAATTTTAAGTGTAGTATGGAGCTGGACTGAAAATGGTGGCGGAAGTGTGGAAGGAATGATTGTGCAGCAGGCATTTATACCTGGATACTATGAGATCACAGTGACAGCTACTGATAATCAGACGGGCGAGGGTACAGCTACAGTATATTTATCAGTTGCTGATATAGATAACCAAAGTCCAATCGCTTATGATGATGTTTATGAAGTTTATGAAACTCAGGCACTGATAGTTCATGCCGTTAATGGGGTTCTGCATAATGATCAGGATCCAGATAATGGACCAGAAGGTTTGACAGCAGTACTGGTAAGTAATCCAATGAGTGGAATATTGCAAAGCTTTGAAGATACCGGATCATTTATCTATTTAGCTGAGGATATCACTAATCATGATGTTACATTTACCTATCAGGCTTATGATGGACAGGCTTATTCACTAATCAGAACTGTTCATATTACAGTTAATGAAATTGTGCTGGACGATGTTCAAATTACCATAAACAGTATAGATACCGGTGGTCAAAATGGCGTGCCGATAACAGTTCCAATTCTCACCACCGAGTTAATTCCAGACTGGGATGTTCGCAGTTTTGAGTTCGATCTGCAGTTTACCAATGGGATTGTGCAATATACAGGTTATAATCTCGATGAAGTCATAGTAGATAGTCTGGGAACGTTAACGATAGATGAAACTCGCGGTAACCTTCATTGTACGTATTCCAGTACAGAGGTGATCACTGGTGAAGGAGCCTTATTAAACATAGATTTCTTCTATAATCTGGGTCAAACACCAATGGAAGTAACTAATTTCTTTTTTAATCAGACAGAAATAGAGCATACGAACCCGGGAGCTGTGAATAATCATTATCCGCAACTTTCATCAGCCATTACTTTTACTGATACAATATTTGAAGATTTTGAACCTATAACAATTAATCTGGATGATCATTTTAACGATTTGGACGGAGATGATCTCAGTTATTCGGTGAGTTTTGATGAAGATTTGATATCAGCAGTTGTAACCGATAATATTCTGGAATTAAATTCGGTTTACAATCAATTTGGAAGCCCTCTTGTAACGGTGACAGCTACTGATGGATACACATTGACCCAACCCTATGTTTACCCATTTTATCCTGAGATAGTGCCCGTAAATGATCTGCCGGTTATCAACCTGCAGGACTTTATTACTTTCCCGGAAGACAGCAGTCTGGCTGTTAATATGTATGATTACGTATCTGATCCTGATTATGATAATCTTACGTTCAGTTGGTCTGGAAATACTGAGATAGATATTTCTGTTGAAAATATGGTTCTTACCTTTAGCTCTACACCTGACTGGAATGGGACAGAATTTATAACTATTAATGTAGATGATGGAGTCACTGGACGAGTGCTATCTTCTGATAGTCTGGATGTTATCGTAACACCGGTAAATGACCCACCAGTTCTGGCACTGCCAATTTCATTTTCAATCGATGAAGACGAGTCGGATTCCTGGGATTTTGCCACCGAAGGTTACGTAAGTGATCCAGAAGGTGATCAGATCATTCTGAGTGTGAGTGGTAACACAAATACTATATTTGAATTTGAAAGTACTAATGTCACTATTTCTGCTGCCGAAAACTGGTTTGGTAATGAATTTGTGTATTTCCATGCTCAGGATGATCAAGGTGCAGCAGCAGACAGTATGGAAGTGCAGATAATAGTGGGACCACTCAATGATCCTCCGGTGATTGATATTGATGATCGTTCTTTCTATATCCTTGAAAATAGCACACATGCTGAAAATACTATGAATTTTGCTGATTCTCTCTGGATTTATGATGTCGATGGAAATATTCTGGAACTTACTGTTGATGATGGTGTTGTGGATATTATCATTGAAGGATCCATCGTTTCCATTCAGCCCCCCGAAAATTCGACTCCTCGAGAGTATCGTACTTTTACTGTTAGCGATAATCAGGGTCGTGATTTTGATACTGATATTGTGGAGATCATTGTAATTCAGGATTCATTGGGAAATCAACCTCCGGTTATTGAATTACCAGTCAGTGGTTTTACTTATGCTGAAGATGAGCAACTGATGATCAATTTTGCGGATTCACTCACTGCGGGTTATGTTTCTGATCCTGATGATGATGATGTACTTATTATTGTGTATGGTACCCCAAATATTACTGCCAGAGTGGAAGGATTATCGCTCACTTTGGGCACTACTGCCAATTTCTTTGGAGCGGATGAAGTGGTGATAGAAGCTGTAGACAATATTACCAGAGCCAGCAGTATTGATACTTTCATTGTAAACGTTACTCCTGTAAATGATCCACCTGAAATTGATCTGCCAGATGACGGTATCATCCTGGCTGGTGAAATTGAGCGACAGGTCAACTTTGATCAGTATCTGCAGGATATGGATAATAGCAACCTTGAACTGACGCTTAGTACTTCTTACTCTGGTCCGATTAGCGTACAGGTAATCAGTACCACGGTTATCTTTAATGCACCCCCCAACTGGGGAGGTACGGAAATAGTACCTTTCAGTGTTATTGACGGAGGTAATATCCCTGCCATAGACAGCCTTCGGGTTATTGTGATACAGGAGGAAATAAATCATCCTCCAGTGATTGACTTGCCAGCTAATTTCACCTTCAATGAAGATGAAGAACTGCAGATTGATTTCACCCCATATATCACTGATCAGGATGAGGATGATTTGTTTATAAGCGCCACAGGCAATGATAGTATTTCTGTCACCATATCCGATTATAATGTGACACTGAGTGCAGAGGAAGACTGGAATGGTATGGAAACAATCACCTTCATTGTTTATGACAGCCGTAATAGAGCTTCAGATAGTGATGAGATTCAGGTCAATGTTTCTCCTGTGAATGATCCACCCCGTTTTGATCCTGTATATGATTTCATTATGGAAAATGACCAGACTCTGGAGATAGAGTTTGCAAATTATGTCAGCGATCTTGAAGGAGACAGCTTCTATCTTTCGTTATCTGAAGGCGAAGGACTGGAAATCACACAGGCAGATACAACATTTACGATTATCCCTGATGATGAATGCCCAGCATGGCAAAGCCTTACTTTAACTGCCACAGAGAATACTTCTGGCATCTATTCTGAGATTTCATTTGGTTTATATGTGCATGCCCCTGCAATTGACCTGGATGCTTTAGCAAATGCTGTAAATAGTGGACTTTTCACTTTCTATGAGAATTCTGGAGAGCATATAATAGATTTCTCTCAATTCCTGCAAAGCGATTATGATATTGAACTTAAAACCGGGTATGACAGTTCCCCTGATAACGATTCTCTATCAGTATCCAGAGATGGTTTTGATGTTACATTCACTCCTCAAAATAGCTGGATCGGAACAGTTTACATACCATTCACGGTTACCTATCTCTATGACAGAGCAAGACGTGATTTTGAGGTGAAAGTGACCGTTAGGGCAACTAAGGGTGGAGAAAGTGTTGTTCCGCTACCACATACTGTCACCTGGGATGGCCCATACACATATTGTGTTATCAGGATAGATACGGGAGAATCTCCGGGAGATATTTCAGGTAAGATATTGAATCGGCGAGGGAGGTTGATCAAGGAACTATCCTCTGAACCGTTACGAATAGGGGAAAACAGGTTTACTTATCAATGGAATATAGATGATGATGATGGTAACCCTGTTGATGGAGGGTTATACATCTATCAGGTTGATGTTAATGGTAAAATTTATCAGGGCACGATAATAATAGTGAGGTAATAAAGATGAAAAATATAAAGAAAATTAATTGTAACTCACGTCTCACGTCTCACGTCTCACGACTCACGATTTTTCATTCACTTCTCACTCTCTTCCTGCTTCTCCCCTTGCTGCTTTCTGCTTATGATTTCACAAATGGGGGAGTTCGAAATGCTGCCATGGGTGGTGCGGGTACTGCCTCGTCAAATGATGCCTCAGCAATTGTCTGGAATCCTGCTTTTCTGGGTGAGATCACCTGGTATCAATTGATTACGGATTCCAGAACCTATACTATTCAGCTTGATAATGATGATCTATCTGATAATTATGCTTATTTTGCAGCACCACTGGGAAGATTGGGATGCTTAGGATTATCTGTCGGATCAAATGGCAGTAATAATTATAATGAAACCCGAATGGGTATGGCATATGGTACTTCTGCGCTTTCCAGGATCTTATTAGGCAAAGACAATAAATTACTGATAGGTTTTGGTTTCCAGAACTATCGCACAGGTTTTAATGAAACAAATAATTCTTACATTAATGATAGCAATATTTATTCATTTGAAGATTCAAATAGTGCCTTTGATGCCGATTTCGGTATCGTTTTTCGTCCGACTTCATTTTTGCAGCTTGGGCTGGCGGTCAATCGCATTATGTCAGCTAATATGGCTCTGGAGGATGGTGGTTCAGATAAACTACCCCGGATTATCTCGGCTGGAGCAAATATTCATATTGATGCTCTCACACTTACTGCTGATTATAATATTGAGCAGGGAGAAGATATCACTGAATCCCACTATGCTCTTGGTACTGAATACGCTGTAGCAGAGAATTTATTTCTTCGGGCAGGCCTCAATAGTTATGATATCACTGCCGGAGTAGGCATCGATGTATATCGCAAGGATTGGCTGGAAGAGATTGATAATTATGTGGAAGGTATGGCTGATGTAACCTCCCTGACTATCGGTATTGATTATGCTTTCCAGACACCATTTAAGGATAATGAACTGGAATCAGATTTTGGTAATCATTATTTTGGTATTCACCTTGCTTATGGTAAGAAGACAGTTGGTGAAGATGATTTATCAGAAATGTTCCCGGATCAGTATTCATCAGGACTAGATCTTGATTCTCTCTATTTTGCCAGAACAAAGGCTGATACAGTATATAAAGAAGTTACATTATATGATACTGTGAAAGTGGTTGAGCGTGTAGCGGATGAAGATGTGGTTAATGAGCGTGTAGCTGAGGAAGCTGAACGCATCAAACTGGAGCAGGTTGGTGATATTAATCAGGCTTCCGTTTATCTGATCCGTGCTCTGGAATTTTTCTATGCTGAACAATATACTCGGGCAATTGATCAATGCGAGAAGGCAATTGCCCTTGCCCCAAATCTCTCAATGTCATATTTGAGACTGGCATCCATCTATGTGCACTTGAACGAAAATCAGCAGGCAATGGAATATATCCAGCAGGGTTTGAGAATTGATCCTGATAATGAAGAACTTATTAAGCTCCGTAATGCTGTAAATCAATAAATTATATAAAGGATTGTTTATGAAGAAAATTATCGTTATCCTTGCTTTGCTCCTAATGGCTACTGCTCTATGTGCGCAAACTACAGATATTGAAACTGTAATGGAGATACAGGCTGAAAGAGAGCTGGCAGACTGGATTGAAAGTATGCTTTATCCCATTGTGGGAGATAATGTTGCTATCGTGGATATGACACTGCGTTATCCTTCTGAAGGGCTCAAAGTTTTTGGCTCCACCCTTGATACCGAACGAAGTCTGCCCGGATTACCAATGGCTCGCTCCAGCGGTGTGATGCCAAGTGAGATAGCGGGTGAAGAAACCTACCCCACCATCGTAATGAAAAAGGTAGTCACTATTTACCTAAGTAAAAAAACTACTGATGAAATGGAAGAATTTGTACGGCAGAATGTAGCCAGCTGGGTTAATATAAGTCCCGATAAAGGTGATAAACTTGATGTCAAACGAGTTCTTAACCTTATAGCTGATGAAACCGGGGAATCTGGAGATACAATTACTCAGACCCAGGACTACCGTAATTACATCATTATGATCGGTGCTTTGCTGCTTTTCCTCATGCTGATATTTCTAATCATCTTTTCCACTCGCATGAACAAACTTTCCAAATCATTAAAGGAAGTAAATATTCCAGGCTTGGAAGGTGCTCTCCGTGCTCCCTCAGTTACTCAAACTTCTGCCGGTAAGCGTGAAAGTGGGTCCAAAGAACCAGTTACTGTAAGATTACTGCCTCAGGAAAAGAAAGAGGAAGAAACTCTCAGTTTTCATTTCGTACAAAATCTTTCCATTAATGGTTGTGGACAATTGCTGGGCAATGAATCACCTGAAGCAGCAGCATTTGTACTTTCTCAACTTTCTCCGGAATTTGTGAGTGATTTCTTTAATAATTTTACTGGGAATACGGATATTCTGCTTACTGCCATGATCAAAGGTAAGCAGCTAATTCGTCCTGAAATTGTTAAATTGCATCAGAGACTATCTCAAAATTATCATAATCAGATGGAAAAAGAAAGCCTTTCATATAACAACCAATCACTGATTGCTGAATTGATCAATAATTTACCGGCAAAAACTTCAGAGAAACTCTATGGTAGAGTACATTCTATCGATGCCGGTTTTGCAAGTATTATGAGAAAAGATGTTATACTGCTTGATGATCTAGTTGATCTTGAAACACAGCAAATTGAAAGTTTGATCAGATATATTGATAGAAATATTCTGATAAATTATCTGTCTATCGCTCCTCCTCTTGTTAAAGAGAAATTCTTTAATAACATGACCAGTCGTAACAGAGAATTGTTTGATGATGAAATGCAAAACATTAAGCCACTATCCGATGAAGACATCATTATTGTTCAAGATCAAATGCTGAATTCTGTTCGAAATCTGCTGTTGAAGGCATAGGAGGAAAATATTATGAGATTATCTGTATATATTGGCTATCTTCTTGGAATCATAGTTATTGTGGGAACTATTATCACAAAAGAAGATACAAGTTATTTCATTGATCCTGGAGCTTTGGCAATCGTGTTGGGTGGAACCATTGCTGCCTTACTGGTACATTTCTCACCCAAAGCATTTACTTCTGCGTTTTCTTCATTTTCCAAACTTTTTACTGAAAAACCCTATACTGCAAAACAAATGATGAATTCCATGGTCTCACTCAGTCGTGATGTACGTAATAATGGTATCAGGTCAATTCTCAGCAGTAGTACTGTAACAGGAAACAAGTTTCTGGAGAATGCTTTGATGCTCGTTGCTGATGGTGAAGAAATTGAATTTATTGAAGAGACACTGATCCAGGAAAGTATCACTATTACAGAACGTTATGCTTTGGGAGAGCAGGTCTTTAAAACCGGGGGTAGTCTGGCTCCTCAATTTGGTATGATGGGTACGATTATTGGTCTTATTGCCATGTTGAATAGAGTGGAAGACCCTGCTTCAATACCTGCTGCCATGGGTTTGGCACTTGTTACTACTCTTTATGGGCTGATTATGTCTGCTCTGTTTTTCAAACCAGCTGCTGGTAAGATCAGAATTAAAAATCAGATAGATACCAAAGTTAGAGAAATTATCATTCAGGGCATTATTTCTATTAATAATGGTGATAATCCCCAGATTACTAAAGAAAAACTCTCAATTTATCTTGATTAATGGTGCTTTATGGCAAATAATAAATTGAAAATAGAAAAACTCAGACGGAAAATGTACGAACTGGAAGAAGATCTGGATGATTCCCAGAATTACGGTGACATAATGACGCCTTATGGCGATCTCATGACACTGCTTCTGGTTTTCTTTGTTTTCTTCTTTATTCTTTCTGATATTCAAAAAAGTCAACGGATCATTGAGCAAAATGCCAAGCTTTCCGAAGAACAGGCAAAAGTTGACTCTCTACTTGATCTTAATGAAACTGTGATCACAATCCCCGGTGAGATCCTGTTTTCATCAGGTAAGGCTGAATTACGCTGGCAAAGCCTGCGTGCTCTGGCTCAGGTCGCTGAGAATATCAAAAGAGAGATCGGAGACGAAGAAGGCTGGCAAATTCGTATTGAAGGTCATACGGATAATGTCCCTATCAGCACCGTGAAATATGAATCTAACTGGGATCTTTCCATGGCGCGTGCTCTAAGTATTGTGAAATTCTTTGTCGAAAACGACTTTTTCCCACCAGATCAATTACAAGCTATGGGTTATGGCGAATTTAAACCCATAGCTCCCAATGACACTGACGAAAACAAGCGTAAAAATCGACGTGTGGAAATAAGACTTACCAGAAAGTATCAGTAAATAATATATAAAATCCCGGACTGATTTATCAGTCCGGGTTCAGTTTTTTTGGGATATATAATATTCCTAAAAAGAAATTTATTCAATCACAGTTTTCAGCATTGCCTTTTCTTCTTCTGCCACAACACCCATCACTTGCTGGATTACGCCACCAAACATCTTGCTCAAGAGGCCAATATTCATTTTAGATATCATTACTTTACCTTCATGGGTTTCATATACAGCAAATCGACAGGGCATTATCCCGGCAATTTTCTTATTATTGTCATCCTGCAGTATGGTATAAGAGTGGTCTGCATGGCAGATCTCAATTATCTGCATTCTCAGGATATCACCATAATCAAAGGACATGATCCGTTCCTGAACGTCTACTTCATTCACTACTTCCCAGCCATTATCATATGCTGCAATTATCAATTTATCAACAGTTGACTGAAAATCATATTTACTCTCCAGATTGATCAGCATCAGATCAGGCATTTTATTCCAGATCACTGTTCCCATTAAAATGGCACCCAGAAGCAGTCCCACTATCAAATAGATTATTTTTTTCATTAGTTCTCCTCTGCTATTTCTATTTTGTAACCAGTTGATTTCACTTTGTCCATAATCTCTTCATCTGTTGCATCGCCTATGACTTCCATTGTTTTCTGATTAAGGTCAATCATCACTTCTTCTGCACCAGCAAGTTCTTCCACTGCTGATGTGATAGTTTTCACGCAATGATTGCAATGCATATCTTCTATAATATATTTTTTCATTACTACTCCTTTTATCGGCTCAACCTTAATTTTCCTGCGTGGTCTATACTTACGCCAAAATGATAGAACCAGAATTACAGTAAATATTATCGTTATAATGTCAAGCCAGATACTTCTGCCCATATTATGTGTCATGTGCTTCACATTTACAGTGATGCCAAAATTATCTACCAGCACATTTAGCAGCATACCAAAACCTAAAGCACAAATGGTCAGAACTGCCACATATATTGCAGTAACTTTTTTGCCCAGACTGCTGGCGATCACAGTTAATGATGCCGCATTGGTTGCTGGTCCCACAACCAGAAATACGAATGCTGCTCCGGGTGAGATCCCTTTCATGATCAGGCTTACGGCTATTGGTATTGAGCCCGTAGCACAAACATACATCGGAAGACCTACAATGATCATAAAGATCATTCCCAGAAAACCTTGTCCGCCATACTTCTCGAAGAAACCATCTGGTATCAGCCAGGTGATAAGTCCAGCTAAGATGATTCCCACCACCAGTTGAGTGGAGATATCATCAATAAAATCACCGTAAGCATAGGCAATAAACTTCTTGAAAACATTAGTTTGCCTGTCAGAAATATGATCATGATCATTATCATGACCTGTTCCACATGAACAGCTTTCGGCATTTTCTCTCTGCTTCGGTCGGTTCCAGGGATGAGAAGGATGTGTGCAGTTTGGATCGTCACATTCGCATGTCAGACAACATGATTGAGCAGCAGATTCTATATTTTCCAGTTTATCTTCCGGCTTGATCTTATTGGTTATCACACCAGCAATGATTCCCATCAAAAGTGCTGTTAGGGGACGGTAGATCCCCATAAACCAGCCTAACATGCCAAAAGTGGGTATTATACTGTCAATCCCGGTTTGAGGGGTAGAGGTTAAAAAGGATATTGTTGCTCCATTAGAAGCTCCTTTTCGCTTAAGGTGCATCGCCGTGGGTACTACTCCGCAGGAACATAATGGCAATGGTACGCCAAATACTGCTGCTTTGATAATAGACCAGATATTAGCTTTACCTAATTGCCTGAGAATGAAATCTCCCTTCAAAAGCACATGCATCAATCCCGCAAATGTTAAACCAATAAACAAATACGGCGCTATCTCAAGATAGATCCCATATATAGCCGTCAATAAATTATTCACTTCTCACTTCTCACTGTTCACTTCTCACTACTCATCTTTATAAGCTCATCATGAAGTGCTTTCACTTCTGCTTCAAATTCTTCATTTTCAGAATATTCAGGATTTTCTGCCCCATATTGCATTCCCCTTTCCAAAGTAGTCAGGGCTTCTTGTGCTTTGCCTTGTTCAAGCAGCACGTGAGCCAACATCACATAGGCATCATAATGATTTTCGCGTACTTCGATTGATTGCTTGAGAGCTGCTTCTGCATCATCCAGATTACCAGATTTCCACAATGCTTCTCCCTTATGACGCCAGGGACATGCCCACACTGGACTTTCAGCATTCAAGGATTCATAAATTGGTATGCACTCGTCATAACGTCCCAGATCAAGCAGTAGATTGGCATAATTAAATTTTGTTTTCATGGTCAAGCTGTCAGGTTCAGAGCCCAGTTCATCCAGGGCTTTTTCTAATTCAGAATAATAAAGATAAGCAGTCAGCAATTTCCCGGTCTCATTATCCAAAGTACTATAATAATCCAGAGCACTCTTAAAATTCTCCAGAGTCGGGTCTGTTTGATACTTCTGATACTCATCATACTCACTCTGATCGTGTGCCTGCCCAAATAATCCCGCAGCCAAAATCAGCAAAATTAATCCCAAAATATTCCCTTTCATTCTAATCTCCTGTTACTATTTTATAGTATAAACTAATCGATTTTTGCTATAAATGAAATTATTTTACTTCTACTTATTACTCTTTTGATATAATAGTATAGTATTCGGAAGAATTATCATTTTCATCCTGATAGGGTGAAAAGTTAAATTTCTTATCCGGCAAAATGCTGATTTCAGCCGATATTGATCAGTCCAAAGAAGGCAAAGAAGTGAAGGACCGTGCCGATAAGTGAGAGTACATGAGCATACGCCTGATTATATTTAAGTCCATTCATGCTGCCTAGCCAGAAGGAAAATACATATAGTATGGAACCTGGAATGAAAAATAATTTGAATTCGGGTGTGAAATATTTCAGACTCACGATCAATGAGACTGTGAGGAAAAGCAGTAAAATCAAATCTATGGCAAAATCTACATCACTGGAATTCTTCGTATTGAAAAATAGATTGAGAATACCTGCTATTCCCAAAACAGCAGTTATCAAAAAAAGTATCCAGCCCCATTGTGAATCCAGTATCGTCAGTGAAATTGGCGTAATAGTTCCGACGATAAACAGATATATGGCAGTCTGTTCCATGATGCGGAAAATCCGTTTTGCCTTATAATGTGTTAGACTGTGATAAAATGTGGAGCAGAGATAAAAATAGACTGCTAAGCCGCCATATATGGAAAATGAGACAACTTGTCTGACGTTTCCGTAAAGCGATGAAAATACCACCAGCAGGACAAGTGCCGCGATGGAAATCAATATCCCAATCCCATGAATAATACTGCTGGCTATCTCTTCATTTATCGTTTGCGCCGGCAGCATTTTTATCCGATCAAAAAGTCTCTTTCTTGTATCCACTATATTCTCCTTCATTGAATCTTATATGTCAGTTTTGATTATTCTCTAAATGCTGGCAATATTTTTGTCAATGAGCATGCAATCCATGTAAAAATAACCTGAGCTTTTAATGTTTCATTATCCCTGTTAACACTGTTTATCCTGATGACAAATGTATTAAACAAACGAATCTCATAGAAAAATGCGAAAAGTATAAAAATATTCCTTAAATCACAAAAATATTATGTAAACTTGCATAACACTTACATAAGTATCACGAAAATATAATATTAAGGCTATTAGATGTCTATTTATAAGTAAGAAGTGGAACAACAAAGCACGTAGTGACATTTTTTTGTTATATTGTGCTTTGTTGTTACACCTGTTTCGCACTTGGAAGTCTTAAAATAGATACTGAAAAGCCGTAAAATAATAATATAACTATTTGAAATGCGAGTTGAATGGGAAGATCTGCATATACAAAATGTTTGATTTGACACCGCTCAATGCCAAATCCGACAATGCAAAGTTTTAAATCTGATCCTTCTCAATTCTTAAATTGAAGCGATATTTCAAGAGATAAATAATTCCTGCTTACGTTAGAGATTTCATGCTAAAGATTTGCATCTGGAGAGGTGGCAATAAAAGTGTATAAGATACTATATTAAGTGAAAATAGATTGACATTTAGAAGTATTGGAAAAAATTCTGTTCTGCTGAGGATTAATATGAATGTGATAAGAAGTTCGAGTGGCTGGATTGAAGTGATAACGGGCAGTATGTTCAGTGGTAAAACTGAAGAGCTGATACGCAGAGTGCGCAGGACGCAATATGCGCAGCAAAAGTGCCAGGTATTCAAGCCAGAGATAGATGACCGATATGAGACGGAATACATAGTATCTCATAACCAGATGAAGGCGTCATCTGTACGAGTGAGCAGCGCTCACGAAATAAGCGGTTTGGTGGAACTGGATACCGAGGTGGTGGCAATTGATGAAGTGCAGTTTTTTGGTGATGAGATAGTGGAATTGTGCCAGGAGCTTGCAGACGCAGGAAAGCGTGTGATTATTGCTGGTCTTGATCAGGATTATCGGGGTTTACCTTTTGGACCGATGCCGGCATTAATGGCAATAGCAGAATATGTGACCAAGAATCTGGCAATTTGCGTAAAATGCGGAAATCCGGCAAACCGGACGCAGCGTTTACATGGTGGAACAGATACTGTTCTGGTAGGAGCAGATGAAATATATGAAGCGCGATGCAGAAATTGTCATGAAGTAATAGAATCAGGCGAGGAGACAAAGTAATGCAGGAAAGTGGATTTTTTACCTATTTAATATATAGAGCATTAGATCTATATACATTTGCAATTATAATCAGGGCGATATTATCATGGTTTACGATAAAGCCCAATAATCCGATATACCGTTTTTTGATCAGTATCACAGAGCCCTTTCTGAAACAGATCAGAAAATATCTGCCGAAATCGACGCTAGATTTTTCACCGATAATAGCGATCATTTTAATCTCGATCCTGCAGCGAGTGATTGCAGGGTTATAGAGTGATCAAAAATGGTTGATAGAATAAAAAAGTCCGTTGAATATATTCACAGTAAAACAAAACTGCAACCTGAATTGGGGCTTGTTCTGGGCACTGGCTTAAATGCTCTGGCAGAAAGAACAGAAGATGCAGTGATCATACCTTATGAGGATATACCTGGATTTGGAGTATCGACTGCTCCATCGCATAAGGGACGTCTGGTAATTGGTAAGATCGGGGACAAAACGGTAGTTATCATGCAGGGAAGGCTTCATTATTATGAAGGATTCAGTATGCAAGAGATCACCTATCCGATCCTGGTGCTGAAGGCGTTAGGGATAAACACACTGATATTGACCAATGCAGCCGGAAGTTTGAATCCATTTCTGCTTCCCGGTGAACTGGTAGTGATCAAAGATCATATAAATTTCATGGGAAATAATCCTTTGATAGGTACAAATGATGACCGATTGGGGGAAAGGTTCCCGAGTCTTCATAATACCTATAATACAGAATTACGTGAACAATTGCAGAAGATAGCTGAGAGGAATAAATTTTCACTGCCTGAGGGCGTATATATAGCAGTGAATGGACCCAGTTTTGAAACGAGGGCAGAATGCCTGATGATGCGTAACTGGGGAGCAGATCTGGTGGGGATGTCCACAGTACCGGAAGTAATAGTTGGAATTCATTCAGGTTTAAGAATTATTGCCTTATCGGCAGTTACAAATCTAAGTAATATATTCCATGGTGAAGCCCATACTCAGGAAGAGATCAGACGTCATGCAGCAGGAAATGAGCACAAACTGGAATCAATAATAAAAGAAATAAAACTAAACCCCTATAGAAGAAGGTGAATTATGTCAGAAAAAGTCTTATCGGAAAAAAAGCTCAAGAAATTTGAAGAAAAAATCCTTAATGAAAGGAAATCATCAGAAGATTTGATTAGAGAATTGAATGATATGCAAAGGAATAGTCAGCGAGAGAGTAGTGGAGACCTGTCATCCTACTCACTTCATCAGGCAGATATGGGCACAGATACAATTTATGCAGAAAAGCGTGTTTATTATTTGAACAGTGAGATAGAAAAGCTGCGTAAATTAAATAAGGCATTGAAGCGTATTTATGATAAGAGTTACGGATTATGCCAGATTTGCGGAAAGCATATTCCCGAAAAGAGATTATGCGCAATTCCTTATGCCCGTTATTGTATTGACTGCAAAAATGAAGATGAAAAGCGGAGCAAGAAACGCGGATGAGGAAGAGAAAATATTTTCTGATACCCTTGATCGTGGTCATTCTTGATCAGATTAGCAAGATTTATATCAGAAATAATATGTATCCCGGTGAGAGCTGGAAGATCACTCCCAAATATTTATGGATAACATTTGTGCAAAATACTGGAGCAGCATTCAGCTTTACTTTGGGGAATATTGGATTAAATCGCATACTTTTTTCAGCAATAACATTTTTGGCAATTCTGGCCTTAAGCTTCCTGGTTATTAAAACCCATAAGAAGATAGAGGCGGTTGGTTTCTCCCTGATCATGGGAGGAGCAACTGGCAATTTAATTGACAGAATTTGGCTGGGTAAAGTAACTGATTTTATCAACTGTGACTTTCCAGATTTCATTATGGAAAGGTGGCCGGTATTTAATGTGGCTGACAGTTCAATAGTGGTCGGAGTAAGTTTGCTTGTTCTTTTTTATCTATTTTTTGATAAGGAACATAAAGAGCAGATAGCGGAAAATTAGTATCATAGAAAGTATAAACATTGGAGGAAAGATGAAAATCTGGAAGTCTTCCAGACTTATTTTTTTAGTATTATTAATGCTGTTGCCAGCATTAATGTCAGCCGTAACTGTATATGAGATCCAATATACTGAAGATTCTTCAGGTGATTCACCTCTGCTTGGACAAATAGTAACCGTAAGCGGTATAGTAACTGCCACAGGATTTTATTCATCGGGAAACAGCAATCGGTTTTTTATCAGTGATCCCGAAGGTGGAGCCTGGAAAGGTATATTCTGCTTTAACTATGATTATATCGTAGAAGTGGGTGATGAGGTGGAATTTACAGCCGAAGTACTTGAATATTATGATTTCACAGAGTTGAGCAATATAAATAATCTTAATATACTCAGTACTGGTAATCCAGTACCTGAGCCAGTGGAAGCCAGTACTAATGATATTGCCAACGAAGAAGCTTATGAAGGCTGCCTGGTGAAAGTGAGTATGGCAGAAGTAAGTGGAACTCCAGATAATTATGGACAGTGGTATGTGGATGACGGCAGCGGTGAATGTCAGATCGATGATGGTATATATTCATATGGAACTGTACATATGGGAGATGAGTTCTATTATGTAGTGGGAGCTGTAGATTATAATTTTGATGAATATGGTATAAATCCCAGGAGTGCAGCAGATTTTATCGTGATGGGAGATCCCATTATCGAATCTGTTAGCACGGATCCTGCATTTCCAACAGTTGATCAGGATATTGAAGTTTTGGCAAGTATTGTGGATTATGATGGGATCATAACTTCAGCAGATATAACCTGGCGCGTGATCAGTGAAACAACAGGTGACTGGCATACGAACCAGATGAATCCAATTCCCGGTGATATATATAAATATACTCTTGAGGGACTTGCTAATCGGGAATACTACTATGAATGCACGATAGCAGCTGAAGATGATGATGGTAATGATGTGGAATCTGATCTGATAACAATTACGATCATCGATGATTCTATTATTCTTGATGAGATAAATCTGATGAATGCTCCTGTGGCAGGGGATAGTCTGCTGGTCACGGCAGTGGTTATTGACCCATTTATGGCGAATTTGCAGGTGTCACTGCTATATACGCGAGATTACAGCAGTGATGAATATCTTGTGCCAATGATGCAGGCCAGCTCGGATATTAATTTATGGTATGGTGAGATTCCAGGACAATCATCAGGAACACAGCTTTATATTGGGATCTATGCTGAGAATGACAGCATGGAAGTATATTATTATGATCAACTTACCTATCTCTATCCCGTGAAAGATCATGAGGCAATACTCAAAGTGGAACCGCATCCATTTGACCCCTATCAGCGGGACACAAACCCAGATAATGATACTATGGAGATAGTATTCATGGCTCAGCGAGGTGATCGGGTGATCATGCGCATCTATAATTCTGAAGGAAAATTAATGCTCACACCAGAAAATAAGGTTATAACCAGTAATAATGGTTATAATTCTTATGAGTGGGATGGCAGGGACAGGAATAGTGAACTGCTTCCCTGGGGTTTATATATTTGCCATATTGAAGTGATGGAACAGGATAGTGGTGATCTTAAAATAGCACAGGTGCCGATAGTTATCGGTGGACCTTTGAAATAGGGGGAGATAATGAGAAAGACGATAATTCTTATACTGGTTTTAGCACTAAGTCTTAATCTGCTGGCAATATTTGATGATTATGAACCTTCCCCAAGAGCACGGGCAATGGGTGGTGCATTCTATTCCATATCAAATGATCAAATGGCGGTTTTTTATAATCCGGCAGGATTGTCTCTGGCAGGTAATGGGGTGACAACTTCCTATTGCAAAGTATTTGGTAATGATTTTCAGGAACTTACAGTTCTGGGATTTTCTTATGAGCTTCCTGGCAGTTTGGGAGTACTGGGGCTGGGTTTGCAGTCACTTGATGTGGATTATCTGGATGTGAATCTGATGAGTGAAAAGACCTATAATTTGAGTCATTCTTTTACTTTGCTGAAAGATATACACAGTGAGATCTATGTGGGATATTCCTTAAATATGTATTCGCTTGATATGGATAGCTTTGGTAGCGAGACTGGTCTGGGGATCAATCTGGGTGCTCTGGCAATATTGCATCAAAGAACCAGATTAGGTTTTACGGTTACTAATCTGAATAATCCCGCTTTTGGTAAAGAAGAAGATGAGGAACTTGCCCAGAAGATGACTATTGGAATAGCTTATGAACCTTATCCAGATGTGATAACTGCTGTCGAGTTGAAAAAGACTTATGGGTTAGGTGGAGTGGAGGGTGAGAAGACTGAGATCCATAGTGGTGTGGAATTCAAAGTTCATGATCTGTTGACCCTTAGAGCTGGTGTCAGAAGTCAGCCGGCATCGTATAGCTTTGGTGCGGGGATTCATGCTTATAGTGTGATGGTTGATTATGGATATAATACTCATACTGTATTGAATGGAACCCATCATATTGGGCTTTCAATCAAGTTTTGATCAATAAAGGAGAATAAAGTGAAAAAGAATAAAGAAATAGCTGTAAAGGGCAACAATGTTATATTAGCAGGATTTGTGTCAGCTTTTTTTGATATTGTAAAACATTTTATCAGCGATCTTGATAATCGGCAGAAGGTGAAGAAAATCGATAAGTATCAGGAAGGATTACAGAATCTGGAGCACCTGATAGTGCGTCTGGAAGATAAACTTGAGCAGCACAGACGGGATATTGATGAGCTGAAAAGCAGATTGATGTGGGGTAATATTATCATTGTGGTTCTATTACTTATCAGTCTTTATCATGTATTGTAACGTTAAATCAAATAAAAAGCCCCCGATTGGGGGCTTTTTTTTATATCATTAAATCACGGTTTGTTTTTAGCTTCACCAGTCGTTCAGTTTCAGTTATTTCAAAATCAAGATAAATTGTATTTTCCGGTAGAAGATCACGGGCCACTTCATACCATTCGATAATGGTAACTCTCTGTTCGATGAAATCGGGTAATCCGGTTTCCAGTACTTCATCTAGAGAATCCAGGCGATACAGATCAAAATGAGCTATGGGGAACTTACCCAGATATTCATTTAAAAGGATATAGCTTGGACTGGAAACGTACTCAGTGACTCCCAGATGTTTGCAGAAGCACTGGGTAAAAAAGGTTTTTCCGGCTCCTAATTCACCTGAAAGTGCCAGAACATCACCAATATTTACTTGGCTGGCGATTGATTCAGCCAGTTGGCAGGTCTTTTTCTGCGAATCCAGATTGATCAATTGGATCATTTTTTGGGCTTACATACAGCCAGAGGAAGGATCATCTCTTCCATAGAAATGCCACCATGCTGGAATGTCCCATTGAACTGTTTTTGATACTGGTGGAAAGAATTTGGATAAACAAAATAGTAATCATCACGAGTGATTGCATAGTTATCTACTATATTTCGAACTGGTAAGCCATATTCAGCAGGATTCTTGATCAGGAGTGCATTTTTGGAGTTTATCTTAAGATTCTTACCTTGTTTATAGCGAACTGTGGAAGTGGTTTCTTTATCTCCTATTATCTGTGAGGCTCTGTTAACTCGGATAGAACCATGATCAGTAGTGATCAGAACCGTGGCACCCTGCTCAGAAATTACCTTGAGCGTGGCATAGAAATTTGAATGCATAAACCAGTGTTTTGTGAAATCTCTTAATGCCTTTTCATCAGGAATTGCTTCTTTGAGGATTTGGTTTTTTGACCGGTGATGTGCAACCAGATCAAGGAAATTATATACCAGAACTACTAATTCTTCATTAGCCCAGTTATTGACTTTACGTTGAACAAATGCAGCTTCATCAGCTGTGAAAATTTTTATATAACGGCTTTCTTCCAGTTTGTACCCTAATTCTTTTAACTGGTTATCCAGTAATTGATGTTCATTGCGATTTCTGCTGTTATCCATATCATCAGTTTCATACCAGTATTGGGGATAGGTTTCCGCAATGTCAATTGGTAACAAGCCACTGAATATGGAATTTCTGGAATAGGGTGTTGCTGTGGGAAGAATGGAATAATATAACTGAAGGTTTATATCAAAAAGGTCGTTCAGCATGGGCTCAAAAGCAAAATACTGGTCAAGTCTCATGCAATCAAGCACGATGAGATAAACAGGATTACCTTTTCCCATTTCAGGTAAGAGAATTTCAGGAACAACATCAAATGAAAATAATGGGCGTTCCTCAGAGCCTAGCCAGTTACGATAATTTTTGGATATATAATCTGAGAATTCAGAATTGCAGTTCAATTTTTCCAGGAAATGAGTTTGGGAGATATTCGCTTCATTGATCTCATCAAGACGTAAATCCCAACGGCATAGATCAAGATATATATCTTTCCATTCTGCATAATTAGGTTCAGCAAATGTCTTCTGGCTTAATTGGGCAGAGAACTGCGCGTAATCACGTCCTATCCTGTCCCGCTTGATATCATCTGCCTGAATTATCTTTTTTATTGCCATGATTATTTGATTAGGGTTGATTGGTTTAATCAGATAATCAGCTATCTGTCCGGCAATAGCACCTTCCATGAGACCTTCCTCTTCGCTTTTGGTTACCATTACCACTGGTATTGAGGAATTTATTCTTTTGATCTCTTTCAAAGTTGCCAGACCACTCATCCCGGGCATCATTTCATCCAGAAGCACCAGATCAAATGATTGATTTGTGATCATGGAAACCGCATCAGAACCATTAGATACAGTATCAACCTGATAACCGCGGTCTTCCAGAAAGATCACAAAAGATTTCAGCATCTCTATTTCATCATCTACCCATAATATCTTAATTCGTTGCATATTTCATCTCCAAATATTTTAGTATCGTAAAGACTGCCGAATCCGACATTTTTTATAAGAACTATTCTTTTGGTGCCTCCTGTGCTTTAAGCTGTTCATCTTCAAATTTTCGCTGACGAGTTCTGATAGTATCTTTGATCTGATCCAGGTCAGAATCCTGAAAGAATAATGCCAGCTTAAAATTGAGCTCTTTGCGGCTGCAATTAAAAAAAGTAACCATTTTTTCTATGTATTGATCGATCAATACGTCTTTCATAGTCCTTTTAATTTTTGCTTTCTGTTCACGGATCTCTTTAATCTCTTCACGCAACTGAGCAGTAGGCATTTCCTGAGCTTTATTGATCCATGCTTCGGCTTCAATAAATTTTGCCTGTTTTACGAAGGGTTTGATCATATTAAGCTTATCAAGTCCAATATCCTTAACTGTTTTTTCATCTTTATCAAGACTTTCAATAAACAGATCATAAGTGCTAATCAGCTTGGATGCAAAAGTAGAAGCTATGTTAAATTCATTCTCTACAAATTCATTGAAGGTTTTATAGCCCCTTGAAACGTAGATCTTATAACGCTTCATTTCTGAGAGTAATTGTCCCAGAGAAACAAAATTATTCTCCATCTGCTGCTTAAGATTAAGAGCAGCTTTCAGTTTTTCTTCAATACTCATTTCTTCATTCTGCCACATGTTTCACCTTCCTTACTATTTTTTTGCTTATTTTATTGATCCAAAGGTAAATAGATATACTCTTTGGAGGGAAAAATTCTTTCTTTCACTTCTGTTTTCCAATCCTCAATTGATTTAACGATATCAGTCTTCAAATCATAATACTGCTTCACAAATTTTGGTTTAAATTCACTCATTCCAAGTATATCATGATATACAAGCACCTGACCGTCGGTATAGCGTCCAGCACCAATACCAATCGTAGGAATGCAAAGTTTATCACTGATCTCTTTACCTAGTTTTTCCGGGATTCCTTCCAGCACAAGCATAAATGCTCCCGCATCCTCAATTTCCAGAGCCTGTTGCAATATGGACTGGTATTCCTTTTCTTCCTTTCCTTGAACTACATATCCGCCCATAGTATTAATTGATTGGGGTGTAAGCCCCAGATGTGCACAAACAGGTATCTCACAATCAGTTATGGCTTTTATTGCCTCCAGCCGACTGGGTTTTCCGCCTTCCAGTTTCACAGCATTAACCGAGCCTTCTTTAAATAATTGTCCGGCATTTATCTTGGTTTTCTCAATGCTTATATGATAGCTCATGTGGGGCATATCAGCAATAATAAAAGTGTCTGGAGCTCCGCGTCTGGTAGCACGAGCATGGTGGATCATATCTTTCAGAGTTACCTGCAGAGTATCAGTATATCCTAAAACAACCATGCCCAGACTATCCCCTGTCAGGATAAGATCTACTCCAGCAGCCTCTGCATATTTCCCCGATGGATAATCATAGGCAGTAATCATCACAATTGGTTCCTGCTGTTTTTTCATCTGTAAGAATTTTTTAATGCTTTTCATCACTGCTCCTTTTTTTGGGTGTTGAAAGATAACGATCTTTTTCACTGTATATGCAGCCGCAATATTGCTGACGATACATCTCTTCTTTTTTAGACATCTCAATTCCTTCTTTCCAGTATTCTCTAAAGTCACGATAAAAGAATTTTATTCCATGCTCTTTTGCACAGGCTTCACCGATTTCTCTGATCAATTCATGCTTCTGGAATTTACTGTATAAAAGAGTAGTAGTAAAATAATCAAATCCGCCTTTTGCTGCTACTATCGCTACATAATTCAATCGCATATAATAACAGATACGGCATCGGTCACCCTCCCGAAAAGCTACCTGTCTCAAGAATCCTTCCAATTCATATTCATCTTTTATAATCAACTTAAGATCAATACTGGAGGCATATTCCTGTAAAGTTTGCAGTCTCCGTTGATTCTCCTGATATGGATGAATATTGGGATTAAACCAGAAACCCATGATATCAAACTCATCCTCCTGCTGCATATGCTTAAGCGGTGCTATCAGGCAGGGTGCACAACATACATGTATCAGGAGTTTTTTGCGTTCCGTTTTTTCTCTATTTTCTATCATAATAACCATTCACCTGATAATGCCAAACTCCGTCAATTCCTATTTTATTTTAAATATAAAAAAAGGCTGCCAATAATGACAGCCAGTTAAAAATATTTATAATTCAGGCACTATTTTCCGGGACATTGTGCAGCTATACTGGCATTTATATCCTTATTACCATATGCTTTATCGAAGTGATTGGAAAAATCTGATGCCAGCTTTCGAGCGCGTTCATCATATCGTGATTTGTTCTTCCAGGTATTGCGGGGATTTAAAACTTCCGCATCAACCCCAGGACAACTCTTGGGGATCAATACATGGAAAAGATCATTCTCTTCATATTCCACACTCTCCATCGATCCTTCCAGGCAAGCGTCCACGATAGCTCTGGTGAGATTAATATCCATGCGCGAGCCTTCACCATAAGCTCCACCACTCCAGCCGGTATTAACAAGATATACACTAGTGCCAAACTGTTCCATCTTGTCACCCAGCATTTTTGCATAGACATCCGGATTACGTGGCATAAAGGGTTCTCCAAAGAATCTTGAGAAGGTTGATACAGGGTCAACTATCCCTGTTTCGGTACCCGCCAGTTTTGAAGTATATCCCATCAAAAACCACAACATAGCCTGCTCAGGAGTGAGTCGTGATACCGGAGGTAGCACACCATTGGCATCAGCAGTCAAAAAGAGTATTGTTTTGGGATGATCACTACATGATGATTCTTTGATATTACTCAAATATTTCAAGGGATATGAACCTCTGGAATTCGGCGTTAAGCGTTCATCATCCAGATCATAGGTGCCATCAGGATACATCATGGTATTTTCCACAATCGAACCGTGTTCGAGATAATGGTCTTCATGAAATACTGCCTGATGTATCTCAGGTTCTTTATCTTTTCTCAGATTGATCAGCTTGGCATAGCAGCCATTTTCAAAGTTAGCTATTCCATAATTACTCCAGCCATGCTCATCATCGCCCAATAAGGCTCTTTTGGGATCAGCAGAAAGAGTGGTTTTGCCTGTTCCGCTTAAGCCCAGCAACAAAGCACTATCGCCATTAATACCTTCATTAGCTGAGCAGTGCAGTGGTAAAACCCCTTCGGCTGGCATATAATAATTCATCACTGTAAACATCAGTTTTTTTACACTGCCACCATAGGCTGAACCATAAACGATACCGATGTGGCGATCAAAATCCATGGTTACTGCCATGTTAGAAGTAGTACCATCTGCCATTACTCGCAGATGTCCTTTATAACGCTTAGGATCAAGCTTCAGATAGGGCAGGGCTATTAAGGTGAAACCTTCCAGACAGGTATTCAGATTCTCTGGAACTGGACGGAACATGTTATCAGTGAATAATACGGTGAGTGCCATATCAGATACAGTGCGGGTTGGCAAAGCAAAACTGGAATCAGCCCCCACAACACGGTCAGTTAAATATAATTTGTCAAGCCGGCTCAATGCTGTATAAGCATCTTCCAGGATCATATCAAATGTCTCTTCCCTCATTGGTACATTATTGGGACTATCCCAGTCTATAGTATCTGAACTGGCTGCCCGTTTAACGATATAAGTGTCTTTGGGACTTCTTCCAGTTGATTCAGGGGGAGTCCAGGTGCTAAGACATCCACAGGCTGATATTACTGCTTCTCCATTATCTACAGCACTTTTGATCATGAATTTGCGTGAGGGATTCTTAATTAAACGGGGATGTCTGCCAAGGATGTGGTTTAGCTCTTCCGCTATCTGCTCTTTTGAATAAGGCATTTTACCTCCAATATTTCTTTTCTTTATAGGCTTTTCCTCATTATATGACCTATCGGTCAAGTATTTTGTCAATTTAATGCCCAAATAAAATACAATTTATATTCCCTTCTTATCCTTTACAGTATAGCCTCTTTCATCCCTGGTAAATCTCCGTGAACTGGTTCTTGATTTTTTACTTGACGAGAAAACTTAGCACTCTAAAAAAGTCACTGCTAATATATAGCGTAATTAAAAAATATATACAGGAGGTTATTATGAAATTAAAACCACTTGATGATCGGTTAGTAATCGAACCTATGGTTGGAACTGAACAGAATGTTGGTGGGATTATTATCCCTGATACTGCAAAAGAAAAGCCAAATATCGGTAGCGTGATTGCAGTAGGAAATGACGAAGAATTGCAGGAATTGGTAAAAGTTGGAGATAAAGTGCTCTATAGTAAATATGGCGGAACAGAAGTAGATGTGGAAGATAAAAAATATCTCATCATCTCTCGCAGTGATGTCCTGGCGCTGGTAGAGTAGTAATATGCCTTACATCGAATTGACTGGAGATAATTTCCAGAAAGAGGTATTAGAATCTACTAAGCCGGTGCTGGTAGATTTCTGGGCACCATGGTGTGGTCCCTGCAGAGCTTTGGCACCCACATTAGAAGAGCTTGCAGAAAAGCATAGCGATAAAGTAACGGTCGGTAAATTGAATGTTGATGAAAATCCTGAATTGGCAACAAAGTACCATGTGATGTCAATACCAACTCTGTTATTATTCAAAGATGGTCAGATTGATAAACAGCATATAGGGTTGATTTCTACCGATAAGCTTATTGCTAAATTCTCTTTGTGATCGTAAATTGAGAAAATCCCTCTATGGGACAAATAAAAAACCCGGATTACTCCGGGTTTTTATTATTATTAGAGTATTTAATTATTTACGGTTCAATATACAAATTCGATTCTGCAGTATTACCACTGGTATTTTCATACCAGTCAGTATGTTCTTCCCCGCCACTTGTTGCCCAGGTTGCCATATTTAAATAAGCTTCCGTAATGGAAATACGCTCAATGGGATATACCCAGGTGGTAGGAAGATTCAATCCCCAGGGAAGATTAGCAACTGTCTTATAATAACGCTCTGTAGATAGATTACTGTCATCATCTCCAATACCAAAATAGCTGCGGTTAGCTGATTCAGTGGGTGGAAATCCTGCCAGATGAACTTCCTTGCCCCGCTCACCATTGATAAATATAAAAGGATTAAATGGTGCCAGCCAGGTTAGATAGTTGATATTCTGAGTGGGATACAATGTGATAGCCATACTGAATTCGTAGGGCTCGACCCAGCTCTCATCCAACTTGGTATTTACATAAAATTCATCACCAACAGGGCTCATATAAGCCATCGAACTATCAAAATACAGGACTACTAGATTTGTGTTGCTGGATTCCAGTACTGGATTCAAACTCGCCGGCTGGGATTCCACTACTTCCACGCTATCAGCATTGAAGGGGAATTCTATCCCAAAACCATTACTGAAGCTGGCTCCTATAGCACGTAATCTGAAATTACCATTTACGTCTATTACCAGGTTAGATCCATTAGTGACCAGATTAAAACGATAATCTATGATCAGATCATTAAAATCATAATCACCCTGGTAGGGCCAGTAATCTTCAAATGCCAGGGTGCCCCACCCATCTTCACCTTCAGCTGGATACCAGTTATTATAGGCTCTGTCTATATCATCTGGATATTCATCGTATTCGTCAGTTACGCCATCTCCATCAGAATCATCTCCTCGAGGGCAGGCAGTGGATGAGCTATTGGCATTCACGGAGCCATGACCTCGTGGTCCGCTTAATGTCCATACAAAATTATCACCATCATTAAATGTCACAGAAAATTGGAATTCATGGCGTCCAGGTTGAAAAATAGTGAACTGACCCATGTCTTCATTAGGAGTACCTACAAATTTATTATGGGCTCCTATACCAATAGATAATACATTGCTGTTTTCATTCAGATAGCCAAAATGGGCTGTCCAGGTTCCATCTCCATTTTCTTCCACGCATTCCATCACAGGCTGCACTTTTAGCCCCGCGAATAAAAATGCTCCTACAAGCATCACCAGTAAAATCAATATTAGCTTTTTCATTTTAATTACCTTTTATCAGCGGATTTGAGGAACAAAGCTGTATGCTATCTCATTATCCCGGATTTCATAGTTCTTATACTCATTCTCTACTTCATAATATTCAATTCGCACTTTGGTGATCGAAGTTGGAAGCTTGATCTTTTGCACAAATCCCTCATTTTGATCTATCGTACCTTTATACAGCATATTTCCCTCCATATCCTTAAGATAAAAGGTCCCAGTATAAAGAGCATACAATTCCACATTTATCCACCGTTCTGTCTCAAAATTAAAATCATCCGCTATTTGCAGATTCTTTATATCAACAGTTTCCTGATTCTCATCAGTCAGTGAGCAGCCGGCAAATATCATCAGTAATATCACTGCCAGGAAAATACATTTCAGCTCTAATTTCATTTTTGCCCCCATTTGCGCTATATATATTAAGCAAATCCTATACCAATCAAATAAGTTATTTTATATTCTCACTGTCAAATAATTTCTATTATTACTGATATTTCTCTGATTGCAGTAATATTGCAAAATATAGGCGGTTTCCTCCCTAAAGGAATTAAGAATATTCTGAAAAGTATTTTTTTCTCTACTATGAATTAATCTTAATAATGAAGCAAATAACGAAGAATTGCCCGATTTTAATACAAAATGTCCGAAAACGGTTAATTAAACCAAAAAGTAAAACCCGGACGTTTCCGTCCGGGTTTTGAGGAGGAGGTAAACTTTATTTTACCGTTGATAATACAGTTTTGTCGAGTCTATATTACCTGCTGTACTTTCATACCAGTCAGTGTGTATGGTTCCACTGCTTTCAGCCCAGTCTGCCATGAATAAATATGCCTCAGTAATTGATGCTCTTTCGATGGGATATATCCAGGGGGTTGGTAAATTCAAGCCCCAGGGCAGATTACTGGCTGTTTTATAATATCTTTCCTGTGCCAGATTACTATCGTCATCTCCTGTACCGAAATAACTGCGGTCAGCAGATTCTGTGGGAGGGAATCCTGCCAGATGTACTTCCTTACCTCGTTCGCCGTCTATAAAGATAAAGGGATTAAAGGGAGCATACCACACCAGATTATTGATATTTTGCGTGGGATTCAAAGTCATTGCCATACTGAATTCAAAGTAACTCACAAAACTTTCCGTAAGTTCTGTATTTACGAACAGCTCATCACCAACAGGACTCATATAATCCATTGAACTATCAAAGAAAAGTAACACCAGATTTGTACCACTAACTTCCTGAACCGGAGTCAATTCAGCGGGTAGTACTTCTAATACTTCTAAACTGTCGGCATGGAAGGGAAATTCTATCCCAAATCCATTACTAAAGCTGGCTCCGATAGCTCGCATTCTAAAATATCCATCTACATCTACTACCAGATTAGATCCATCAGTTACCAGATTAAACCGATAATCAACTATCAAATCATTGAAATCATAATCTCCCTGAAGGGGCCAGTAATCTTCATAAGCCAAAGTACCCCATTCATTCGCACCTTCTGCTGGATACCAGTTATTATAAGCTCTAAACGGGTCATCAGGATATTCATCATATTCATCAGTTACACCATCCAGATCACTATCATCCCCTCTCGGGCAGGCAGTGGAACCACTATTGGAGTTCACTGAGCCATGTCCATTAGGTCCACCTAAAGTCCAGACGAAGTTATCACCTTCCACAAAATCTGCTGTAAACACATCTGTATATCTCCCAGACTGGAATATTGTTGGCTGACCCATATCTTCGGATGGTGCTCCCACAAATGTATTGTGTACGCCTATGTTTATCGTAAGCACATTAGGATTTTCATTCAAATATCCAAACTTGGCTGTGTATGTACCATCACCATTATTTTCTACGCATTCCATTATCGGGCGCACTTTGAGTCCGGCAAATAAGCTGAGACTGACTACAAGGACTAATAATATTAATGTTATTTTTTTCATTTTCTTTTCCTCCCTGCTTAGCGTATTTGCGGAACAAAGGTGTGTATTATCTCATTATCCCGTATTTCATAATTCTTATATAAATCTTCTACTTCATGATATTCTATCCGAACTTCTGTGATTGACGTTGGGAGCTTGATCTTTTGAATAAAGCCGGTATACTGGTCTATTGTCCCCTTATACAGCATATTGCCTTCCATGTCCTTAAGATAAAATGTTCCCGTAAAAAGGGCATATAATTCCACATTGATCCACCGTTCAGTCTCAAAATTAAAGTCATCTGATATTTGAAGATTCTTTATATCTACTGCATCAGTTTTACTATCTCCTATTGAACAGCCTGTTATTATACTGACTGTAATTAAAACCAACACAACTAATTTCAATACTTCTTTCATCGTGTCCTCCTATTTGCAGATAATATAAGCAATCTCTATGCCAAGACAATATTTATTTTGATTCTCCTGTTATCAAGGGGATTGAGGCTATTTCTCAGGCTGATAAAATTGCCCGTAATTAAAAATTACTGCCCATTTTCGGCTTTATTCTGTTTACTCAGATCATCCCTGATTGGTATACATTTAACTTATTCCTACCCCACTGCCGGGTTCCGGAATTCCTGTTATTCTTACTCTTACATCACATTCCTTCACGCCAATTAGCGGTTTTTGCCTGACGTGCCGTAGCTTTATGCAGCGTAAGCGTTGGTTGGTGGTTATATAATCTTACACTACATTCATAATTATTAACTTCTTTTTTTCTGCTTTTTATGTTAAATCATCTGTTACAAATTACCCATTCTTACTCTTTTTATATCACTTTTCGCCTAAATAATTGCAATATAATAATTTATCTTAAATTTCAGTCACTGATATACTCCCAGTACACTCCCTGTTGCTTCCCTGTGGGTTACAAGTGTACTATTTTCGGTTTTCGTAATTTAAATTCTCATTTCTGTCTCTATATAATATTATAACGTATATTTTATGCAGGTATACTAAGTCAAAGGAACAATAGCTGGGGAACGCGAATGTGTTAGATTGTGCTTTGTTGTTACGGCTGTTTGCCTCAAGATGAGTGGAAATTGATTAAGTGTTATATGATAAAATGTCAGAAAGTGGAGATTGTTTTGACATAAAATGAATAGAGTAATCTTTTAGACAAATGGATTACAGGAAATTAATAGCGAGTTTAAAATCAGTAATAGCACCTGAACTGGAGCGTGAGTTACGCTTAGGAAAGGAGCTTTCGATCAGCAGATTGCAAAGATTGAGATCAGAGTATTCCGATCTGCCGATCAATGAATTACTGGATCATTATGAATTGCAGCAAAGAGCGAATCGTAAATTTTCCAGAGCTAATGAAATGGTATTTACAGCAAATGGGGTAGAGCAAAGTTCTTCTGAGATAATGGGAAAGTATCATAACCGCAGAGCAGGAAAGGTTACTTCACTGGCGGATCTCTGTTGCGGGATAGGTGGAGATTTGCAGTATCTGGCAGAGAACCGGCAGAAAGTATATGCCGTGGATCTGGATAGTGATAGTTTAATATGTGCTGAGTATAATTGCCGGCTACATGAAAATATCAACTACCTTCAGGAGAGAGCGGAAGATTTTGGAGAAAAGGTAGAATTGATATTTTGTGATCCAGACCGACGACCGCAGGGCAATCGCAAATATAATGTGGAAGATATGTCACCTGATCTGGGTCAGGTATTAGATCTGTTTTTTGAGAAGAAAATTTGCCAGGGCATGT
>Ga0075121_1000112_pt1 | contig 54220 bp, 36 predicted proteins | sample AntAceMetag02UKG_FD_69793 | JGI IMG/M metagenome (GOLD analysis project Ga0075121, IMG submission 69793) | Saline lake microbial communities from Ace Lake, Antarctica - Antarctic Ace Lake Metagenome 02UKG | ecosystem: Environmental > Aquatic > Non-marine Saline and Alkaline > Saline | place... | reverse complement strand
AACCGGATCGAAGCGCGCTTTTCTCTGCTCAAAGAGGAGCCGTCTCCCGACGGCCTCACCATCCGCACCCCCCTCCAGAACTTCATCCGGACCCTCCGCATCTCCGGCAGTGCCGATGGCCAGACCTGGACCCCGCTGGTGGAAGAGGCCGACATCTTCGACTACTCCCGCTATATGGATATCCGCCGCACTGAAGTCCCGCTGCCGGAAAACACCTTCCGTCACTTTTCCATCGAGATCGGCAACGCCTCCGAAGAGCGCGCGCAGCCGCTGGTCCGCCTCGTTCAAAGCAGCGGACAGGATCAAAGCCGCGCCTTTGATTTGCTGCGCACCCCTTTCCGCATCGATGGGGTTCAGTTCTGGCGCAACACCACAGTGGTCAGCAAAGGGAAACCCGTCCTGCAGGAATGGCCTGTAACCGTTTCTGAGTCCACGCAAAACCCCAAGGCCCAAACCACTGAAATCATTCTGGAAGCCGGACGGGCCCCGGTTTCCCGTGTGGCCATCGAAACCCCCGCTCACAATTTCCAGCGCAGCGCAGCCATCCAGATTCCCGGCATGGCCAACGGCAAGAAAACCTGGCGGACCATTGGCCGGGGCAAGCTAACCTGCGTTGACATCCCCGGATATGCCACCAACGCTCTGCACATTGACTTCCCCCAACAGCGCGCCGAAGAGCTGCGCATCGTGATTGAGAATGCGGACAACCCGCCCCTTGAGATCACAGCGGTTCGCGCCGATGGCCCCACCGTCCTGCTGCTCTGGCTGGCGGACCCCGGCACAACCTACCGCCTCGCCGCCGGCAACGACAGCCTACCGCCCCCCACCTATGACCTGTTCGCCATCCGGACCGCCCTCAATCAGAACGCCGAGCCTCTCCGGTGGGAACTCACCGATGCCAAGGATACCGGTCCCCGAAAAGAATCCTTCAACCTAGGTGAATTCCTGGCTCGACCGCTGGTGTTCGGCACCGCGCTCGGCCTGGCCGCACTGGCCCTTCTCGTCCTGCTGGCCAAGGCACTGAAAAAGGCGGCCTGAGCCGCCTTCATCCCCCCCTCTGTCGGATCCAGTGGGTTAAACCGCCGCCGCCGTCTCCTTGGCATCATCAATCGTGGGATACCAGGTCAGGGCCTCACTCAGCCCCAGGCGTTTGACGCCCTTGAGAATAACCGGGCGGAACGCCGCCACGCCGAAAAAGGAGAAAATCATTTTGGCCGCTTTCTGATAGTGCATCATCAGCGTCACCCCATGGCTGTTCACATAGGTCAGTTTTTTACAATTCAGCACCGTTTTCGTCCCGGATTCGTACACAATGGGATCCATATAGGCCTTAAACTCATCATAGGTGGCCGAGTCCAGTGGACCGGATATATGAATAATCCGAATGTCATCCCGCTCTTCGACTTCAAAATCCAATGTTGCTTTTGCCATGACCGCCTCGCTTTCAGATTCTGTTTCCTGGGCTGAGTCGCCCCAGTAATTAACGGGTTCTTAACCGTTAGTTAATATAATCCTAATGATTGATTATGCAAGAGAAAATCCACCCTGCAAGCGCCCCGCCTCCTGCAGAATTATACCCTTCGAGAGGAGTCAACCTGTTCCGAAAACAATCCAGCCTCGCCAGAATTCGAAGAAAATGGCATAGAAGTGCAAAAGGATTCACAAATCATGGATACAAAACGAAGCCACGCCATCCGGCACCTGGATGGGAAAAAGTCCCTCCCGATTATACAAGCCCTCTACGAGTTCAATCATCTCAAGTCGCTCTATCGTCAGGGATGGCTCCGGGTCGGGATTCCCAAGGAGCAATGTGAATCCGTGGCCGATCATTCCATGGGCGTGACCCTGCTGGGCCTCTTTCTGGCCGATGAATTTTTCCCCGAACTGGACCAGTCCCGATTGATTCTGATGGGCCTGCTGCACGACTTCGGTGAAATCTATGCCGGCGATATCGTGCCCGGGAAGATGACGCTGGAAGAGAAGCACGCGCTTGAAAAAGAATCGGTCGAACGGGTTTTCTCGCGCCTGCCCAAAGGGAAAGAGTATCTGGCGATTTGGGAAGAATTTGAAGCTCAGGAAACGGACGAAGCAAAATTCATGAAAGAAATCGACCGCCTCGAAATGGGTATTCAAGCCAGCGTGTATGAACAGGAACAGCTTGGAGACCTCTCCGTCTTTTTCGAATCCACCGACAAGGCCCTCACGACACCGGAACTGCGCGAGATTCTCGCCAGCCTCCTTGCTCTGCGCACGCCCCAGGCCTAGAGAGTCCTCCACAGGCTGAAAAACGCCTCTCACAGAGTTCACGGAGGCAACACAGAGGCAGACAAGAAAAGCGGGGAGTTTTTATCCACAGATGAAGAAGTCACGAAGCGACAAAGAAAAGAATGGACGAATGAAGTGGTCTGCGACGACGGCGGCTCACCCGGAGGGTTCGCCCTACCTGAGAAAGTGACGATGCGGCCATGGCTGTACTGGTAGGGCGAGGCATCCCTGCCGAGCCGGGCCGTTTGGCGCTCTAAACCGGGTTTTCGGCCCAAAATTCACGATTTTGGGCCGGTTTTATCGATTTTTTGCCATTTTTAGCCGATTGGGGCCGTTTGGAGCCACAAACTGCGGCAAAACGGATCGGAGCGAAGCTTAGTTTGTTTTCACGGCGGACCAGGTGCCGCTGCCGGCCGTGGAAGAACTGAACGTGCCGGTGATGACATTGGTCGCGACGGTGCCATCCATCAAGGAGGTGGAGGCATCGGAATAGGTCAGGGTGAGCTGGATGTCATCATCGCTGACGGAACCGGAAATAATCGCGCCATCAGTGGCCGCACCGTCCACGGTGCCATCGTCGGACTGGACCAGCGCCCAGGTGGACTGGTTATTTCCCGTGTCGGAGTAGAGCCAGGCCCCGTTCACATCGCTGGTGGGCTGGTTCAAATCGTTGTCCGAATTGTCACAGCCTGCCAACATACCCACTGCAATGAGTCCCGCAGCGGCCAATATCCAACATCGTTTCATCTTCATGGTTCCGTGCTCTCCCGTTAAGGAATATGTATCGAAATCCACCCGCCCTTGTCGATGGATTCCTACGGACCCCGGCGGGATTCACTGATCCGCGCGGCGGGGTCCTGATGATAATACTGACTGAATTCATCATAGAGCCGGGGATGTTCTTTTTGGAGGTGAACCGGTTTCTCGAAAAATAATTCCGTCACCACGGCGAAGAACTCCGCGGGTTTGGTGGCGCCATAGGCGCTGATCAAAGAGCGTTTTCCGGCGTCCAAATCCTGCTGGAGCTGATTGAACTCCGAGCCGAGCACCTGGGCCCACTCGCGATACATCGAGCGGTCCTCCAGAACCGGCGCTCCATCCATCGCGCCGTCCAGCTGGTCCAATTGATGGGCAAACTCATGAAAGACCACATTGCTGCCATCGCTGGGATTCCGGGCCCCCTTTACCGTATCGGGCCAAGACAAGGCAATCACTCCGGTGCTGGAAGAAATGCCCATCACCGGCATTTTCGTCCGGGACACGGTCCCGGAAGCCAGGCCCCTCTCCTCCTGCTCCAGGTTGAATCCATCCGGATAGACCAGAATGCTGACCAGCCGCTGGAAATAGTCGTGGTGAAGATTCAACAGCAGCAGGCAGGCCTGCGCCGCGATGGTAACCTTGATTTCATCGGTCATCTCCAAGCCGCCGCAGCCCTCGAAGTTCTTCTCGCGGATGAACACCTTGATCAGGTTCTCCAGCCGCGCCCGCTCGTCCGGGTGGAGATGCGTGCAAAAAGGGACATCCCGTTTGATAATCTCCGCCCAGGCCTGGGGGAACGGCTGTTTTTTTGCTTGATTCCGTTGATGATCACGAATGGGCCGCCACATAGATATTGCTCACCTTTCCGGTAAAAGCCTATCGAGACTGCATCCGATTGTCCATCCACAGATTCAAAACGCCTTGCCAGCCCGTTCTCTCTTCGGAGTGGAGGTGGCTTTGCCGCTTCTCCTCATGCAACCCGCCTCACTCCATCGCAAAAATATATCCAGTCATGCGCTTGACTTCACCCATCCCCAGGCCTAGGTTTCCCCCGAATTGCGCCCTATGTTTAAAACCCTTACAAAACTGATATCCCGCGAATCCCCGGAAACGGTCAATGCCCTGTCCATGACCATCGTGTTCATTCTGGGCGGGATCGACTATCTCACCGGGCCGGAATTCTCCTTTTCCATCTTCTATCTGCTGCCCATTGTGCTGGTGACCTGGTACGTCCGCCCGGCGAAAGGCTATGTCCTCTGTGCCATCTCCTTCGCCATTGTGCTGGCGGTAGCGATCACGGAGACCTACGGAACCACCCACCCCATCATTATCCTGTGGAATGCCAGCTCTCCGCTATTCATCTTCCTTTTCGCAGTGGCCCTGCTCCAGAGTATTCAGTCCCATCTGCATTATGAACAAACCATGTCGAGAACCGATGCCCTCACCCAGGTGCTGAATGCCCGCGGATTTGAGGAAATCGCCAGCCGGACCTTCCAGCTGGCCTCCCGCTATCACCATCCGACCGCTCTGGCCTATATCGATATCGATGACTTCAAGAAGGTCAACGACCAGCAGGGTCACTCCGAGGGAGACCGCGTCCTGCAGGTGGTGGCCTCAACGCTGGGCCGTACCGTGCGGGCCACCGATGCCGTGGGACGGCTGGGCGGCGATGAATTCGCGGTCCTCATGCCGGAAACCAGCTTCAAAGGGGCCAAGACTGCTTCAAACAAGATCCACCGGGAACTGCTCCGCACCATCGGCAACAGCCACTGGCCCATCGGCTTCAGCATCGGGGTCGCCGCCTTCCCGGCCTTCCCCGGTTCTATCGATGACGCCCTGAAGGTCGCCGACCGGCTCATGTACCGCGCCAAGCAGGAGGGAAAGAACCAGGTGATCTGTGAATTGCAGCCTGTTCAAAAACCGGAAGCGGAAATCCTGACACTTGGACCGGACACCTTCATCGGCGAAGAGGATATCCCCTCCCCGTCCTGACCTGTTCACAGCCGCCGGGCTTCATCTCCGCAAAAAAACAGCGGCATCGCTAGCGGAACGGGTGTAGAATTCAGTCCACAGCGCAAGGAGAGCAGCATGGCAACCGATCAAGAATTCATGGAGTTTCTGGCCGACCAGATGGCGGAGGCGGGGGATATCTCTTTCCGGAAAATGTTTGGTGAATACGCGCTCTATTGCAACAGCAAGGTCGTGGCACTTGTTTGCGACAATCAGCTGTTTGTGAAACCAACGGACGCGGGAAGGGCCTTTATCGTCGATGTGACGGAAGCCCCGCCCTACCCCGGTGCCAAAGATTATTTCCTGATTGAAGATGCCTTCGAGGACCGCGAATGGATCAGCGATCTGATCCGGATGACGGCAAAAGAACTCCCCGTTCCCAAACCGAAAAAGAAAAAAGCCTCAAAAAAGACAACGTGAATTCAAAACCGCTGATCAAACTGAAACCGATCCAAGCGGGAATGATCGCGCCTTGCGGCATGAACTGCGCGCTCTGCATCGGCCATCTCCGGGAAAAGAACCGCTGCCCGGGCTGCAATCATCGCGAGGAAGCCGCCAAGGCCGGAGCCTGTCGGCACTGCACCATCAAATTCTGTGAGAAACAGGGCCATCCCAACAAATACTGCTTCACCTGTGCCCAATACCCCTGCCGCCGGCTGCGGGATCTCGACAAGCGCTACCAGAAGAACTATGGAATGAGCATGCTTGAAAACCTTGAGTTCATCCGGGCCTTCGGCATCCGGAAATTCATTGCGCAGGAAAAGATCCGCTGGGCCTGTCCGGCCTGCAGCCGTACCGTCTCTGTCCATCGGGAGGCCTGCCTCCACTGCGGCCATCCCCGCACTCCCTGAACCGTCCACCGGGTCGATTCCCAACAACAAACAACGCGACCCACGGGAATTCCAGTGGTCGCGCTGCTGTCATCAGTCAGTCAGATGTCTACTCGCCCATCCAGCGCGTCGGCAGCGTGTAGAAGTTGGATGGAGCATACGTCCAGGTCCAGGTGTTCCCCACCCCGCCATTCCGGGACACGATGACAATGATATCATTGGGCTTAAAGAAGCCCCACGGGACCATTCCATTGCCTGTCACAAAACGCCAAACGCCGAAAGCATCGCAGTAGATCGTGCTGCCGTCTCGCACGCCCTTGGTCGATGTATTCATCGTATAGATTTCATCGCTTTGCCCTACGGTGCCGTTGACAAACCCAGAATCGGTCAGGCGCATCTGACTGGGATGGACTGAAATCGGCAGGCTCAAGGAGACAACATTATAGACCTTAATATCCGGACGGCCGGCTTCCCCCGTCGCGATTTCATGAGTGAAAGAACCCGTTCCCTCTACAGGACCATTGGTTGGCACCTTCAGGACCGGATGCCATACCATCGCATTGATGTTGGTGCCCGGATGCGCATTGTCCGTCGCATTGGTGGTCACATAATTTGCTGGCAGCGGGGACGGCAGGGTGATGGAGAATCCTCGGATGAAGAAGTTGGAGGACTGCAGATTCGTCGTCACCGGCGTGGGATTGCCGGAAGCATACCACTCTGCGTCATTCCCGAAGAAGAAGACCTCGGATACCGATGCATTGGCTCCGGCCGTATAGAATTCAATCTTTGTGGCCCCCGCGGCCAGACTGGCTCCGGGCGGCCAGATGTTTGTATCGGCGCCGAAGACCCCGGCAAAGGTATTCGTGTAGGGCTGGCCGTGCAGGCCGACGTAGTTGTAGCCCTCGGAGAGGATGACGCTGTGCAGCGCATAGACATCCTCGCTGGCCCGCGGAATCAGATTCTCGGTTCGGTCCCAGCGGTCCTTGTAGGCGGCCCGGTAGAAGCGGATCTGGTCGCGGGTGTTCAGCATCCCGCCATCAGATGCATACCAGTAGTTAGTGGATGTCACGGAGAGCTGCCAGTCGTTGTTGGTGCTCTCCTGGAAGCTTGTCGAATCCCAGTGGATCAAGTCATAGACACGAGTCACGTCAGCCGTATTGGACACGTACCATTCCAGCGCCGTTGCATTGGTTGAGTCCGTATGCTTCAGAGAATCTGCATCGCCCAGCTCGGCGCGGGCTTCGTCCTTCGAGATTGTCCATCCCCGCGTGATAAAGAAGCGGATGTTGTAGTCCAGCTTGAGGTTCCCGTCGACGGCGCTCAGAAAGAAGTCCGCGCCGGCGTCGATCTCCGCATTCCCGCCTACCCCCCCATCCCAGTCATCCGTATTCAACACAAACCCGTTCGTGGAGGTGATACCGCCTTGGATCAGTATCCATTCGTTGTCGTCATCCATGTCCCAATTCACGATCTCGCTGGAGTCCACGTGCACCGTCACCGTATCTCCAGGATTCTTGGTAAAGGCCCCCTTGTTCACGATGTAGCTCCGGTCGGTCCGGTTGTCGAAGGGGCCGGCGCTCGTGTCGCCGAAATTGAAAAACAACTGTGCGTTGTCCTGCAGTTCCAGCGACTCCACGGTCAGGCGGCCGCGGCTGTTGCCGGGCTTCACAATACCGTTGCCCAAGACGATCAGGTTGCTGATCGCACCGCCGCCATCGACCAAGGGGACCCCGTTGGTATCCACCAGCGTTCCGGACAAGGTTCCGCCATCCTGTACGGTCACCACGGAGTTGCTGGCGGATCCGGTCATGATCAGCCGGCCAGCCTGCACGGCGGTCGCCCCGTTATAGGTGTTAACGCCCGACAGCGTCACCGTGCCTTCCCCGGACTTCGTGAAGGAACCCGTGCCGGCCATGATGCCGCCGTAGGTCACCGTGCGAGTGGCGTCCACCTGAATGGTGCCGGCGCCGGCCAGGTTGATGCCGCGGTTCTCGTCCAGATCGAAGCTCGCGTCGTTGACGTGGAGAGTGCCGCTGTTGAACGACAGGTGCTCCGCCGTGGCGCTGCCCGGCGCGGTGCCCAGATGGTTGTCCTGCGTGATCCGCACGGTGCCACCGTTGATCGCCGTGCTCCCCGTAAAGGTGTTCCCGGCGCTCGACAGGGTCAACACTCCGCTTCCCGTTTTGGTCAGCGTGCCGGGACCCGTGCCGATCACTGAAGAGATGGAGACATTCCCGTTCTGCTGCACCGTGAGCCCGTAGTCCCCAGAAATGGCCGTAGCCGAATTCAGAGTCAGCGAGGCGGCGCCGTTCGCGCCGAGCGAGGCGTCCGCGGACAGCGCGACCGGGCCGCTGAACGTGGAGTCGCCCGAGAGGGAATAGAGGGCGGCAGCGGAGACATCCCCGGCGCCCGCGCCGGCGATGGTCAGCCACTCTGCGGCGGTCGTGATGTCGCGCAGTTCGAGGGTGCAGACGGCATTCACCTCCGTGCCGACGTCGGCCGAGCCGACAGTGCCCAGCGCGTTGGAGTGACTGATGGCCAGCGTGCCGGACTCGATGAACACTTTTCCTGAATAGGTCGTATTGTTGCCGCCCAACACCAGCGTGCCGGTGCCATCGCCTTTCCAAGTCGTCTTGTACAGGTCGCCCGAGCCCAGCATCTGGCCATCGTAGGTGATGGTCGATGCGGTGACCGAACCAATCTTGCCGCCGAGCGGTCCGATGGTCAGCCCGCGATCGGCGGAGATCGTATCGCTACCATCGGACGCGTTGCGGTACAGCATGCCGCCGTTGATGGTCACGTTGCCAGGCTCCACCCCGTTGGTCGGCGGCCGCCCAAAGGCGTAGTCCACCGAGGGAAGACTCAAGCAGCCGTTGCTGATGATCGTCTGACCCCAATAATAGTTTCGCGTCCCACTATCGGTGCGCACCACCTCCAGCTCGCCCGCGCCCACTTTGATCAGATCGAAGTCCAAATTTTGGCCTAAGATACGCCCGCTCAGGCTCATTTTTGCGTCCTCATCCACGCCGATGGCCACAGCGGATGAGAAGATGATGTTGTTCGCGTAGGTCCGGGTGTTCGAGTTTCCAACCCCCCGCAGCGCGCCCGCGCCGTCGATTCCCAGACCGCTCAGCGCCAGATTGGCCCCCAAGTTGAAGGTCGTGTTAGCTGCGCAATACAACTCCAGCGCGCTGCCGTCCGCGACGGTGGTGTCAATGGGCGCTCCCAGCGGCGCTGTATAGCGGAGGCGCATGATTCCTTCATCGACATTTACACGCCCGGCATAGGTATAGGCGCCGCTTTTCTCCAAGTATAACGTCCCCGCGCCTCGTTTGCGAAAGCTTCCTGTCCCCGTCATTTCCGATGCCGTTCCCACCGTGAGGGTCTGCCCGCTCTGAGCAACCGAAATGACTCCCGTTCCATTCGCCGGGAAATCCAGATTTTTGGTGGTCGAGGAGTCCGTTCCGGAATAGATCAACCCGCCCTCCTTGCCGCTGCTCCCCAGATATACATGAGGAGAACCAATGGACGACATATTGCCAAGCGGCTGGGGATTGCCCGATGTTGTGAGCTTTGTCACGCTCACGGTTCCCGCGTTGATATAGACGGGCCCGGAATAGGTATTGTTATAGCTCAACACCAAGGTACCAATGCCTTCCTTGGCCAGACTGCCGCCCGAACCGTTGATCTGTCCGATAAACGCCGTGCTTGTATCATTTCCCCCGCTGGTCAAATGCGCAGCGCCAAGCGAGATCGCTCCGGCCCCTTCAATGGACCCGACGGTATCGTTGTTACCATTCGGATTGAACGTCCCCACGCTTTTGACATCCACCGCCGACCCATTTGGCACCACATCCGCAGCACCAAGCGTCATGGTTCCATTGCTGATGATCGTACCTCCGCTGTACGTGCTGGCAACCGACAAGGTGAAAGTTCCAGCCCCGTCTTTGCTGAGCGTCCTCACATTGCTGCCCATCGGTTCGGCGGAGACTGTTATGTTCCCGGCGCCGCCGACTAACAAATCTTTATCTGCCGCACTCCCGTTAATCCCGCCGGTGATCGTTAAGGTATCTTCATCCGAATTGATGCGTGAAGCCGTGGCCAGCGTGACAGCCCCCGGCCATGTGTTGTTATAGGTCTTGTTGCGCAAGGCCCCCCCGTCCGAGATGCCCATGCCATGCAAGGTCAAAGCCTCCTGGTAAATAGTCATCCCCACCGAAGGCGGCTTGATTTCAAGCACGGCCCCATCCTCGACGGTTGTCCCCGTACCCGCCGCCGGACCCAAAGCGGATACCTTGGCCATCTGCAATACTCCTGCGCTGACGGTTGTCAAGCCACTATACGTGCTGGCGGCCTGTTGAGGTGAAAGCACTATCGTTCCGGCACCAACCTTATCCAAGGTATAGGCCCCGGTAATTTGGTTGCTCAGAGTCATGTTGCCGGTGCCTCCGATGGTGGTATTGGCAGCCAGAGCGATGGGACAGGTGAGGGCCGTTCCCATGCTCGCGGCCGTTCCACTATTGTTGACGATGGCACCGAGTCCGTCGATACCATCCCCGGACACCGTAACGTACTCGTTTGGCACCGTCATGCCGTTCACATCCAGGGTGAAGCCGTTGTTGATCGCAGTACCCTTGCCTGTGCCGCTCCCCGCCGTGCCAAGCGCATTGTTGTGGCCCAATTTCAAAGTGCCTCCATCAACGGTTGTCACGGCATCATGTGTATTATTACCCGATAGCGTTATGGTATTTATTCCCCCCTTGGTCAGATTGTTTGCACCGCTGATAATACCGCTCAAGGTGGCATTACCTGTCCCGCCAATGCGGCTGGCTGTGTTCAATGAAATCGCACCGCTATGCGTGGCTGTACCGCTGTTATTGACCAATGCCCCCGCCGCTCCAATTCCAGTGCCGTTCAGCACCAGCGCCTCGGTCACCGTGGACAGCCCATTCAGGTCGAGCGTAAAGCCGGAGCTGACGACGGTTCCGGCGTCCGTCGAGCCCAACGCGCTCAGATGCCCCAGCTTGAGCGTTCCGCCACTGATTGTGGTCAGGCCGGAATATGTGTTATTCCCATTCAGCGTCAACACCCCCGCGCTTAGCTTCGTCACCGTCCCCGTACCGCTGATCACGCTGGAATTGGCCACCGCATCGGAGCGATTGAAAATCAAGATCGCATTATCTACAATGCTGGCCGTCGTCACGGATCCCGCCGTTCCGCCCGCGCCGATAGAAAGAGTTCCCTCGCTGACCGTCATCACGCCGCTGAAATCATTCGCTCCGGCTAAAACGACGGTGCCCGCATCGGCCTTCGTCAATGCGCCGATCCCAGTGATGACCGAATTAACCGTGAGCGTCCCGCTTTCAACAGCAGACAGTGTTCCGCCGTTTTCGTTCAACGTGACACCCCTGTTGACGCTTAGCAATTCGGAGCTTGCACTGGCCGAAAGTAGTGTACCGCCATTAAGGGTCATTTGATCCGCCGTATAACCGACTGGCACTTCACCCAGACGATCCTCGTCGGTCGTAAAAGCCAGCGTACCGGCATTGATGACCATTTTACCGGTAAACTCCGGATCGCTGCCAACCGTGAGGGTATGTTTGCCCGCGCCCACTTTTGTCAGGATATCACTCCCGTTGATAGTGCCCCCGTAACTGACATCCCCGCTGCCACCGATTGAGGCGGCATCCGTCAGGGTAACTGCTCCGCCAATTGCCGCAGCCGAAACACTGTCATTGTATATTGCGCCTGCGCTGTCGATACCGGTTCCGCTGATATCCATGGGCTCAGCGCCCACATTAAATCCATTCAGGTCCACGGCCGCGCCGGTTCCAGAAACAATCGTTTTCGCGCTTGTGGAATCCAAGGCGTCTTCATGTCCAACCTGCACCAGTCCGGCGCTCACCGTCAACGTGCCATCCACCAAGTTGTCACCCGACAAAATCAACGTACCATCCCCCACCTTGGTCAAATTCCACGGTCCCGTCGCTGTTTTTTCATTGATGATACCACTGAGAGTCAGGGTTCCCGCATCCGCGCCCAGAGTTGAATTTGCGGCCAGGTCAATGTCGCCACCCAGCGCATTCGCACCAGAAATATTGCGGATCACGCCATCGCTGTCTTCTCCGCCGCCGGACACTTCCAGAGATTCGTCGGCGCCAACCGTAATTCCGCCCTGCACCTGCAGGGCCGCGCCGGAGGCAACGGTGGTATCGCCGGCCACGGTTCCCAGTGCGGTATCGTTCTGAATATTCAGCGCACCGGCATTGATGGCCGTGGCGCCCGTATAACCGTTGGCCGTGGTGAGCGAGATCGTGCCAGCGCCCACCTTTGTCAGGTCGAAAGCGCCACCGATGGCTCCGCTTAAGGTACTGTCGCCTGCACCACCGATGCTGCTGTCTCCAGCCAGTGTGACAACGCCGCCGAGCGTGGAGGGGTTGCCACTGTCGCTGTTAAGAAGCGCGCCCGCACTGCTGATGCCTTCGCCATCAAGTGAGACCGCTTCGGCACCAACCGTCTGCCCGTTCAAATCCAGCGTGAAACCGTCTGAAACCGTTGTATCACCGGTTGTATCGCCCAAGGCACCCGCATGACCGAGTTTGAGCGTTCCGCCTGCAACCGTTACGTCACTGCCGGCACCCGTATACGTGGCCGCATTGTTCCCCGATACCGTGATGATTCCCGCCCCTTCCTTTGTCAAAGCCGTCGTGCCCGTGATGGTTCCAATTAACGTACTATCACCCGTTCCGCCGATTGTTGCTGCATCCGACATGGTAATATTCCCATTGAGGGTGGCTGTGCCGCTGTTGTTAACCAGTGCTCCGCCACTATCACCCGCCCCCTCGATGGTCACATCTTCACCAGCAGCAACCGTCTGCCCGTTCAAGTCCAGCGTGGCGCCGGAGGCCACCGTCGTATCGGCATCCGTACTCCCCAGGGCGGTGGCACTACCCATCTTGAGCGTATCACTGCTGACCGTGGTAAGGCCTTGGTACGTATTATCTCCGCTCAGCGTCAGCACATCACTGCCCTGCTGTTTCACCGAACCGATGCCACTGATGATGCCCGAAAACTCGTATGCATTCGACCGTTCAAACTCCAGCACCGCGCTGTCGGTAATGTTGTTCATCACGGATCCACTGGCGCCATTGCCGATCTGCAGCGCCCCGGCGCTGATGATCGTGCCGTCGGCATAATCATTCGCACCGGAGAGAATCAGTCGTCCGTCACCCGCCTTGGTCAAACCGCCACTGGAGACCACACCCATAAATTCCGTATACTCATCAGCAATCGGATTGTTGACCGTAATCGTCCGCGTGGAACTACCCAGATCCACAGTGCCATCCACCAGAATGGAGCCTTTTTGGGAGCTGGCTGAATTCCCGAAGGTCACATTGCCGTTAATGGTCAAATCTTTGGTCACCGTCCAGTTTGCAGTAGAATCCAGATCGAGGCTGGTTCCATCCGCCATGATCAACTTTCCGCCACCGGCCAGAGCCGTAGACAAATCCAGGCGCAACAAGCCCTGATTCAGATAGATATCGCCGGTCAAGCCGCTGTTATTTGCACCAATCTCCAAGCGATTTACCCCCGTCTTGATCAACGCTCCGGTATCCCCCACCTGAGTTCCGGAAATCGCACCATCCGCATATATGATGTTATTCGCTTCAATCGTCACGGTCTTGTCCGCGCCAGCAGCTATCGGCCCGGTCAAATAGGAAGAATTGCCATCATTGGCAATCAGAGCATCGGCCGCCAGCGTAATGGTCCCGGGAAATACAATGTTATTGCCACTCACAATCCGCAGTGCACCAACGCTATCTTCACCTGTACCACTAATCGTCAGCGGCTCCGCCGCGAACGTAACCTCATCAGCATCCCATTCCAGGGTACCTCCGTTGTTCACCGTAGTGCCGGCACCGACCGCGCCCAGGGAGGTATCATCCTGAATCCTCAAGTAGCCGTTTTTGACGATGACAGCACCGGCATAATCGTTGCCGTCGTAAGCAAGGGTCAGACGGCCATTGCCGACCTTGTCCCAAGCAGCGCCGTTATTGCCGCTGTCGAGTTCACCACCAAGAGTGAGGGTGAGCGCATCATAGACGCCAATATCAGGGTCGGCCACACCGCCAAAAATGACATTGCCAGTATAGGTCCCGCCGACGCTGGAGGAATAGAGCGCTCCGACACCTCCGTCGCCAATGCCATTGATGGTCAGTGTTTCATCCGCATTGAGTGTTATGCCACCATAAATATCAAGCGTAGCGCCGCTGTTGACGGTAGTGCCAGCACCAGAGCCAGCGGGATCGTCGCCAAGGGCATTGGCATGAGCCGCACGCAGCGTTCCGTCCTCGACAGTTGTGGCCCCGGTGTAGTCGTTGTTGCCCTCAAAAGTAATAATGCCCGCTCCGGTAATCCGAACGGCATTGGCGCCAGAGGAATCGGAGATATTTCCATCTTGACCATCATTGAAAATGACTTCCTGCGGGGCATTTTCGGAATAGAACTGGGTGTCTTCCTTCATATTGATGGGCAAATTGATGTAAGCGGTATCCCCAGAGCCGTCAGAGCCGATAATCCGGACACCGGAACCGGCATCCTCTTCCACGGTAACAGTCGAGGCATCGGTGTCGTCTTTAAGGGTACCGCCAGCCGCCACATAAATCTTCGCAGTTTCATCATCCGCCGTTTCGGCGCCCAGGAAAAGACTGATCGCCTGATTGAAACTGTTGAACTTCAAGGTGCCTTTATCGACATAGGTGTTGCCTTTGTACTCAGCATCGCCGGCGAACGTCAACTGACCGGCGCCGCGCTTGATCAACCCCGCAGCTGTTTCAGTATCCGCCGCACTAGAGTTGTTGAAGGTAATTTTTCCGGTAAAATTGACATCCTGCGCGTTCTGCATGATCAGGTACTTTCCGCTGGAATCGGTGTTATCCATATAGATGGCGCCAGTGATGTCAATATCGCCTACCTCGGTTTCAGTGAAATCCAGTGTTCGGGAACCGGTAGACCCCAACGTTGGATCTATGAAACCAACAATGATATTAAGAGTATAATCATCGGCATAGGGAAAGGTAATCGAGGCGTTTTCATCTGCCTCTGCCGCATTGTCCGTCGTGCCCAACTGAAATTCGGTTTTGCTGAAGGTAAACCCAGAGCCCCAGGTGACATCCCCAGAATCAAGGTAGAAATTGGCGGCCATCGCGCCATCGAGGGTCAAGGCCGAATCACCCGCCGCGCCGTCAGCCAGGCGCATCACCAGACCATAGTGACCGCCAGAGGGTGGATCAGCTACGTCCTTAATGGTGATCGGTCCATCAATATAAATGATGCGATTTTCATCCCCCCCGCTGTTCAGACTCACATCGTCGAAAATCAGGCTACCGGAAGATAGATTGTTGGCAAGATATGTAGCCTTTGTTGAAGCTCCGACATCTCCATCAACCGAGAGTGTCAACGTGCCGGACAACGTCGAATCCCCCGACCCCGTGTCCGTACAAATCGTCGCAATATAGGTGCTCGCCGGGCGTGAGAGCACGGCGTTCGCCACCGTCAAACCGGTTTTGAGCGTCAATGTGGTGGTGTCGCTTGCATCCGTCTCCTTTCCAAGATAAATCTGCCCTGTTCCCGCCCCTGAGTTATGGGTAAGCGACAACTCTCCCGCGTCCACATAAACGCCCCCCTCGAACGTGTTGTTGCCGCCAAGCACAACCGTCCCCCCCTGATTTTTGACGATTGCGCGCGTCTCCGCACCATCGGTAAGAATACCGTTGTAGGTCAGTGTCTTGGTGTCTGCTGCCGCAAGGAACACGTTGCCCCCCGTGAGCGTGATGCCGCGATTGGAGTCGAGGGTGAACGTCTCCGTGGCCACCAGCGCCGTACCGCTTTCAAGTTTGATGTTGGTGGCATCCGCCGAGGATGGCACGGCCCCCACGGCACGGTCGTTGCTGATCTCCAGCGTCCCGAACTTGACCTCGGTTTTGCCGGAGTAGCCGCTGGTTCCGGTCAGGCGCACGGTGCCACTGTCCGAAGAACTCCCCCCAATGACCACCTTGTGGGCATTGGTGAGGCTGCCCGAGAGGATCAACTGCCCGCCCCCCGCTGCCGCCAGGACCACATCCTTGTTCAGCGTCAACGTGTTGGTGAACGTTCCGGACCCGCTGCTCACGTTGTAGTCAATGCGCATCACGCCCGAATTGCCCGATACCGTGTGCAAGGGATTGTCCACCGTCACCCCGCTGGCGCCGATCCGCAGAGTGGCGTCCGCCGAGTCCGAACTCTTGCCGATGTAGATATTGCCCACATCCAGCGGATCGGTCGTGTTCCTGAGGTCGGCCACGCCGCCGTAAATGTTCAGGGCTCCCGGAAAGGTATTGGCCGCGCTCAAGATCACGGTGGGTGAATCATAAAGAGTCATGGTCACGCCGCTGTTGCCACTAATAACCTGCGTGATTTCCAGCTGGTTATTGCCATAAACCTTGATCCATTTGTCATTGTTGGCCACGTTGACATAACCGCTTATTTTCATTCCCCCGCTGCCGGTCGGATTCAACTCTAAATCATATGTGTCTCGGTTTTCGATGCTCGCTTGAATTTCAAATAGATTGCTGTCGTCGGAGTTTTCGAATTTTTTGGCATATGTCTTGTCGCCCTTCCATGTAATCCCTCCCGCACCACTGTAGGTGATGATATTTTCAAACCAAGATCCGGCTCCGTAATTAGAATACGGGTAATGGCGACTGCCCGACGTGTTGTTGAAATACAGGTAGTCGCCGGGAGAGGGAGTCCCGGCCGTATGCCAGTTGTCTCCCTGATCGATGTTGTCGGAAGTGGAAGACGCGCCGCTCCAATAATAGTCGGCCGCTTGGACCTCAACCCAGCCCGTTGCCCCGAAATACATCGCGGCAGACAAAAGCAGAGCAATCCGTCCGGCGCGCCTGCGCTTTAATATTTCCGGCCTTGAATAGTACGTATCTTTATCGGTCATGGCTTCTTCACTCCTAAGGAATCGCCCACCGGAAGAATCCCTTCAGGCTGTTGGTCATCCAGTACTCCTCGACAACCACTTCCAGATTGGTCCCGACCGCCGGCCCATTCCAAATCTCGGTGAAGGCCTCCGGGTCTGTCATGGCATCCGTGTATTCCAGCCGGTACCCCACCTCGGGGATGGACCACCAAACCGCCATGCGATTGCCGGACACGTCTTCGGTCTCGACCCATATATCATTGGGATCCGGAACCATGGGCCTCAGATAGTCTTCATGAACCGCTTCAAATCCGTCCGGATACCCATCGGCGTCCGAATCGGAGTTGGTGGAAGAGGTCAGATAGACATTCCCGTCTTCCATCGCATTCGGAATCCCATCCCCGTCCGTGTCCACGTCCGCCTCCCCGCTCACCAAATACAAGGTCTGGAAAACCACAGTCACGTTGGCTTGACCGTCCGACACCACAAACGGGACCGAATTCGCATAGTAAATAGAGTCCCCCGGGGTGTTGCGATCATAGACCCGGGCAAAATAGTTTGTGGTTCTTTCCAAGCGGTTCGAAATGATGATGGCAAAGATGCCTGGATCCGTTCCGAGACTGTTATATCCCATGTAGGAGTTCGTCACGAACGGATTCTGAGTATTGTTTCCTTCGCCCGTGGCGGGATCGGGAGGAATGATGGCCGGCCCCACTTCACGGATTTCCACCCGGCTGGCATCGTCAGGGAATAACCAGGAGCCATGCAGATTTTGCCCCAGCGCGTTCGTCACCGGGATGGTATTACCCACAGACACAGCGCCTATAATCTGGGCGTGGACGACTCCGGACGCCATCAGGGAAATCGCGCATGCCAAGGCCACTGAATGCACATGATGGGGGGTTTTCATCTGCCTGTTCCCTTCTTCCATTCCATCTCTCATTTCCTGCTTTCCATCTAACAAATCCCTGTGTTTAAGAATACAGCGTTTAGAGCCCGCACGCAACCCTTTGCTATAAACACACAAAGGCAGGAGCGCTTTTGCTTAGCTGCGTTTTTGTCGACGGCGGGTTCCAGCCAGCAGTCCCGTGCCCCCCAGCAGGAACAGAGCCATCGTTCCGGGTTCCGGAATTACTTCAAAGTAGTTGGTATGAGTGGCAATCGTGTCATCGATGGGAGCCACAAACCAGGTGTCGATCACACCATTGCTCACACTCACGCCGCTGAGGCCCCAATAGCTGGAGAACACTTCCCCTTCCGGGAAATCCGCTGCACCGAACACACGAATATACAGGCTATCGTATGTGCCCAGAATTTCGAACTGCTCATAGACATTGTACCAATCATACCCATTGGCATTTGGATTGATAGCCGCCCCGATTTCAGTGGTATAGGCCAGCGTATGGCCATTGGGAACTGTTTCTGGGAAATAAATAGTGGTGTCACCAGGAACATTCGCTGGCTCCGTGCCAGGATAAGGCTCAGCTGCGATATCCGCCCCGCTATAATTTCCCCAAATATCAAAGTTATCATCGGCCTCGCTGCCGGGCGCACTCGCGTCAGCTGAGTTGTACATGACAACCTGCACAATGGACCCTTCCTGCAGGTTGTAGTCATTCAAATCCGTATTTGCACCGGCATTCCACCCCCACCCCAAATCAATGGTAACCACCAACGCCTGGGCGGGCAGAACAGACAGGCACAGCAACACCACGCCGCACACAGCCAGCAACCGACAGCTCTGTGGCGACTTCACACGTTTGTGATGCCCATTTTTTTTCATAATTTCTATTGAGCTGAATCCGCCTGCACAGGTCCCTGAACGGGATTTTTCAATCCCCTTCGGTGCACGAGCTGATCCAACCGTTGGCTTAAAAGTACGGTGCTGCCCGAATCCATGCAAGGCTAAATCGCAATTTTTTCATTCTTTATTAGCACACAGGGCTTCTATGCCTAGACCCCGAGTAGGGTGTCCGAGCCGGCAGCCCCCGGATCTGACATGAATCAACGCTCAATATTTTAGGTTTTATGCGGAATGATTTTTTGTGAATCGGTCTGAATTCCCACGCCCCCACCGAGATGGATTCTGCAGCAACGACAGAAGGAACGATTTATTCTGGTTTCCGACACCCATTTAGGCTATTTATATCCTCCGCAGCGGTCGGTCCCTTCCATTTCCGGCCGATTGGAGGCTTCTGATATGGACCTATTAATCCAACATGTTCGATTGGGCTCGGAAATCCGGGATATTCTCATCCAGAAGGGTCGTTTCACCCGGATCGCCCCTCATATCGAGAAATCTGACCTTTCCAGTCCCCCTCAGGTACTGGATGGAACCGGACAGGCCATTTTACCCTCCTTCGCCAACCTCCACTGTCATACCGCCATGGTGTTGATGCGCGGATTGGGCGATGACACGCCGCTTCATGAATGGCTCAACGATATCATCTGGCCCTTGGAGAAGCGGCTGACCTCCGACCATATCTATTGGGGGACTCTCTTTGGCTGTATCGAGATGATCCGCTCCGGAATCACCGCCGTACTCGATATGTACTGGCAGGCCCCCGAATGCATGCGCGCTTTCTATGAAAGCGGCATCCGCACCTGCTTCTGCCATCCGAACATCATTCCGCCCGGGCCGGAAGCACTCGTCACCCTGCGCCGGGACCTGGAGCAGCAATGGGAACTAACCTCCTCCTATCCTGGACGCATGGACATGGCGGTCGGCATCCATGCGCTGTATACCACTACACCCGACATGCGGGCCGTTTGCCGGGAATTCGCCGATGCCCATGATCTGATCGTCCATGCCCACATCTCGGAAACCAAGCGTGAAACCGATGAGTGCATCCAGTCCACCGGCAAAACCCCGGCCGAACTGTTCGATGCGGAAAACCTCCTGAACGACCGGTTCATCGGGGCCCATGGGGTCTGGCTGACCGATTCCGACCGCCAACTGCTACAGCAGCGCAATGCAGCGCTGGCCCACTGCCCCTCCTCCAACATCAAGCTGGCCTCCGGGAACTTTGATGAACGAAAGGCCCGCAGCACCGGCATCCGATTTGGACTGGGAACCGACGGGGCCTGCTCCAACAACCGCTATGACATGTTCTCCGAAATGAGAACCGCCGCTTTCCTAGCTAAAATCGACACCCAGGACCCCACGGCCTGCTCCGCCCCCGAAATCTTCGCCACCGCCACCCGTGATGGCTTCCAGCTGCTTCACCTAGATGCCGGAGAAATCGCTGAAGGAAAGCTAGCAGACTGCATTCTCGTCAATCTCGACGACCCCGGTCTGGTGCCCGACCACAATCTCATCTCCAACCTGGTCTACGCCGCGACGCCTGAATGTGTCGACACCACCATTTGCGCCGGCAAGGTCCTGATGCGCCACCGCCAGATCCCCGGCGAAGATGAAATCCGCACCGCATTCCGCACACTCGCCGAACAGCTCTAATTCCTCCAATTTTCCCCTCCGGGACCCACGAAACGCATCTTTCTCACGTCATCGCGCTTGACTTCCAGCGCTATCTCGCTATGTTCACGACTCGATTTGAGGTTCCAGCGTAGCTCAATTGGTAGAGCGGTTGGCTGTTAACCAATAGGTTACAGGTTCGAGTCCTGTCGCTGGAGCCAATTATTTTTCTGTGTTTCGGGTTTTTCCCCTCGGCGGTAACCGAAGGAAAGAACTGCGCCCAAAGGCGTAACCGTTTCGCAGAGGCGTCCTCTGTCGTCGGATCTTCCCGATCGTTTCGGCAAGGGGTTGTTTCACAAGACAATATGGAAAGAACCGCGTTGACAGGCGTGCCCTACAGGCGCTACTGTTCGCCGCCACTGTTGGGAACTGTAAAGAATATGAAAACGACACTGCCAAAAGAATCTGAAATCAAACGCCAGTGGTATCTGATCGATGCCGCTGACAAACCCTGCGGCCGCCTGGCCGTCGATATCTGCCGCATCCTTCGGGGCCGCGGCAAACCCGACTATACGCCCCACATTGATCAGGGCGACTTCGTCGTGGTTATCAACTCAGCCAAGGTGGCCCTCAGCGGCCGCAAGGATGAGAAGAAGACGTATGCGAAGTATACCCGCTATCAGGGTGGTTACAGCGAAACTTCGGCCGCAAAAATGCGTGAGAAGAATCCCGACTTTATCCTCTGGCACGCGGTGAAGGGCATGCTTCCCAAGAATCACCAGAGCCGCAAACTTCTGAAGCGCTTAAAACTCCACCCGGGGGCTGAGCATACGCACGAAGCGCAGAATCCCCAAGTCGTCGGCTAATCCGGAGAAATCAAATGGTAACCAAAAAAAAAGCTGTAACCAAAAAAGCTGAAATTGAATATATCGCCATTGGGCGTCGCAAGACCGCCATCGCCCGTGTCCGCCTGTCCCAAGGCAAGGGCAACATCACGATTAACGGTCGCGAATTCAAAGAGTATTTCGATACCACCGATCTGCGCCTCATCGTCGAAGAGCCGTTCAAGGCTCTCGAAGCTCCTGGCCAGTACGATGTGATCGCCCGTTGCGAAGGGGGCGGCGTGTCCGGTCAAGCCGGCGCCCTGCGTCACGGCATCTCCCGCGCCCTCCTTCAGGTCGATGAGAATTTCCGCCCCATCCTGAAGAAAGCCGGTCTCTTGACCCGCGATCCTCGGATGAAGGAACGCAAGAAGCCCGGTCAGCCCGGCGCTCGGCGTCGCTTCCAGTTCTCGAAACGCTAAGTCGCATCGAGTCTGCAACACCCCGATCGCCTTGGCGTTCGGGGTTTTTCTTTACCCATATCCCTTCTTCGCTTCATCCTACTCTTAATCTTAATTCCTAATCCTAATTCCTGCTCTTGCCCTACTCCTCCCCCTAACCTATCTTGATTTCTATGAGTGAAACCTTTGATCATGAGAAACTTGTTGTGTACCAGGAAGCCATACGGTTTGTTGCCTGGTCTCAGAACCTTCTTCAGACCATTCCCAAACAACTTGCCGTCCATAATCAGTTGGACCGGGCCGCCACCTCTATCCCCCTCAATATTGCGGAGGGAAATGGAAAGTATACCGCACCAGATCGTTGCCGCTTTTTTGATATTGCCCGAGGCTCGGCCCTGGAGTGCGCAGCATGCCTAGATGTTCTCACTGCCAAAAATCAAAATGTGGATACAAAACAAGGCAAAGAAATGTTGGCTCATATTGTGTCGATGCTGGTCGGGCTGATTAAAAGTACTTCACCCAGCCGGCTGCATGAAAATGCTGGGACCTACGTTCCAGAAACTCGCTCAGAATAAACGTAAGATTATGAATTAAGAGTAAGATTAAGAATTAAGAGTTAAGATAAAAGCTTTCAGACAGGAATCTAATCGATGAAAACAACCGTCACCCCCATCCAAGCCAAAGCCACACTGCCCTCCGGATTCCGGTCGGCCGGCATCACCGCCGGCCTCAAGACCACCGGCAAACCGGACATGGCCCTCTTCTTCTCCGATTCGCCGGCCACCGTGGCCGGTACCTTCACCACCAACCAGGTGAAGGCCGCAACCGTTCGGCTGGATGCAGAACGGGTTGCGACCCTGGGCGTCAGCCACGGTATCGTCGTCAACAGCGGCCAGGCCAATGCCTGCACCGGTCCCAACGGTCTGCGGGACGCCAAAGCCATGGCCGCCCATGCCGCCGCTCAACTGGGTGTGGCGCCGGAGCTGGTTCTGGTCTGTTCCACCGGCCGGATCGGCATTCCGCTGAGGATGGATCTTATTCAGCCCGGCATTGAAAAGCTGGTGGGAGCCCTGTCCCCCACCGGCGGTGAAGCGGCCGCCCGCGGCATCATGACCACCGACACCAAGCCTAAACGCTTCACCACCACCTTCAAAGCCAACGGCAAAACCTGCCGGCTGACCGGCATCGCCAAAGGCTCCGGCATGATCCAGCCCTGCATGGCCACCATGCTCGCCTTCCTGATGACCGATGCACAGGTGGATCGGCGGGCGATGCAGAAGGCCCTTCGGGTCGCCGTCGACAAGTCCTTCAACCGGATCTCGGTGGATGCGGACCAGAGCACAAATGACACCGTTCTCCTGCTCGCCAACGGTCGGGCGGCCAACGCCCCTCTCAAGCCCAGAAAGCCCGGCTGGACCTCTTTTATCGCAGCGCTTGAGGCCATCACCTTTGAACTGGCGATGGCCATGGTCCGGGACGGGGAAGGCGCCCAGAAACTGATCACCGTACAGGTGAAAGGCGCCTGGAGCGCCTCGGATGCCGAAGCGGCCGCCCGCTCCGTTGCCAACTCCTTCCTCGTAAAAACCTCCTGGGTCGGCATCTATCCCAACTGGGGCCGGGTCATGGACGCTCTTGGCTACGCCCCGGCACAGGTCAACGAAAACAAGGTCGAAATCCAGTATGACAATCTGCTGGCGGTCCAGAACGGCGTCAAGGCTGGGGCCTCCATCGCCCGCCTCTCCAAGATTGTCGCGAAAAAGGCTTTTACGCTAACCATTGACCTGCATCTGGGCCGTGGAGAGGCCACGGTCTATTCCTGCGACTGCACAGAGGAATATGTCCGGATCAACATGTAGATCGTTACCGGGATTGGAAGTTCCACTTTCGGATGTTCTCTTTTCTGGCCTCCGTCCTCTGACTTCTGACCTCTCACTTTTTTCCTTCCCCCCGCCCCCGGGGTGGCCGATAATGAAATCTTCTTATGAAACAAGCCATTCAAAAAGCCAGCGTCCTAATTGAAGCCCTGCCGCATATCCAGCGATTCCGGGGCGAAACCGTCATCGTCAAATTTGGCGGCTCCGCCATGGATAAGCCGGAGATCGTTCGTGACATCCTCGAAGACATCGCCTTCATGAGCTGTGTCGGCCTCCGGCCCGTCATTGTTCACGGCGGCGGCAAGGCCATCAATGCGCGGATGAAGGAGCAGGGCCTTCAGGCCACCTTCCTCCAGGGGCTTCGGGTCACCGATGCGGACACGATGAAAATCGTGGAGCAGGTCCTCAACCGGGAGGTGAACCCGCAGCTGGTCTCCACCCTCAACGACTTCGGCGGCTCCGCCCGCGGCATCCACGGCGAAGACATCATCTCAGTCAAGAAACACACCGTTGTGGATCCTGAAACCGGTAACACACTCGATTGGGGCCTCGTGGGCGAAATCACCCAGGTGGATGCCCTCCCCGTGAAGGCCTATCTCGAATCGGATATCACGCCGATCATCACCCCGCTGGGCGCCGACTCCTCCCGGCAGATCTACAACATCAATGCCGATGCCGCGGCCGCCGCGCTGGCGGAGCAGCTTCAGGCGCGGAAGCTCGTTTTTCTTTCCGATGTGCCCGGGCTGCTTTCCGATCCCAAGGACCTGAACTCCATTATGAGCACACTGCACCTCTCCGAGGTGGAAAACCTGATCGCCCGGGGCACTATTGGCGGTGGCATGCTGCCCAAGATCAGCGGCGCCCTCCGGGCCCTCAAGGCCGGGGTCCTCAAAACCCATATTATCGACGCAAGCCTTCCGCACTCCCTGTTGCTTGAACTGTTCACGGACAAGGGCGTCGGCACGGAGATCATCAATGACCAAGTCTGATTCCAAAAAACTGCACGGCCAGTTCGTCATGCCCACCTACGCGCCGGAACTCACTCTGGTGCGCGGATCCGGCGTCTCGGTCTGGGATGAAACCGGCAAGGAATATCTCGATTTCATGGCTGGCATTGCCGTCTGCAACACCGGGCACTGCCATCCGGCAGTGGTCCGCGCCGTGCAGGAGCAGGTCGCCACCTTCATGCACTGTTCCAATCTCTTCCATAACGAGCTGCAGCCCTTGCTCGCGCGGAAGCTGTCCGAAATCTCCGCCCTCGACGGGAAAGTGTTCTTCTGCAACTCCGGCGCCGAAGCCAACGAGGCCCTCTTCAAGCTCGCACGGAAATGGGGATCCATGGATGGACGGTACGAAATCGTCACCATGAATAATTCCTTCCATGGCCGCACGCTGGCCACCATGACCGCCACCGGTCAGACCAAATACCAGAAAGGCTTCGAGCCCCTGATGCCCGGCTTTGCCTATGCCGAGTTCAACAATCTCGAGTCGGTCCGCGCGGCCATCACGCCGAAGACGGTCGCCATCCTCTGCGAATCTGTCCAGGGCGAAGGCGGCATCGTCCCCGCGACGCCCGAATTCATGACCGGCCTGCGTGCCCTCTGCGATGAAAAGAACATCCTGTTCTTCATCGACGAGGTTCAATCCGGCATCGGCCGCACCGGTAAATGGTTTGGATTCCAAAACTACCCGGTCCAGCCCGATGGCATCTCGATCGCCAAAGCCCTCGGCAGCGGCTTCCCCATCGGGGCCATTGCCGTCACACCTAAGCTCTCCGACGTCTTCCAGCCTGGCAACCATGCCAGCACCTTTGGTGGAACCCCGCTGGCCTGTGCGGCCGCTCTGGCTACGCTGACCACCATCGAAAAGGAACATCTTCTCGAGAACGCCGTTACAATGGGCGCCCTCTTCACAGCGGGACTCCAAAAACTGGCGGAAAAACATCCGGTGATTCAGTCCGTCCGCGGCATCGGCCTGATGATCGGCGTCGTTCTGGAAGGCTCTGCCAAGCCGGTTGAAGTTGCGCTCCGAGAAAAAGGCCTGCTCTCCATCGCCACCGGTGAGCATGTATTGCGGTTTGTCCCCCCTCTTGTCGTTACTGCCGATCAGATTCAGCACGCGCTGGATCTTCTCGATCAGGTACTGACTCAGGGAACATAATTCAAACGGAGCCTCCCCCGCGGCAGGGAACCGGAATCAAGCGAAGGGCGCAACACTCTCCACTGCCGGGAACAGGTCGCGGACGCGTGTTTCATTCTTTGCTTCGAACAACAGTTTTACATTCGGCCCTGCATCCATCGTGAACCAGAGGGGCAGGCCTTCCGCCCGAGCGGCCCAGATCGTCCGCATCGCAGCGACCGTCTCCGGCAGCGCATAGACGATCGCCGGCCGTGTGGCCATCATCAGGGCGTGCATGGCTAGGGCATTGGCCTCGGCCACCGTCCCCAGCGCCGTAAAATCTTTTTCGGCAATCGCCTGCTTCAGCGCCACCAGATCCGCCGCCACTCGACTGGGCCACTCGCGATAAAACTCGCAGGTCTCCACACTCCGGCGCATCCCCTCGCGCGAGCCGACCGGCTTCTCGTCGGCGCATAGCACCACCGCTCCCACACGCAGCTCCGGCCATTCCGCATCGAGGCGCGAGGCAAACGAATCCATTCCGTCCATTTCCGTTCCTGCCTGCCACTCCACAAATCCGTCTTCCAGGCTCCGAGACGCGCTCCCACTGCCCAGTCGCGCCAGAATCGACAGCTCACGGATCGATAGTCCCCAACCGAATAACCCGTCCAGCGCCTTAGCCACAGCGGCGAACCCCGAAGCGGACGACGCAAAGCCCGCCGCGGTCGGCACGGTGTTCCGCGCCTTCAGGTCAAAAAAGAAATCAGCGGAGGGACGGAACAGATCCAGATAGGCACTCGCACGCCGGACAAAAGAACTGCCCGCCGCCAAAGGCTTCTCATTCAGCCAGACCCCGTCGGACAATCCTGCCGCTCGCGATAGGTCCACATGAGAGCCCAGCGGCCCGAGGGAAATGGAAAGACTGCCCGTCACCGGCAAATTCAGGACTTCATCCCGCTTGCCCCAATACTTCACCAGCGCGATATTCGCTGGCGCATAGGCCGAGGCCCGGTCAACGGCAGGCGTGCAGCGGCCGGCGATCACGCGCTGAACCGTCTGCTGCGCGAGTGTCATTCCAGCTCCTTCACCTTGGCACCCACGGGATCGACCTGAACGGCCAGAGATGGAACGCCCCAGTCGCGCCGCATGGATTTGCCCAGCCCGACCACGCAGTCCCCCAGCCCCGACCCTGAAATTTTACTGCCTTGAATATTGGGATCTTGGCGCAAGGCATAGACCAGATCCGCCAGAACCGGGTTGTTCACACCCAGCGAATCCATCAGCCCCTGGTTGATGTTCATTAACCGGCCCATCGCCTCCCAGTCACCCTGTGAAGCCGCTTCAAATCCCCGCTGCACCACATCGCCGATCAACTCGTCGATTTCGGAAAACACCGTCGGATGCTTCTTGCGGTTTTCTTCCACAATGGCAATCACTTCAGGCGTCGGCGTCTTGCTTCCAGAATAGAGAACAGTCAGCGGCGGATCAATCGGCAGCTTCACGGCCTCTTGCGCTTCGGCAAAGAAACGGAGACAGCCGCCGAAGGTGCTGGCCGCCACATCGGCACCGGAGCCGACACCGCCCTGCACCTTGCGGATGATCTGGGTGCCCACTTCCAGCAACCGTCCCGGCACCGGCAGTTCCCCCATCGCTCCGGTCAGAGCCGCCAGCGTCCCTACGGTCACCGCCGCGCTCGAGCCCATCCCCATCTGGTGCGACATCTCCGAGCGGATATCCAGTTCAAATCCCTGCTTCAACTCATCGCGGAAGGCCTTAATCGCCCCCAGCACAAAACGGAAGGGTTCGCTGGGGGCCAGTTCATCCAGCGTGGTCTTATGTTCGCCCAGGGCAGAATGCAGGATCAAGGTCTGATCCTCCCGCGGAATCAACCGGATCTTCATCCGCTTGCTGATCGCACAGACCAACGCCGGGTAGCCATGGAGAACGGCATGTTCGCCCATCAGCATAAGACTGCCGGGTGCAGAGGCTTTGACGGCGCGTAAGGTCATGCAGAATCGGAATTATACCACCCGGACGCCCAGGGGATCCGGACGCACGGTCATGAGTTCATAGCCGTACTTGTCGCACAGCCCGGTTGGTGTCTCGCGCGAGGCGATCAGCACCATCCCGGCGGCATCGCCGGCCACGGCCCCCGCACCGCAGATCTTCGCCGCCGCCCCATCGGCTTCCACCTCGGCAATAAAATCGTTCACGCGACCCGGCACCACCCCGATTTCATCCAGCAGCCGATGGTTTTCGCGCATCGCCTTCTGGAAGGTTTTCAAATTGTCATGCTGCAGGGCCTTCTGCATGTGGTTCGCCACGTCTTCAAAGCTGTCCCACAGCGAACTGTGCGGTCCGACGCGGCGCTCCACATCGGCAACGGCTTCGCCCGTGGAACTCTCCGGCGTTCCCGTATTCACAATATACAGCGGCACGCGCGGCAGCGGCAGCTCCTGGGCCTCCCCGTTCTGGAATCGCACGCACCCGCCATGCATCGACACATAGGTGTCAAGTCCGCTGGCCTTGCCGTGCTGGATGTTTTCCACTTCCAAACTGTAGCGGGAATACCACTCCGGACGGAAATCCACCCGGTAGTAATGTCCCAGCCCCCGCAGCACACTCAAAATAGTGGCGGCCGACGAGCCCATGCCGCAGCCAATCGGAATATTGGAGTTCAACCGCACGTTGACGCCCCCGCCCATCTTCTGATGCAGGCCATCCAGAATCGTGACATAGGCAAACTGGAACAGATCCACCGGCTTACGCGCCACTTCGCGAATCGACAGGCGGCCCGTAAGAAAATCTTCATAGTTCCGCTGGATGCGGCCATGGAATTCGCGCAACGCGCGCAGGGTAAAGGAGGACCTGTCCTCCTGAATATTGGGAAGATCGAAGGAGACCGTATCCTTGGCGCCCTCCATCGTAATGAAGGCCTGGGCGTTGCGATTTACGGCCATAGCCAGCGCAGGCCTGCCGTAAACCACGGCATGCTCTCCGCTAAGGATTAATTTACCTGGTGCGACTGCTTTCATCTGTAGAGCGATATACTACCCCTTCCCCTTTCCTTTGTAAAGAGAACCCACCGCTGTTTGACGGTTCCCCCGCCTTCGATTTTTCTGCTAGGATGCTCTTCGATGAAACGACGAACCCCCTATAACAAAGGACAGTGGCAGGTCAGCCGAGAGCGATTCCAACTCACCGACTATGTGCCGCCCGAGCCTACCTCGACGGTGACCCCGCTGGGCGATCTGATCCCGGATGCGCTTAGGAACATGAAACTCAATGCGCATGCCCAGGTCGTCCAAATTGCGGATGTCTGGGCGGAGATCGTCGGTCCCCAACTGGCCTCCAATACCCGACCGGGTCATCTGGAGAACCGGCTGCTGACCGTCTTTGTGTCCCACCCGATGTGGTTCATGGAACTCCGCGGCCCCGCGGGCACCGAGATTCTCACACGCGTTCAAGAAAAGTTCGGCCGGAAAATCATCGCCAACATCCGCTGGTCCATCGACCCTGAGCCGCCCGCAACAAAATGATTCGCCGCCTCCATGCGTTCAGCTGCCGCATGAAAAGTTTCCATGGTATGGAAACTATTTTCCGGATTTTTCCATGGTATGGAAAAAATGTTTCCACACTATGGAAACTTCAGCTAAACGCTCTTGCCGCTGTACTGTTTACCACCGCTCCCGCGATGGCCGGCTGGGTGGACACCACTCCCGACGGTCCCGCACTCAATCTGACGCTGTTCGATCTGCCCGACCCCTCTCGGACCGACCCCTCCACCCGGGCCGAACTGGCGGTGCAACGCGAATTTCTCCGCCAGGCCCCCGGCCGGCTTCGCGCGCGGCAGGCCGCTAATCCGGGCCGCTACGATTCCCTCAACCTCGACGCCCTCACCCTCCGCCTCCATCGCTTCTCCGGCATTCGTGTCGAAGGGGTCGAAAGCACGCTGCTGGCCATCGCCGGCAACGTGGCGCCGGATGTCCTGTATGTGAACTTCCGTCAATCCGACACCTATATCCGGCAGGGCTTCCTCTATCCCCTCGACCGGCCCGGCGACCACTATTTCACCGGTCTGTCCGAGGACGAGTTCAGCCGCCGCATCCACCCGAAGATCGAGCCGGTCATCCGACGGCGGGGCCCGGATGGACAAGAACACCTCTGGGCGATACCTGGCGGGGCCCCGCTGGGCCGTGTGGTGCTCTATCGCCGCGACCTCTTCGATGCCGCCGGCCTGCCGACGCCGACTCCCGATTGGACCTGGGAAGATTTCGCCCGCGACTGCCGAGCGCTGGCCGATCCGGCCAACGGCATCTATGCGCTGGGTCTGTCGCGCGGAAAGCACGAATCCTATCTCTGGATGCCATTTCTCTGGGGGGCGGGCGGCGATGCGCTATCCTTCAACGGAACCGAAGACCGCTGGGAAGCCGTCTTTGATACCCCGGCAGCAGCCGATGCCCTCGACTTCTATATCCGCCTAACGACCGAGCCCTGGACCGATGCCTCCGGCCGGCTCCGGCGCGGTTATGTCATCAAGGATACCGCCGAATCCTCGCTCAAGTGGCAGCGGGGCCAGTTGGCCATGCGATTTTCCTACATCGACGAAAAGCTCTTTGCAAACCTCAATCCCGATATTACGGGGATGGTCCCCTTCCCCATTGGACCCGTCACCCGCGGCACCGAAATCAACTCGCGCATGATGGGGATCTTTGCCGGCGTGACCAATCCGCTGATCCGCGATGCGGCCTGGGAATACATGAGCTTCCAAGACTCGCCCGAAGCGGCTGCGATCCGCGTGAAGCATCTCGTTGAAGGTGGATTCGGACGGTTCCTCGCCCCGGATTTACTGCGGGCCTACGGGTACGAATCCATTGCCGCGACCATTCCCCTCGAATGGCGCGACTGCCTGACCATCGCCATCGCCGATGGCCGCCCCGAGCCGTACGGACAGAACGCCAACGTCATCTATGACATTCTGACCATGCCGATCCGGCAGGCTGAAGAGCTGTCTCTTTCCGGCCAGCTATCCGACGACCCGGACATCCGGCGCGGGCAATTGCTCGACCTGCTGGTGCAGGCGCGAAAGAAAGCCGACGCCGACATGCTGGGAGTGGTCGAGCCGCGCGAACTGGCCAAGCGCCGTGCCGCGGCGGGCGTTCTGCTGCTTGTTCTTTTCGCCACCGTTCTCTATGCCCTGCGCCAGATGGCAAAGTTGTTCTTGCCGGAAAAGAAAGTTCAGGCAACAGGAACCCAGAATCCGAATGGGAGTTCTGTAAGGTTCATTCTCCAGTCTCTCCGGAAGCATTGGGGAGCCCTCTTGCTGCTCCTGCCGGCCGCCGGCACCATTTTTCTATGGAGCTATGTACCGCTGGTCCGCGGCTCTGCCATGGCGTTTTACGACTATCACATCTTTGGCGCCTCCACCTGGGTCTTCCTCGACAACTTCGCCAACCTGCTCTGGGATGCCGACTGGTGGCGGGCGCTGCTGACCTCGGCACGCTATTCCATCCTGGTCATTTCGATGACCTTTCTCCCTCCGGTTTTTCTGGCGATCCTCCTGCAGGAAGTTCCGCGCGGTAAAGTTCTGTTCCGCCTGATCTTCTATTTGCCGGCGACCATCACCGGGCTCGTCGTCATTCTGCTGTGGAAAACCTTCTATGAACCGTCGGAGGCCGGGCTCGTGAATCGCATCGTGATGCAGATTCCCGCCGGCGTCTGGATCCTGCTTTCACTGGCGGCTCTGGCACTGGCCATTCATCTAGCCCGGCGCCTCCTGAATCACAACCTCTGGAAGCCGGCCCTGTTCGTGATGGGTGCCGGCCTGTTTCTGGCTTCGGCCCCGCTGGGGCCCCTGCGCGAAATCTGGCGCAGCCATCACAACATACTTGTTTACAAACAAGTATTTTTCCTTCTGGCGACACTGCCGGAACCGATCCGCTGGCTCGATGATTCCCGGACCGCGCTGTTCTCCTGCGTCCTGCCGATGCTCTGGGCAGGAATGGGGCCGGGCTGCCTCATCTATCTCGCTGCGCTTAAGGGCATCCCGGATGACCTCTATGAAGCCGCTGACATCGATGGCGCTTCGTTCACCGACAAAATTTTGTTTGTGATCTTCCCCACCCTCCGACCGCTGCTGGTCATCAACTTTGTCGGCGTCTTCATTGCCTCGTGGCAGGCCGAAGCCAATATCCTGGCCATGACCGGCGGCGGCGCGCGCACGGAAGTGGCTGGACTGCATATTTTCTATAAGGCCTTTATTTTCCTTCGGCTCGGACCGGCGACGGCCGCCGCCTGGATGCTCGCCTGCATGCTGATCGGGTTCACCCTCTACCAACTGCGCATCCTCTCCCGCGTGGAATTCCGCGCCAACCGGGAAGATAAGTAAGTCTCTTCGACTGGCTGAGGGCCTCGGCAAAGAGGCATGGGGTATCACTAAATCTCATCCCCCGCCCACTGATCCGCATCCTAATGGTATCTGAACGATAGTTCAGTATTGATTTTTTCAGGCCGATGGTTCACGATCGTGATCATGCAAGCGAACGAAGAGTCCAATCCTAAGCTGGAACTGGCGTTTGAACATGTGCAATTCACGGGTCGGCATTTGTTCCTGACCGGCAAAGCGGGAACCGGAAAGACCACCTTCCTGCGTTCACTGAAAGAACGTCTCCCAAAACAGATGATCGTCGTGGCGCCCACGGGTGTTGCCGCCATCAATGCAGGCGGCGTCACCATTCATTCCTTTTTCCAGCTCCCCTTTGGACCCCTGGCTAATCGGTCCGCCCCGCAGCAGCACTTCCGGTTCTCCCGCGACAAAATCGCCATGATCCGCGGGATGGATCTGCTGGTCATCGATGAAATCAGCATGGTGAGGGCCGATCTCCTTGATGCGGTAGATGAAGTGCTCCGCCGATACCGGGATCGTCGCAAACCCTTTGGAGGCGTTCAGCTGCTGATGATCGGAGATCTCCAGCAGCTCTCGCCTGTGGTGAAGGAAGTCGAGTGGGACCTACTGCAGGAACGGTATGAAACGCCCTATTTCTTCGGCAGTCTCGCGCTGCGTGAAACGGATTATGCCTGCATTGAACTGGATCGGGTGTACCGCCAAAAGGACGGCCGCTTTCTCGACCTGCTCAATCAGGTCCGGGACAATTGTCTCACACCGGAATCCCTTGCTGAACTCAATCGCCGGCATCTTCCTGATTTTCGGCCGGCCGATCAGGACGATTACATCACGCTGTGCACCCATAACGCGCAGGCCCGCCGCCTGAATGACTCGAAGCTGAAGGCCCTCTCCGCGTCGGCGGTCCGGTTTGATGCTGAAATCTCGGGCAGCTTTTCTGAATCCTCCTATCCGATGGATCCTCAGGTGGATCTCAAAATCGGTGCCCAGGTGATGTTCGTTAAAAATGATCCCGATCCCGACAAGCGCTTCTTCAACGGCAAAATCGGATGCGTCACATCCATCGAAGACAACCGGGTATGCGTTCGGTGTCCGGGTGAAACGACGGATATCGCGGTGGAGCCCATGACGTGGGACAACATCAAATATGCGATCCATCCAGAGACCCACCAGATCACCGAAACCGTGGAAGGCATCTTCAGGCAGATCCCCCTGAAGCTCGCCTGGGCCATCACGATCCATAAAAGTCAGGGGCTGACATTTGAGCGGGCCATCATAGAAGCCGATGCCTCCTTTGCCCATGGCCAGGTCTATGTGGCCCTGTCCCGATGCAAAACCATGGAAGGCCTTGTACTGCGAACCCAGCTGCGACCGCAGAGCATCATCGTGGATGCGGCGGTCGCGGACTATATCCACGGCATCACTGACCGGCATCCGGATGAGGATCGCCTGCAGCTGGACCGCCTGACCTATCAGCGGGAACTGCTGGTGAACCTGTTCAATTTCTATCGCCTGCGCTATCACCTGAACACCCTGCTGGAACTGGCCGACCTCAACCGCGGCAGCATCCTGCCCGGTCACATCGAGCAGTTCGGTCAACTGCACGATACCGTGCAGCAGGAGCTGCTCACGCCCGGAGAACAATTCCTCCGGCAAATCGACCGGCTGCTGACAGACCATCCCGACGCCGAAACCAACCCCGCCCTCCGGGACCGTTTGAACAAGGCCGCGGTCTATTTCGAAGATAAGCTGCTGAATGGAATTCTCGATCCTCTGGAGAGCATCGACTGCGAACTCGATAACAAGACACTCCGCCGTCAGCTGCTGAACGCCAAAGAGAAAGCCGAAACCGAAGCCCGGATCAAACGGGCTGGCATTCAGGCCTGCGCCGATGGCTTCGACGTCCAGCGCCTCCTCGCCGCCCGGGCCGCGGCGACCCTCCTGGTGAAGCCCACCGCTCGCGCCAAAAAATCCCGCAAGAAGAAGATCGGTGCGGACATCAACACCGCCGCCGCTCCAGCCAACGCCGCACTGTTCGTGGCACTTCGCGCATGGCGAACCGAACAGGCCCGCGAACAACAAATTCCCGCCTACTGCATCTTTTCTCAGAAATCCCTCTATGCGCTGGCTGCAGCCACCCCAAAATCGATGGATGAGATGGCGGACATCCATGGCATCGGCCCTGGAAAGCTCGCTGCATACGGCGAGGCTGTCCTCGATATCGTGCAGCAAAACACCTGACGGCCAGCCCTTTCCCTTTCCCCCTAGCCTCTGCTAGAATGCTGGCGATGAACAACCGCGTAGAAAACCACTAATGCCGATCCTTTCCAGAATCGGGCGCAAGTCGCCGCGGACCCGCCTGCTGATCGGGTTCATCTATGCGCTGCTGCTGGCCGGGGCGATCTCGATGCTCTATCCGCTCGGGCTGATGGTGGCGGGCTCGACGAAGTCCATCGCGGATCTCCGGGAGTCGGTTCTGGTCCCGCGGTTTCTTATTTCGGATACCGCGCTCTGGCAAAAGCATCTGGAAGCGCTCTTTAACGAGTCGCTCGATTCCCTGAACATCACCTTCGACACCGACCATCCGGCCTTTGATGGAATTGCGCTGCCCCCGACCAACGGAGGCGGATCGGAACTCGTTCCCCTCTGGCGCGAGTTTCTCGCGGCGGACCTCCTGCCGCAGGAGGCCATTGGGTTGGGCCACTACTGGGCCCCGCAAGCCGGGGCCTTTCCGATGGAGCTGCGCGATTTCCGAAAACACCTGCGCGAAAAATTCGGCACCTTGACCGCGCTGAATACGGCGCTCGGAACGGATTTTGAGGCGTGGTACACCGTGTTCATCCAGCCACCCGCCTATCTGTTCCCGCATGCCGTTCCCGATGCCACCCCGCTGGCGACTGAATTCGATGCCTTTAAACTGACCGCGCCAGATTTCTGTCAGACGGTTCTCTCTCCGGAGGGGTTTTTCAAAAAGCTCTATCTCAAGCCTCGCCATACCAAGAGCATCGAAACCTACAATACCGCCCATGAAACCGACTATGCGGATTACCCCTCCCTGCATCTCTCGCGAAGCCTTCGCACCAACGCCCCCGCGCTGGAGCAGGAGGAATGGCTGGATTTCACGGCGCACACGCTGTCCCCAGTCTGGATGAACGGGACCGCGCTCCATACACCGGAGACGCGCTGGCACGACTGGCTCGCCACCCGGTTTGATTCCGTACAGGCCCTGAATGCCGCGCTGGGCACGGAGATGGATTCGTTCGAGGCCATTCCCATGCCACAGATGGCTCACCATGCCGGGCTTTTTCGCGATCACATCTCCGAGCTTCGGCACGAATTTTGGATCCGCAATTATCTCACGGTTCTCGATTATATCCTGTTCCATGGGCGGGGCATCTTCAATACGGTGATCTATTGCGTCCTAGCGGTCCTGCTGGCCCTGCTGGTGAACCCGCTGGCCGCCTATGCCCTGAGCCGCGGGCAGCTGTCCATCGGCACGCAGATCCTGTTCTTCCTAATGCTGACGATGGCCTTCCCCCATATGGTCACGCAGATTCCCGTTTTCATTCTGCTGCGAGAGCTGGGGCTACTAAACACTTTTGCGGCGCTCCTCCTGCCCGGCATGGCCAGCGGCTATTCCATCTTCCTGCTCAAAGGCTTCTTCGATTCTCTGCCGCGCGACCTCTATGAGTCCGCCCAGCTGGATGGCGCCGGCGAATGGACTTTGTTCTGGCACATCACCATGCGGCTCTCCACACCGATCCTCTCCGTGATTGCCCTCCAGGCCTTCACGATTGCCTATGCCAATTTCATGTATGCCCTGCTGATCTGCCAGGACCCGAAGATGTGGACCCTGATGGTCTGGCTGTATCAGCTCCAGCAACGCGTCGGCCCCGGCGTAACCCAGGCTTCGCTCCTGCTGGCCGCCCTGCCAACGCTCGGCGTTTTTCTGGCCTGCCAGCGGGTGCTGCTGCGCGGCATCGTAGTGCCGGTTGAAAAATAAATCCACCGCCTGTTTAACCACATATTATAATGTGTGGTTATTCTATATTTTCCATATCGAACTGGACATGAGGTAGTTATTATTTATTCAGGGCTCAGATTTAACCGTTATTATAATATGTAGCCGCTGGTTAAGATGAAGTGCGGGCAACAAAAAAGGCCGAGGCAATTGCCTCGGCCTTCGCTTGAACCGGCGGGATTATTCCACCAGGTCAATCAGGTTGCGGACGGCCGCATGTTCGTCATTCTTCGGGGCCTGGTCTCCGTTTGACTCCGACTTACCGCCGCCGTCTTTGGAGGGTCCCTTGCGGTCACGGCCACCGCCACGGTTTCCGCGGTCACCACGGTCTCCACGGTCTCCGCGACCGCCGCGACGGTCCCGGCCGCCACCCCTGCGGCGATCTCCGCCCCGGTCTCCGCCCCGGTCTCCGCCGGACATATTGCCCTGCAGGAACGCCTTGCGGAAGGTGCTGCTGCACAGCACAGGAATACCGGCTTCGGTGGCGCGACTTTCCATGGTCACACCAGAACTCACGAGAGTGCCGCCGCTCTTGCGGCACAGCTTCTGGGCCAAGGCCACAAGCTGCTCGGTATCGGGTGCATAGAACACCTTCACGCCGTTGAAATCTCCGCCGTGATCCACTTCGCGAAGCGAGCGATCACTTTCAATCACCACCTGGATTGCGAGGCCTTCCTGTTTCGAGACCCGCGCCAATGCATTCAGCATTTGCACCTGATCACGAGGCGCCATGCGTCGACCTGTCTTTTCGTCTACCAATCGTGCGGCATCCACCACATAGGTGCGGTTCGAAGACCCACCAGTGGAAGAGAAGCACGACTTGATCATCTTAATGAACGACATAATTTTTGTTCATCTTTCTGTTCTTATCGTTGTCCCGGGACGACTTCTGCCGCGGCCGCAATCCGAAACCATCCCCGCCCCATCCCTAATGGTTCTTCCCCGATGCATGCAACCGACCGTCGCAAAGTCCTACGCTTTCCCGTACAAACTGAGGGAGAGGCTATCGACCTTCCTCCTCCCCCGCAAGAACCATTTACCCGGAAAAAACGTTCGTGGAGAGCGATGGGCCGGCATCCGGAACTGCCGGGCCCTCTGGAAACCGACTTTCCGTCCCTTCGCAGACTCCGCCTCCCGTTTTGCGGGCTGTTAAAACGCTTTATGTAAAAAGGCTTGTTTTCATGGGTTGGGATTGATTTTTGAGGGCAAAACGGACTATGATGTCCGGTCAAAGTGGAAAACGATAATCAAAGAAAGAAGTACTCATGAGCAGATCATTCAATTTCAATGCCGGCCCGGCAGCCCTCCCCCTCGAGGTGCTGGAAATCGCCCAGAAAGAACTGACCGATTTTGGTGGAACGGGCATGTCCATCATGGAACACAGCCATCGTGGCAAGGCCTATGACGCCGTCCACGAAGAAGCGATTGCCAATATCAGCAAGCTGTTAAACCTGACAGACGACCATCAGGTCCTGTTCCTGCAGGGCGGTGCAAGCTTCCAGTTCTCGATGATTCCGGCGAACCTGCTGGGTGCAGGTCAGACCGCCGACTACGTCAACAGCGGCGCCTGGGCCAAGAAGGCCATCGCAGAAGCCAAGAAGGTCGGGAACGTCAATATCCTGGCAGACACCTCCAAGGACATCCCCACGACGATGCCCGACTACGACTCGCTATCCTACACGCCGGATGCCGCCTATGTGCATGTGACCTCCAATGAGACCATCGCCGGAACGCAGATCAAGAAGTTCCCCGCCACGCAATCTCCGCTGATTGCGGACATGTCCAGCGACATTCTCTGCAAGCCCATCGACATGTCGCAGTTCGGCATGATCTATGCCGGTGCCCAGAAAAACCTCGGCCCCTCCGGTGTGACGCTGGTGGTGATCCGCAAGGATCTGGCTGAACGCGCTTCTGAGGATCTCCCGGCCTTGATGCAGTACCGCACGCAGATGGCGAACAACTCCCTCTACAACACCCCCCCGACCTTCGGCATCTACATCTTGATGCTCGTCACCCGCTGGCTCCTCGCCAAGGGCGGCGCGGCCGGAATGGAAGCCATCAATCAGGCCAAGGCCGACAAACTGTATACCGCGTTTGACAACTCCGGCGGGTTCTACAAGGGCACTGCGGTTCCTGAGTTCCGTTCCACGATGAATGTGACCTGGCGCCTGCCGAGCGAAGACCTAGAGAAGAAGTTCATTGCTGAAGCCACCGAACAGCGCATGATCGGCCTGAAGGGCCATCGTTCCGTTGGCGGTGTCCGTGCCAGCATCTACAATGCCTGCCCGACTGAGGCGATTGATGCATTGGTCGCCTTCATGGCGGACTTCAAGGCCAAGAACGGCTAAGCATCCCCATCTGGGAAGCAAAAGCGCGCCGCAATGCTGCGGCGCGTTTTTTTGTGCCCATGCGGTTCCGGTGCGGTATGAGAGAAGGGAAAAAGGAATGGTGTGCCTGGCGGGGGTCGAACCCACAACCTCTAGCTCCGGAGGCTAGCGCTCTATCCAATTGAGCTACAGGCACACGAAAATCAACCCGCGCAGACTACGGGGAGGGGCCCGGCCTGACAAGCCAAAAAGAGAAATCCGCCTACTGATTCTTCCGCATCAGGATAACGCCGATGAGCTGACAGGTCAGCACCGGAATCCAGGGAATCATGTCCGGACGCCATTCCGGACGATCCACCAGGGCATCAGAAACGATGATAAACATATAGAACATGAAGAGCAGGACCAACGCCAGCCCGATGCCGATAGAGGACTCTTTCCGGCGCGACCGGATCCCCAGCGGAATGGCCAGCAGCGTGAACGAAAAACAGGACAGGGCCAGGGCGAGACGCTGACTGGCATCCACCGCCATCTTGGCCCGCATCCGGGCCACATTCTTTTCCTGGATGTCCGGGAAAACCTGGCGCACATTCTTCAAGGCAAAGATGAGTTCTGAAAACGTCATATCCGGCGGCTTCTTACGAATTTTACTCTTCTGGAGCATCTTCCGGAGATCCAGAGTGATGGGATAGCTTTCCGCGCTGAGGTTGCGCGCCTTGGTCAGGTCCGATGGATCTTCCTTGTCGAACTCGGTCAGGCGGACTTGCTGCAGATCGATTTCCATGATGCGGGTCGCCTTGTCAAAGGAGACCTCTCCCGTTCGGGCCCGCACTTCCGCGCGGGCGCCATTCTGATCAAACTGATAGAGGATGATGTCTTCCAGGTGAGAATCGTTCTTTTTGCCGACATAGACCTTCACATCGGGAAAATCATTCACAAACCGTCCCTCATCCAGCAGAGCCAGAGGATCCTCCTCCCCCAGCTCCCGCAACATCTGTCTTCGCGCAAAATGGCTTCGGGGCGATAGCTCGGCATTCAGAAACAGGCACACGCCCGACAGAATCATCGAACAAAACAGAATCGGGGCGGCAATCTGCCAGAGACTCAGTCCGCAAGACTTCATCGCCGTGATTTCGCCATCCGCCGAGAGGCGCCCGAAATGAAGCAACACTGTCGTCAGCACACTCATGGGAATCACAAAGGAAAGAGTGAACGGGATGTTCAGCGCAAAGATTTTCATGATCAGCAGGCCGGAAATACCTCGGGACATGTAGTCGATGGCTTTTACCACCGCGCCCACGTACATCACAAATGTCAATACGGCCACCGTCAACAGGAACCCTTTGATGAAGTCCCCGAGCAGTTGACGATTAAGTACACGGATCATGGAGAGGTCCCTCTCCGTTGACGCGCCGCTTCCACCGTGTTGTGCAGCAACATTGTAATGGTCATCGGTCCCACTCCGCCCGGAACGGGTGTGATGGCCGCCACCCGTGGCGCCACCGAATCAAAATCTGCATCACCAACCAGGCGGTACCCCCGGGCCTTCGTCTCATCCGGCACGCGATTCACACCCACATCAATAACGACCGCCTTCGGCGACACCATTTCGCTGGTGAGCGTGTGGGGACGACCGGCCGCGACCACGATCACATCCGCCTGACGCGTCAGGGCTGCAAGGTTCTTTGTGCGGGTATGGCAGAGGGTCACGGTGGCATCCACCCCCTTCTGCGAGAGCAGGATAGAAAGAGGACGGCCCACAATAGCGCTACGGCCGATCACCACGACAGAGGCGCCTTCCAGCGGCACCCCGGACCGGCGGAGAATTTCCAAAATGCCATGAGGCGTACAGGGGATGAAGGCCGGAAGGCCCAGCACAAAACGCCCCACATTCAGCGGATGGAATCCATCCACATCCTTGGTCGGATCGATGGCTTCGATCACCTCCCGTTCGATGGAAGCATCCGGCAGCGGCAGCTGAACCAGAATGCCGTCGATGGCGTCATCCGCATTCAGCGCATGAACCGCATCCAGAATCTCCTGGCGGGGCGCCGTCACCGGCAGCAGGATCTCGCGGGAATGGATACCTGCGGCGGCACAGGCCTTCTCTTTGGCCGTGACATAGGAACGCGACGCGGGGTTGTCCCCCACCAGAATGACTCCCAGGCCGGGTACCACGCCGGAGTCCCCCTTCAGGGCGGCCACCGCCGCAGTCAGTTCTACGCGAGTGGAAGCGGCGATTGATTGGCCATCAAGCAGGGTGACGCTCATGGAAAGGCTTTCGTTTTAGAAGCGATAGAGAACATGCAGTTTCATCGTGGTGCCATCAAACCAGTCGGCCCGGACGCCGAAGGCCAGATTTTCCAGCAGCCACAGATCCACTCCGCCCACCACTCCGAAGGGCTCGGATTCCTCAAAATCGATTTCCTGATTGTTGCGCGTCCAGGTCCCGTCCAGCTTCGACCAGGCCGGGCCGAGATAGATGCTGACGCTCTGAAACTCACTCATATAATAATTCCGGAAGCTGCGCGCAAATGAAAGATGATAACGCAGGGGAAGCATCACAAGACTCTCGCTCCACTGCAGCTCACCATCGCCATGGTCCTGGCTGGTGCGATATTCATATTGCCCCGTCAGCTGAAGAGTGAGACGCCAGGCCGTCGCCAGTTCCCCCTCATACAGCTGCCACAGATTCACCTGTGCACCGAGCAGACCGCCCGCCCCGATGGACGGATTTTCGCTCAAGGCATCCAGGCTCGGCTGAGAACCGCCCACCTGCCCGTACAGCAGCAGCCAGGGCCAGGGGGTGTAGCCTACGCCCACATCTACGATATCACCGCGCAGCGAATCCTCCTGACTCCCGAGATCCACAGGACGGGACAGATGCGTGTAGATCAAAGCCGCCTGAACATTGATCGGATTGCTCCAGGTCAGCAGGGCCTCATCCGCACTACGGTCTTTCACCACGTTCCGGTCGGCCCACGCGCACGAGACGCCCAGCACCATCAACAGGCTCCAGCATATCCATTTTTTCATCAGACTTCCCTTCAGGAGGTTTCTTCTGTGGGGGCTTCCGGTTCGCTCTCGTCGGGGGATGAGGACGTCCCTTCTTCCGCTTCAGCAGGCGGGGTGTTCCCCTCCTCCCCTTCAGCAGGAGCGGCCTCTTCCTCATCGTCGATATCCACCAGAGCGGCGCTCATCACAATATCTTTCTTGCCGATATTGATCAGTTTGACTCCCTGGGCCGAACGCCCGGTCATCCGCACATCCACGACCGGCATCCGAATCATGGTACCCATCTTAGTCACAATCATGATGGCATCATCATCATGCACACTGATGGCCGTGACCAGCTCACCGGTTTTCTCGGTCAGATTGTTCGCCTTGAGGCCTTTGCCACCGCGGCGCTGCGCGCGATACTCGCTGAAGGCCGTCCGCTTCCCGTAGCCATTCTCGGTCACGGTCAGCAGCATCGCGTCCTCGTGCACCACTTCGATGCCTTTAACCACATCGCCTTCACCCAGGCGGATTCCCCGCACACCGGCGGTAGCCCGGCCCATGGAGCGGGAATCCTTCTCGTTGAAGCGGATGCCCATCCCCTTTCGGGTCACCATCAGAAGATCCTCATTCTTGCTGGTCAGCTCCACGCTGATCAACCGGTCGCCTTCCGCGATATTAATCGCAATGATGCCCGCCTGGCGCACATTCTTATAGGCTTCCAGCGGGGTCTTCTTGACGGTCCCCTTCTCGGTGGCAAAGAACAGGTGCTGCTGCGAATCAAATCCGCGCAACGGAACGATGGCCGCCAGTTTTTCGTCACCCTTCACATCCAGGAAGTTGACAAGGGCCTTCCCTCTGGAAGTGGGGCCGCCTTCCGGAATCTGGTAGGCCTTCTTGAAATACATCCGGCCCTGTTCGGTAAAGAACAGCATCCAGTCATGCGCCGAGCAGTTGAAGACATGCTCCACATAATCCTCTTCCTTCGTATCCATGCTCTTCCGACCCTTGCCGCCGCGCTTCTGCTCGCGATAGACGCTGGTGAGCGTCCGCTTCAGATAGCCGGAGTGCGACAGAGAAATCACGCAGTTTTCGTCCGCGATGAGATCTTCAATGTTGATTTCACCTTCGTCCGCCACCAGTTCGGTCCGGCGGGCATCGACATAGGAGGCGCGCACTTCCAGTAGATCGTCCTTCATGACGCCATAGAGTTTCTGATCGTCCGCCAGCAGTTCCTTGAGATAGGCAATGCGGTCCTGAAGAGCTTTATATTCTGCCTCGAGCTTGTCGCGCTCCAGCCCGGTCAGCTGATACAGACGCATTTCGAGAATGGCGCGGGCCTGCAGTTCGGACAGGCCGAAGCTACCCATCAACTGAATGCGGGCTTCCTCGCGGTTCGTCGAAGCGCGAATAATTTTCACCACCTCGTCGAGGTTGTCCAGGGCAATGAGCAGGCCTTCCAGAATGTGCGCCCGCGCTTCGGCTTCGCGCAGCTGGAACTTCGTCCGGCGCGTCAGCACCTCAAAACGATGAGCGATAAAGCAACCTAGGATGTCCCTCAGGTTCAGCACGCGGGGACGACCATGGTCGATGGCCAGCATGATGGCACCGAACGTGACCGACAGTTGCGTCTGCTTATAGAGATTGTTGAGGACCACCTGACCGATGGCACCGCGCTTGAGTTCCACCACCACGCGGATGCCGTCCTTGTCGGACTCATCGCGCAGATCGCTGATGCCCTCGATCTTCTTCTCATGCACCAGCGAGGCAATTTTTTCAATCAGGGTCGACTTGTTTACGGCATAGGGGATTTCCGTGATGATGATCCGTTCGCGATCGGCCTTCCAATCCTCTACGGTTGCCTTGCCTCGGACGTGGATATGACCGCGACCATTTTCATACATGTCGCGAATCGGGGTCAAGCCGCACACCGTACCGCCGGTGGGAAAGTCCGGGCCTTTGACGAAATTCATCAGGTCGGCCACCGTCGCCTCGGGATGATCAATCAGATGGACAGTGCCATCGATGATCTCGCCGATATTGTGCGGTGGGATGTTGGTGGCCATACCGACGGCGATGCCCGTCGAGCCGTTCACCAGCAGATTGGGCACCCGCGCCGGAAGCACGGTGGGCTCCATCAGGGATTCATCGAAGTTCTTCTGCATCTTGACGGTATCTTTGTCGATATCCGCCAGCAGATCTTCGGCTATCTTTTGGAGTTTACACTCCGTATAGCGGTAGGCAGCCGCTGGGTCGCCATCGATGCTACCGAAGTTACCCTGTCCCTTGATCAGCATATAGCGCTGCGAGAATTCCTGCGCCATGCGCACGAGGGTGTCATAGACCGCTGAATCACCATGCGGATGGTAGTTACCGATGACTTCACCGACGACCTTCGCACATTTCACAAACGCCTTGGCATGGGTCCAGCCGCGCTCGCGCATCGCAAACAGGATGCGCCGGTTGCCCGGCTTCAGTCCATCCCGCACGTCGGGCAATGCCCGGCCCACGATCACCGACATCGAATAATCGATGTAGGCGCGCTGCATCTCCACTTCGATATTGATCCGCTCGATGCGGTCCGTCACGTTCTGCGGTGCGATGACCGCAGGGGTGGTTTCACTGGCGGCCTCGCCGCTGGCTTCGTTGTTTTCTTCGTCACTCATAATGGTCTCTTCCGCTTCTGCCCTGCGGGCTCCTCAATCATCAAATATCCAGATTGCGCACATTCAGCGCATTTTCCTCGATGAAGGCGCGGCGCGGCGGCACCTCGTCGCCCATCAGGATGGTAAAGGTCTCATCCGCCCGGACGACATCATCCAGATTCACCTGCAGGAGCTTCCGCTTGGTCGGTTCCAGCGTCGTCTCCCACAGCTGGGAGGGATTCATTTCACCCAGCCCTTTGTAGCGCTGGATCCCAAGGCCACGGCGGCCCACCTCACGAACCAGCTGCAGCAAATCGTTCAAGGCGTGGATCGGGGTTCGCTTGCCATCCACCTCCGCCTCAAAGATCGGCTCCTCGCTGTGCGAGAGGCTTTCCACGGTGAGTCCGTTCGCCTTCAGATGCGCAAACTGCTTCACCAGGCTCGGGGCGAGATGCAGCTCGTCCCACGTGAACTGCTCCGGTTCCAGCGGACCCATGCGCGATTCCGCCTCTTCGCGGACCTGGCGCAGCTCCTCATCGTTAAAGGCCAAATGGATCTCCTGATCCTCCAGCGTCTTGCCTGGTGGAATCACCCGCACGCGATAGAGCGGCAGACGGTTCTGCTCCACATCATACCGGCCCACATACTCGTCGAAATCGATGTTTTTCCGCTTCATGGCATCGGCGATATGTTCGATTTCCTCGAGCGTCTTGAGCACCTCGGGCATCTTGCCCGCTTCCAGGACCGGCGTGCCGTCGAGCTTCAGCAGCTGGACATCCTCGATCCCCAGTTCAATCAGCACCTGCGACAGGTGGCGGTCGTTATCGATATAGCGCTCCTTCTTCTTGCGCTTGATCTTGTAAAGCGGCGGCTGGGCGATATAGACATACCCGCGCTCAATCAACTGCGGCATCTGCCGGAAGAAGAAGGTCAGTAGCAGCGTCCGGATGTGCGATCCGTCGACGTCCGCATCCGTCATGATGATGATCTTGTGATACCGCGCCTTGTCCACATCAAACTCGTCGGTCCCGATCCCGGCGCCAATGGCCGTGATCATCGTGCGAATTTCCGTATTGTTCAACATGCGGTCCAGACGCGCCTTCTCGACATTCAGAATCTTACCGCGCAGCGGCAGAATCGCCTGGAACTTGCGGTCGCGGCCCTGCTTGGCCGAGCCGCCGGCCGAATCCCCTTCCACCAGGAACAATTCGCACAGGGCGGGGTCGCGTTCGGAGCAATCCGCCAGTTTGCCCGGCAGAGAGCCGGAATCGAGTGCACCCTTACGCCGGGTCAGATCACGGGCCTTGCGGGCCGCCTCGCGCGCCCTGGAGGCCATGACGCCCTTTTCCACGACCTTCTTGGCCACCGCCGGGTTCTCCTCGAAGAAGATAGCCATCCGCTCATTCACCACGGAGGAGACAATTCCTTCCACCTCGCTGTTGCCCAGCTTGGTCTTGGTTTGGCCCTCAAACTGCGGGTCCGGCACCTTCACACTCAGTACTGCCACCAGACCCTCGCGGATGTCATCGCCGGACATCGCGCCGTCATCCTTCAGCAGCTTGTTGTTCTTCCCATAGAAGTTCACGACGCGCGTCAACGCCCCACGGAAGCCGCTCAGATGCGTGCCGCCTTCAATGGTGTTGATATTGTTCGCGTAGGTCAGGACCGACTCGGAATAGCCGTCGTTGTACTGCATGGCGATTTCCACCGTCACGCCGTCCTGCTCCTTCTCGAAATAGATCACATCCGGATGTAGCGCCATCTTGTTCTTGTTCAAATGGACAATGAACTCCCGGATACCCCCATCATAACGGAACATCTCTTCCCGGATCTCCCCGTCCTCGTTCTCCTGACGAAACACGATTTCGATGCCCTTGTTCAGGAAGGCCAGCTCGCGGAGCCGCGAGGAAAGGATGTCCCAGGAATACTCGGTCGTCTCAAAAATCTGATCATCCGGATACCAGGTCACCTTGGTGCCCCGGTCGGCGCAGGACCCGATTACCTCCAGCGGCGAGACGGTTATGCCGCGCTCGAAGCGCATTCGGTGGATTTTACCCTCGCGGCGCACCTCCACCTCAAGCCATTCGCTCAAGGCATTCACGCAGCTCACGCCCACGCCGTGCAGACCACCCGAGACCTTGTAGCTCCCATGATCGAACTTACCGCCCGCATGCAGCATGGTGAGCGCCACCTCCACGGCCGGTTTTTTGTACTTCGGATGCACATCCACCGGAATGCCACGGCCATCGTCCGACACAGACACCGATCCATCCGCCGCCAGATTCACCTCAATGCGCGTACAGTGGCCCGCCAGGGCCTCATCGATGGAGTTATCCACCACTTCATACACGCAATGGTGCAGGCCGCGCTGGGATGTATCACCGATATACATCGCTGGGCGCTTACGCACCGCCTCCAGGCCTTCTAAAACCTGAATTTGGGACCCGTCATAGGTCTCTTTCTTTTTCCCGCCGTCGGCAGGCTTCACATCGTCATTTTTGGGTTTGTCTGTCATCTCGATTTCTCTTTTAATCAAATAAGGGAACCAGTATATCGAAACCATTTACTAAGCGCAACCCAAACCACCCCAAATCCGGCACTATTTTGCCGGCCTGATCCGCCCCCTTCCCTCCGCTGACCCAGCTGCCGCATGACCGCATTTTCTCCAAAATATCTCTGCTATTTTGCAGTTTTGTGTAATTTGGGGTCAAAAATACACGTTTCAGGCCATTTTAGCTTCATTTTGGCCGTTTTTGGACTAATTCTGACGATATTTTACAATTTTTACACCATTGTTCATACTTTTTGGCAGATTCACCGTCCAGTTGACCCACATCCAAATCAAACTCATATCCCCTCCCGCGGATTCATCGCCCATCCCGAACCGTTCTTTCAACCCATTTTATTTATATTTTAGGTTTCATGCAGATTTTTAAGTCTCATCGGATTCACTCAAACGAACCAAATCGAAAAATCCAGCTAAAAACAATAAAAACAACTCTTTCCGTGTATTTATTCAAAAAATACCTGTAGACGCTTACACCTCTATTTTAAGGATTTCCGACCTACTTTTTACCTTCAACAGATTGATTTTGATTCATGGCATATTTTTCATAATTTTTCATAAATTAGCAAAAAGTCGCCATTTTGTCTCTGCGCAGGTTTTTTGGGGGGCTTTTTCAGCCTAAAAATGCCATTTTTCAGCTGATTTTATTCATTTTTTGCCCATTTTTAGTTCAAAACATTCCTTTCTCTCTGAATTCATTCCAGATTGACGGCCCCGCCCCGAATTCACTACTCTTCAGGTAGCCCGCTTCACTTTTTTGGGGAATGAATTATGCGCAACAGAATTGGGAACAGGAATCGAATGGAAACCGGCCGACTTCGGAAACAACACGCACGGGCCTGCTCCCTTGTATTTATCCTTTGCCTGTTTTCTGCAGGCTCCCTGTATGCCGGAGGGGCCACACAACTGGCGAAAGCCCGGTTATCCTATGAGAAAAAACAGACCGCCATTGAAAAGAAGTTTCAGGAGGACCGGGCCGCATCCGTTGGAAAGCAATTTATCCAGCTGCTTTCCGAAGCGGTGGATACATATCGGGCTGAAGGGAAGCTGGAAGAATTTCTGACGGCCAAGGAAGAGCGGGAACGGTTCAAAACCGCCGGCACCGTGGACGAGACCGATGTAGTGGAAAGCCCGGAGTTTGTCCGCCATGCGCAGCAGCAGTTCATCCGGATCATGCAAGTAAACCATCAGAAAATGCTGAAGCAGCAGGCCAAACTGGCAAAAACCTATATTCGATATCTGGAGGGTCTGCAGAAAAAACTGATGCAGAAGTATCTGACCGATCAGGCGCGGCTGGTACAAGCAGAGGTTGAGGCGGTTCAGGCGTCTGTTGACTTCAGCGTGCTGGCTTCATCCAAGAAGCCACAACAAGCGGAGACCGGAGGTCTGACTAACAACACTCCCCAACTTCAACTTGCCACGAACTGGGATATGCGATTTGAACGGGATGATATCGCCGCTAGAGATACGGCTAGCATCCTATCAAAATGTGGCACGCCCCAGATTGATCTGACAGCGAAAGACATCCGAATCTGGGGAGATATCACCTATCTCATGCCACTTAAGAAAGCAAAGGAAGTGCTGGGGCTAACCCAATCTAATATGAAAAAGCCCGTTGAATGCGCCGTATTCCCCCCCCGCAGCTTCTTCTCATACGCTTTTAAGGGCAGTTTTGAATCCGGGTTTGATCAGCTCTTTCTGATTACCGATTTTAAAGACCAAGTCGTCGGAGTTCAGCTCCAGAGCAACGATTCCAGAATTAAGGAGAAATGGCTCCTCTATGGAAGCAACTACTCGAGAGATCGGAGCCTGTTCAATTTTGTGCATGACCTGAAAAAATCAAATCCAAATTGGGAAGTTGGAATTCATGTTTCTAAGAATGGTCAGGACGTTATTGGATATGCTCCAAGAAACAGCGCCGGAAACGTCAACCGCGATGTTATCCGGGTAGACAGCGATCTGTACAGCCGATCTCGGCAACAATCAAACAAGTCCCGCACCCGAGCCAGTCTCCTCCTGCCCCAGCCCATTGTCGATCTCATGCTCTATGTGGTTCAGAATTCGAGATAGTCATAAAACAAAGAATACGTATGATCCTGTCACAAACCTGTTGGTTGATCCCGCTGCTGCTGATCACCCTCCTTGGCCTGGTGCCTCTGGCAACAGGGGCGGATGAAGATAAGGCGCCCCCCGCCAACACCGAAACGCAGGAAGCTGATTGTTTATTGAAAGCGATAGCCGCCACTGATCGCCAAAATACGAGCGGAGCAGAGGAGGCAATCTCTATTCGCGTTGCTTTGCTCATAAATTTGGCTGCGTACTACGACGCTACCTACGATTTGAATCCCCCGCCCCCGGTTCGATCTCATGTTATGCCGCCGATGGGCTACAATACAGGAGTTCCCCCTGAACTAGTGACTGATCCAAACCTGAGGGAAGACTACGCGAGGAGAATAGAAGAAAACAGGATTAACTCGCAACGTCATAAAATCCAAACCGCAATTCGCCGGTTGATGGCCAAAGTCGTCGATCTATCCTTGAATGCAGAGCGTGGCGATTGTGAAAGTGTTGTAATCCGACTTCAGGATCTGGAAATACCGCAAGAAATGCTGCATGCGATGCAGGCATTGGCTCAGGAATCGAATATGAACCCGGCAGGCGGTAATAAACCCCCTCCCCTGCGCCCGCCGGGCGCGCAAGCGGGTCATTAGAGAGGAATAAATCATGAAAATACATACGACTGGGTTTGCTGTTTTATGGACACTCGTAGTCCTTCTTTTCGTGCTGGCAGGTAATGGCTTTGCCGACAGTCACATGGGTGTAGATGAGGACTCCATCGATGAAGAAACGCTGGAGATCTATAAGCGCGGGGTGCGCTGGGTGAGTAAAACATCACACGGTCGCTTTATCCTGGCCGGTGAGGTCGTGGACCAAGATGGGAAACGGCTTAAAGATGTTGAATTGGGTATCCGAATGGACACGTTGGTGGGAATTGGCTGGGATATTAAAACCGACTTTCAGCGGGAAACCATAAATCACGGGCTCTTCCAAGTCGATGTGCGACCCTACACAGGTGTCAATTTACGCTTTCAGAAGGAAGGGTATTATACAACCAAGAAAGATTTTGACTTCGAAAAGATCAATCTTTCCAGAATGAACATCTCTCCGGAAGACCAGGAAGCGATCATGTCCGGCAAAGACGTAAAGATCGAAGAAGGTGTCGTCCGCGATGAGAACATCCGCATCGTCATGGAAAAAAAAGGCAACATTACTACCCTTATCGAAAAAGACTTTAAGCTGGTATATCGCCGCCAAGAAGATGGCACTGCCTCGGGCCGTGTGGTGAACTTCGACAGGGACAGATGGCCCAGAGGGTACTATTTCCAGAAACCGCGTAACCCCATCAAAGCAACAAACCTCCTCGATCCGGAAGTGATTCCGCCGATGTGCGTCTACATGATCCCCAAAGTGGATGACGATGGGCGGATTTTGTCGGAAATCAAGATCAGACCGGAAGGACAACTTGAATTCCAGTTTCCAAATGAACTCCGAATAATCAGCAATGATCCTGAAGGCGGATTTATTGTGTATGAACAGGAAAAAGAAAAACAAGCCTACTGGGCGATGAAGCTCGCGCCTACGAATGGTTACAAAAAGGAAATTATTCTGGATGCTGATTTGCTCTATCGCCGATCGCCTTACGTGACATCAAAGGGAGATGATGGCATCTACTTCTATTTCAAGATCAATGGACGATACGGCAAAGGCGTTATTGGCTCTCCTCGATTCCCCGAAGGTGATTATGCTCTGGAGCTAAAAACAGAGTTCCAACTGCAAGTAGACGGCTCCCGCAACCTCGACACCGGCCGCGACTGAGACCCCGTAGGGGCTGGAGTGGATAATCGAAAGGGACGAGCTCATGCGGCAGCTAAACGTCCCGACCTTCAGGAAGGGCTTCACCAACTACCTCGTCACCATCGAAGACGCCGAACCGCTTCGATTGTGGAGCATCGAAGAGGCCTCCGAATCCCGCGAAACCGATAAATATGTGCTCCCGGACAAAATCCAGGACATCCTCGACCTTCTCGATCTGGAGGAGGATTTTGAGGGCGAAGCCCCCCTCTGGCTGGAAGGTCTTAAAGAAATCCAGGACCTGCTGAAATTCGAAGTCACCGCCATCTCGGACATCGACGAGAAGCACGTCCTCACCGAGAGAAAAGTCCTCGCTAACGTCTTCGAAGCCAAACTCGGCCTCAACACCAGCAATCAGGACGATGGCCTCCGCCCCGGCATCCCCGATATTGAATTCTACATCGACGACGTCGACGAACTGGTCAAAGACCAGGGCGAGGGCTTCCAGTGGTGGTGGGGACTGGACGAATTCCACCCCATCTCCCACTCAGGAATCGTTGACCTTTTTCCCCTGTTTATCCAGATTCCCAGTGCTGTGCTTGATGCCGATTTGAAGCCATACCTGAGCATTTCTGGCACCGGCGACATGATCCTCTATCCCGCGGCCAGTGGGTCGACAAATCGCCGCGCATTTCTACAGAATCCGGATATGGCTGACGATCAACAGCGCCTTGCCAATCAGGCAGTATTCATTGGCGACAAGCCGAAGGAAGTCTCAATTAACAAAGGAAATAAGGAAGTCGAATTCGTCGCCAAGGCAGTGGGGCGGAGCCTCCGCCTTGGTCGGCAGCAATGGACTCTGACCCTTTGGGTGGACAACGGAAATAACAAATATATTCCGACTGACTCCTGGCGCATCACCATCAAGGACACAACGAATTTCTGGGCATTCTATTCTCTGCGGAATGCACGGGTGGGTAATTTGACATATTCCGTGGAGAATTCCCGAAAAACCGAAACCAAGGTCTATCACCCAGCGAAGCTCATCGGAGGCGTTCGCGATCCGGAAAAGAAAAAGTATTTTCTGTTGCTGCATGGCTATAATGAATCCGAAGATAAGGCCCAGATCCGATTCAATGAAATTTATCGCCGCCTTTTCTGGCTCGGGTTCCGGGGGCAATTCGTCGGAGTGACCTGGCACGGAGATGTGGGAAGGATTCCGGCGCTCCGTTTTGACTCGTCTGTCCGGAATGCGTTCCAAACATCGCCGGGGCTTATGGGATTTCTCAAGCAGGTCCGCAACTGGGCGGGTGGGGCGCATAATGTAGATATCATGGCGCACAGTCTGGGCAATCTGGTCGTCTGGGATGCCCTTCGAGTGTTTCAAACCACGGGACAAGGTGCCCGTCAGCCACTGGTGCGAAATATGATCGGGATGGAAGCTGCTGTCTGGTCGGAAACATTCGCAGAAGAAGCGCCGCTATCATACCAAAACGAACGGAATAAGAAGAACCGCATCACCTATTCGGTCGAAGAACTCAAACAGCATTCATGGAGTTTCTGGTTTAATCAGGCAAAGCATCCCGCTCGTGACAGCCTAGCCGGGAAAGTATACCATAGCTATGTCCCTGACGATGAGACCCTGGTCAAATGGATGCGCTATGGAGAAAATCTGAAACGCGGCTCCGCACACTCTTTGATTCCGCTGACACGGAATTGGCACTACTTCCGCCACAAATTGACCAATGACCCGCCGGAATGGCGATCGCCGGAAGGAACAAAACATACCGATGCCGGCTGGGGGCCGGGTCAAGCGGGCGACCCCGTCGTCAGTACCTTCCCTACCCGGGTTTTGACATTATTACGCCAGAAACGCCGGAGGCCCTATTATGGATATAAAGACCTCAATCTACCCGTCGGGGCAACGAATCACCCCCTGAACATAAGGAATAGTAAAAACGCCACCGATGGTCTCGGCTGGCGTGGAGGAAAACACAGCGATTTTGCCGTGGGTGAATCGGGCGATGCCAATTCAAAGATGTGGTTCCCCATCATATGGGAATGGTATGATCAATTTTTACAACCGGCCATCGTAATCGGAGAGGAATAGTCATGAAACATAAGATGCGAACGATCCTGTCACGAACCCGTTGGTTCATCCCGCTGCTGCTGATCACCCTCCTTGGCCTATTGCCTCCGGCAGCAGGAGCAGAGAAAGAAGATAAGGCGCCACCTGCCAACACCGAAAAGCAAGAACCGGAGTTGGAAGAATGGCTCACCCTCGAGCATAAATCCGAAGAAACCCCACTTACTGAGAAAGAGGAAAAGCAACGCAGCTGGCTGGGCACTCGCATAATGAAGCGTATCATAAAAGCAGGCCAAGCCGACTTCATCCTCGCAGGAGAAGTCGTCGATGAAGATGGAAACCGATTGAAAGAGGTTCCGCTGTTAATATCCAAATACAAAAGCCTCGGACCGGAGCGAGGTGTGGAGGATGATGAAGAACGCGTTATTGATGGAACCTTTTCGGTCCGGGCACGAGGATATACATATGTCTATTTATATTTCAGAAAAGAGGGATACTATTGGGAAAAAATGGAGTTCTCCTGCGACGAGGAAGATGACCCCTTCTCTCGGGATTACAACCCAGACCGCAAGCTGGACCGTCGCAACATCCGAATAGTGCTGGAGAAAAAGGGTGATATCACACGCCTTATCGAAAAAGACTTTACACTCATCTACCGCCGTCAGGAAGATGGCACGGTCTCAGGCCGTGTGGTGAACTTCGATCGGGACAGATGGCCCAGGGGCTACTACTTTCAAAAACCGCGAAACCCCATCCTAGTAACCAACCTACTCGATCCGGAAGTGATTCCGCCCATGTGCGTCTACATGATTCCCAAAGTGGATGATGAGGGGAGGATTTTGACGAAAACCAAGACCTGGGGAAAAGGAAGATGGGACAAGGAAACCTACCCCAAAGAACTCCGCCTGATCACCAGCGACCCTGAAGGTGGGTTTATTGTATATGAACAGGAAGAAGGGGAATGGGCCTCCTGGTCCATGAAGCTCGCACCTGAAAGCGGCTACAAGCAGGAATTGATTCTGGAACCGGACAGGTTTAATGAACGTTCCTTCATACAACCAGACGCTGGCATCTATTTCTACTTCAAGATCAACGACCGATACGGCAAAGGGCGCATAAGCATCCCCACTCTCCCCGAAGGCGACTACGCGCTGGAGATGAAGACAGAGTTCCGAATGCAAATTGACGGCTCCCGCAACCTCGACACCGGCCGGCGCTGATGCCGCAACTGGGCCTTCTGTAGATGCAGGAATGTCTCATCCCGTGTCCATCCTTTTAAATAGGCGAGTGCAGAGCTCAAGTTCCGTTTTCGGAACGATGAGTGAACGCGAGATCTATAGCGGTTTGCCGCAGGCAAAACGAATGCGGGAGCAAAGCGACCAGAATGCCAATCCTGTCAAAAACAACTCATGATACCTTCAAGCCGCAACTGGGCGGGCGGTAAGGGGCAGATTCATTAATTAATGAAACTGACCTCAGTTACGACTCCTTTTGGCGCAGCCCATTGTCGATCTCATGCTCTATGTGGTTCAGAATTCCAACTAAGCCCGGCCGCCGAATCCAGATCTCTGTCTCTCCTGACATTCTTTCACACCGGTCCTAGGTTCTGTCGCTCGCGAGGAACCCGATTATGACAACACCCATCAGCCCCACTATTTTGAGCCCGCACTACACCGAGACCATCGGCGTGCCGGTCTACATCAAGCCGGAAATCCATTCCCCGACGGGATCGTATAAGGACCGCATGGCCACTGAGGCCATCGAAGAGTCTCGGGCGGCCGGCGCAACGAAAGTCGTGCTG
>Ga0075121_1000108_pt1 | contig 54978 bp, 49 predicted proteins | sample AntAceMetag02UKG_FD_69793 | JGI IMG/M metagenome (GOLD analysis project Ga0075121, IMG submission 69793) | Saline lake microbial communities from Ace Lake, Antarctica - Antarctic Ace Lake Metagenome 02UKG | ecosystem: Environmental > Aquatic > Non-marine Saline and Alkaline > Saline | place... | reverse complement strand
TCATTCTGAGCCAGGATCAAGCTCTCCGTCTCAAAAATTGAATTACTTTAGGTCCGCTTAAGATTCAGATAATCTTAAACATTTTTTAGTTTCGTATATTTCAAAGACATTTCGATTCCGGTTGTTTTCTCTTCGTGTTTGTTCGTGTTGTTCGTTAGTTGATGATAATATCTTACAGGTTTCCTAAAGCTTTGCAAGCTTTTTTTAAAAAAAATTTTAATTAAGTAAAATCAGACAAAAGATAGTTAAATTTGCAAACAGGCAAAAAGCACTACAGCCTATCTGGATAGTCGCTCGTGATCGCATTAATGCCCATATTGCCCAGGTTCAAAATATCACTCTTTTCGTTAACAGTATAAGCAAAAACTTCTATACCTTTTTCATGCATTTTCTTAACAAATTCAAAATTTATATATTCAAAAGACAAATCTATTAGGTCGACTTTGTTCCCATTCCTATCAAACAATCTTATACCTTTAGGTCTCTTAATAAATAGAAGGCCAATCCTAAAATTTACGTCAATACTTTTTAGCTCATATAGTTGTTCATGATCAAAAGATATAACTATAAAGTCACTATACTCCCAACCCTTTTTATCAACATACTCTTTCAAGATCTTTGCAACCGGCCCAGCCGTACCCTTACCTTTAAGCTCAACTACAGCTTTAGCTTTTCTATTAATGAGATCCAAAGCCTCCTGTAGTGAGGGTATCTTCTCTCCTTTGCCTGCATCTAACTGCTTTAACTGTTCAAGAGTGAGCCTTTTTACAGCCCCTTTACCATTAGTAGTTCTGTTAACTTTAGCATCATGAATAATGACAACTTCACCTGACTTACATATATGTACATCAAATTCGATCATGTCTGCACCTAGATCTAGGGCTTTCTTGAATGATCTTAGAGTGTTTTCGGGCTCATACCCACTGGCACCCCTATGTGCAATCTTATAATACATTGAATATGCTCCCTTAGTATTGAGACTAAAAATAAGACAAAAGCAGCAATACAATATTAGTTTTGAGTTATCCATGGCTCCCCTCCCCAAAAAGTCCCCACTTCTTACATCTCTATACTAATAGTAGACCTAGATCACCACTTGATACAAGACTAGAAGATTATAGATCTTGCAATGCAGCTTCTATCTTCTTTCTTGCGCTTTCATAAGAATCAGTTTTTTCGAACTTAATAGGTTTGCCAAACTTAACTATTATTTGGCCTCGTTTTCTTGGAATGATTTTTGCATAAGGAACTATTTCGGCTGCCCCTATGATTTTGACAGGAATAACAGGAACTTCCATTTCAATAGACATAAGCCCCGTACCCTTTTTTAATGGAAGCAATTTACCATCCAAACTCATCTGGCCTTCAGGAAAAACGACAACCGAATATCCCATATCTAACAGCTTACCCATATTATCTAAACCAAACCGTATACCCTCACCATTTCTTCTTGGTAAACAAAAAGAATTGAATAATAGATCTGCAAGCCATGCCGCATATTTATATAAACCATAAAGAACATCTTTGGCCGCCGCAAAAGATATGTTTTTCCTAATACTATATGGTAAAGACATTGCAACAAGAAGAGGATCAACATAACTTGTATGATTAGGCATAAAGATCACAGGAAACTTTAAGTCTTTTAGATTTTCAATTCCCTGAACCTTGATTTTGATAAACATTCTATAAAAGAGAATAACCTTAAATTGCCCTACAACTCTAATAGCCTTGGCCCACCAAGATCGTGGCCACTTATTTAGCTTAATCTTAACTACTGGCTTATGTATTTTTATGATCTCTTCTAATTGTTCTATAGTAGTATTTGGTTTTATTAAAGACATATCTATAAATCTACTATAATCCTGCTCTATTCTTAATGCTAATTCTACTAACATTAAAGAGTCTAACTTCAAATCTTGTATAACTTTTGATTCAGAAGTTATCTTTCCTAAACTTACTCCTGAAACCTGGCTCAAAATACCAACAAGCTTACTATGCTTTGTTTCACTTTCTACTAAATCTTCTTGCCCAGCTTTTGACTGAATAAATTCTAAAACCAACTCTTTCTTTATTTTTCTTGTTGCAGAACGCTGGAAATCTTCTTTTGGCCAAACCGTCCAACCTGTAATCTGCTGATAACTTGCAAGATCCTTATTAGCCTGCTCTATAATTTTTTCTGGATCTAAACTCTTGTCTTCTAATAGTAAAGCAGCATGCACCTCTATATGTCCGGTATCTTTTGGCACACCAAGCACGCAACTATCTTTTACACCTTCAATCTTATCAAGTTCAATCTCAATATCTTCAGGAAACACATTTTGTCCCCCGGGACCAATAATTACATATTTTTGACGCCCCTTTAAAAACAAGAAACCGTCTTTATCTAATTCTCCTATGTCACCTGTCTTAAACCATCCAGCATCGGTAAAACATTCTTTGGTCTTTTCCTCGTTTTTAAAATAACCCTTAAAGACATTTGGTCCTTTAACTAATACCTGCCCAATATCATCTAGTTTTACCTCAACATTACTTAAGGCTTTACCAACAGAAGCAAAACGATGCTCGTCATATGTATTACATGTAACAACAGGTGAAGTTTCTGTTAGGCCATAACCTTGTAAAACGCTAAAACCTAAAGCGTTCCATTCTCTTTCTAATTCAGGATCTAAAAATGCACCTCCAGAAATAAAGCTATCAAGCTTTCCTCCGAAGTTTTTGTGTACGGGCCTAAATAACAAACGCGATATAAACTTGTTGTTTAACTTGCAAGATAAAGCCAATAACTTATTGAAGGCTTTAAGCTTGCCCTGCTTTTGAGCTTCTGCTTTTATTTTAGACAAGAAAACCTTTAAGAATTCAGGAACTACCAAGATCTTTGTAGCCTTATATTCTTGCATCAAATCAAGAATCGCTGCATAAGAATGTGCATACACTATATGTGTTGCATAATAAGAGGCCACAAAGAAACCAATTGTTTGTTCTAATATGTGAGTTAGGGGCAAAATAGAAAGCACTATATCTCTAGCAGGCTTTAAATTAAAAATCTTTGATATGGCCTCAGTATTGCTGGTTAAGTTTTTATGAGTAAGCTCAACACCTTTTGGATCTCCTGTTGTTCCAGAAGTATATAAGATCTCAACTAGATCATCAGGAGAAACGTTTGTCTTCACAAAATCGTTGGAATCATAATCTGCAACCAAACCATCTAGAGATTCAATATCAAAGCTTTTTAAGCTTTCAGGCAAATCTCTTTTTAGAAATTTACTCTTAAAGATAAGCTTTGGTTCTGTTTGATCTATAATTTTTTTGATTTGAGAAGAAGTACTTTGAATGTTAACAGGAACCGCTATTACTCCGCGCAATAAACAACCCCAAAAAATAATACCCCAATATGGAGAGTTTGGAGCAAAGATTATGACCTTATCCCCTTTATATATATTGTTATCATCAAGAAATAATGCTACTTGTTTTGCAAGATCATAAACCTGTTTATAAGTTAGATTTACAGTTCGATAACCCATCTTCATTGTAAGAGCCAAACTATTTGGATACTGGGCTGCACTTTTTTCTAAGATATCTGTAAGAATCATAATTTAAACTTTTGATTTAGAAGTTAATAAGTAACAATACCTCAGGAGACCGTATCAAAAAGCTTAAAAAGAAGTCAATTCATTAAACCTTTACGGATCGTAAAGGGGTTTGTTCTGTCATTAAATCTGGATCTAGAATAGTTGGCGACTTTTGAAACAAACTATTTTTTTCAAAAACGTAATTCAAGTAAACCTCACCAGTCTCACAACAGCGATCAAAAACATCTTCATACTCTTTTTCTATACAAACTAAAGACCAAGCCTTAGAACTGCTAGCTATTTCAAGCTCTGTATTTTGTTTCAAAAAGCCTTTGAAAGCCTTATCTATTCTATTTCGCCTAGGTATGAAATCAGACGACTTTTTAGCCAAATAAGCAGAAAAGCCAACACCACAAGCTCCAAAAACACCTGCCACTATCCTCCAAGTTTTTCTCCAACCATCAATTTGTGTTGGAATAAAGCTTGTACCAATTAATACCACAGGAACAACAAGGGTCGAAAAGAAACATATTATTGAAAGCCAACAATTCTCTCTCAACGCTCCACACATTCCACCGGTTGGATATTTCGCAAAAAAATCTTTAACTAGATAACTATCAATCAATTTTTGTTGCTCACCTTTTACACAATTATAAGAATTCACATAAATAGGCATGTCTAAATTATTTTGTATAGAAAGCTTGTAAAAACAGACTTTGTCTCTTAACAACTCCGTAAGCTTTTCGCTTACAGAAAAATCATCTTTATCTATTTTAAACAAATTAGCTATTTCAATCTGACCAATTTTGGTAATACTACAAACAATTGCAGTATTACCCGTCTGAATAACCATACTTTGAATAAAAGACACAGAATAAATAAGTATAAATAAGATAGAAATCAATTTTTTCATATAATAAAACCTACTTTTTAACAAATAATGATATTAGGGATATAATAGTCTATTCATTTTTTAAAAAACTAGAAGGAAATAATTATGCGTACAAAAATAAAGCTATTAAAAGAAGCTGATATTGGTAAATCAGTAACAATTAAAGGCTGGGTAAGAAGCGTAAGATCACCAAAAGAGTTTTCGTTCATAACAATAAACGATGGCTCAAATATGGTTGGCTTACAAATTGTTGCAGATGAAAAAACAGAAAGCTACCAAGAAACAATTAAACGTATTCATACAGGCACAGCAATTGCAGCAACAGGTTCTCTGGTAAAAAGTCCAGGCAAAGAACAAGCAGTTGAAATGCATGCTACAAAGATAGAAGTTGTTGGAGAGAGTGATCCGGAAAACTATCCATTACAAAAAAAACGTCACTCCCTTGAATTTTTAAGAACTATTGCACACTTGCGCCCAAGAACAAACACAATGGGAGCCGTAACAAGAGTAAGAAGTGCACTTGCCTATGCAACACACAAATTCTTTCAGGAAAACGGATATCTATATATAAACACACCTATTATTACAACATCAGACTGTGAGGGCGCAGGACAAATGTTTAAAGTCACAACTTTAGATATTAAAAATCCTCCCAAAACAGATAAAGGTGAAATTGATCACTCAAAAGACTTTTTTGAAAAGCCTACCTTTTTAACAGTCTCTGGTCAGCTTGAAGCAGAAAACTATGCAAGCGCTTTATGTGATGTCTATACCTTTGGGCCAACATTCAGAGCTGAAAACTCTAACACATCAAGACACTTGGCAGAATTCTGGATGATAGAACCTGAAATGGCATTTGCTGATCTTACAGATGATATGGATTGCGCAGAGCAATACTTAAAGTTCTGCTTGAATTATGTACTAGAGAACTGCAAAGAAGATATGGCTTTCTTTAGTAAGTTTATAGAAAAGGGTTTAATAGAAAAATTAAATCATATAATCAACACGCCATTTGAAAGACTAGATTATACAAAGGCTATAGAGATCCTAAAAAATGCTCCCAAAAAGTTTGAATACCCAATTGAATGGGGCAAAGACTTACAATCTGAGCATGAACGATATTTAGCCGAAGAACACTTTAAAAAACCTGTAATACTAATTAACTATCCAAAAGAGATAAAATCTTTTTATATGCGCATGAACGATGACAATAAAACTGTTGCAGCAATGGATGTTTTAGTTGCAGGCGTTGGAGAACTAATTGGAGGTTCACAAAGAGAAGAACGATTAGACGTACTAGAAAAAAGAATGGATGAACTTGGATTATCCAAAGAAGAATACTGGTGGTACCTTGAATTACGCAAGTACGGCAGTGTGCCGCACGCTGGCTTTGGTTTAGGCTTTGAACGTCTTGTTCAATTTGCTACAGGCATGGAAAACATTCGTGATGTTATCCCATTTCCTAGATACCCTGGTCACGCTGAATTTTAAATTCAAAAATAGGCCTCGCTTAATTGCGGGGCTTTTTTTATAATCTTATCCGTCGCCAACTCTCCTGAGAGATCTTTTTAGATTGTTTATATCAAATAGCTCTTTTTCTCCCGATGCCTTTGTTATATAAAACTTTTTAAATGTTCTTTGTGCTATAACAGCCTATCTCTCATTTTAATGCCCATGCAAAAAAAGTAGTTTGCAGTTTATTAAAAATATATATAAGTTACATAACACAAATTAAGAAATCTTTAATAGAGGCTAAAAAAAATGAAAAAACAAAATCTTTTATTGTTAATATTAATAACCCTAATAGCAACATTCCCAATCAATGCACAAAAAACAAATAAATGCTTTATCTTAACAGGGGTTCCATCAGCGGACCGCATAGGCGCATGGTACCTGAATAAATTAAAAGATAAAAACCCAGAGATCATATGCCAGGCTATGGGCGGGCAAAACCTAGAACAAGCAGGAGCTCAAATTTATAAAAATTTTAACGAATTCACTATAGGAGTTGGAGGCCTAGGCAACTTTATAACCAAGTTACCTAATATAATCAGGAACTTTAAACTGATTAAAAATTATATTTTAGATAATAACTTTGATCGTGTAGTACTGGTTGATAGCCCATTAATCAATCCCTTAATGGCCCGATCATTAAAAAAACAAAAACCGGAATTAAAAATTACCTATGTTGCACCACCAGAAATGTGGCTCTGGGGTAAATGGGGAATAGACGGATTACTAAAAGAGTACTGCAATAAAATCATTGTAATACACCCTAACGAAGTTGAATGGTATAAAAATCAGGGAATAAAAGCTAAATGGTTGGAATACCCATATTACCAAGAGCTTGAACAATGTTTTGATCTATCTGAAAACAAAACAAACAAAATTGCAATTTTCATAGGTTCAAGAAAAGTTGAAATAGATACAATGGTTGATATATTTGCTCAAGTGATTAAAAAGCTTAGCGATAAACATCCCGAATTAGAGTTTATTTTACCTATTCCTAAATATTTTCAAGCAGACACCATAAACCAAATAAAAGAAGCCCTCCTACAAAACAATATAGATTTAGAAAAAATTTCAATAGCTCAAGACGAGAAAGATAAATTTAAAGAGTTTGCACAAAGTTGCCTTGCTATAAGCAAACCTGGCACAAATACGCTTGAACTAGCTCTATTAAAAACCCCAACAATTATTACCTATAAAGTGCCTTTTTTGACAAGCTTATTCATTAAATTAATATATCAAGAATCTTACGTTGGCCTACCTAACTTGTTAACAGATAAAGATCTGTGCAAAGAGCTTTTACAAAGTGAATGCAATACAGAGAATATTTATAACGAAGCTGAAAAATTATACTCTGCTTTTATAAATCAAGATAAGTTTTATACTAAACAATTAAATAAACTAGAAGAGTTAAGAAACATTTTAAAACCACAAAACCCGAAAGAAAAAATATGAAATCTTCTAACAAACTAACCAAAACCCTTTTTATATTTTGTTTAATCTTATCAATCAAACAGAAAGCCAATGCAATAATTATAATTGTTCCTGGCGCAAACTCTCAAAATGATAAATGGTATACACAAGAAGGTGAATTCTACAAACAATGTAAAAGCTCCGCCGAAAACAATGAATTTGCAAAAACTGTAGAATATGTAAAATATTCCGACAATGAAATCGCTACAAGAAACCTAACAGAAACTGTTTTAAGTAATATAGCTAGAATCAGACAAGAAAATAGCAATGAAAAAATTATCGTAGTTACTCATGACATGGGAGGGATAACCTTAAGATTAGCAAGTCAAAACTTACCTGAAAATTCAATATATCTTGCAATAACATTTGGTTGTCCCAACGGACCTAAACAATTTCACGAACCTGTCTATGCAAATATGCGCTCAATTAAGACTTTATATAACATTAGTGTACTAAACGATTTCCTCCAAAACTCTCAGGAAAGCGCAGAAACTCTCGAACAACATAAAAAGATTTTTAATAGAACTCTGGTAGGTATACCTTACCAGGGATTCAAACTAGAAATAAGCGAGCAAGAAGACTTAAAAAACATCCCTGAAAACCTACGAGTTGGACATATAAACCATTATCTCATGCATTCACACACCCTTATTCCTTTACTATTTAGTCTAATTCAGGAGCAACAATGGACATAAAAGATTTATTAAAATTTATTCAAAAAGAAGAAACCAGATTAAAAGATCATTACAACAATGCAGATGATGAAAAGATGATACTTGCAATCACCGTAAAGTTAAACGAAGAAATGGGCGAATTATGCCAAGAAGTCTTGGGCAAACTAAAACTTCATAGAAAATCTAAACTCGACAGATACAGCTCACAAACACTTAAAGAAGAATTTGCGGACGTTTTGATTACAACGTTAATCTTAGCAAATAAAATGGGCGTTGATGCTGCACAGGCACTGGAAGAAAAAGTTGATAAGATAAACGAAAGAAACAAACTTGATAAAAATTGGTGGAAATAATCAAACGGAAAAACAAATAAACATGCAAAAAACAGTTAAATTATCACTACTACTAATACTTCTCATAGCAACTATTAATACGAAAAAACTGTATAGCGCAATAGGCAAAGATGAACAAATAGAATGTCCCAATATCGGAATAGGCAAATATAAACAAATACAATGTGATATTTGTTGGGAAGAATTCGAGGGTACAGAAGTCCTAACATTACCATGCGGACACTGCTTTCATAAGACCTGTATTAATGGATGGCTAGACACGCAACAAAATCCAGCATGTCCATATTGTCATAAAGCTATCAATGTAAAAATACATAGAAGAATAATCAAATACTTTTCTGATATATTCAAAAAACTTAATGAGATGGTTATAGACAAGAGAGCTCTGGGTTAAAAAACAAAAACATAGATATAAAAAAAGCCTCGGATAAACCGAGGCTTTAAATTTTGGTGGAGACAAGCGGGATCGAACCGCTGACCTTCCGCGTGCAAAACGGACGCTCTACCAACTGAGCTATGCCCCCAAAGTTTTAATTTCAAAGTGGTGGGCCTAAGTCGATTCGAACGACTGACCTCTCCGTTATCAGCGGAGTGCTCTAACCAGCTGAGCTATAGGCCCATATAATTTACAATTTCGATTTGAATTATACACCGAATTTGTACCTGTTGCAACCTTAGATTCACATTTTCTTATAAAAATATAAACGCCGGGCCTAATAAACCCAATATTACATCAATATTGACTATTTAACAATAGGTTTAATATTATATATTATATGGAAGTAATTCGAGGGGAAACCAAAAAAAGGGAGCTATCATGAACAATGATAACAAATTAAGTCCAGAGAAAATCAAAAAAATGAACCATGAGCAAACACAAGAAAGTAACAATGAGCCTTCAAAGAACAAAAAAACTAACTTCTTACGCAATTTAAAAGCCCTTGCTACAAACGTCAAATTACGCTTGAAAAAGCATTTTCCTAGAAGAATTTGGCCAACTAAACAAGCCAATAAAAAGGGTAGTAAGTTTTAAACCAAACGATCAATCTATCTTAATTTACTTTTAAAGTATAAATAATATACTGATACTAGTATCAAACGTATCTATCATATTATTTAGAATAAAAAGTTTACATTCATATGTTATTAGAAGAATTAAGCGAAAAATTAAAAACCGTAGAGCCTGACGTACAAGCAATAAAAACGTTTTGGGAAAATTCAAAAATAACTGAAAGACACCAAACGCTGGAAAAGCTTATCAATACAGAAGACTTTTGGCAGAATCCAGATCGAACACAGATTTTAAAAGAGAATCAAAGATTAAAACAACTAGATGAACAATATGACCAAATAACAAAAAGCTTCCAAGAAGATAAAGAGCTACTTGAGCTTTTTGGGTCGAATGAAGAAGAACTTAATAATATCAGACCAGAGATCCATTCTCTTTGTAAAAAAGTAACAAAATTCAAACTCGCCCTACTTTTGAGCAAAAAAGAAGATTACAGCAACTGTTTTTTAAGTATCAACGCAGGTGCTGGCGGCACAGAGTCTCAAGATTGGGCAGACATGCTTTTACGTATGTACCTAAGATTTTGTGAAAGAGAAAATCTGAAAGTTGATATTATTGACTACCAAAAAGGTGAGGAAGCCGGAGTAAAATCTGCAATTTTATTTATAAAGGGCCCATATGCTAACGGCCTTTTAAAATGGGAATCTGGCATTCACAGACTGGTTCGCATATCACCATTTGATGCAAATAAACGAAGACACACATCATTTACAGCTGTGAACGTAATTCCTGAAGTTGAAGAAGAAGAAATAGAGATCAATGAAAGCGACTTGCGTATAGATACATATAGAGCAAGTGGTGCAGGCGGACAACATATTAACAAAACCGACTCTGCAGTCAGAATCACTCATATACCAAGTGGTATAGTTGTTCAATGCCAAAATGAACGCTCACAACTACAAAACAAACAAACATGCATGAAAATGCTCTATGCAAAGCTTAAACAAAAAGCAGATCAAGAAAAAGAAGCCAAAGATAAATCCGTAGAAAAAAAGAAAATTGAGTGGGGATCTCAAATTAGATCTTATGTTCTACATCCATACAAAATGGTTAAAGACGTAAGAACAAATTATGAGTCACCAAGACCTGAATTAATCTTAGACGGTGACTTAATGGGTTTAATAGAAAGCTGTTTAGTTAAGTTTTCAAGCTTGGAATAAGTTTTTTGGGCCTAATTTTACAAAAAGCCCTGTTCTAGGCTAAAATTTATATTATGCTTTTTACTAAAATCAAAAATAACTTAAAAGACATTCTTATTAATAAACCAACGGTTATTCTTGGTCTCTCTGGAGGCCCAGACTCTGTATTCTTGTTTCATTTCCTAAAAGAATTACATGATACAAACCAAATTAATCTTATTGCAGCACATCTTGATCATGGTTGGAGACAGGAATCCAAACAAGATGTTCTATTTTGCCAAAACTTGTGCAAAGAATATAAAGTCGACCTAGTTTGCCATCACGCTCAAGATCTTAGCTTAGATTTAAAATTCAATGGCTCTAAAGAAGAATTGGGAAGAAAGCTTAGACGCTTTTTCTTTCAAAAATTATTAAAAGAAAAAAATGCTGACTATATTGCCCTTGCTCATCATCTGCAAGATCAACAAGAAACTTTCTTTTGGAGAATCATCAGAGGCACTACCCTAAGTGGCCTAACCTGTATGAAACCCTTGGATAATAGTTACTTAAGACCATTATTAAATATCTCAAAAGAAGAAATCTTAGATTATTTACATAAAAACAAAATTCCATATCTTACAGATCATACTAATGAATCGGATGAGTTTTTACGGAATAGAATTCGCAAATATGTTTTGCCAGCATTAAATAAGTGTGATTCACGCTTTGACCAGAAATTTGAAAGTAGCTTAAAGCACTTACAAAAAGAAGAAGCGTTTATTCAAAATTATACACAAAAAGCGTTTGACTCTGTTTTCACAAAATCAAACGCTTTTTGTTTTATTGGTAATCTAAATTCATTTTTAAATCTAGATTTAGTTTTACAAAAACGATTGCTAATCTTATGGCTTTCAAAAGAAAAAGTTCTATTTAGTCCAAGTAACTCTTACTTAAACGAAATCCTAAAGTTTTTAAAATCTAAAAATGGCGGATCTCATCAATTGGGAATCGACTGGAAACTTTGTAAAAAAAAGAATCTATTCTGGATTTAGCCTTTGATACATTTCTCGATATGTTCTGCAAGCTCACACCCTTTAATCTTGGGGTAAAACTCTTTTTGCTGCTTACGTGCTAATTGTGCGGGTGTTAATCCAGCATCATCTTTATTTGTAGTTGGAGCACCACTTTTTATAAGAAGACTAATAATATCTTTGTAATCTTGTAATTTTTTCGGATTACATATCTTAAGTTCCGGGAGTGTTGATGGGTACAACCAAGCCTCTCCACGCGCTGCATCATGAAGCGGAGTACAACCATCTTCGCCTATAATATTTGTATTAGCTCCACGAGAAAGCAAAAGCTCAACGGCTTCTTTATTTCCATCACATGCTGCGATACCAAGAGGTATATGTTCATTATTTCCATTAACATTTGCTCCTGCATCAATTAAAGTAGCCATTACTAGCGGCATATTACGCTCAGCGGCCCACCACAATGGAGTTCGTCCATAACTATCGGCAAAATCAACTATTGCTCCATTAGCTAAAAGTAATTTTACTTGGGCAACTTTATCGGTATCGGTAGCGTTTTTATCGATAACGTTTTCTTTAAGAATCACATTATGTAAGTCCGAATATCCACGAACATCTAAAGTGTTTAAGGTAAAAGAATTAACAAAGAAAGCTGATGAAACAAAAATAGAGTAAATAATTTTATTCATAGAATAATCCTCCAAAAAATTTAATATTAACCACCAGCTCTAATTATATCACATTTTGTTAGAATCAAAAAAAGGCTAAATTAGGCCAAAAACGAGAAAAGCCCGGAACTAATTCCGGGCTTTTCTCGTTTTTGGCGATTCTTTAATTTTTTGCTGCAGCAGCTCTACGTCTTGCTATTCTTCGTTCACTTCTTGATAATTCACCTAAGTCTGTCTTTTTTTGAGTAGATTCTTGAGCAGGCTGAACAGGCGCCCAAGAACTCTTATCCGTTCCTACCATTTGGGGCTCTTCTTTTTTTTCAGGAACTATTAGAGCATTTGGTGACCAAGTTCTTTTATCTGCTCCAATCATTGGGAGTTCTTCTTTTGGAGCTCTTACAGCTCTACTTGTTCTGCGCTCACTGCGACTTGCCGGTTTTTCAGTAACAGCTTCACGACCAGAACGTTGACCTCTTGGAGTTCTTACAGCTTTTTGTCTTTGGGAGGTTCTTCCAGTCCTTGCTACTCTCTTTGTTCCCGTATCTTTACCGACTGGTATATCAACATCTAAGGCTTCAACTTTGCCACCTTTTGGATTAAAAGCCATTGTAACTTCACCAAGCTTACTTATAAATAAAGCAACCTCAGGGAATGTTCCGCCAAAACGTTTACCTTGAGAAACAATAACTTCTTTTATTTTCCAATCAGGTCCAACCAAAGCAAGAACTTCTCGATCTTCGCCTTTAACAATTGGTCGAAGGTTGATCATTCCTGCAGCAGATTGCAAATCTTTATCTTTTTCCATCATTTCAGGGCGAGTTGCACCGTGAACAAGATAGTAGCTCTTGGAGCCCTTATCATCACCAACAGTTAGCTCAGCATAATATTTGGTTTTACTATTTTTGACATCCAAAATGCCTTTTTGAACAGTTTTTGATCTATCCTTAGATGGGTGAGTAACCCATGGAAGCCAAAAATCAATATTATCTTTACCCACAACAAAAGGCTTATTTGCTCTTCTTTCATGATCTATAACTTTTGCAGGCTTATCACTCTTATTAATGACATATTTTAGGACAGAAATAGTATTTGAGGCCATTACTGTATTAACACAAGAAACAGTAAGTAGCACAAATAAGCTTACGTAAACCCTGGACCTTTTCATAGGTATCTCCCTTCTTTCTTATTCGATAACTAAACCAACACTTTATAATTCAATGTAACAAAAGCAGTTCAACCTAAGCAATAAAAAACTGCCAAAATAAACAATCAGTTTCTTTATTAGTCCAAAAAAGCTAAAATTAAATAAGAGAAAGTTTTGGGGGAGCAAATAATGAAGCTGAAAGAATTCTAATGTCTAAAAAAAGTAGAAAAAATAGAAGCAGGTTCAAAACAATACTTTTATGGTCGTTATTAATTCATGCAATTATTATTATTATCTTAATAATATTCGCATTCAAAAAATCAGACCTTGTCATGCTTTTCAAAAAAAACCAACCCCCACAAACAAATGATCTTCCAGCAAGTCTAAAACCCAGACAATCAGCCTTTGGTACAACTGTTATGTTCGATGAAACTCCACAATTCAAAAAAGCAAAAGCCGAACAGTTAACAGAACAAAAACAAAAAGAAATCAAAAGCGAAGAACAAGAAGAACAAGCGCCTGTTCAAAAAAAACAAAAACAACAACCTGAAAAAAAAGAGCGCAAGCAAGAAGAAAAACCAAAACCTGTACCTAAGGTAGAATCTAAAATAAAAGAACTAAAACAAGAAGAACCTGAAGCACCCGAACCCAAAGAAGAGCTAAAAGAACAAGAGAAACCAGAAGAAATAAAAGATCGAATAAAAGAAATAGAAAAACAACAAGAAATGTTAGAAAAAGCAGAGCAAGAACCCAAAGAACAAAAACCACCAAGCATGCCAAGAACAGAAAGAATAAGAACAATAGGGGAAAGCCCAAAAGATAAAAGTACAATTGTAAAAAAAAGAAGCATAGTTGCCATGACCAAGGGTTTTGTTGAAAACTTAAAAAATGAAGGTAATGATTGGCTTGAACGCAAGGGAGATGACAATAAGCGCCCTTCCTTTGAAGAAATGAAATATATCTCTTACGAGCAAGAGGTTAACTGGCACCTACAAAACTCATGGAAGCAAAATTTTGGATGTCGACCATGGGAAAAAGTCATAGAAGGTAAGGCTGTTATAGATTTTAAGATTACGCTAAATGGTGACGTAAAGGATGTTAAGTTACTACAATCTTCAGGATACTCAGAACTTGATAATATAATTTTAAAAAGCGTTCACCTTGCCGCACCGTTTCCACCATTGCCAAAACACTTTGGCAAAGATGTTTATAACACGGGTAGAATAATCTATGTTAACTCACATCGATTAGGTTTTTAAATTTTTTAGGGGAGATGGGGAAATGATATTCAAGTATAACAAACAGTATCTTATGCTACTGTTTATATTTTCTAGTTTAAATTCGACCACAAGCCAACAACTTTGGCAAAACTACCTGACTTTTGATACAACAAATACTTGGTATGAGTTTGCACAAAACACTCAAGATCTAAACCAACCAGATTGGGCCTGGATAGGACTTATTACATTCAAAGCTAAAAATATATTAAAGCTTAAAAAAATAGAACTCAAATGGTCAGGCAAACACATAGACACAAATAATATTAGCGCTTCCTTATATCAAAAAAAGGAACTAATAGATAAACTACTACCGGTAGAAGAAAACCTTGTTTGTGATGGAACCTGGAATAAAAAAAATCAACAAATTACATTTTGGTTGGATGAAAAATTAATAGCAGTAAAAAAATATTATCTTTTATTAAGTTTTCCAAAAGAATGCAAAAACAAGCTTAGATCCGGACAATTTACTATTTCAGATGATAATTCTTTAAAACTTTTAACGATGAACAAACAATAGTTAAATAGACTTTTTTCTTTTTTTCATTTATAAAAATGACAATAGATTAAACTTTTTGAAAAATAGAAAAAGGGGAGAGAGTGCCAAAAGTTGTAATCTTAGGAGCAGGTCTTACAGGTCTAAGCCTTGCATACAACCTAGAACAGAATAACTTTTTTGACTTTCAAATTTATGAAAAAGAAGATTCTCCGGGAGGACTTTTACGATCATTCAAACAAGACGACTTTACTTTTGACTTCACCGGACACCTGTTACATGTAAATAATGAAATCTTTTATAATTTTCTAAATAAGATATCAGACATCAAAAATTTTGACTTAGTAACTAGAAGGTCTTGTATCCACATAAATAATAAAACAATCCCATATCCCTACCAAATGAACCTTGCCGGTCTTGAAAACAATAAAATTATCGAGGCTATAAACGGCTTTGTTAATAGAAAAAAAAGCATTAAACCCAAAAGCTTTCATGACTGGGTCTTAAAACATTTTGGTGCTGGAATAGGGAAACAGTTCTTCTTCCCTTACAACCAAAAACTACTAGCATTTAACGTAAAAAAAATAACACCATCTTGGACAGGAAGATTTGTACCAAAAGTAGATCTCAAGACAATTTTAAAAGGTGCTTTTGAACAAAACATATCTGGCATAGGATATAATAACCAGTTTTATTACCCCAAAAAAGATGGCATACAATTCTTGATAGATAAGCTTCGTAAAAGTTTGAAAAGCAAAATTCACACAAATTATAATGCTAAAAAAATTGATATTATAAATAAGACTGTTCAGTTTGAAAATGGACATACTCAAAAATATGAAACTCTTATAACTACCATACCTTTAGACTTACTATTAAAAAGTATAAAAGAAAAACCTAATACCAACCTAAAAAAAATCTCCAAAAAATTAACCTGTAATTCTGTAATTAATTTTAATTTGGGTTTTGATATAAAAAGCTTATCTAATAAGCATTGGAAGTATTTTCCAGAAAATAAATATCCTTTCTATCGCATAGGCTTCTGGCATAATATAAACTCAAATTCAGCAAAGGAAAATTGTAGCGCTATTTATGGTGAAACATCTTTTATTCCAGGAACAAAAACAGAAACCCAAATAAATAATCTGACAAAAAAATCAATCAACTCTGCATTAACAACGTTAAACCTAACTAAAAACAATATAGTCACTGAAAAATTATTACACCTACCTCATGCATACGTAATCTATGATTTCTGGAGAGAACAAAACTTAGAAAAACTTTTGAATAGGCTAAAAAAATTATCTATTCATTCTATTGGTAGATATGGAGAATGGAAATACTCTAGCATGCAAGAAGCATTTTTAGATGGAGCAAGGGCGGCCGAACAAATTTTAGAAAAAAGAGGAAACAATGAAACATCTAACAGAATCCTATAAAAATAAAAATATCCTGATAACTGGAGGAGCAGGCTTTATCGGATCTCACATAGCACAAGAATTAGTAAAATTAGGAGCCAATGTCACCGTTATAGATAACTTTTCAACTGGAAGTCTAAACAATTTACGTGATGTTCTTTCCCAAGTAAACATTATTTATGCTGATATAACCAATTTCTTTTCCTGTTTAGGTGCTACAAAAAATAAAGATTTTGTTTTTCATCTTGCGGCATTAGCCTCAGTAGCCGACTCTGTAAAAAAGCCCAAATTATGTAAGAAAATAAATTTCGATGGCACGAAGAACTTGTTAGACGCATGCAAAAAAAATGGGGTGAAAACTTTTGTATTCTCATCTTCGGCTGCTGTATATGGCAACCGTTCAGATTCATGTTCAGAAAAAGACAGTGCCAACCCACAGTCACCCTATGCTCAATATAAATTTGAAAGTGAAGAGCTATGCAAAGAATATGCTAAAGAATATGACATCAACACTGCAAGCCTGAGATACTTTAACGTCTATGGACCAAAACAAAATCCTAATGGTCACTATGCCGCTGTTGTTGCAAAATTTAAAGATGATTTAATTAACAACAACCCATTGACTATCTATGGCGACGGGAAACAAACCAGAGACTTTATTCATGTTTCTAAAGTAGTCGAAGCTAATTTAACAATTGCTACACAAACAGACTTGAAAGGCGAAGTCTTTAATATTGCAACAGGTAAAAGCATCGATCTTTTTGAGCTAATAGAACAGCTTGAAAAAGAAACAAGAAAAAAAGCTGCTGACATATACTTTAAACCCGCAAGACAAGGCGATATTTTTACTTCTATGGCCAACAGTGAAAAATATAAAAGACTAGTAAGGTAATTTTTAAATTTTGAAAAATAATAAATTAAAAATCTTAAGCACACTTTTATTTATCTGTGTAACTTCTTTTACTAACAACTACTGTACTAAAAACAAGAAGAATTTACGTGAACAAAAAGTAATAGTCATAGAAGAAAAAACAAAAACCCCTTTCCTCGAAGAAGAAACAAGAAAAATAAATGCTGAAACTGTTAGTGAAATAATAAGGGAAATCTTATTACCAGAGCCTAAAGAACCTAAAATAAATAGATACGAAGCCGGTGAATGCCAATCCTGTGGCAGAAAGTTTAATACTCTTCCAAAATGGGTACCAATTTACAGATTAAAATGCCACAAAAAAATATATGTTTGTATAAATTGCATTAAAAAATACGGCTCTTACTGTGCCCACTGCAAAAGACACTCAAAAGTAAAACCTCCATCTATTGATTTATAACCAAAAATTGACACTTTTGGCCCGAAACTTAAACTAGTGCTATTGGAATGCCGAAGTGGCGAAATGGTAGACGCGCTAGGTTCAGGGTCTAGTCCCCGAAAGGGGGTAGGGGTTCAAGTCCCCTCTTCGGCACCAACCTACGCCCTACGTGGCTACGGTTGGCAGGCCATGCCGTCGCTTACAAAAACATTGAATTCTTCGTATATATTGCGTATAATCTAAATAGAATCTAAGCAAACAGACTAAAGTTATTTTAACCTATAAATTAAAGAAAAATTATGACCAAAAGAGATTATTACGAAATCTTGGGAGTCTCAAAAGATACTGGCCAAGATGAAATCAAGAAAGCATACAGAAAACTTGCAATAAAATATCATCCGGATAAAAACCCTGACAATAAGGCCGCTGAAGACAAATTTAAAGAAGCTTCAGAGGCTTATCAAGTATTATCAGATGTATCAAAACGTCAAAAATATGACCAATATGGCCATGCAGGCATGCAAGGCGATTCTGGTTTTCATGAATATAGCGATATGGGTGATATATTCTCTAGCTTTGGCGATATCTTTGGAGATCTATTTGGTGGCGGCAGAGCAAGAAAACAAAAGAAATCTGGCCCTACTCCACAAAGAGGCCATGATCTTACTACATCTGTAAATATTAGCCTAAAAGAATCATACTTGGGCTTAAAAAAAGAAGTTTTGATATACCACTACGTTGCATGTGATACCTGTAATGGGTCAGGATGTAAACCAGGAACAAGAGCATCTATTTGTGACCAATGTAACGGCGCAGGCTCCACACAATATTCCCGTGGTTTTTTTGCCTTCTCTCAGCCATGCACAGCATGCGCAGGTCAAGGTTTTAAAATAACATCTCCATGCCAAAATTGCCACGGACAATCAAGAACTCAAAAGCGTGAAAAATTAACTATCAGTATTCCTGCGGGAATTTATAATAACGCAGAATTACGAGTCAGAGAAAAAGGCGATGCCGGTGTTTTTGGAGGCTCATCTGGCGATCTTTATATAACAATAAATGTTGAAGCTGACAAAAAGTTTTGGCGCAAGGATAATAATCTTGTTACTAATTTAAACCTAACATATCCTCAATTAGTTCTTGGATGTCAGGTTGAAATAGAAAATATTGATGGAAATAAACATACACTTAAGATACCTAAAGGTTGTCCTGTCGGCCAAGAAATTACTGTTGTAGGCAAAGGCTTTGCAATCCCTGGCAGATACAACCAAAACGGAAATCTCATTATTATTCCACAATGTGATATACCTACAAAACTTGACGCTGAAACTAAAAAAGCTCTATTAGAGTATGATCAAAAACTTGGCGAACAAGTTAAAAACTCTAGCAGTGGCATCTCAGGATTTTTCAAAAAATTCTTAGGATAAAATAATATACTTGGCAGGGCTTACCGCCCTGCTTATCTAATCCATATAAGCTCAAAAAAACTCTTAGAATTCAAAGCAAACACAACTTGATTTTACATTTTATATTGATATATTGAGACTCTCATTAAAACTTATTATTAAATACAAAAACAGGTTGGAGTCTCTCATGAAAATGTCAAAAAATCTTGCTCTTTTTCTTTGTTCCGTTTTTATTACAAACATCACACTCGCTGATAACCAATATACAAATGTATCAGATTTACATGCACCAGCTATAATAAATAAAACAGAAGAATTACCAAATTCTTGCGTCCTAGAAAATGAAGCAACCCAAATGTTTTTTGACATCTATGCATCAAAGAAACCGGAAGATCATAATTACGAAAAAGTTCTTAATAATAATGTTTACTCAGATTTAGAATTTTATAGTTCTGATGAAGATGAGAACACCAAAGCTCAAACATATCTTCTAAACACACTCGATAATAATGAAACGCTTCAAGGTAAAGCATATTTTGCAAAAATGCTCTATCAGCCAACTACAAATATAGAAAAACTCAAAAATAGACAGGCAATCGTAAAAGAGTTAGTTGAAAATAAAGAGCTATTTAATCTTTTAGATACAAAAGTTAAACAGATAAAAGAAATTGAAGGTGAGCTTATATGGTTTTGGAAAGAATTAGAAAAAGAAACTACCACACTTTTAGAGCAACCGTATCCTCCAAAGGCATGGCCCGAAGGCCTGAAGACTAATTCTATATTTTTAAATGGTTATAAAAGAACTCGCAACTTTTTAAGTGTTGGAACTTGCCCATTAATGCAGGCATTTTTCTTTGGTTGGCTTGGCACAAAACTGTTTAAAAATACATATACTCAAAAAATTATGTGGAAAGAGGTCTTCAAGCTAGTAAAAGGTACATTTATTCCACCAAAAGAATTTTTTGATGAATTAAAAAAACTAGAAAGTAATAAATTTAGATTCCTTCAATGCCTCCCATATATAGTTCTTTATTCTGTTAATGGTTTCTTCATAACAAAGGGAATACTAAATATCAGAAAAGATCAAAAGGTTATAAACGATATTCACCAGAAGATGAACCATGTAGCAAAGTATATGTTTTGTATGAGAAGTATCGATAAAATTATCGAAAAAAATGAATCTTTAGCAAAACTATTTAGTTGCACAAAAAACATTCCACAAGCATGTGATTCCTCAAAAACACTAAGTAAAACTTTAGAATCTAGAACATTTAGACGTAAGCCTGCTTATTTATCTAATGTTGGGGCAGTATTATCAAGCTTTAAGCTCATGCAAAAAGAATCTGTAACCTTCATAAAAGCAATAAAAACTGTCGGCAAAATTGATGCTTATCTTTCTATCGCCAAACTTTATAAAAAATTACAAGAAAATCCTAACGCTAAATACTGCTTTGTTGATTATTGTCAAAAAGATAAACCATATATTAGCTTATCTAACTTCTGGAACCCAATGTTAAATCCAGATACTGTTGTAACTAATAATCTAGAATTAAGTGAAGCAACCGGAAACAATGCTATAATCACTGGCCCGAATGCTGGTGGTAAATCTACAATTCTAAAAGCTGTGATTACAAATTTAATTTTAGGCCAAACTATTGGTATAGCATCTGCAGATAAAATGGAATTTACACCATTTGCAAAAATAAACAGTTATTTAAATATCAGTGATAAAATTGGCAATAAATCTTTATATCAAGCAGAAATGCGAAGAGCCATGGATTTATTAAATTCCATTACAGCATTAAAACCTAACGAATTATGTTTTGTTATGATGGATGAAATCTTTACAGGAACAAATGCTGAAGAAGGCCAAGCTGGTGCTTACGGAATTGCTAAAGCTCTAGCAGACTTTAATAATACCTGCTGTATGCTAGCAACTCACTACAAGGCTCTTACAGAACTGGAACAAGACACTAATGGTAAATTTAAGAACTACAAAGTCTCTGTAGCAAGAGAAGATGGCGTTATAAAACCTATATATAAGATTGAGCCTGGAGTATCTGATCAAAAGATCGCTTTAGATCTTTTGAAAGCAGAAGGCTTTGATTCTACTATCTTAGAAAATGCCGCAAAGTTCTTGAATAGACCTGCTGCTGCTTAAAACTTAAACATTATTCTTATCTAACTTTACCCCGGCTTTTTATTAGAGCCGGGGTTTTTCTTGATTTCCCTATCTGAAATTAATTAAACTCAATTCAGTTAATTTAATTTAAAGCACATTTTCTATTTTATTATCGGGGGGTAATATGAAGTTCAAAAAACTTCTTATATTTATATTCTTAAGTTGTTTCTTTTCAAATCAAATTTTGTATCCTGCGGCAAAATACTTCTTTTCTCAACAAGTTAATGATATGTGTATGATAGCACCAATGGTAAATCTTAAGATTTTAGAAAATCTAAAAGAAAAATATGGACCAAATTTTGATACAAATCCTGAAGCCAAAAAGAACGATGCATTCAATCGCAGGCAATGGTTTGGAGAAAATCATAAATATCTAAGAGCATGGCATTTAGCTTTTAACAAAATTAACCAATCTTCTACTCCAGATGAATACAAGTCTTTACAAGATTATATCAATGACATTTGCATTAACGGCCCTGTCCTTCCAAACTTTTATAAAAAAAATGGAAAAACAGTTTTGCAGGGTGGCATAACAGGCATGCTTGATGCCGCCAGTATGCCCTTTCTTTTCGTAGATTTAACAGCATTAAACAAACCCGTGTTTAATGCATTAAGTGAAAACCTATCACCAGAAACAGGTTTAAAACTACCCTTTGTTAGGGATTCGCAAAAAGAACTTCGTTTTCAAAAAAATAATCCTGATAAAATAATACAAAATAAAAATTTAAAATATTCTTTTGAAAACGAAGACAGAGGCTACATGGCTTATTCAATCAAGGACCATAAATATTATCCAGTTTTAAACGCAACAATTCCATATTATGATGATGGAAAAACAACTCTTACATTTCCTGGATATGATAAACCTGAATATCAAAATTTGTCAGGCTTACCTAGATCAAATATTATGCAGACATATAAACCAAAAAACTATGAATTAGGATTTAGTGAAATTGCCAAAAATTATAATATTGCTTCATCATATTATAATTATGAGACACAAAGTTCATACGCACCCTATATGTTGGGACTCTACAAACTAATGTTGTTAACCCTTGGAATCAATAATAATAATGAAACCATATCTGAAAAAAATACAGGCTATAAAGCATCACAAATCCTTCAAGAGCTAGTAAAAGAAGATCAAGAAAATAATCCATGGTCCAATAAATATTTTACCAAAGATAAGTTTTTACAATACGCTATTGCAGATATTTTCAAACAAAATCCAAAGTTATATAAACAAACACAACAAGTTGTTGATTTTTATTTATTAAATAACTGGACACTATTTTCAGACTTTACAACCGGAAAAACAGTTTATTACAAAGATCAAAAAGGCACACCCTATGACCTACAAAAAGCAAGCGAGCTTCTTCCGGGAAACGAACAAGCTCTTGCATATTTTGTAACACAAAATCTTCGAATGCTTTGGTACGGTGCTGCAAGTAAAAATGCCATTGCCTTTTATAAATCTTTTTTAGATAAAAGCAGATTTGCTAATTTTTTGCAAATGAGCGATAAAATTGCTGAACTCATTGATAAGATTCCTGTTGTAAGATACATGAAATATCCAATTTCTCTATTAACCAAAATCCCTAAAATAGGCCCTTGGTTATCAATGCTCGCATTATTTTATAAATATAAAACTAGTGCTTATACACAAAAAACAGTAACTCTAAACGAAAAAACAAAAGAAAAAAAGAAGACATCTTTTATTCAAACATGGCAAGAAATAAAAAATAAGTTAATTGCAATGCATCAAAGACGTAACTGGATTAGCTTTGACTCTCACGGCTGGGTAGTTTCTTTTGACGATAATCTTATCCAAAAACAAAAGGCTCAACCAAATGTAAACATAAATATGTTACGCGATTTAGGCTTTTCAGGCATAGAGTCATGGCATGGATCAGAACTAAATAGTTTTTATAAATTCCAAGAGTAAAAAAAAAGGGAGCAGGAAACCTGCTCCCTTTTTTTTCTATAATTATTTAGGCAAAAACATATAAAAAATAACAACAAATGCTGTTAAAAACAATATAAAAGCTAGGTTGCGAATAAATGCAATCTTTTCTTTTAAGCTTGAACCAATTTCATCACTATCTAAATAATGGAAACAAACAATATTGGTGAGTATAATACCACATAAAAAAGACAATACCGTCACAAAACAGATATCAGAAAACACATATTCACTAATCTCAGGTGCAACATAAGATAAAACATAACGATAAAGAAGCAACGTAAATAGAGATTGTAAGGTTAAAGACAAAGTATGAATAAATACAGGAATGCATAAAGATAAAAGTGATAAAAAGAACATAACAAGCAATGGGAATAAAATTATAAAAAATCCGCCAAGCCCTTCAGTTTTGATATCTATATAAAAAACAGCCTCAGGGTAAATTAAATCTTTCTTTAAAAAGTGATTCACTGATTTCAATGTATAGTAAGCAGACTCAGCGCCCTTATCTACAAGAGCAAAATCTGAAAGTCTAGATCTCCAATTCTCTATAGCAAAGTTGCTATCTTTCGTAACAAACAAAATATTCTTGTTCAAAAGATCTTCATTTAAAATATTTATAAAGACACGATGATCATCATAAGGGAAATCTCTAAAAATAAGATTATTTTTAAAAATTAATTCAACATAATACAAGACAATAGTCTTACCATCTTCAGTTGCCTGAACAACAGGTTTACCCCTGGTTTCTTTTACAACCTTATCAAAAAAAAATTTTCCAATCTCATCAACTGATACTAGTTTAGGATCAAATTTAAACCAAACAAGACCATTCACTTCAAAATGATATTTACGTGCATCGTAAAAACCAAATTTTTGTAAATCCAATCCTGCTTCTACAAAATTAAAATTTTCAAACTTTGTAGCATCTTTTTTCTGATCAAAAACCTGCAAAGGAGCAATCGTTTCAAAGGCGTTGAATTGCTTGAATGGAATTAATGCAAACTTCCAAATTAAGAGAATACTTAGAATATAAAAAACAAATCTGAATTCAAATTTATTAATTATTTTGGGAATAAACTTTAACATAAAACTATCCTTCTCCTACAATTCTTACTAATTCCTCCAAAGATATAACCCCATCTTTCACTTTACTGGCAGCATCCTGAATCAAAAAATTCATTCCATTCATAACAGCCCTATTCTTAATAGCATTACGATCGGTTGAATTTACAATCAAATTACGAATATTGTCATCAACAAGCAAAAGCTCAAAGATCCCAGTACGGCCCTTGTATCCAAGATTAAAACAATGTTTACAGCCAGCCGGCTTAAAGATGTTTTTTATATTATGGCTAGATATTTTATTTAAAATATTTTTTTCTTCTAGTTTCAGCTCAACCTCGCACTTACACTTACTACAAAGTTTTCTACACAAACGTTGAGCCAACACACCCGAAAGTGCCGCATTAATCAAAAATGGTTCAATACCCATATCAATTAATCTTGTGACAGCACTAGATGCATCATTTGTATGTAGGGTACTAAATACTAAGTGACCGGTAAGAGCAGCTTCTATGGCAATTTGCGCGGTCTGTTTATCCCGAATCTCTCCAACCATAACAACATCAGGATCTTGTCTTAATATTGAACGCAGGCCATTCTCAAAGGTAAATCCAGCCTTAGGGTTAACTTGACTTTGAACAATTCCATCTAAGTTATATTCAACAGGATCTTCCATTGTAATAATGTTGCGCTCAGAGTTATTTAAAGTAGAAAGTATTGAATACAAAGATGTAGTTTTACCAGAGCCAGTCGGTCCTGTTACTAAAATAAATCCATAAGGTTGTCTTATTAAACCATTGAGCTTGTTAAGATCTGAAGGATCAAGACCCAATGATTCTAAAGTTTTAAAATTTTGCGAACCATCAAGTATTCGTAAAACTATTTTTTCACCATAAATAGAAGGGAAAGTTGAAACCCGAACATCAATCTCTTTATCATTTAGCTTTAAACGAATTTTACCGTCCTGAGGAACCCGCTTTTGTGCAATATCAAGACCGGCCAATACTTTAAGCCGAGATAATACGGCAAGTCTTTGCTCTAAAGATATAGAAGATTGTTCATATAAAACACCATCAATTCTGAAACGAACGCGCATATCATGCTTAGTTTGTTCAAGATGTATATCAGAAGCCTCTACATAAACGGCATTAAATAAAAAAGAGTCAACTAACGATACTATTGGATCGTCACTCAACCCTTTTTGAATTTTCTCTTCTTGACTAAGTAATTTATAAGTCAGCTCCTGAGCACTAACTCGATCCCCCATACTTTTTTATCCTAATTTACAACCAATCAAAAAGCCAACTGAAGAAGAAATTACAACCATCAGATTACCTTTTATCCAGTCAAACAAGGAATCTAAAAGCATCCCAATATCTGCGGTAGGATCAAAACCAAGCAAAACCTTACAGGCTTCCCAATCTATATCCAAAACTTTATTGTGCTGCAAAAACAGTATGACTACCACTGCTAAAAGAGCACTTAAAAATAAGAATTTAAAATATTTTTTAAACAAGAAACCAACGGCAAAGCCGCCGCCAAAATATATAGCTGCCTGAACGGCATCAGAGGAAGAACCTCCTATATTATCGGCCCAAGACTTTATATCAATCTTGGTCCAAAGCTGCTTAATCCACTCTACAAAGGTATTAAAAGTAACGGCGATATCCATTTACTTTACCCTCCCATTTTATTGGTAAAATAAACACAAACAAATAAAAACATTAACTTTTGTTACCTTAACAAAAGTTTTATAAAAATTACTAGAACGAAAAAAATTATATAAATAAAAAAGGCAGGAAATGCTTTATACATTTCCTGCCTAGTCTAAAACGCTAATCTTAGATTCGCTTATTTCACTAAATCTTTTAGCTTTTTGCCTGCTTTGAATTTTGGAACTTTTTTTGCAGGAATTTTCATCTTCGCACCGGTTGAAGGATTTATTCCCGTTCTTGCTTTTCTTTTTAATGTAGAGAAAGTTCCAAAACCCGTTAAAACAACTGCTTTATTTTTCTTCAGAGTTGCTTCAACAGTCTTGATAAAAGATTCGAGCGCACTTTTACATGCAGTCTTTGGCAATTTTGTCTCTTTTGCCATCTGCTCAATCAAAGCCGCTTTATTCATACAAGTCTCCTAAAACTGAGATTTTTTTAATCAGATAAGGCCAAACAAAAAATAAACACAAACACAAATGTAGGCATCTTTTTGATGATTGTGCATCAAAACATTTTTGTCAAGTCAATTTTAATTTAAAAACACAAACCGCCAAATTTTAATTCAAGTGGTGCCGAGGGCCGGACTCGAACCGGCACAGACAAAAGCCCGAGGGATTTTAAGTCCCTTGCGTCTACCAATTCCGCCACCCCGGCAAACATCCACACAAATTTCAATTTTTATAGATAAAGCTATTATCGCTTATTTTTTTAATAAATTCAAATACTTTTTGGAGGCGGCACCCGGATTTGAACCGAGGATCACGGTTTTGCAGACCATTGCCTTACCACTTGGCTATGCCGCCTTAAAATTTTTAATCAGAGAACCTAGCATATTAGCTGGACCTGTAGATTCAATATTAACACTTACAAAAGAACCTATCAAATCATCATCGCCATCAAATAGTACTCTAACATTTCCTTCGGTTCTTGCCAAGAGTTTACCATTTGCTAGACGTTTTTCAACTAAAGTTTTGAAAGTTTTACCAATATTTAAAGAATTCCTCTCAAAACATATCTCGATTTGTCTCTTTTGCAACTCCTGCAAACGTTTTAATTTTTCACTCTCAAGGCAATCATCGGGAAGCTGTGCTGCCTTTGTATACTTTCTTGGAGAATAAATAAAAGAATAAACTAGATCATATCTAACTTTTTCCATTATCTCTCTTGTTTGTAAATAATCCTCTTGCGTTTCACCGGGAAAGCCTACAATAATATCTGTGGTAATAGTTGCATTCGGGAGCTTCTCTCTAATCCAACCGATCTGTTCCATATATTTTTCTATTGTATAAGTACGATTCATGGCCTGTAAAATATTATTAGAACCAGACTGTAGCGGAAAATGTAAGAAAGCACATAACTTATTATTATACTTTGCAATTACATCCAAAACATCAGCTGTCATATCTTTTGGATGAGCACTAACAAACCTAACCCAAAACTCTCCATCAATAAGAGCTACTTGTTCAAGCAACCATTCAAAACCATTACCTGTAAGTGGGTCTTTGTATGAATTTACATTCTGACCCAATAAAGTTATCTCTTTTACTCCATTTTGCAGATCTTTTTTGATACGCTCTAACAAAATATCGCTGGAATAACTTTTTTCTCTACCACGTGTAAACGGCACAATACAGTAGCTACAGTAATTATTGCAACCGGTCATTATGTTTATAAAAGATTGCTTTAACTCTTTGTTTTTACCTTTTACGCCACCCAAAAATAAATCTGACTCTAAACTTACAGGTTCGCTGCTTATCAACCCCAACCTTGCTTTAAGTTTTTTCAGTTTACTCTTTAAACTTCTATCGCTAATACTATCTTGTACATATACTTTTTTAATTGTCTCTAATTTTAAAACAAGATCATTCAAATATTCTTGCAAACTTCTTAAATCATCTTTAGCACCAAAAACAAAACTGATATGATCAAATCTCTTGAAAAACTCTTTTTTACGATAACTGGCTATACACCCTATTACACCAATATTTAAGTATGGTTTTTTTTTCTTATTTTCTGCCAACTGGCCAATATAAGAAAAAACCTTCTGTTCTGCTTTTTCTCTAATCGCACAAGTATTGATCATTATTAGATCGGCTTGATCTTCTTGATCAACTACCTGACAGCCCAAAGAAACTAAATAATTCTCTAAAGCTTGAGAATCAGCAGCATTTGCCTGGCATCCATAAGTTTTGAAAAACAGATTAATCATTTAAATTTAAGTCCCGTTTTAGCACTAAAAATCATATTACAAGCTACTTCTATAGTATAGCTGAAACAGCAAAACTCTCAATAAACCCTAAACCTCAAAATTTGCCCCTTTGCAACAGGTCAAAAAAACATTAAGATTATAGTCTAAACAAGTTATTAACCAATTTAAGAAAGGCAAAAATGGCAATTCAAGCAGGACTGGTAGGACTTCCAAACGTAGGTAAATCAACACTTTTTAATGCTTTAACCAAATCTAGCATTCCAGCTCAAAACTACCCATTCTGTACAGTTGATCCAAACTTAGCCATAACAAATGTTCCGGATGAACGCTTAGACAAACTTGCAAAAATCTTTGGCTCCGGCAAAAAAATACCGGCAACAGTTCAATTTGTAGATATTGCAGGCCTTGTAAAAGGTGCCGCCGAGGGCGAAGGCCTGGGCAACCAATTTCTTGGACATGTGATGAATGTCGATTTGGTTTTGCACATTATAAGATGTTTTGAAGACAGTAATATAACTCACGTTCATAATAAAATAGATCCAATTGATGACTTTGAAGTAATTTGCGCAGAGCTTATGCTTAAAGATTTAGAGTCCATAGAAAAAAAAGAAGAAAAGGTTGAAGCCCTTTTAAAAGGTTCTAAAAGCAGAAACCTGACATCACAACAAGTTAAAGATCTTGAGAACGAAAAAGCATTAATAACTGAAGTTAAAGCTGCTTTGCAAGAAGGCAACTTAGAAAAAATACAAAAAATTTCAAGAAAATATGCTCAAGATAATATTCATACAATACCCCTTTTAAGTGCCAAAAATTATCTCATAGTCGCAAACTTATCTGAAGATGATTTTTCTGGTAAAAGCTACAAAGATAATGAAAAATACAAAACATTAGTAGAAAAATTTGGAGAAGACAGAGTTATTGCTGTTAGTGCAAGAATAGAAAGCGAACTTGCACAATTATCCGATGAAGAACGTCAAGAGATGCTAATAGATTTAGAGATACAACACAGCGGACTTGAAGAGATTATACAAAAAGCTTACAAGAACTTAGATCTTATTACATTCTTTACCTGTGGACCTAAAGAAGCACACGCTTGGTCAATACCTAAAGACACAAAGGTTCCTCAAGCGGCAGGAACAATTCACTCTGATATGGAGCGTGGTTTTATTTGTGCTGAAGTTTATAATTGCAAAGATCTCTTTGTATTAGGCAGCGAGGCCGCATTAAAGACAGCGGGTAAAACTAGAACTGAAGGTAAAGAGTATATTGTGCAAGACGGAGACAGCCTGTTAATTAGATTTAACGTATAAGTTTTATTTTAATAGAGGGTTATTGTATGAAAATAAATAATTATGTTTTTTTATTTATTTTAAGTTTATTTATCTTTATAACAAGTGATGCCATAAAAATAGATAGCCCAGAACACGCCAAAAACATAGTTAAACTTTGCATACAACAAGGCATTCTAAATACATCTGAAGGCCTTGAAGATCTTGCAACAAGAATTTTTCCTGCTCTGATAAAATCAGGAAATGCAAAGTTCGTTCTTTCAGCTCTCTACGAAATCAAAATTAGAAATTTAGAAAATTCACATAAAAAACTAGAGTTTATACTTATTCAAAGAGACGAGAATGGATGCCAACTTCTACATCACCTAGCCAAAAACAATGAATTCATTGTGCTAGAACTCGTTCTTAACCATATTGTTAAATTCATTGCAAAAAAACTTAATGGCCCATTTCAAGAAAATAATTACGATCAGCGATGCTTAGAGCGTCTAATCCATAAGACAACAGGAGATGGTTACAAGCAAAAATACTTAGAGTTTCTAAACTATAAAAACAACGAAGGCCTAACACCAGAGAAAATAGATGAAAAAACTGTATTAGATCTAATACCTTGTCTACCACTTACAAAAGAAGATTTTGAAAAAACAACAAAAATAGCAAGAGAAACCTTTCCAGCGTATATAAAATCTGGAAAAGCAAATCTCGTTCTTTCAGAGTTTTATAAGCTTCTAATTTCAAAAATTGACGAAATAAGAATTGGCAATCCAACTAATTTATATCAAATTCTAAACTATACCTTTTTGTTGGAAGACGAAAATGGCTACAATCTTTTACACCATTTAGCAGCAAGCAACGCTTATCTAATTATAGAAGTCATCGTAGATGATATTCTTGACCTCCTAATAAAGAGGTATACCTTTTTGGAACCATACAAAGAGGCCATAAATAGATTTCTGACACAAAGAACAAAAGATAATCTTACTCCACTAGATATTGCAGCAAAAAACAAGTTCTACGAAACGACAAAGACTTTACTTTGTTACACATGCCACGAAGAAGAAGAGTTGTTTAGTGCGCTAGAAAAAGCGCATAGCAAAAATATCGGCACCCTAATACGAAATTTTATGCTTTTTTATGTTTAAAAAACACTACAAGCCTGTTGGAAGATCAACAAACTCTGTTTCTATATCAAACTTAGAACCTATAAGCTGACTTAAAGCTTTTACTCCAACAATCTCAGTTGCATGGTGCCCAGCAAAGATTACATTAAATTGGGCATCCTTTGCCAAAAAATAAACTTCAGTAGAATCACCGGTAAGATATAAATCTACGCCTGAATTTAAAGCTTCTGTAAAAGTTGCAAAATCTCCGCCACCGCTACAAACTGCGATTGAGCGTATTTCTTTTTTACCAAATGGTAAAATTTTACATGTCGCGTGTAATTCTTTTTTTAAGATAGATTCTATTTCTTGAATTGTTCTAGGTTTTTCTGATTTGCCTATAAAACTTATAGTCTCTCCATAATAAAAACCGAACGCTTTATCTTTTTCAAAGCCTAATACTTTTAATAATTGGGCGTTATTCCCAGATTCAGGATGTTTATCTAATGGCAAATGCGAGGCATATAAGGAAACATTATGCTTTAATAAAAATTCTATACGCTCTTTATTATAACCAGTGATACTTGGATTTGCAGGTACCCAAAAGTGACCATGATGCACAACAATCATATCAGCATTTAATTCAACTGCTTTTTTGAATGTATCCATACTTGCATCTACGGCAAACATTATTTTTTTTATTTCTGATTTACCTTCAACTTGTAAACCATTCCAAGAACCATCTTTTACATTCTTTGTATCTAAATAAGTATCTAGAAAATTTACGATTTCATTTAATTTTTGCATATAGCTCTCCCTTACTAAGCCAGCTCTTCCCAAAGCTTAAGACTAGCCTCCATACCTTGCTCAACCTTTTGCATCTTAATAGAAATATCATCATATTCTTGCGAACCATATAAAGCACATCCAAGCTCTTCCAGAAGGCTCGCTTTTTCTTTTTCAAGACGTGCTATCTTAGCTTCAAGATTCTTCCTTTTTTTTACCAATTTATAATCTTGCTTCTTTGCAGGCTTTCTTGTAGCCTTTGGCTTTGTAATATCAGCTCCACTCTTAATAGACTCTTGCTCAGCTTTTTGATACAAAAACGTATCATAGTTGCCAACGTAAGAATGCACACCATCTTGATTTAAATCTAAAACATGGTCAGCCAGCTCATTTAAAAAGCTACGATCGTGAGAAACAAATAATATTGTCCCATTAAATTGCTTTAATGCTTTTAATAAAATCTCTTTTGATTGTAAATCTAAATGGTTAGTAGGTTCATCAAGAAGTAAAAAGTTTGCATTTTGCAACAAAACCTTGACCATTGCAACACGGTTCTTTTCACCACCACTCAAAACTTTTATTTTCTTATCAACACTATCTCCGGAAAATAAAAAAGTTCCTAAAAAGGCTCTGACTCTTGCCCTAGACTCACTAGTTGTGCAAGAGTTGTCTACTTCTTCTAAAACCGTATTTTCAAGATTTAAAGATCGATTTTGATCTTGTTCAAAAATTGTTAAATCAACATTATAGCCAACTTCAACGCTACCAGAATCTGATTTCAATTTACCAATAATAGTGTTAAACAAAGTTGTTTTACCAACGCCATTAGGAGCAACAACAGCAACCTTTTGCCCACGTCCAACTTCAAAGTTTACATTTTTAAATATAAGCTTATCATCAAAAGATTTGCTCAAATTTTTAACTGTAAGAACAACTTTGCCAGATCGCTTTATATCATGAAAACTAAAGTTTACATTGCCTTGCTCACGCTCTAGGCCTATTCTTTCAAGCTTACCAAGAGCCTTCATCTTACTCTGCGCCATCTTAGCCTTGCTAGCCTTGGCACGAAATCGGTCAATAACCTCTTTTTGTTTTTTTATATACCGCTGTTGCTCCAAGTATTGTTTTTCTAGTAATTGCTTATCAGTCTCTTTTTGTTGTAAATATTTTGTATAATTACCTCTATAAACTTTTAGCTTGCCCAGAGATAATTCATAAATATAATCACAAGATTTGTCTAAAAAGTATCTGTCGTGAGAAACAAAAAGAAACCCAAAATTAGAGTTTTGTAAAAATCCTAAAAACCAGTCTTTAGCAACAATATCAAGGTGATTAGTAGGCTCATCAAATAAATAAAAATCTGCATCCTGCAATAAAAGCTTAACTAATACTAAGCGCATTTTCCAACCAACACTGAGTTCTGTTACAGGTTGATCAAATTTTTCTGAACTAAACCCTATACCAGAAAGAATCTTTTTAGTCTTAGTAAGCTTTTGACTATACTGCAACTCGGTTAACTGGTGCTGTAAATATGCATAACGCTCTACATTCTTATCATTATCTAACTTATGCTCAAGCTCTTGCGATTCCTTTTGATAATCAGCTAATTTGCCAAAAGTAGTAAATGCCTCTTGTAAAACATTTTTATCAGACAATAAAACTACTTCTTGAGGCATATAAGCAATTTTGCAATCTTTAGCTACAAACACAGATCCTGAATCTAGCCTTTGTATCCCAGCTAAAACCTTTAATAAAGTCGTTTTACCTGAACCATTACGTCCAACAAGACCAATTTTTTGGTCCAAGCTTATACTAAGCGAAATTTCATCAAAAACGGGCTGCTGCCCAAAAAACAAACTTACGTTTTTTCCATTTATCATGTTTAAATTCCCATCCCACGCTTCTTTAAGCTCTTTTGCGAAACAAAAAAACGTTTCTTTTTTTCTATTCCAACTTTTTGAATTAAATGATAGAAAAATTCCCTATCAGGTCCCTTTACAACCGCCTGTTCATGAGCTTCAGCCAAAACAACCGGATAACCCCGCCCTTTCAGACTTTGATCTATTGCAACCTTGCAAACTAAATTCAGCTTTTGTACATCTTGAGCTATCCAATAGGGCACTTCAATTCTAACAATCTCAGCCCCTATATTTAAGTACAAAAAGCAAGGTTTTAGGTGGTCAGGATAATCTTTGACTATCTTTGAACGACTATAAAAAACAGTAGTTCTACAGTTTTCACCCAAAAACGACCTAGTTATTGTTGTATCAATCAAACCATCAACAGCGTTACAGCCAAAAGAATCGTACTCTTTATGGCATTTTGGGCAATCGGCTATACTGAACCTACACAACCCAAGCTTTACTAAGTTTACCAGTTCTTTACTCTTTGGAAAGCTAATAAAGCCTGCAATAAGCATATTATTTTCATAAAACTTGTTCAAATAATAAAGATATTTATTTAAAAAGAGATCTTTTACTTCCTGCTGCCTACTTTCAAGGAACCAAAAAACAAGGCTACCATCTACAAAACAAACAGGTGACTTATCCCTAAATTCAACAGATAGGTCAAACATTTTTTTTAATTCTAGCCCTTCTCGCAACAAATCAACCAGTTCCATTGAAAATTTTATTTTGTCATTAATATTAAAAAGATCTTCTGGTAAAAAAATTTTAGGCTCACAATGAAATTTAGCAGCACCCTGAGAACCATACTCTAAAAAACAACCCCCTGTATTTATCAAAAAACAACCCGCTCCAGATAAATGTCTGTCAGGATAGACTTGAGATCCATCTACGGATAACACAGAATATTTCTTTATGTCAGCGTCTAGCTTAAAACTGTCATTTAAATTACCCTGCCAAGAAGGCACAAGCAAAGAACAGTTAGCCCGCTCAACTCGTTGCAAAAAAGATTCATCTTTTGAAATCATATCCCAGGTTTTTTGAGCTAATTCACTTTGATCTTTTAAATCGGGAAATAACTTTGTAGCCAAGTTTATTATCTGGCCTGCTAATTTATTGCGATCTAACATATAAGACTTTTCGCTTTATGAGCCTTAGAAATTCTTTATTATAAAAAATAAACTGAAGGAGAAATATCATATAAATAGACAATCCTCGCAAATCATTAAATAATATTTGCGCAGGCAAACCTAAAGCAAAAGCTGCAACCATTTCAAAAAAGTATCCTAAAATGCTTATAGCTATATATCCCAGGCTAAAACCTTCTACAGATTTCGCAAAAAAAATTTTTATCATTTGTGGTATTTTTTTCCAGAGACCCGTAAAAATAGAAATCCAACCTAAAAAAATTCCAAGTGGATTATAAACCAAGACTGCAATTATAACAATAGAAAAAGCTATCAAAATGTTGAACAAATATATTAATAAAATTCTTTTGTCTGTTCTATAAGAAGAATATAAAAAACGCTGTAAGACTAAAAGCATATAAGAGAAAGTCATTAGCGGCATCATGACTTTATAAACCATGGGTAAATTAGCACTAAAAGCATATGCTAAACAAGCAAGCTGACCATGCATACCAATAAGAATGAAAAGGTCACTTAAGCCTTTTGTGCTTTTTAATTTATAATTAAGAAAAACTTGAGGAAGATAGCTTATAAAGAAGATTATATTCGCCATCCAAATGGCAAAGTTTGCAAAGAAATTACAATCCAACAAGAACTCTAATCCCTAACGTTTTTGTATAAAAGGAAACAGGCATCAAAAAGTTACATTTTTCGATATCCAAACCAAAAACATTCACATATGCATTATCAAGTTCTTTAATAAAAACTTTCCATATTTTTTGTTCATCACAAGCATAAAAATTAAATAATAAAACAAATACTAAAAAAGTTATTACACCTCTTGCACTATTAAATAGCACAGGTGCAGAAAAATTTAAAATAGTGCCAGCTACAAAATCAAAAATGTAACCTAATAAATTAACTAAAACAAAACCCAAACTAAAACCTTCTACAGATTTTCTTTTAATAATTTTAGCTATCTGGGGTAAGCCCAGCACTATACCTGCAAAAGAAATAAACCATCCCAAAAGAGTTCCCATTAACAATGGATTTATCTTTATATAAGCTAAAGCAATAATTATAAAAAATATATTTAACGTATATAAAAGTTTATTATCCAATAATATTTTGAATTTTGAATAATAAAAGTTTTGCACCAAAAAAACAAATGATGCCAATGAATAAAGCGGTACCATAAGTTTATAAACCAATGGAAAATCTAAACAAAAAACAATACATGCATAAAAAAAACAAATATTGAAATTACCCAAAACAAAAAGATTACTAACTCCTTTTGTGGATTTATTCTTAAAATTAAGATAAACCTGAAAAATAAAGCTTAATAAAAATATAGAGCAAGAACACAGTCCTGCCATCTTAGCCAAAACATTATAGTAACCAAACATTTCATATCTCCCTTATAGTAGTGCATATATGCACGAAGTCCTGGTTATTCGTGTACCAGGCAAACACTTGTATTTTTATCACAAGATAAAAGTCACTAATAGTGACAAATTTGAAAACAAAACAAAAGAAATACTTTTTCGTATTAAACAATCGATTTATACTTACTTTCTAAATAAATATATTAATAAGTATAACATGAAAAGGAATTCTTGAAAATTATCACTATAAAATGAGTTTTTTTGATAGTTCAGCATACTAAAACCTCATTTTATGCTGTTTTTTGCCAAAATTTAACTATTAGCGTTTTTTACCATACAACCAGAATTGTACACAAAAAATTATATAAAAAATTATACCTCTTAATGCAATCAAATGCGTCTGCAAAGGGAACCCTGAGGTTAACGCGACCACTAATTCAATTAAATTACCAACTCCAATTAAAGAGACAAGTAAAAAGCTAAAGCCTTCAACAGACTTTTTCAAATAAATTCTTACAATTTGGGGAATAAAATAAACTGACCAAATTAACATTGCAACCCAACCTGAAATCTCTCCTGCTATCTTAGGAAAGAACATAGCAAAAGGAATAAAACCCATAACTAATATGAAATCTAAAACATAAAACCTTAAAGCTCTAAAATCATAGGAATCTTTATCATAAAAAAAATGCTGTAAAAGTAATACTGAGACAGTAAAGAATGTTATAGGAACAAATATTAAATATGGCAATGGCAATCTACAATTATAAACATATAATAAAGTTGCTAAATAGCCGTTAAAGTATCCAAGCAAATATAATTCACTCAAACCCTTGGTAGATTTTCTTTTAAAATTAAGAACAACCTGTGGAACAACTGCAACAAAGTATCCTAAATTTATAATCCAAGGCATAAGCTGTTTAAAAAACTCTATATTTATCATTATCCCACCCCAAAATTTTGACTTTATAAGATTTTTTTATATTATTATCTTACTTATTTTTATTATAAAATTTCAATAAATAAATTAATCACGAAAGAGGCCTTCATGAAAACATCTACTATATTGGCAAAAATATTTCTTGTTTCACTTTTTCTAACAAAAACTATGTTTGCTATCGAATACAAATATGAACTTATAAATACAAGGCATAATAATGATTTCGCTGAAAACATCATCTTTCCACTAAAACCAATTAAAGAAAATTCAAGATTTTATACTCTCTGTGAAAAAAGCGAAACAAATCAAGATAACGAATTTATATACAAAGTCAGCCTAGAAGAACTTGAACGAAAGATTTGGTTTGCATCACTTCAAGGCAAAGCTGCAGGCATTCGCTTAAATACACTAGAAAATAATAAAATTTTATTATTAGATCAAAAACTTGTTATTAAACTTAAAAAATTAAGTAAACAAGCTTATAATAATACAAAAGAAAAATCACTAGGCAAAAAGATTAACCCAACAGAAATCGCAAAGAATTTCGCATTACTATTAGGCGTTAGTTCAAATTCTTTTTGTAGCAAAAGAGCGTCTGGTAAATAAAAAGTTTAAAAGTATCTTAAACAAAAAGCCCCCAAAAAACTTTGGGGGCTTTTTGTTTAAGATACTCGTTTTATTATTTAAAATTCAAAATAAAATCTATAAATAGTCTAACACCAGCGCCGGTAGCACCTTTACCCAAATAACTAACACCAGGAACACTATCAGCAGTTCCTGCAATATCCAAGTGAGCCCATTTTGTTTTTTCAACAAAATTATTCAAGAAACAGGCCGCAGTAATAGTTCCAGCTTTATATGCAGCAGAACCACAATTAGAAATATCTGCAACTTCAGATTTAATAGCAGCTTTAAAATCCTCGTCTAAAGGTAACGGCCAAACTCTATCACCAGAAACAAGGCTAACAGCCTGTAACTTTGTGCCAATAAGTTCATCAGGTGTCATCAATCCAGTAAAAAAATGACCCAATGCATAAGGACAAGCACCAGTAAGAGTTGCTATATCCAATATTACATCCGGTTTATAATATTTCTCTGCATAACAAAGTGCATCAGCTAAAATTAATCTACCCTCAGCATCAGTGTTTTGTATTTCAGCTGTTTTACCATTCATAAAAGTAATAATATCATCTTGTTTAAAAGATTTACCACTAGGCATATTTTCAACCAATGGCGTAATCCCTATAACATTAACTTCTGGTCTTAATTCACCTATTGCTTTCATGGTAGCAATAACAGCAGCAGCCCCACACATATCAAACTTCATACCACTCATGGCACTTGCAGGCTTCAAGCTAACTCCACCTGTATCAAATGTTACCCCCTTGCCAACAAGAGCAATCGTAGGAGCATTTTCCTTATCTGCTTTATACTCTATGGTCACAAACTTACCAGGCTCATCAGAACCAGAATCTACAGCTAAAAACCCACCCATGCCAAGTTCTTGCGCTTTCTCTTTGCCAAAGACATTACATTCTAAATCATAGTCATCAGCAATTTTTTTTGCTTCCATACTCAAAGTCATTGGAGTTATATGATTTGAAGGCATATCAGCTAAATGTCTTGCAAAGTTGGTAGCATGACCAATAGTTTTACCCTCATCCAAGCTTAAAGCAAAAGTTTGATCTGATTCTGAATCTAAAGCTAAAAAGAGTTCACCCTTCCACTGTTCATCTTCTTTTTTATCGCTTTTAAATTTTATAAATTCATAATCTGCCATTAAAGCAGCAATAACCATCTGTCTTACCAATCTTGCCTTAATTAAACCAAAAGGTTTTTCTTCTGGCACAGGCAAAACAGCATTTTTTATATCAAGTTTTTTTAATAAAATTACAGCAGAACCAACGGCCCTTCTTAGACTTTCAAGCTCATTGTTCCATCTGCTATCAAGCTTGCCAATACCTATAAAAACAAACTGTATAAGCTTTTTATCTTTGGTCCCTGTTAAAACAAAAGATTCACCCTTTTTTCCGGTGAACTTATGCTTCTTTAGAATCTCTTTTAAATTTGGATAATAATTTTTTTCAATTTCTTCGAGATTAACAAAATCACAAGTTGGCACAAAATTTTCTTTTAATAAAAAAACATAACCTTCTACATCATTCTGCCAAAAAGGCTTTTCTGAAATTCTAATATCTAACATAGAAACTTCCCCTGCATAAATTAAACTTATTTAACAAATTTTTGCAAAGCACTTTTGAGTGCCTCCAAACATAACAAAGCACATCGTAATCTAGTTGGCCCTAATTCTATTTTGATAAGCTTTAAAACATCATCTTTGTTCATGGCCATCACTTGGTCAACAAATTTACCCTTACAAAACTGGGTTAACATAGAAGCTGCAGCCTGACTTATAACACACCCTGAACCATCAAACGCAAGCTCTTTTATTTTTAACTTTCCCGTCTGAGAATCTTTTTCTACTATACCTTCAATACTAACGCTATCACCACAAGACGGGTTCTTTTGTCCACTAGCAAAATCTGGATCTTCTAACTTCTTCTTGTTCCTTGGGTACTTAAAATGATCCATCAATTCTTCTTGGTATAATTTATTTGTCATAAGTTTTTCCCAAAAAAATCTATCGCTTCTTTTAATTTATCCAAAAATACCTCTACATCTTGTTCTGTATTATAAGCAGAAAAGCTAACACGCAAACTAGACTCAACCCCTAATAATTGTGCCAATGGTTGGGCACAATGATGCCCACTTCTGACCGCTATATTATTATTACTTAAATATGCACTTAAATCATGAGCATGAATATTATCTATATAAAAAGAAACAAGATGGCCAGATTTTGCAAGCATATCCAAATTACCCAAAATGTGGCATCCATCTATTCTCTGCAAACCATCCAAAAGCTTTTTGGTTAAACCTGCTTCATGTTTTCTTAATTCATCAAAATTTAGATTCTCTTTGATGTAATCAATAGCAACACCTAAACCTATTGCTTGAGCAATTGGAGGAGTCCCTGCTTCAAATTTTTGCGGTGCATCACGATATACAGCAGGCTTAGCAAAAGAAACAGAATATACCATTGAACCTCCAACCTGATATGGAGGAACATGATCATGCAAATCTTTTTTAATATACAAAACCCCAATTCCAGTTGGTCCAAACATCTTGTGGCCAGAAAAAGCTAAAAAATCAGCATAGAGCTTTTTCACATCAGTTTTTTCATGAGCAATGCTTTGAGCTACATCAATCAAAACCTTTGCTCCAACAGAATGTGCCTTCTGAATAACTTTTTCAAGCAAGCCTGTTGACCAGATATTACCTAAAACATTTGAATCATAAGTTAAAGCTACAAGCTTCGTTTTAGGATTTATTAAGCTATCTAAGTCTGGAGTTTCTAACAAAAAGCTCTTTTTATCTAATTTTATAAAGTTAAGCTGAGCACCTTTTTCTGCTGCAAGCCTTTGCCATGGCAAAAAGTTTGCATGATGTTCGGCCTGGGTGATCAAAATATTATCACCAGCCCCAACATTAGCCCTACCCCAAGAATCTGCAACAAAGTTAATGCTTTCTGTTGTCCCCCGAGTAAAAACTATCTCTTGTGAATCTGCATTAACAAACTCAGCTACTTTTTCTCTTGACTGTTCATATAGTGTAGTAGCAGCTTCGCCAAGATCATAAATTGAACGGTGTATATTGGAATTATGCTTATCATAAAAATTGCTTACTGCTTGTACAACAATTTCTGGCTTTTGCGCCGTAGCAGCACTATCCAAATAAATTAGATCTTTTTTATGCTTAAATATGGCAAACCCAGACTTTATTTTTTTTGAATTAAAAGTTATCATATCTTAAAATTTCGTATTAAATATTAAATATTTTTATTATTTTTACTATTTGCAAAAATAAACTTTAAATAGGTATCATGAAAATTTTCAAAAAACTCTTTTTATTCATATTAACATCTAATTTTCTCCTTTGCTACTGGGCTAAACCTATATTCACTAATGATGAATTCTTTATAAATAGACTAAAAAATTATAATTTATGCCCACCACTAAAGTCACCTTTTTGTTATTCTTATAAAACAGAAATTTTATCCGGCTATGCAGATAGCAGCTTTGAGTTAAAACCAGAAATAGAGGGATTTGCAAAAAATAAAAATATCTCTCTTAATAGCTCTATACTTTTTAATCCTAATGTTCTATGTGATACAAACTTCTTAAGAAAATATCACATGGAACCAAAACCATTCAAGCAAAATATAGGACAAATATTTTACGCGCAAACAGATGATGAACTAATTATACCTTGCACTTTTTTTGATAGACATAGCGATAAAGTCATACTTGTTGGTGCAGGATTTGGAAACCCCCGAGAAAAAATGTCTTCTTTTTTAGATATGTTTTTAAGTTCCGGTTATGCAGACTCTAGTTACGATATAATTTTTTTTGATCCAAGAGGTCATGGACTTGATCAAGCAGAATTTAGTCTTAGTAAATGCTTATTAGGTGTAGACACATCAAAAACCAGACTTGGGCAAGAAGAAGAAAAAGATGTTATAGCTGTTTTAAGAAAAATTAGAACCTTAAAAAATTATAAACAAATTATAGGTTTGGGCATATGCTATACAGCTATGCTATTTGCAAAAACAGCAGCATGCTATCCTAATGAACAAACATTCTCAAAACTTATACTCGATGGATGCTGGCTATCTCTAGAGAATTTTGTAAAAAGAGTAATAAAAGATCCTAAAAAAATATGGTCTCCTCAATACGGTGGCTGGTCTAATAAATGGCCGTTCAAAAAAAAGTGGTGCCAAGATTTATCATTGGCTTTTGCTCAAGAGCTTTCCTATACAAAATTTAACCAAGTAACACTTTTAGAATATTTACCTAAAATTAAAGATATACCCATCTTGTTTTTTTATGGTAAAAGCGATGAGGTTATAGATAGAAGAGATAATGAGATAATGTGGAACCTTACCTCAACAGAAAAGACAATGGTCTTAACATCTAATCCTCACGTTATTAATCACCTAAAACAAAAAGAGTTATATAAACTTATTTGTGATCTTTTTATGGAACTTCCTCATGATAAATTCATAGAATGCTTGCAAAATAAAGATAAGCTAATAGAATATGAGGCTAGTAAAATTAAAAGCGTAAACTAAAGCAAGTATGGGGAAATAATGCTTTATCGAAAAGATTTTTTCAGAATATTTATTGTTATTGTCACTATGCTTCAAGCGAGTTTTAACGTCGCAGTTCCAATGGAGTTATCACAAACTAAACTTCGGGAATTCCAGAAAAATAAAACTGTGCAACTATCAAACAAAGTAACACGTTTAACAAATCAAACCAAGCTAACTAATCCTATACAACATAATTTAACTCTCCTAAATACATATATAGAAACACTACCTCTATATGCTCTAGAAAGAATTAACGCTTGGCTAGAAGAGATAATACCAGATCTTCATCTTTTTTCTCAGCCACTTATAAATCAGGAAGAAATAATACGTAACATTAACTTTAGAATTAAGATGATCAAAGACACTATAGAACAACTTTAAATTAAACAATAGGTATAATTGTGAACGCTTTATCAAAACTACTAATATTAACTGTATTTGTGTCAACTATCTCTACTCATTCTCAATCAATGGAAGATCAAGAAAGCAATCTTGAGACAATTGATATTCTTTATAAACAAGAAAAAAGAATAAATGAGCTTAAACACCAATTATTTCAAATAATTAGAGAACAACATGAATATAACAAACCAAGTAAATTTAAAAATTTTATAGCTAAACACTTTTGTGACAAAGCACTTTATAGCTTATCCCTTTCACCGATCAAATACCTGCAAGAAGATATATTTAAAAACTTAGAATCAAATACAAAGCTTATTTCTAAGATTCTTATAAATCATAATGGGAGAAATGTGATCCCTTTTCCCGGGATAACAAGCACACTATTGTTTAATCTTGCTACTTTTAAAATTTTACCACCAACCCTATCCAGCGTCATAACAGCACAAACTTCAAAATATTTATTTGATAGGTTTGTTAATGAAAAACGCTTGTTGTTAACAAACCTATCTATTTTTAACTCTATAAAAACAAAAAATAAAGTGGGAGATTTATCTCAAACATTTAGCTCTAAATTACAAGATTATATAAATTACCTGGAAAATTTCTTAGAAAAAAATCCCGAAACTATCTATAAAATTTGTGATGATTTTAAAACTCTAAAAATCGCAATAAAAGAACAAAAAGCAACAGAACAAATTGAGCTCAAAATTGAAGGTGGTATATTAACCGTAAATACTTTAGTTCAAGGCTCCGATAGCCTAAATCTCAAAGTTCCAAAAAAAGTTCTTAGCTTTACGAGAAACAATAATATCCGTTTAATTATAATAGATATCTTTCAAAAACTTATCATTGAAACAGCCCTAAAAGATCTACAAAAACAATATCAATACAATAAAGAAAAATTAAAACAAAAAATAAGAGTCTTCAAAAATATATTTACAAAAATACCAAAAATAGAAATTAAAGATTTACCTCACGAACAAAAAATTTGTCCTATATGTTGGCAAGATTTGGAACCCGAAAGTCATATATTTATTTTAGATTGCAATCATGTTTACGGTAAAGAATGCTTGAATGAATTACTCGTAAGGCCTAATCACCCTAATGCGTGTCCAATCTGTAGGCGCAATATTGCAAGTAACCCTAAAGAATTTGTTCTAACATAAAAAAAAGCCCCGTTCTTAACGAACGGGGCTTTTTTTAGAAATATTATTTATGATAAGCGTGTGCCGTTTGGCACAGGACCGGCAACAGTTGTCATCTGCATGTTACCTTCTTCATCTTTAGCAAAAAGCATCATACCTTCAGAAAGCTCTCCCATTAACTTTCTAGGTGCAAGATTGGTAACATAAACACCCTGCTTACCAATAAGATCTTCTGGCTTGAAAAACTTTGCAACACCAGCCAAAATCTGACGACTACCAAGCGTACCCAAGTCAACCTTTAACTTGTAAAGTTTATTTGAGCCTTTGATAGGTTCACACTCTAAAATAGTGCCTACTGTAAGTTTTACTTTCGCAAAATCATTAATATCGATAATGTCACTGGTTTCAGGTTTTTTGGGTTCTTCTTTTGTTTCCATCTTTGGTTCTTCTAATTCTTTTGAATGCTTTTCTGGCCTTACAAATAATGGGTCAATCTTTTTAAGAACAAAAGTTTTATCCCAAATATTCTTACGCAAATCTTGTTCGTAATCATTTTTAAAATCAAATTTGTGTCCTAATGCATCCAAAAGCTCTTGCATTTTTGTAGGCATTACAGGCCATAACAAAACACCAACTGTATAAAGAGAATGACATGAGGCATAAATAATTTCGGCAAAAAGCTCTTTATCATTTTTGGCTGCTACCCATGGTTGCATAGTATGAAAATATGCATTAACTTGCGCAATGAATTTCCATAAATTAGCAAGTGCAACATGATAATGATTATGATTCATCTCATCCCAAAAACTTCTGAATGCTTCTGCACATTGCTCTCTTAGAGCCAAGGTTCGTGTTTCGAAAGCGTCAGGAGCTGTAACTTTATCAAAACCATTATTTAAAGCTAAACTTAAAGTCCTATTCAGTAGATTTCCAAAACTGTTTGCAAGATCAGAAGCTACATGATTCTCTAACTCTTTTAAAGAAAAATGTCCGTCTTGGCTGATTGGCATCTGTCTTAATAAATAATAACGCACAGGCTCTACACCATACCACTCAGCAAGAAGATTAGGATCCATAATATTGCCTAAAGATTTAGACATCTTGCTTCCATCAGTAAGAATATAACCATGAACCAAAAGTTTTTTAGGCAAAGGCAAGCCCGCAGACATCAAAAAAGCAGGCCAATAAATAGCATGGAATCTCAAGATATCTTTTGCCATCACCTGTAAATCAGCTGGCCACAAATGTTCAAACTCTTCTTGTGATTTTTTATCTTCTTTTCCATAACCTATAGCACTAATATAATTGGTTAACGCATCACCCCAAACATAGACCGTGTGCTCTTTATTTTCAGGAAAAGGAATACCCCAATCTACACTCTTTCTTGAAATGCTTAAATCTTTTAAGCCTGACTTAACAAAAGAAACAACTTCATTCATCCGTTCTTTTGGAACTATAAAATCAGGATTTTTTTCATAAAATTCTAACAACTGATCTTCATAAGCAGATAATCTAAAAAAATAGCTCTCTTCTGATACTTCTATTAATTCTCGCTTGCACTCAGGACAACAAGAATCTCCCGCGGCAACAAATCGCTCACAGGGCACACAGTATAATCCAGAATAAACAGACTTATAAACATCATCGTTTTTTTTCCAAGCCTCTATTAACTTGTAAACAGCTTCTTTATGCTCAGGATCTGTAGTTCTTACAAATTTATTGTAATCTATCTCATACTTTTTCCATGCATCTTTAAATGTTGGAACAATTGAGTCTACAAATTCCTTTGGAGATACACCTTCTTTTTTTGCACATTCGGCAAGCTTTTGACCATGCTCATCTGTACCGGTTAAAAAGAAAACATCTTTTCCACATAGTTTATTCCATCTTGCAGCAACATCAGCAATAAGAGTTGAATACAATGTTCCTACATGAGGTTTGGAGTTTACATAATAAATAGGTGTTGTCACATAAAATTTATTATTTTTTGGCATCTGTATTTTCTTTCTTTGATTCTATTTTTAAATTATTTAAAGGCCTTAAGAATTTGTTCCACCTTAAAGATTTTGTCCAAAAATCAATTGGATGATTAATTAATTCAAACAACCATACAGGCTCTTGACTATCTACAGAAAAAATAACGAAACTAGCTCTACCATGGATTAAATCTTTATCTAAAAATCCCCAGTACCTACTATCTCTACTATTTTTACGGCTATCACCCATCATCCAATACTTACCTTCAGGGATCCTAATAGGGCCAAAACTATCTATGCTTTTTGCAGAATCTTGATAAAAATAATCGTACTCATAGGTTGGAGAATACGATTCTCTTAAAACATAACTACCATCTGAACGTCTAACAACTTCATCTTCGTTCATAGTATAATATGGTTGATCTGAAAAACTTTTCTCCGGAACATAAGTATAATTTACAGGATGAACTGTTTTACGTAAAAAACTAGGGACTCTAAATGGTCCAAAAGAATCTAAGTCTATAAAGCCAGTCATCTTTTTTAATTTAATCAAAGGATATGGATTTACATATTCTGTTTCATCAAGCTTTTTACCATTGAGATAAATTACTGTTTTGCCATTTTCAATTCTACCTTCAATAATATCTCCAGGAACGCCGATTACTCTCTTAACCCAATTATCAGGGCCAACACTTAAACCAAGTAACGGAATAGGAAATCCTATATATTTTTGCCAATAATAATCTACAGGATTTGATCTATTGTAAACAAACTCTGGATTATCAAAAATAACTAAGTCACCCCTGTTTACATCTTTAAAATTGTATATGAACTTGTTCCCCCAAATACGATCCCCAACTAAAATGTTCTTTTCAGCAGAACCTGTTGGGACACGATACAAGCCAAAGACATATGTTCTTAAAACAAAAACCAAACTACCTGCAACAACTATGGCCTCTAACCACTGTCTCCAAGCAGGCTTTGTTAATGTATTTAATTGTTTATAAGTTTTTTTTAAAAATTTAAATTTACTTTTTAAGTTAGAATAATCAGGCTGACCTTCTACGGTAGGCACAAAACTTTCTCTTAAATCTTTTGAATAATCATCAGCCTGCCGCAATAAGTCTTTGCCTTTTCTGTATAAATCAAGCTCCCCTCTTTGCTCCCACTTGTTTATAATTTTTTCAAAATAAACTCTTTTGGAATTATACTTTGAATACAACTTTTCAAATCTATCTTTTAAATTATTCATGAATTCTCCAGGTAACCTTGATCTATGCAAGCTTAACTGCAAGCCATAAATCTTCTATTTTTTTATTATCAATCTCATTATTTATAATATGTAGTTTATCAAACATATTATTAGATGGGAAAAAGTTATTATTATTCAAGAATTTTTTATCAATTAATTGATATGCTTTTTTGTTTGTAGGATTATACCCATGCTGTTTAAAATTCAACGCTGCACTTTTAGTAGAAATCAAAAAATCAATAAACTTATACGACAAATCAGCCTTATTGCTATTACTAGGAATAGCAATATTTTCAATAGCGATAAAACTACCTTTATCAGGCAAAACAAAATTAAAATCATTACTAGTCTCTAACAATTTTTTAGCGAATGCACTCGATGTTGCAGCTATTGGCACAATATCAGCAAAAAGATAATATTGTAGACTACCACTCATATAAATTTCTACCCATTTTTTTTGATCTTTTAATGTTTGCTTGATCTGCTCAATTTCTTCAGAACTAAGATTATTTGTTTTTCCATAAAGATATATCGCTGTTAAAAATATAATTTCTCGCGCGCCATCGGGCATACAGACTTCATAATTAAAGACAGGCTTTTTATAAAGCAAATCCCAGCTTATTTTATCTTTACAATCCGTAAAAAGATCTTTTTTATAAACAATACCTTCTACCGACCATGCAATAGGTAAGCTATACTTATTCTCTGGATCAAAATAACGCCCAAGGAATCTTTGATCAATATTTTTCAAATTACTGATTCTACTCTTGTCTATCTCTATCAAAAGACCATCTTTACGTAAAATATCAACGGCATAATCAGAAGTTGTTATTAGATCATAACCTGCGCCATTATCTATCTTTAATTTTGCTAAAAGCTCTTCATTTGTATCAAAATACTTAAGACGTACAGCTATCCCTGTTTTATCTTCAAATTCTTTAACAACAGATGATGGAATCATATCCGTAAAAGTAAAAACGTTTATAACTTTAGCTGGGGTAAAGAAAAATGTATAAATTCTGGGCATATATAAAAAAAACAAAAGTATAGCTGAATAACCTAGAACAATAATGATTTTGGAAATAAAACTATATTCTAAAAAACTAAACTTTTTTTCATTCATTTGAAATTACCCTATCTACTACCTTAAAAGAACTTACAAGCAAAACAAGAATACTACTTATCACTAAAAGCAAAGTAGACACTGCATTTATTGTAGGATCAATCCATGTTTTAATCATAGAATAAACATACACAGATAAAGTTTGAACGGTAGGACTGGAACAAAAGAAAGCTATCAAAAAATCATCTAATGATAGAGTAAAAACTAATAAGGCAGCAGCTATCAAAGATGGTTTTAATAAAGGCAAAATAACTTTAAAAAAAGTTTGTGCATAACCCGCGCCTAAATCTAAAGAAGCTTCAGTTAAAACAGGATCTAATTCCGCAAATCGAGTCCTTACTATTGGAACAACAAAACCTAATCCTATAACAGTATGCCCCACAATCAAGCTGCCATAACCTAATGGGATTTTAAAGAATGCAAAAATACTTAAAACACAGACAGCTAGAATAATATCAGGCAAAATAATATTTATATAAAACATGTTTGTTAAAAAAGAATTTTTCCACCATCGACCGGCTAATACCAAGCTTGTTCCCAATAACAAGCTTAAAAACGTAGATGCACATGCAACAATTAACGAAACCATCAAAGCTCTGCCTATTTCTGGAGAATGCAAGAGGTTTATATACCATTTTAAAGAAAAACCTGTCCATTTTATACTTACACTTGATTCATTAAAGGAAAATAATACTAAAACAAATATGGGCAAGTATAAAAACATGTAAGAAAGAATCACTAAAAAAGGGGCCATAATGCGACCAAAAGCTTCTCTACTTGTAACCATGACCACCCCATAATTTTCTTGTTCGTACAAATTTCTTTAAAAAATTATAAACAAAATAACAAATTACAAAAAATATTAATAAAAATAAAATTCCCGTAAACGTTAAAGCTGATCCAGAAGCCCAATCTCTAGTCATTAAAAATTTCTCTACTATTGTGGCTCCCCAGAAGGCACTCTTGCCACCACCCAATAAATCAGGAATCGCAAATTCTCCAAAAGCAGGGATAAAAACTAATAAAAATCCAGCCATTATACCGGCACTGGAAAGCGGCAAAACAACTTTTTTAAAAGTTTGAGTTTTATTTGCACCCAAATCAGCAGAGGCTTCTAGTAATTTTTTATCCATCTTCTCAAGCACCGTATAAATAGGCAAAATCATAAATGGCAAATAACAATACACCATGCCAACAAGAATCGAAAAATAATTATTTAATAAATGTGTAGATTGCGAAATTATACCAAACTTACACAAAACAGAGCTAAATAGGCCACCCTTTTGCAACAAAAAAATCCAGGCATAAATTTGAACTATAAAGCTTGTCCATGAAGGTAATATTAACGAAAAAAGCAAGAAAGTCTTGAACCTCTTTATCTTCATTGCCAAAAAATATGCCATAGGATAAGCAATTATTAAACAAATAACAGCTGTAATAAAAGCCAATATAAGCGAACTCAGTATAACACTGAAATAGCGACTACTAAAAAGATCAAAATAGTTAGATAGCTTAAAATCTAAGCTATAAAAAAGCAAAACCAACAAGGGCAAATAAATGAAAAAAACCTGCCAAATTAATGCAGGAGCTGCAAAAACAAAGGGTAAATCTTCCTTTGCAATACGTCTTAAAATATTATTCATTAATAACCCCTAATGATCTAAGAGAACGACATTTTCTTTTTGGAAATACAAGTTTACTTGATCATCATAGTCTATTTCTTCTTGAGGAAAATGCTCTTCATTTTGCTCAAAGACCGTCAACATCTTACCGTTTTTTAATCTCACATCATACTGAGTAGAACGACCATAATATATAATATTATGTACTTTTCCAGTTAAATTATTAGCAAAACCTTCTTGCTCTTTCTTACTAATAAGAATTTTTTCAGGCCGGACACCCATAAACAAACGGCAACCAGGAATCAACCAATCTTTCTTTACAGGAGTAAAAACATCAAAGCGCCCCAAACCTTCCACTTCTACTTGAAACTTATCATCTTGGGTTCTCAAAATCCCTTCTACAAAATTTGTGGTTCCTACAAAACTTGCCACAAACCTAGAGACAGGAAACTCATAAATCTGCTTGGGAATACCAATCTGTTCTATATTGCCTTCCAAATTCATAATGGCCATCTGGTCTGCAACAGTTAAAGCTTCAAATTGATCGTGCGTTACATAAACGAAAGTCGTCTTTAGCTTGTCTTGCAAATTGATAAGATCAACCAAAACTTGCTCTTTTAATCTTGGGTCCAAAGCTGCCAAAGGCTCATCAAGAAGCAAAACATCCGGCTCACTAACAATTGCTCGAGCAAGAGCAACCCTTTGTTGTTGTCCGCCAGACAAACTGACAATAGACTTTGACTGAAAGCCAAGAAGACGTACAGTCTTTAAAACGTCATAAAGTTTTTCTTTAATAACTTCTTCTTTTACTTTCTTGATTCGTAAACTATATGCAACATTCTCGAAAACAGATAAATGTGGAAACAAAGCATACTGCTGAAACACAGTATTCACTCTTCTTTTGTAAATAGGCTCATTAGTAATATCTTTTTGACCAAGATAAATCTTACCAGAATCAACAGTCTCTAAACCCGCAAGCAATCGTAATAAAGTAGTCTTACCACATCCACTAGGACCCAGCAACGCAAAAAACTGACCTGCAGGAATAGTTAAGTTTAATTTATTTAAAATCAACTCACCATCAAACGTTTTTGTTACATTTTCAAACCTAATTTGTCTCACTAGGCTATCCTTCTATATATTATTGCCGCCTTTTGTGCTAAAAGCGACACCAGGAATAAACCCTGAATTATCAGTAACAGTTTTCTTCTTCTTCTTCAGCCTTGCAAAAATTACTGGAACCACTATATCAGAAAGCGTACAAGGAACCAAAACAGCTAAAATTAAAAATACAAAAGCACTGCCCATCTGTTTGTGCCAGTTTGAAAAACCAAAACTGACCAGATATAAAATTGAAGCCATTGAACTTATAAATATGTGCAAGAAATGAAATCCTTGTGAATAAAAAAGTTGCTTATTCACATCATGATTACTCATGACCCAACCATTAAACATACCAATTAACAAAAAAACACTTACTGTTTTGATATGATGAAAAAAGCACCAATGTAACTGCATATCTATACCCAAAACCCTACCGCCAACATATGGTAAAAGAGCATCAGAGAGAGTACAGAAAATAGCAGGAACAAGAGAGCCAACAAGTAAGCCTGCAAATAAATTTTTTGAATGTTTTCTAAATGTAAGCATTGTACCTGTTGATGCAAACAGTAAATGCAAAAAGTGAAAATTATGGAACAAACGGTGTGCACCTTTTATATTGCTTGCTGCAGGATCAAAATAGGATAAAAAGGTTAATACCATCATAGAGAATGCCACAGAAAATATAGCGATTGGCAGATGACAAAAAATCTCGTCTTTTATAGTATTATGACGTTCAAGTATGGCCTTATGTTCACAACAATCATTCAAGTTGCACATTATTAGTATCCTAAAATGCAAAAAGTTTAGTAAAATTACACATTTATGCTAGATTAAATACCCTCAAACTCCTATAAATTAATATAACCAAATACCACGCAAAGTAAAGCGTATAGCTTGTTTTACCGGTCCTTATTCCTGTTGACCTAAGAGATTATATAGCTGAATTAAATAACCCTGTTCATATGATCCAAAATTTAACCATATAAACAGGGCTACAAGTTTTTAATATAAAAGAGTATTAATTATCTTTTATTTATTCTTCTTTCTTTCAAAAGCTTTCAAATAACGCTTTCTGAGCCTTACAGACTTAGGCGTAATTTCAATAAGCTCATCATCATTAATCCATTCAAGAGCTTCTTCAAGATTCATACTTCTTGGTGGAGCCAAACGAACGGCATCATCAGCACCAGAAGATCTCATATTAGTAAGCTTCTTCTTTTTGGCAGGATTAACATCAATATCATTTTCTCTATTATGCTCACCAACAATCATACCTCCATAGATATTTGTTGTTGGAGCTGTAAACAAAATTCCTCGTGGCTGCAAAGCATCTAGAGCATAAGCAGTAACGGTACCATTTTCCATAGAAACCATAGCACCATTAATTCTACCAGGAATTGGACCCGCATATTCTTCATAATCAAAGAATCTATGACTCATAAGACCAGTACCGCGGGTAGCTGTAACAAATTGGCTTCTATAACCAATCAAGCCTCGTGCCGGAATCTTGAATTCCATTTTAATTTTATCATCACCATATGGAGACATATCTTGCAATAATGCCTTTCTGGTCCCCAAGACTTCCATTACAACACCTTGGTACTCAGCGCCGACATCAATGGTCAATAATTCAAATGGTTCATATTTTTTACCATCAATAGTCTTATTAATAACATGTGGAGCAGAAACCTGAAACTCAAAACCTTCTCGTCTCATAGTTTCCATTAAAATACCAAGATGCAACTGACCTCTTCCTGAAACTTTAAAAGTCTCTGGAGATGCTGTGTCTTCAAGTCGAAGAGCAACATTGGTTCTTAATTCTTTAAGTAATCTATCTTTTATCTGACGAGAAGTTAAAAACTTACCTTCTTTTCCTGCAAAAGGAGAATTATTAACTGACATAAAAACAGATAAAGTTGGCTCATCGATAGCTACATAGCCAAGCGGTTTTGGCTTGTCTACATCACAAATTGTTGTACCAATTGTAATTTCACCTTCAAAACCAGCAACAGCAACTATGTCACCAAATTTTGCGCTAGGCACTTCTTTTTTAGATAGACCTTCAAATTGATATAATCTTGTAACTCTTGTAGGAGCACTTATTTTATCATCTTTACAACAAATAATTTGTTGCCCAACTTCCATTTGGCCACTAAATACTCTACCAATACCAATACAACCAACATAATCAGAGTGGTCTATATTTGTTATCAAGATCTGTAAATCAGGATCTTTTTGTACAGGGCAAGGAACGTTTTCTAGGATTATATCAAATAATGGCTGCATATCACCGGAAGTAGCCGTTGGGTCCGTAGAAACAAAACCTAACTTTGAAGAACCGTATAAAATTGGAAAATCTAAGTGATCAGCATCAACTGCAATATCCAAAAAGAGATCATGTATAGCCTCTTCTATTCTTGGTACATCGGCATCTTTTCTGTCTACTTTATTTATTAAAACCATTGGTTTCAAGTTTAAAGCCAACGCTTTTTGTAAAACAAAGCGAGTACCCGGCAAAGGTCCTTCTGCTGCATCTACAAGCAATAAAAAGCCTTCAACCATCTGCAATGTTCGTTCGACTTCACCACCAAAGTCCATGTGACCAGGAGTATCAACTATATTGATCTTTGCCTGAGGCAAACAAATTGCAGTATTTTTAGCTGTTATAGTAATACCACGCTCTTTTTCAATATCACCGCTATCCATTACGCGGTCACTTTGATCCTTAGTCTCTACGGTTCCGGACTGCTTTAACATCTGGTCAACCAATGTAGTTTTACCATGATCAACGTGCGCGATAATAGCAATATTTCTTATATCTTCTCTTTTCATACTTGGTCCTATTAAAATAATATTTTATTAAATATCTAAATCTTGAAAACCCCCTATTGCTGGTTATATAATTGTACTATTAATTCAAAATATTTTCAATAAGAAAAACTCTTTATCTAGAAAGCTTGTCCTAAAGTTAAATACCAGGCATATGCGCTGTCCCCGACGAGCCTATGCTTCCATTTCCAGCCAATATCAAATCTCAAAGCTCCTATTGGGGTTTGATATCTAAATCCAAAGCCTGTAGCTGGGTACCATTTACCCCTAAAACCACTGAAGCCAGTTTGGCTTAAAACACCAATATCCTGAAAAACAACACCCCCAAAAGCTTTATATATAGGAAAACGAATCTCAGCATTTCCATTAATCATGGAGCTGCCACCCTGAATTGTATAGAGAGTTTCGGTTACTCCATCAGGATTTGTCTCAACTAATACACCTAATGGTGGAATCGCATCCTTTTCGTAACCACGCACAGAGTATGGACCACCTAAATAAAAACGTTCAATCGGTTGTACCTGATCAAACTCTTGTCTAAAGACATGACCTAACCTAATCCTAAGACAACCAATAAAATCATTAAATACTGGATAAAACAAAGATTGTTCAAACATTAGCTTACCAGTGACTTCTCCTGTGTTTTCAGGAATCATGAAACGAAGAGCAAAGAAAGTAAGGCTACCCTTTTTCACATTAATCTTGTCATCAAGCTTATCTATAATAAAATTTGGTTCTATAAAAAAATATGGCAAAGTTCTATTTACCATATCAGGATCAAAATTAAGATCACCTCTTACTCGACTTGTATTAATCCATTCGTTACCCAAACTTATACCCCAAAAATGAGCCTTGCGATATTCGCTATTAAGACCCAAAGAGAAACCATGCTGCGTTGCTTCAAAAGCCGAACCGCTTTGCCCTATTTCAACAGGATGAATATATTTATTTGTATAAGCCTTAAGTCTACCCATTAAAAAAAAATCTTTAAAAGAAAAACCCAATGGATCTGGCTGTTGATAATCAAAGTTAACTTTTCTTTCAAAACGGGTAAAATCAGCATTAAAAAGAAGCTTATCAGCATTATTAGTAATATTCTTTATAACTATAGAACCACCCACCTTATAAGTTGATTCTCTTTTGAATAAAAAGTTTTTACTAGTTAAAAAATATCCCAATCTTAATTTAGCTTGAACAGGATCATCATCTACTAGAGTTAGAACAAGAGGCTGCTTTCTTTCGCT